>ENA-ORXD01000331-ORXD01000331.1-sediment-metagenome-genome-assembly--contig:-NODE-331-length-65926-cov-40.673754_pt1 | contig 65926 bp, 44 predicted proteins | sample MGYA00237862_ERZ511471 | MGnify/ENA metagenome assembly ERZ511471
AGCTTCCGGTAGCGACCGTAGATGAAGAGGGGGGCGACGTCCAGCTCCACGTGGGCGAAGCGGGTATCGACCAGCGCTACCACCTGTGGGTTCTTGAAGTCCACGTCCTTGCCGTTCAGGGCGAAGACGGCCTTGCCTATCTCACGGTTCAGCTCAGACTTGATCGGCTCGGCGTGCTCCTGGCCCACGACGGACCACAGCTCCTCTTCGCGGGCCTGCACCGCTGGGTCGACCCTCGTGCCTACCAGGAAGTTGTCGTACTGCACCTCCTGCAGCTTGAGGGCCACCGCTTCGGCGAAACGAGGGACCTGGTCGAAGATATCGTCGCAGAGCCAGCACCTCTCGTGCAGCATAGGTCCCTGATCCCGGAGGGCGAGCTCCTGGTCGATGAGCTTGCGCAGCTCCTCTCCCCTTTTCAGATTGGTGGTGCCCGTGCCCACGTGGGCGAACAGACGCCCCAGGCAATGATCGCACAGGTCTCGGTCCTGCACCTTCAAGGCTTGCTCTAGCACTTCCTTCATGTTCGGCCGGCCTACCTCTTTCGCCTAGATAAAATATACCTAGTTAACGGGGAAAAGTCATTAATTCTATGGCGAGCATGCCCCTGGGGACGAACACCCATGGCGAAGAAGGGGGACATGTTGGGGCTTTTGCGCGAGAGAGGGTACGAGGCCAGGTCCATGTCCATCTCCCACCTGGGCGACCTCAGGGAAGACGTGGAGGGGCTCCATAGGGAGGGGTTGCTGGACGAGGAGCTCTATCGGGAATATCTCTTCCGTTTCAAGTATCAGGTGCCAGAGTCCTTTCCGGAGGCCAAGAGCGTCATCGTGGTCTCGATACCACAGCCCATCTGCGAGGTCACCTTCGCTCACCAGGGGCGCAAGTTCCGGACCATCGTCCCGCCGACCTATGCCAGAGCGGTCGAAGTGGACATGGAGATCATGGACACACTGGAGAAGGGCGATGGTGATGGTGTGCATCTGATGCGGGCGATACTGCCGCACAAGTCCCTGGCCACCCGCACGGGTCTTGCGGAGTACGGGCGAAATAACATCACCTACGTGCCCAAGTACGGTTCGTTCCATCGGCTGACCAGCTTCTTCACCAACCGTGAACTGCCGGACAATTGGCAGGAGAGGATGGTCATGAAGAGATGCGAGGACTGTGGCGCATGCGTGAAGGCTTGCCCGACCCACGCCATAGGCGATGATCGTTTCCTGCTGCATGCTGAGCGATGCCTGACCTATCACAACGAGATGCCTAACGAGAGGGCGTTCCCGGACTACGTACTGGAGGGCATGCACAACGCCGTCGTTGGTTGCATGATATGTCAGAAGGTCTGCCCGGTGAACGCACAGGTGCGCAATTGGATGGCCCATTGCACCGAGTTCGATGAGGACGATACCGCCTATCTGATCAAGGGAGATTTTTCCGGTCCCCGGGCCAAGAAGATGGCGGCCACGTTGGAGCCGTTGGGACTGGAGCTGCAGCTGTTCCCCCGGAACCTGTTGGCACTGATGGAGCACGAGCAGTAGTCATCACTGACCAGAAGATCAGAGCTCGAAGCCCATCTCAGAGATGCGCAGCTCCGCCCTCTTCTTTTCAAGATAATGGTACACCGTAGCGTGCTCGCTCCCGCTCAGCAGCATGTCCACGGCCGTTCGCGCGACGGGCATCTGGACCGAGTTGCCTATGATGCCCACTGTGTCACCGTAGACGGATATGTGAACGCCGACAAGGTCCTCGATGATGCGGCGGGTCTTCCCGCCGGAACCGATGACCCTGGCCCTGACCCGGACGAGCTGGTTGCTGCTCTTGCCAACGTAATCGTCGATCTCCATCAGCTCCAGGTACTCATCGTCCTCCAGCAGGCGGAAGGCCTTGTGCGGGGCGAACCCGCGGCCTATGGCCTTGACGATGTCCATTACCTTGAGCGGCAGGAGAGGGTCCTCCGTCTTCGTCTCATCGAAGGACACCTCGCCCTCCACGGCGTCGATGTGTATCCTGAGGCCGGTCCTTTCCTCCAGGTACTTCTTCGTCTCGCCGCCTTGGCCTATTAGCGCGCCTACGCGCTCTTTCGGGATCTTCACTATCTTCATTGCTTTCTGACCCCCTTCACGTACTTCAGGACGGTCTCGTCGCTCCACACCTCTACGCCGACGCTTCGGAAGTAACGGTTGATGTTCTTTACATCCCGCCTGAGGAACTCGAGGGCGTTGGGGTGATCGGCCAACATAGCTTGACCGCAGTCGATGATGAAAGGTTTTCCCTCGTGCATCAGTATGTTGTACTCGCTGAGGTCGCCATGCACTAGCTTGGCCTTCTGATAGGCCCGCTTCATGAACCGCACGATCTCTCGATACACCTTCTGAGGTTGCTCGAGACGAACGGAGCGAAGCTGAGGTGCGGCCATGACCTCATCGCCTATGTAATCCATCACGATGACGTTCTTGATGAAACGCCTGGCATGCGGAACACGGACCCCGGCGGCCTCCAGCCGGCACAGGTTCTTGAACTCCTTGGTGGCCCAGGCATATATGAGCTTTCGGGTGTTGCCGGAGAGACCGGTGAATCGTGGATCACCCTCGATGTATCGGGCGATGGTCTTGAAGGTGGCGTTGGAGGTGCGGAATATCTTCAGCGCCACAAAGGTCCCGTCCGGCGCCGTGGCTCGGAAGACGTTTCCCTCCTTACCTGTGGAAACTGGAAAATCGATGGTCGCGATGCGCTTCTCGCAGGAGAGCTTGTAGATCACGCTGAGCGTGAGGCGGTCGAAGACCTCCTCAGTGACCTTTCGCCCTTCGGAGGAGCTCTCAAAGGAGCGGGTGAGACGCAAGGCCTCAACCTTGCGGTCCAGCTTGAGGATGTGCTTGTCCTCGTGCGGCATATGTCCCTCAGAATATATCCAGGTTCTTCGGAAGAACTTTCTTGCGGCTCAGATGGCTCGCTTGAGTTTTGGTGAAACGGTATAGGACGTCACACTTGTCCTCCTGGAAGTCCCAGGGGCGGATGATGACCAGGTCCCCTTCCCGGATCCACATCCTCTTCTTGATCTTGCCGGGGATGCGGCCCATGCGGGACTTGCCATCGGCGCACATGATCTTGATGCGGGAGGCGCCCAGCAGCTGGTCCGCTATCCCGAACATCTCGCCCTCCTTCTTGTTCGGATACGGACAGCGAAGGATCTCCTCGCTCTCAGCGCCATTTCCCTGGTTGTAAGGTTGGTTGCTCAATGGAAGCCTCCAATGGTAGGTTTCCTTTAAAACCGTTCCTCTATATAACATTGGTGCAACGGGGTTAATGTGGCGTATGACTGGAACGAACCTCGTTGCTCACTCGAGGGCGTGTTGGATTATCTTGGTCATGTCATCGATGTTGTAGGCCGTTCCGCAGTAGGAGCAGAACTTGAGGCCCTCCTGCTTGGAGTCCTTGTCGATGGTGATCGTGGCACCGCATGAAGAGCACTTGTATGGTATGGCCAGTCCTTTGGTCCCCACCTGGTCGATGAGCTCGTTCATGTCCACGGTGATGTGCTTTATGACCTTCTGATCGTCCAGCTTGCGCATGCGCCCGGCCTCCTCCCAGAAGTGATATTTCTCCAACAGGACAGCGGCCTTCTCGTAGTTGCCAGCCTTCTCCATGTTGCGGGCCATGATGAGCTCGTTGAGCATGGCCTCATCAGGAAGCTTGTTGTCGTTCTCATTCCTCCAAGAGCGGATGAGCTTTCCCAGCCAGGGGTCGCTCTGCTCCAGCCCCTCCACCTTCGCCAGGTGGGCGTAGGCCTGAGCCTCCTCTTTGGCCTTGGCCATGTTGGCAGCATCTTCACGCTCCTTCTTGACAAGTTCCTTGCACTTGGAACAGGCCATGACCCCATTGCCCATGTTGTACCTCTTCTCAAGGGCTGGAACGATGCCGGCCATGATTATGGGTAAGATGATCAACAGTAGGATGAAGGAAATAGCGATGTATTCCAGACCGAAAGGCATGAAAGGTTCCATGAAGGAAAGCTGCTCTCTAAGCCAATCATCGCCAGCTACGAGCAGGTTGAAGAAGAACATTGCGAACAGGTAGAGCCCGATCAGTAACGCCGTCGCTTTTGCGATTATTATGCCTATGAAAGGTTTGCCGCACTTGGAACAAACGTTCTTGCTCGCAGTCTTGCTCGTAGTCTCTGCCACAGAAAGGCGAGAGCGATTTTGCGATTATTAAATACTATCATCGAGGGGCCTCTGGACCCCGTTCTGATCGCTCCCATTCAGACGCCCAGTTCCTGGTATACCGCTGACCTGGTCGAGGCACCCTTCGCCAAGATTTAAGTATAAAGTTAAATATCAAGCGGCAACCCGCGCTCCCGTAGTGTAGTCCGGCCAATCATTCCGCCCTTTCGACATCGCTGAAAGGCGGTGGAAGGTAGGCGAAGACCCGGGTTCGAATCCCGGCGGGAGCACTTTTTTACCGTCAAAAAATTGATATAGCCAGACGTGTTTTTCCTATCATGGAAGGCCTGAAAAAAACGTCAGACAAACCGTCGGACAAGAGGGCTTCCGGCCGCCCTAACCAGGGCAAGACGGAGACGATAAGGCAGCGGAAGATCGATGTTTATCTGCCTACGCTCGAGCTCATGCAGCAGTGGAAGCATTCGGCCGAGGTCTCGGGCATGCCCCTTTCGAAATACATCCTGGAGGTGGTGGAGCAGCACCGCATGGGCGTGGTGAGGGTCACCATGCCTCCGGCGTTGCTTGAAGAAAAAGCAAACAAGCTGGAGAAGGAGCTGGCGGCGCTACAGATGCGTTTCGATACGTTGAACTTGGCTTTCCACAACCAGGAGGTGGAGCTTTCCCGGCTTTCCAGCGCCTATCAGAGCGCCAAGGGCGGAAGCGTGGACGTCACCATGGTCAGGAGTTTGATCCAGGTATTACAGAGAGGTCCAAAGGGCGGCATGCACATAATCGACCTGATGGAATTAATGCAGTTCGACAAGAACGACAACGATATGATCAATAGATGGAGCGACGGCCTGAATTTCCTTCTGGACGTAGGACTGGTTGTGAAGGATGCGCATGGGAACCTGCGGTGGAAGGATGCGCGCTGAAGTGAGCGAAAAGCGGGAGATGATGAACAGCGTCCTTCTCGACCCGGAAATGTTCGACCTGCTGGACAAGTTCAAGGTCGAGTGCAACCTGCAGGGCATGAGCAAGAGCTCAACGACCAGTTACGTTTCGTCGATGCGCATCTTCATGTTCTTCCTGATGTCCAAGCGCAAGACGGTCTTCGAGGTGGACAAGGATGTCCTGAAGTCTTACATCGACTATCTGATCAACCAGAGGAAGATCGCTTACCGGACGCTGAGCTACAACTTTTCTGCCTTAGCAGCGTTCTACGAATGGCTGTTGTTCGAGAACAAGATCAAGGAGAACCCGGTGCAAGCCGTTAGGAAACGGTATCTGAAGCGCTATAAGAACGGGGAGGGGATGCAGCAGGAAGGGCGCAAACTGATCTCTATCGAGGAGATGGCCATGCTCGTGAGGTCGATCGTCAGTTTGCTCGACCGGGCGATCGTGGTCACCCTGGCCAAGACTGGAGTGAGAAGAGGCGAGCTCATCAGTTTGGACGTGGACGACATCGATTGGCAGAAGATGTCCATCAAGCTCAAGCCCACGGCCAAGAGGAGCAATCGGCTGGTGTTCTTTGACGAAGAAGTAAAGCAGGTGCTGATGGAATGGATGAACATGCGCCGATTGTACGCTCGTCCAGATTCCAAGGCCCTATTCATCAGCCAGAGCGGCGGCAGGCTGAACAAGAACCATGTTTACGATATCGTGGTCCTGCATGCGGGACTGGTCGGCCTGCACGATGCGAGCTCAAACAAGCTGGAGGAACATTTCACACCGCATTGCTGCCGTCATTGGTTCACCACGCATCTGAGGAGGGCGGGAATGCAGCGTGAGCACATTCAGGAGCTCCGAGGCGACTCACGCCCGGACGCCATTGACATCTACTACCATATCGACCCGGAGGACCTCCGGTTGGCCTATCTGGCGTTCATACCGAAGTTGGGGATAGGTTCATCGAGGTGATATCGTGGGTACAAAAATCGAGGATTAAGAAGAAGGCGAAGGTTGGCCCAGAGCAACTTGAGATCGGAGATGTCGTAGCTATTGTCATGGGCCATTTACTGGTATGATGTTCACGCGCATAAGAGAATGGAACTCAGCGAGATTAAGAGTTCAAAGAGCCGGAAGCCACTCGTTGCTAGGGTAAGGCCGTAAGGATGTTGAAAAGATGCTTATTCAGTTCATCTGAAATTGGCAATTCCGATCATGATGGAGTATGGATTGAATCAATTCCTTATGAGATTAAGTTCTGTATAGTAATTGATAAAATTAAAATTTTCAATCCATGACGATGTTTCTTAGTGCGGGCCAAACACGATAAATCTTCATTTACGATGCCGTTCAATTAGATATTAAAACAATAAACGTGTTTAAATCATGTATATGAGTTCATCCCCCGTACTTTATTGATCACCCTTTATTTTAGGGATGCTAGTATGGCATACCAGTTTTAGAATATCACAATTCTGTCCGAATCGAGCTATCTCAATTCGGGGAGTTTGCTGTGTAATCAGACCGCTATTAATCATGGGCAGTTGAAATGGAAAGAATGCAGGAGATTTCAATAATTGGTCTAGAGTACCTTTACCCTCGGGAATCGTGTGTAATGCAGCTTCGAGAAGCAGAAAAACCAAATTTTGATTTGGCACAATGGTTGGGGTTGTTCGTTCATAGCATCCCTTGAATTTAGAATCCTTCAAGACCCCCCAGGCCACAAAAGAACGGATTACATAACGAGTGTATCGGCTAATTGTCTCACGGTCACCATACTGCTCCTTCAGTCTATCGACTATCTGTTTCTGTGTGACTTGATTTTGAAGATTCAAAAGTCGCCCGATCTGGCGAGAGACGTTGAACCAGAAAGGATATGCCGCTGAAATCATCGCCCAGTGAATTATTGGAGAGTTCGAGGGGTCATCGCGGAGCATGACTAAAGCAGCATCTCTCATATCAACCAATTCAGTCTCTGGGGCCACCCATATTCTCATAAGATTATTAACGACGAATGTTCGACTATGCTTACTACGCGCCAGTGAATTCTCATTAGATGTACTTGTAGAAAGAAAATCATGCAACTCTCGCCGAATGGTCTTTTCATCCATTCCAGCAAGAATTAAGTTACTAGTCATTTCAATCCACTCCAACCGAATGGTTTGTTTTATGCCTATCACATCGAGGCTCCGACTCACTGTCTCTCCCTCCTTCTAAATCTAACAAAGGGAACTACAACCTCTTCGATGGAGATGCCGCCATGGCCAACATTAGATTCACATTCTCTAATGAACGCGTCGTTTCCTATCGTCACTAATGGATAGTACCCTTCGGGCAATCCAATTGGATCCCACTCCCGGGCAAATGGAAATTTCTGAGCCGTGGAATGACAAAGTTCTTGAGTCGGGTAGACCCGAACTCGTTCTCCGCGAATTTCGGGGATAACACCTTCTGACGGACACCCTTTCCCTTGACATTCAATGTTACCATGATCGGATGTCAACCACACCTGATAGTCAGAATCGAGCAAGTATCCAATCAGAGAGACAAGAAAACCCTTCTTACACCAGAGCCTAATTGCATCATGCATCCCATCCATCCCTAGTTGGTTGCCGTGCATGATCCTATCGACCATATCGACCACTAATCCGACGACTTTAGTCTTTCCCGGGTTTTCGACAGCTTCAAGAACTGTTGTCCCTTCTCCATCCCTTAGGCACCGTTGATATTCTATATCTAGCCGAGATAGTCCGGTTTCCTCCCAAAATTGATGCCAGTATTTCTCTTCTTTTTCAGTCGTGTGGATGGACGATGGGTAACTCCTTGGGTATTTCCCTGCGAAGATTGATTGTCTCGACACTGATGTGAGGGTCGGTATCCAGGCAAAAATCGCCGTATCAATTATTCCTAGATCCTGATCTTGTTCTTCAAGTATATGGCGCATGGTAATCCATTGCTCATATGACAAGCCATCAACGACTATCAAGGCAACTTTTACATCTAGATTTTTCTCACGTTGACGTGCTAAATGACGTGCCACATGGTGGAGCATTACTGGGTCGGTTGGTGAAATAGAGATGAGGTCAGCATAATGTCCGGCGAGCCATCTTGCAAAAACATTATTCAGATTAAATCCCATTTTCTGGAATTCATCCATCTCGCTCCGTTTACAACCTGTGTGAATTAAAGCTCCGAGTTCCGCCCATTCTGTAGCGAAGATGAGCCAATCCGAGTACTTTGCTCCATCCCCGGGCATATGTTCTCGGACCAATTCAAGAAGTCTAGCAATCCGAATGCCCTTATTTGATTCGCCTTCAACAATTATTCCGCTTTTAATCCATGAATATCTATCAACATTGATTCCTGATTTATTGACTGGAGAAAGCCTTCCTTCAACAAACAATTTGTCAATGTAGATATAGATATCATTATGGTCGAAAGGTAAGACCTTTGGACCACAATACTTGAAATTAATCGAATCGTTGTCCGTAGTGATTCCGACTGAAGTGAACTTATTAAGGAAGATTGGCCAGCGCTCTTGAAGGAATGCGAAAAATTTCTCTCTATGAGGAATAATCTCTTCAAGTGGCCAAGATTGGAATTCATTCTTTTTCCTGAGAACATTCACTAACCGCTCGAATAGTATATCAGGTATGGCTAACTCACCATGATGGACTCTGAGTAAAGTCCGAAGGAGTTCAACATCACTATCGATACTATTCGCCTCGATTTTAAATACCTGGCTCAGAATGAAATCCTTTGTGGCCTCGTCCCCCATCGGATTGGTTTCGTGTTTATTCTGGACTTCAAAAATTGCGTCGAATAAACTGCGATCGAGCTTGTTGACGACGGGATATGATAGACGGGGGAAGAGGTCTTTAAGGCAATATGATAGTTTTCTTCCAGTTCCTATGATGTCATAAGGCAAGTCTTCATATTCACCGTCTTGAGCGTGTATTACTATCACCAGGTCGAAATGTTTTCCTAAATCCCATGTTCTTCTATATTTGGATTCAAATATATATCGGAATTCGACAACGTCATAAAATTCAATGATTTCAAAACCACGATTGCGCAGTTCGAACGATATTGCCCCCTCTGTTAGAAGGCCATCAGGATCTATTACTAGAGTAATCCTGCTAACTTCTTGAATGAAATCCTTCAGTATCAAGTCTCTCCAATTACTCATGGCTCTCTCCCTTCAAGATGCGCATGAGAATGAGCGGTTTAATACTAGGGACGATCTGCCTTGAACTCTCCAACTCCCTCTGCCATTCGATTTCTTCATTATCACAGCGGGCTTGACGGAATCGTTGGACCTCGGGAAGGCCAATATTGGCTATAGCTTTACGGCGAGATGCGAATGAGTGCTCTCCCCGGCCCTCCTCGTATGTGACGGATTTCTGGTGCGCTTGCTTTAAGGACGCGAACACATCTTGTCCCGTCTGTTCGGCTACACACATCATTGTATGAAATGCGGCCATAGATTCTTCTTGACTAAGGAAATTAGAAACCTTGGGTTCTTCGGTCATAATATTATCCCATATGTATTGGGCAGTGGGCAAGAAAACCTTGCCCTCATCTGTAATTAAAACGCTGATATATCGTCGTCTGACCAACGGTATCCTTATTCGTTGGCTTTTTTTCTGTGAAACTGCCTGCAGACATATTTCGAAGAGGCCCCACAGACCACTGATGTTGGAAAGAATTCCTTTGCCAGAAACACATGGTAATGGTTGGCCTGCCACTATTTGCGGTATATTTTGTGCCAGCTCTCGGACTTTGATATTCTCCAAGTTCAACAGTATCATTCCAGGGTTCCGGTCTGTTTTTCGTGAGTTGAAAACAGCTTTCAAATCGACGTGACCATCGGGCCATGTCAGCTCCCAGCCTGAGTCTTTAAATGATACATGGCCGCCATGAGAGTTGATATATCCAACGGTCATTCGCTCCACCCAATGTGGTAATGGATGCGATTGTAGACGTTCTGCCGCCTGGATATCCGGCTCGTCCGATATTTCATAGATGGCCGAAGTTCTTCTTACTTCTCCGATCTCGTTTTTAATCTTAGTCACAGCGTTTTCTACAGATATTTTGATATTATTTGGGTCCATGAAACCAGCTATGAACACATCATCGAATATTTCACCTGCATTCGCAGAATCCAGTATGTCACCTGTTTTGTCAATGCCGAACTCTTCGAAGATGATGCTGAGCTTTTGTTCTAGCACCTTTCGGACTTTGAATTCGATTGAATCTTCTAAGATGAAATTCAGTGTGCGGACCATCTTTTTCTGACCGATTCGATCCACACGACCAATTCGTTGCTCAAGACGCATCGGGTTCCAGGGAAGGTCGTAATTTATCACAATATGACAGAATTGAAGGTTTAGACCCTCGCCACCCGCTTCTGTAGAGATTAAAATTCGAACTTTATCACGGAAGGTTCCCAGTGCTCGTTTACGTTCATCCATTTCCATCGATCCATTGAGGCACACCACTGAGACACCACGTGCTTCTAAGAATTCTCTCAACATATCTTGAGTGGGAACGAATTCGGTAAAGATCAATATCTTTAGATCAGACTCGTTCTCTTCTACTTGAAGCTGATATATCCATTCAATCAGAGACTCCGCTTTTGCATCCGGTCCTGCATTCTCGCAATTTCGAGCTTCGTCTAATATAATCGCAACTTCGGATATTTCATTCTGTAAAGCTGATATGGAAGATGACATGAGCTCATCAAGCTGTTCCTGTCCACTCAAATCGTAAAAATCTTCTAAATCGTCTATAGTATTTTCCGTTACATCATCGCGATGGATGGCACCGATTTTATTATTATTCAATACTTCAAGGCGTCTCTCAAGAGTGGTCATGATCGCTCGGGTACTGGAGACTACTAATCTCTGCATGAGGATCATTAGGAAGCCGATGTGACGATTCTTCTCTTGCAGCGCCTGATTATAACCCTTTCGGATGTAGTTGGTGACGTGTTCGTAGAGCAGTCGCTGTAATTGGTGCTGTGGCTTCCACGACACACCAACCATTTTGGTTTGCCTTGGTCTGAAAAGCGGTTTGCCATTTGCATCAACCGCTCTGCGTTTCTCTGTTCGTATCACATATGGAACGATTCGTTCCCTGGAGACGCTGCTCATATCTAGAAAAGCATCGCTATCGAGTAAGCGCATCAATCGACGGAAAGCATCAGTCTTACCTTGATGTGGCGTTGCTGAGAGTAAGAGGAGGTAAGGCGCAGCTTCAGCTAGTCCCCGGCCAAGCTTATGGCGAGCAACTTGGTCGGTCGTTCCCCCTAAACGATGGGCTTCATCAACAATGATAAGGTCCCAACCGGCGGTTATTAAATCTTCGAAGCGAGCCTGATTGTATTCTGCCACTCGTTCCTGCGACCAACCCCGTCGCTTGTCAATTGGCTTAACCGAATCCAATGATACGATTGCCTGTTCTACGTGAGTCCAGAGGGTATCACGATGTGCTCCAGTCCCATATGCAAGTCGTTGCTTTGCACCAATATCCCCTCCTCTTACAAGTTGAAACTCCTCATTGAAGTGGGTCTGCATCTCTGCCACCCATTGCGTGGCGATTCCTTTTGGAGCTACGACGAGAGTGCGATGTACAAGCCCGCGGAGTTTCAGCTCACGCATGATTAGACCTGCTTCGATTGTTTTTCCTAGGCCAACCTCATCTGCCAACAAATAACGTATCCTATCTCTCGAGAGCGCTTTTGATAGAGCATATATCTGATGTGGTAAAGGGATGACATTAGATTCCATAGGAGCTAAGAGTATCCGGCCATTCGTAGTATTCGCATCGTTTTCAAGCACTTCCGCGACTTTAGCAGCTGCAGAAACATAGACAATACGATGTGTCTCAATCTCTGGCGAAGGAGTAGAATTGAGAGGGAGTATTGCAGATTTCAAGACCGTAGTTACAATATCCTGATTCGGTACCCAGATTTGGCATACACTTTGACCCCAAAAGGTCTGCTCTTCAAGGACCTTACAGAGAGAATTGTGCACGCTTGAATATTGCCAATCGTTTTCTTTCATATTCATTTAATCCAATAATTGAATTCATCTTTTAATGATCCATTATCAATCAAATGAAAATCGAAAGTCATGCTACTTTTCTCCCACCCTTGTGACCGCCTGATCATACCACATCAACAATTTTTGATCTTCCTCGAGGATTTCCTGTGGAATTTTATTTGAAATTTCAACTATTGTATTATAATCATGTTCCTGCCATGCTTTCTTGAAGCCAGTACGGACCGCCTCTAAACGGATAATCTTGAGCTTCTTCTTAGACAATCTATACTCCTCAAACTCTTTTAAGAGTGCCTTCTCTCGAATCTTTTCCAAATCCCCCATCTTGTTAGGATCTGGTACATACCAGCGGTCACGAGCCTTGGTCATTAAAGTTGGATCGTCCTTAGGAAGATTGCGCATCTCCTTCCAATTTGACGATAAATATGCGTGTATTTGTTCTGGGACAGGTCCGGTGCCATCGTATCTTATAAAATTTTGTTCGAGGAGTTTCTGCAAATCTAGTTGCTGCTCATTCTTGCTCCATCTCCCTAATTGTTGCATATATAATGGATTGATGTCTTGGAATGTCTGAGGTTTTTCCTTAAGAAGTTGTCTTAGCCACTGGATTGATGTCGACTCGTCGGAAACAAATAGTGTTATCTGGACCATACTCCCAGATTTCATTCTATTGCGGTCATATTCTGCCGCTTGTTCAGGGAGGAAATACATACCGTCACGTTCAATGAACCGTTGGGCTAACCCAACCTGGAATTCATTACTTGAAATCGGGACGGGATATCCTTTTCGAACATAATACGCCACCATTTGATCAAAAAGAATGCGAGGATCTCTTTCAGGGATAATTTGTAACATAGCTCCTTGATATTTCGCAACTGGAAGATATTTCAAATGAGTATTGATAAAGTCCCATACGCCCTCATCTGTAGTGACCTCTTTTTGGAAACGGTCCTCAAATCCACCGTTGGGTTTGTATGCAGAAATGATGAGATCTTGTTTCACGGCTGTTGGTGTTGTTACAGCTTTAAAACTTCCTTGTTTTTTATCAAGTGCAGACACATTAGCGATAATAAAACCTGCTTCAGTGAGTGCCGTTTGGATGCTATTCCAAACGGAAGCTTTTGTATTTGAAAACTCTACCGTCATCCAGTGACCGGGTTTCAACACCCGGTAAGTTTCTTTAAAACATATTGTCATTAAGCCACGATATTCAGCGAGACTCTTACCCTGGACTTCGTTTTCGATGGCTTCTTGTTTGTTATTTGTAACAACTCGATGCCAGGATTCCCATAGAAAATTAAGTTCGGAGTAATTCAGATTTGATCCAAACGGTGGATCAATAAAAATATAATCTAATGAATTTGATGGGATGGATGTATTTTCAAGGCTCTGGCAGGAAACCAAGGAATGGTCTTTTACGATAAACGCTTTAAGAAAATCGTTTATTTTTCCCTTAGCCACTCTAGTTATTTCGGATTCAGCATTAAGCGATGAGATATAAAGCGTTCCGCTCAGTGGGCCGTTTCCACGATTTCCTAAATTATATCGAACCAGTCTAGAACACAATGTTGTTGCAATTGATTGGAAAATCAATTTACATTGAGATTTACTTGTCGAACATTTGTGGTTTAGAACGGCTAATGTCCACAAATTTCGCTTCGAGTAAAAATGATGTACATGAGTGATACCAGCAGGATCATTCCGTCTTGTTTCTTTTCCTTCAATCATTCGATTGGTTGGGTACCAATAAGGAATATCGCCGTGCTCAATTTTTTCCAATAACTTTAAATCCAGCTCGTCGGGTAATTTTTCTTTCCTTTTTCCAGACACAGTATAATTGATTAATACAGGTACTTGTTTTGCTTGGTTGATTGTCTCTTTTGTTGCATAATCATATTTTGTAGTTCTTGCACGACTCATAATTTGTTTCGTCAATAACGCCGAGCATTGTGGACAGTAGAAATCATCATTTACCTTTCCCGCTTCCATGTTTACTGCAACATCCCAAAATATTACTTCCCCTGCGCAATAGGGGCAAATAAAAACATCCGACCAGACAACAAAATTAATCTTCCCCATTCGCCCATCGGTATGTTTTGTTTCATACATCCAACCACATTCTTTCTCGACATCATCCAGAATGCGTTTGGCATCTTTTTCAAAGGTTATAGCTTTAACAGGGGTGTTATAGTTGGATGCAATAAAACTCGCCGCAGGAGAGAGATCATTTAGTATCGCATGGCGAATGCCCAATTTAGAAAAGGGCACCCAGTTCCTTTTTCCATTATTTTCCATCTCTTCTCTTAGTATCGTCCCATCTGGTTTCACCTGATAACCTAATGATAAAACCTCATTCCGATCCCCACACATAATTGCAGCCACACCAGTCATGCCAGTTCCACAAAAACCATCAAATACTATGTCACCTGGTTCAGTATAATGGAGTATATATCGCATAATGGCTTTATGCGGTACTTTCGTATGATATGAGTGAGCTAAGTAAATCGGATCATTTTTTCCCTCACTTACATCTGTTGCGAATGGCTCTCGATGATATTGACAACTCTCCGATTGAGAAAATTTTTGGTTGTTCCATTCCTTAATAAATTCTACAATCCATGGATTTGGACAGGCAGTATAATATGGCGGGTCACTTAGGGCAATAATATCATCGTCAGATCCTAGGGGGAAACCTTCAGTCTTGTGAAAGTCTGGGTTCTTAAGTACCTCGCGTAATCGGTTCTTAAAATATTTCTGGCGCTCATCATCATTTGAGAATACGATACCAAGGCATGTTATCGAGCAATTTTTGTTTGTTAAGATGATATCTTCACAATCTATTGTCTGTTGTTTATCCATTATTGAGCCATCTCCTGCCAAAATCATATCATTTCATCTTGCAACCCCTTTTTAATATTTGATCGCCCTCAAATCAAATTAATTAGGAGCATCATGGTTCCACCACCATACGAATCTTGGCATGGTCCTTGCCTCGAGTGATTTGATCAATATACTCTTCAAAGCGTTTCTTCATCTCAATCGGAGTAGCCGGGCTTCCTGTAGCTTGGAGTGAAGATTGAAGATCCTGCATCTTAACAGTGACTCGAATTAAACCTGAAAGAGTCTCCTGTAAAGCATGTACGAAGTCATTATCCATCGGATCCGGTAATTGACGGGATTTAATGAATGAGTTGAGTTGTTCACGATCCCTCCCCTGAAGCAAATCCAAATTTGCCTTTGTTATTGGATCCTCAAGGTTGTCAAGGAGAATAGCCGTCCATGCTTCAAGCATATCGTCGAGTTGGGAGTCCATCTGATCTGTTATCTCGATATACACATTTCCCATCACTTCAAGCGATGGCCGGAAACCACAATGAGGGCAAATCGGCTTGGAGTTGAGATCGTTCTCTGTCAGTGCGAAACAACTCTTCATTTCTACCAGACGGTTCTGGAAATCAGTGAGTTGTTGCCTAGGCATCAGATTAATTCCGGCTAGCTTTGTGAGAATTAAAAGACGCGGATCATTGATCAGTTTCTCTTTGCGCTTATCTTCAGCGATACCGAGGCGTGACTTTGTGTGCAATGAAACATACTCTCTGATATAATCTTTCTTTAATCGTTGTAACTTGGCTGCGATGTTCTCAGACTGATTTGAAAGTGGGAACAAATCTACCCCAACCAAGCTTTCCATGATGTCGATCCGAGCACCCTTCATTTGCAACACCCAAGGATGACTCGAAGGCATGATGGTTTCCGCTATACTGAGCCAGGTTGCTATAGGACTATGATTCCTCACAAACTCAAGTTTGGCATCGAGATCGGTCAGCATCATGATGACCTCCTCGTGACTAGAAATCTCCTTTTCACCATATTGGATATTCTTTAATTTGCCAGGAGTTGAATAAGCCTGTAATGACTCTAAGAAAGTCTTCGTCACTTTCAATCGGTCCATTTGAATTTCTAAATCTGATTTTGAGACTAGATCCATATTCCAAAAAGTCAATCCATCCTTCAATGCCTGTTGAGTAATAACAATATGCTTGACAGTTTTTACTACCTCTTGTTGGAGATTTTGCACAGCCTCGTCCTTCCCTTGTGTGACCAGTTCCGCCATTCCTTGCGGCATTCCAAACAATCTGTATAGAGCTTTGAGTGCCGGACGATTCCACTCCCTAGGTCGTTCGATATGTTTGAAGTTTGTCAGTTCGTCCATCGGGGTGGCAGCCAATTGCTGTAATGCAGTCGCATCGAATCTCTTCCCGGGGATGCATAATACAATATCCCCCGAATGGACGAGTGCTGCAAGAATGACCACAACCCATTCCGGCTCCAATCTAGCTTCATTTGGATCCATGTATTCGGGTTCATGTTTATCATCAATAATTTCACTACGAATCACAACTTGCCCCTGTCCTTTTGACTTGAAGGCATCAAGAATGATATCTGCATACATCGATCCATGCGGTTCAATGTTACCGCTATCTAATAGCCTCAAAGCATCCAGAACAGCGTTAGCCTGCTTTGTTGAATCCCTTCCCGCGATGGTTCTCAAAGCATCTATGGCTGCCTGTTGTCGATTGCCTCCAGTAATCATGATTGAGAAAGTCGGATATTTGGGGGCTTGATTTGAAAAGTGTGAAGCTAGGCAACTACCCGCTGCTGCATTTACCATGTCGCGGAAATTAAGCGCACCCATAGAAGATGAGTAAGATTGTCCACGAATGGATTTCCCCCTGGTCCAATCGACCATGGATTTAGAACGCCCTTGATAGGTTACTTCGAAAGCATCAGCCAAATGTTTCTGCAACCATTGTGTTAGGCTTTTAAGAAAAACGTTCGCCTTGGATTCATAATTTGCCTTATCAGAGCCAGATGATATTGTCGATAGGTCAAGAGCGGCTGCATAACCCTTAAGAACGGTACTAAATTCATCATCACTCTCCTTCAGGCGGAAAAAGACCTCGTCGCTTTTTTCTTCTTTCTTGAACTGGGGGGTGTCGAACGGTTGAATGAAATAAATATAAAAATCACGCTGCGGAACAACAGTAGATCGTTGATTGGGCGCGCCGAAAAAGAGATAACCGGTCCGAGCTACCTTATGCTCCTGCCATTCTAACTCCTGTTGCCATATTTTATATCCCGTGATATAAGTAGCATCCTGACACTCCATTACGCGTTTCAGTGCCTCGTAATAGAAGTAATCCAGCTGAGCATCTCCTAATGTCTCGGCCCTATTACGAATCTTCTCATCATAATCTGTCACCTTAGAGATATCTAGATAGAATTGTCCACTTAGGCGGCCCCGCCCATCAACCTCAGTCGCAGATAGGAATTGACCGCTCACAGCTTGGCTGATCAATCTGATTGCAGTCTCAATCTCTCCCCTAAGGTCTTCAGCAACATCTGTCCCCCCTAACTGTGCTATCATTGGGTCATACAAACATAGAGAATCTCTCAAAGCTTCAGATGTCATTCCATTCGGTGACGATAGACTCCCAACGGTCAGCCGATGGACGCTCAACGCTTTAATAATTCGAATGGCAAAATCCTTGTTTTTACCTTTTTGATAGTTTGTTTTGATTAGATTCTGTAATGTCTCGCTGCAATCCATCACCTGCTTAACATCAGGCAATGTTCGGTAGGCAGCATTCCTCGTGAGAATATTCCAATAGCTATCGAAGGCAACCAAACCGGGCTGATTGTCTGGAACCTCTTCGCCTAGCATGTTCTTCATTGTCAAAGATAGTGTCTTGAGTACCTCACGTTTTTCAATCACGGAGACTCTCTCGAAGGTCTCTAAATAATCAGGGTGGATGGGAAACATCTTGACGAAATCATCCATCCTCCCACTCATGTTACCATAATACTTAACAAAAGGAGTAAGATGATTTCGGATTTTTTCTTCTTGATCAGCCGTCTTTCTAAGTAAGCGCTCCGTCACAACGAATTTAATATCGTTACGGACAATTTGGACCTGCTCAAAGCGATCTTTCACCCGGCGAATGCTATCTGCAACATGATAAAAGCGAGGACTATCGAATATTGCTTCCTGCACACCAGCTATGAAACGGAAACGGAGGTATTTACATACCTCCCCAATTTCCCGTAGGAAAGTCAAATCAAGAACTGGTTCTTCACCTGTGCGAGTGCGCAAATAATCGAGAAGTTCATCAACCACAACAAGTAAACCTTGATGAGGATAGACTTTTTCAAATGCCGCCATCATATCCTCAAAGACTCGTTTATGATTGGGGATGGTGTCGTCTTCAGGAAAGGTATAATCTACCTTCATCTTCTTGAGATTCTCTTCAATCTCGGAGATTAGGATGTCTCGAAGAGACATTTTCGTGGCTCCAATCTCGATGCGAATGACCTTGAATTTACCAGCTATTTTTTTGGAATCTTCTATGACGCCAACCATTTTCTGTTTAGCTTTTAATTCAGTAGGTTTATTGATAGAATCTAGGAATGACGCGTTTTCTGCTATACTTGATATGACCGACATCAGATGTGATTTTCCGGTACCATAATTTCCGACGATGAGAATTCCTTTATTATCATTCGGTTCGATAAATTGAAGTTGTGGAATTATCTGATTAATCATTTTATCTGCCATTTCATCCGAAATGACATAAGTGCTAACCAAACGTCGAGCTTCGGTTGATTTGTCTGCGTCACGCAATTGAACTACCGATTCAATCGGCTCAAACTCAATAAAATCTTCATATTTCATTTTCATTCATCCTCTGTATTTATTTCAATGGAATCTATGGTTGCGGTTCCGTCCATTCTTACGATGAGAATATCTCCGATTTCAAAATCGAATTGCCCCCTTCGATGGGTCATGCAATGAGTGAGTCTATTTCCATCTACTTGGCCAGTCCACGTTGCTACTACAGTATGATTCCTAGCCAAACCCCGCAGGAGCCGCAATGGATCTTGTTTCAATTCCTTATCAAATAAGATCTCGATATTATCGAGGAATAATATGGAAGTACTAGAATCAGCAATCAGGTTAAAAAATCTTGAAGTTTCCAGAATGCGTTGTTTCGTAGTTAATTCAAGTAATTGTTTGGAAATCTCCAGGTTTATGTTATGAACTGGTGCGCCAAATTCAGATGCAATCGCGTGAATGATAGAAGTCTTGCCTGTCCCAGGCTCCCCAACTAACAGGACTAATTTACAGTATTGGCTCTCGGATGCCCTGATAGATAAATTCACTTTCTCCTCAATCGTTTTTAACACAGACATCTCATTACTCCAATCCACAGTGACCTGTTCATCGATTACACTCGGAGAAACGAGTCAATTAAATCGCAATCATCCACTACTTAACTCCACCATTATTGAATCTGTGACTGAATATATGCATTTAGGTATGAAATTCTGAGACTGATAAAGATTGTATCCAATCGGCGATGCGATTAATAATGAGATGAATGAAGTCATTCGACGTGCTTCGATATTTTCCTGAATGACTATAATAATCACGATGATGATTTTATTATTTTATGATTATAATAAAATGCTGGTCCAACGTAGACCAGGTTTATTAATACAACATGTTTATTATTAATTATCTCCTTCCGCTGCTTCATTATAGTCACATTCGACAGCCATTTATTATAATATACTTATTATATTTTAATGCTACTTATCACCATACAGCTTTCGATTAATCTATATGGAATCGCTTCGACCCACACACCGTCCGAATCCTTGTCACCTATCTCAGATGCGATGAAGATATAGTTATCACCCTTACGCACAATCGCCCCCCAGCAGACGGTCGATTCAGGTTCGTCGAGCTCGTCGATTTCGTCTATCTCGATCCTTTCATATGCGTGAACGTCACGCCATCGAATCTCAACGACATCCCCTACCTTCGCTTTTTCTAGGTCGAAAACGATATTGTTATCGTGAATTATCCTAGCCTTCTTTTTACTCATCTAAATCAATCTCCGAATCCAAATGAGGGTAACGTAGCGTGTGATCGGTAGTTGGATTCAATAATTACTATCTTGTTTTGATTATTAATAACTTGACCCTCGAAAATCGTAAGCCAGCATTTCGCTCATATGAGTGGAAAATGCGATAAATTAATGGTTAAAACGAGTGATATTTATGTACGATACGAATCATTGTATTTCTTGAACAGGGAAAAAGAGATGAACGAGATCGCCGGGTTAGACTGTTCGAGAAGGCCGGGAAAGGATGCCCTATGTTGCGCCATGCGCCGTGGATACTTAAAGCTGCATAGCGCAGGAAGGGAAGTGGACGCATTGAGAACGGGCGATTCTGTGACAATCACCATGACCTCGTGGCCGTTCTACATATGGATGGAGGCCAGAAAGGATGATGTCCTGGTGGATGAAGACGCGCATCTTGTTCATCAGAATTTCACGTTGCTGATCAAGACGGTCAATGACAATGGCAAGATGGCCCTTGAGAACGTGCCTTTCACAGATTATCCCCATTGCGATAAGCGGTATGCTGGAAAATTGTGCATCTTTCACGCCATCCCGCCGTGGGAATTCATAAGGTGCTTCTGTTTGGCTCACCCGGATTTGAGAAGCCGTAATTGTTACGACAATCATGATCCGGGTATCTCTGAATGCCCTATGAGCTGCCCGCATTGGGAATTGATCAAGGGGGAGATGAGAACAGCTTCACCTGCAGGAGAACGTGGCCTTACCACAAAGAAATGCGTACTTAAAGCGCCCGGTGATGTGGCAGCCTATTCCTGTACTGCAGAGATGGTGTTTCATCGAATAGCGCCTTAATTAAAAAGGATATGACCATATCTAAATGATTTCGGCCATCATCGTTAATCCTTCCCTGACGGACTTAAAACTTTTGTCAATACTTCTCAAACAGAATGGTAATTTACTAGGCTGATATCAAATAGAAACGGTTTTAAACAATTCCCGACCCCCTGTAATCGTCATCCAATCCAACAGTTGAAGTTCGAGGGCACTTTTCTGTAAATCATATTGCTCGTCCATTTTTCTATTTACCAGTCCCCTGCCACCGCAATGATACACTGGACAAACCCTTATGTTATCCGTTATGAAGAATTCATATTTGACCAGTTCACGCATTTTAATATGCGTTATTTTATATTCAAATGGTCTGAGAACGGATATGGATGCCCTCTTACCCAACGGTATGATAAGCGAGGGGTTTACAAGTCTTATTAATTCGGATAAAAATTCCACTTCACATTTTTTAAACCATTTTTCTTTCACAGGTGCTTGAAGCCCATTATTTGATCCTCTCTTTACCGGGCCAGCACTTTTCAGACATTGGATCGCATTGACGAAAAATAATGAACCATTTCTTTTCGTTTTATCACTGGAATTTATCGAAGGTGGTAAGATGGGGTAGCCGATGGCGCTAAGAAACATAATGAGATGATCATTTGTGGGATTGGGCTTCTGCCTCTCGATTGCTCCGCTCTCGTTGCCCCCGTAACGTAAGTAATAGTTGATATCCCCCCAATCCTGACCGACCACCATAACTGGTGCGTTCAAATTGCCTTGCCAATTTTCCCAAAGGCTCACAACATTCGGGTTCCAATTTGTTGGTTCTACCCAATCATTCTTCCACTTTTGAACCTCTTCTTTTTCGATTGCACTGGGATTGATCAAATTACTTAAATTTTGATTGGAAATAAATTTATGAAAATAATCCGAATTCGATGCGAATTCGGGGCAATAATCCATACACTCACGGCATTTCTTTCGTTTTTTCAATAGCTCCGAATATTCATATTCCTTATCCACGAGAATGGGAATACACCATATCATTAATTATACACTATTCTCGAGCTTTCTAAATACGTAAGAAAAGATTACTTTTTATTTCCCACCTTTTTTCCCATTTGTTACTTTTTGGGTTGGAGATGCGAATCTGTTGAGTCAGCCCGTTTTCTCACATATTTCCTGATACTGACAATAAGGGCAGAGCCCACTCTTCTTGGATAAGAACCTCTCGCATGATTCAATGTGGGCAATCTTCTTCACCACATCCTCCTCCAACATGGCTAAATGGCCCACGTCCGCATCCCTTTCGAAATGTTCGTCGGTCGCAAGCGAATACCATCTCAAGATTACCCTGCTCACGTCCGGGCAATTGCGCATCACCCAGAGCGCGTACATCCCCAGCTGCGTATCGTAAGCAATATCAGTTTGCGTTATCCCTTTCCATCCGGTCTTGTAATCGCAAACGTAATACGTATCATCGATCCGTCCCAACTTATCGATCCTGACATAATAGCGGTTCCCGTCCGGCAGCTGGAGCCTCTCGTCGGTCTCCAACCCAACGATCTCCAGATCATCGAACGGGTCATAATGATGGTAGTACCAGAGTAGGAGCTCTCCTCCCTTCGAATAGTAATCCTTGACCGTCATCCCCTTCTTGACGACTACGATGTCGTCGGTGAGACCTTTCTCCCAATAGGTGCGATAAATGTCCATGAGGTCGTCCATCGAGGCGATGCGGCACGTCCTATAGTTCTTCTGAAGGTCGTGCAGCGCCTTGTGGATCGTCTCACCAATGAACGCCTCGATGGTCCTGGTCGGGCGATAGATCTTATCGATGTACATCAAACGATATTTGAAAGGGCATTGCTGGAACGTCTGTATCCGTGAGTGTGAATAGTCGGTCATTATTTGCGCTCTCACCTCGATCTTGATGATAATTTAGCACCACTCATTAACTTTACCAATGTTCAGTTGATGTAATAAGGACGGCTGTCGTTCTTCTTGCACCCGATGGACCTCTGTTCCGATCTCGCTTTGACGATGCTCATTCTCCGATCCGTGTCCTTTAGGGCTTCAGTGCATTGTTCGTTGATAACCTTCCCTAGGCGGTCGTAATCGTCGTAGATCAACGACTTCTGCTTTTTCGTCCACGGTTTTCTATCGGGGCTACTGAACTGTGTTGCATATTTCCTTAGCATCTCATCTCGAGCAATCCTTATAAGCAATACCAGCTCATAGAGCAGGGTCTCCGGCTCGACATCCCGCTCTTGGCACACCGTAAGCATAGATGTACCGAGGTCGGCGATGATATCTATCGCCTCTTGGTCCTTTGTCCGGGCAATTGTGACGTCCTGGTTCAATTTCTTGCGACTGCGAAGGTGTTTCCTAGTCATTGAACGAACCTCCTGTCAACGTGCTCAAGCTGGTCTTTGACGGCTCGCTGGGCCCCCTCCGGCGTTTCCTGACAAGGAGGTCCGGCTTCAAGGCGGATTCCTTAAGCGGCCTTATGCCAAGGTTCCAGGCGTGCTCGTAGATCTCCTGGTTCGTCCATGCGGGCAGGTCTCCGTTGGACAGCAGGTACTCGGTCATTCGGTCATATGTCGTTGCAATGCTGCTCATGATGCTGCATACGCAGAGGAAAGATATCAAAACTATAACGTTATATATGTTATAATTATTATTTGAGTTATAATTGGTGGAATACGAATGACAGAGACCCGGGGGATGAAGGTGAGCAAGAAGGTGGTCGTATCGTGCGTCGTCTTCGATACTTGGAAGGTCATAGCACCGATCGACTACCTGCAGGACGCTGGTAAGGTTTACCTCATCCATTGGGTATCGAAAAAGCATCCCGATCGCAATACGGTCTATTCCGATTTCTTCGACCAGATCGTCAAAATGCTTTCGGGAAAGGTCGGGCCTGAGAACATCCTAGAGGTCAGGGCCGAGGTCTATGATTTCAAGAGGATGCTGGCGACCGTGCTGGCTATTTTGAACGATGAAAGGTCGAAGGGGAACGAGGTCTTCATCAACATCTCCAGTGGTACTTCCGAGTACGCCGCTGCCGCAACTCTCGCAGCCATGATGGTTCCCGGCGTCAGACCGTTCACCGTCAAGACCGACAAGTGGATGATATCGGAGGACAAGGTCCTGAGGGAGCTGTATTATGACAATGGTGTTCCTATAGGACAGTCCAGATCGGTTCGTGACCCGGAGGACCTTCCAATATTCAATATCCCGATACCCGACAAATCGCTCGTCGTTGGTCTAAGATTGTTATCGTCGCACATCGAAGCGAAGAAGAGCAGCTCGTACAGTAGCATGATCAAAGCGTTCAAAAGAGCGGGGATATGGCGCGATGATGATCTGGAGAGAAAGGTCGATCAGAGCGACAAGATGTACTACCTCAGGAACTTCATGGATTATTGGTTGGCGAACGGTTGGGTAGTGAAATGTGGCAAACGTCAGCTAGCGTTGACGGAGATGGGAAAGCATGTCACAGAAATATTCTATACTGATCTACCAGCCATAATCAACCAAGGGGCATCTGGAGGAGCCTAATCGTTTTTAATTTAATCCAATTCATTATTATTTCTATTCATAAAATCGATTCGAGTCCCTTGTGTGAATAAATAGTGCTAGGGCACAGGGGAAATAATGACCAACAAGAGGATCGCTATCCAAACAGATCGCTCGATGACATGAAAACCAACGAAGGAGATTTTATTATGTTCTGTGAAGACGACGATGGTAAAATTATTGTAAAAAAGGAAGGGGGGTAATTATTAGGTCTTCCCAGCAATAGTACCTTTTTCGACCACTTTTACGAAGTCGTTTGTAAGGCCAGAGATATCCAATAATTCCACCAATATGCTCCATAATTCATTCTTTACTCTTTGAACGAACGCATTATAGCTTTCTCCATTCTCAGCCGAAAGGTTGATTGATCTTACCAGGAGGGGCAGAAAATTATCATTTCCAAACAGATCCCTTCTGATGTCAAATCTCATATCATAATTCCTTACCGAGTCGGGATATAGCAGACAAGCGACCTTCGAATCGGGGATCGCTAGGGAATAAGCGATCATCTGATATACATCAGGATTTTTAACATCCAATTTATACTTCGCATCAATGATGATCGGGAATCTTCCACTCATGTGATCGAATATTAATAGATCTGGCTTGATTGTGAGCTTTCTATCACGATCCAATGAGTTGAATCCCATCTGGTCGATGACCCGGAGCCTTGGGCACTTCTCGGACATTATTTGTCGGGTCATCTCCGTCAAGAAGTCCTCGAACAACCTATCCATATCAATTATGAAGTTGAATCCCTTTGACCTGCCCTTCTCGGTGGAGCGAACGAAGCTCTCCTCCAATATGATCTTCGAGATCTCAAGTGCTTTTTCGTAATGGAGGCTCAACCGGTCCAGACGGAGGCGGTAGCAATCAGAGGGCCCGATCGACGTGTCCAGTTCTACCTCCCCTAATATCTGTCGTTGAATTCCAAGTAGTTCATTTTTTAGATTTACGTTCACCTTGACTAAAGGAATCACAAGATTAAGGGCCCGTAGTATTATCCTGTTCTCAAGGTTGTCATAGGTCAGATCATGGAAGGAACAATAAAATTTTGGCTTGATGCCCAAATTCATCTGGTTGTTCTTATCGACCAGCAGTTTGCCTTTGAGGAAGGTGCGGTTCTCCTCTTTGTGAACGTACCTTTTTAGTAGCCCTCGTTCCAATAAGACCTTCAGCTCCCCCAAGAAAATCGATGCCAGGACCTCTAGAAAGCAATCTCCTTCCTCCACGTCGATGAGCTCATTCGTATCCATATGGAAGGACCGCAAGCTGCGCAGCGAGAGCATCATGTAGTAGATGTTGGCCTCGACCTTTGGTATGAGGGAAAGACGTGTTTTATTGTATGAGAGGATGCCTGCACAAGCACTTTTATTAGTAGGCACCCACCCACCCTCACACTTATCGAAGGATACAGGCCAGTTTGATTGCGTACTTCCAAATATCTCGTTGAAAAAGCCCTCGGCATATTTCATGAATGCTTCATCACATATCGTACCATCGGCCGATCTATGCTCGATAGCTCGTATGCTTGATTGGTCAGCCACGCTTCACGCCCTCTAGGAAATGCAGGAGGTCTTTGGCATCATTCAATCCCTTGAACCCCATAACTTCATCGAAATATTCAGTGCCATTTTCTATGCCGAAGAGTATCCTGCTCAAATCGTTCTGGCGCCCATAGCAATATTCATCGAGCGTCGGAATGATCTCGTTCCGCCATACCATTAGCAGATCCCCCTCACTATCGACCTTGAAAAAGAAGGCATGACCGATGCATTTGTCTCGGCCGATAGAGCGTTCTTTAGCTATCCTCCCATTGATGATCTCCAAGGCATCTGTCGACTTGACCAGAAGATCAGCAACTCCGTTCCCTAGTTTGGAGCGTTTTGATTCGATTTTTATCCTCAGTTTCGGAATGTCTGGGTTCATTTCGATGAAACCGAACCTTCTTCTCAGCGCCACATCGAGCAGGGCTATGCTCTTATCAGCAGTGTTCATCGTTCCGATTATGTAGAGATTTGGTGGAACGGAAAACAGCTCTCTACTATATGGGAGGGTAACAATAAGCTCATTCTCCATCCCTAAGCGCTTATCGGCCTCAAGGAGCGTGATTAGCTCGCCCAATATCTTCGACATGTCCCCACGGTTGATCTCATCGATTATCAGGACGTATCGATCTTGTCGGCCCCACCATGCTTCAGGGTCGAAAATCTGTTCCTGGGGTGCCCCGTCCGATTCGATCCTCATCCGTTCTCGATATCTGTCGATGAGGTCTGTCATGTTCAGATCTTCTGAGCTATCTATGCCAAGGGCAGCTTTCAGACAATCCTTTGCCATTTGCTTGAATATTCCATCCTTCAGGTAATACTCCAGTTTCTGGGATTCCGAACCTTCCTTTCCGACCTTGACAGTTACGCCCTCTACGAACTCCTCATAGCTGTATGATGGATGGAAGGTGATGAATCGGACCCTCCCCGCTTCCCTTAACTCGTCATATGTTCCCTTTATCTCTTCATTCAAGTTGATCACCCTCGTGGAAATGTCCTTGGTATGATACGTCTTCCCGGTTCCTGGCGGCCCAAATAAAATGGATTGCCGCTTTTTTAAAAGGAGATTGATGGTGTCGTCGGTTTGATCCACAATATCATCAACACCACCCCTCCTTGGATGGTTTTTAACCTGTTGGACACCTCTGAACAGAGCGTCGAGGGACCACATGTCGGCCCCGAGGTCCTTGGCCAAACATTTTAAGACCTCGTTGAAGGCCCAATACCTCTCCCCTATGCTGAACGATTGACCAATCGTAGGACCAATGTTCATTTTTTGAAGAGCATCGTTGGTATACGAATCCCAGATCCCGCAATCATTGGGGTATTGGAGAGCCAAAAGCACGGTCAGTTTCATATCTGACGTTGGCACACTGAATTCAGCGGCCATCCCAGCGACCTTGTTCATACGTTGTGATGTGGTCAATTTCGCATCATAGAGCAAAGCAAGAATTTTCTTCAGTTGTGGGACATCGCGAGCATAGACGTTCTTTTGCATAATTAATGTCCACTGTGCACTTCCTGCTGGTTCTGGGAGATGTCTAAACCCTTCAGGAGTGATGGCGTCGATATTCTCCAAACATAAATACGAGGAATAGGCTTGAACAACTTCGTCCTTTGAAGTTAGCAATCCTTTGATTCCAGGATAATTGTCTATCTTTGACGAAATTTCTTTTAGCGCTTCAACGGCTCTTTGATAATTGCTCATCGAAAGGACTGGCAAACCCCTGCGATTCACATACCGCCTTGTAGATTCATTGGTCTTGAATCCGCCTGGGTCCAATCCTCTCTCATCGTGTGCAGACCGGATTACATCCTTAAATGGCAATTTTTGTCCATTATACGGGATAAAGTACTCGGTGACTTCAAGCCCCAGCTTTCCTTGTTTCTTCAGCTTCTCCATCTTTTCAAGGGCGGCAATAAAATCCTCTTTTGTCACAGTCTCATCTACTTCGGACATCTCAGCGCCCTCTGATTATGGAGATCGCAAGGTCCTTTGTGCGATATGTCTTTCCAGTTCCCGGTGGGCCATATAAGATCACTTGTTTCTTCTTTAACATCAACTGGTAAGTTGAGTCGAAGGACGGTTGTATGGTCGAACCTATGATCCTTTCATAATCATCCTTGTCAAGTTGGATGACCCTTCGAGAGAATTTTCCTCTCAGATCATCGGGTATTGTTCTCTCTGGAGTCAGTAGTTCCCACTTCATCTTTCTTCTAATTGGGCATTCAGCGCCCTTCTCGATGTATGGTTCTGACAATACAGTACCTTGGGCGATAGCAGAGGTCTTGCCTCGATTGATCAGGACGATATCGCCCTCGGTCATCTCGTTAATGAATTTCCACACGATGTCCTTCATCGATCCATTTTTGTATACATCCTCATAGGCTTTGCCATATTCCAAATCGTCCATCGTAAAAAGAGACTCACCGTACTTTTCGGCAAGTGCGTTCCACTTGATTCCGACATACCCATTCTGATACCATTCGGGCCAATAATCAAGCTTTTTGCCCTTGGAGCCCTCACCCTCGGACGGTAGAATGGCCCAGTAGAACGTCTCGCTCGACCCCATTTCGTAAAGGTTAAACTGGACGGCCAATAGGGCACTTATGTCATTGATGATCTCCTCGTCCTGGGGAATGTCATTTGATGGGTAAAATTTGTACATGAAATAGCTTTGACGCATCGAGAAAGCGTCACTACTTTTCCTGAGATGACTTGCGTCAGGACGGTCAAATCTGAACCCTGGGATATTCAATTCCATGGCCTTCTGCTGTACGATCGTTCGAATCTTCTCGATCTGGCCTTCCCAATTATCTCTATAAATTTTGTCCAATTCTATGCCATATGCAAGTAATGTAACAAAAATCCCACCAACCCTGTCATCGAACTGGACATTGATAGGCAACGAAATTTCATTCCCATCCCATGAAAAAGAACCACCCCACCCCAACGCGACCCAGGTGATATCTGGCCAATTTCCTTGTCCTCTTCCAAAATTGCCACCTATTTCGAGATTCTCGCCAGCTCGCTCGTTCAACTTCGTTTGGAGTTTGGAAAAGAACTCCTTCATAGCTGAATAAACCTGGTTATTCAATTCAACTAGCGACTCTGGTTTAGACGATCCTTTGATTTTATTACCCTCTTTCACCCTCGGAAAATTTTCAATTATGAATGATAAGAGGTCGTGCAAGCTCATTTCTTGCAGATTAATGATCATGATACCCCTGCACCTCGGTCTGGAAGAAGTCGGGGACCTTAATAAGATATTGACTGAATTCTTTTATTAAATTTATTCTGAGCTGCCAGAATGCATATTTCTAGAATATATTTAGATGATTTATTAATAAAAAAATTCTATCTGGAACTTCCATTCATATGTGCCCTAATTTCTTGATAAAGATCGGAATTACTGTTTTGACCTTTGAATTCAGTCCCATCCTTTCCTGTACCCCAGAACAAGCGATACTTTGTGATATTGCTATCTTTTAAAGGAAGCAATTTGGTTATCCCTTCTTCGATCGCTTTCCATTTTTTCATAAGATCGGTTTCCTTATCACTTACATTTTTTACTTTCAGATTGACGATTTGAATAAATAACACATCATCCAGACATCTTTCGGTGATGCCGTCATAATAATATGATGTCAAAGCTGAAACAAGGAACTTACCACAGATATGAGCAGGCCCTGTGTTTGATTCTTCAATCTCTATTATTACACCTACTGTGTCAGACTCTTTTCGCAGGATGACCATATCGACCCAGCATAGGTCTTGACAATTGTTCTCACAATAAAGTGGAAGCGTCTGTCGGTTTCCGTGAATTCTTGGATTTTCTTTGTGATTTTTAACGCAAGCGGCATCTTCCAACAAGGAAAATTCTTTACCTAATCCTTCAGCGTCGAATTTTTCCCTTACCCTCTTATGATACGGATGACAATCTTTGACTGTATCCTCTCCCTCCCCAGTGTTCATAATGATTCAAAATCCCCTGTTTCGGTTAGATAGATGTACTGAATTATTTTCCCATTGACTATTTTCCTGGCCGCTTTCGCATAGATTCCCATCTGTTCCTTGAAGGCCGATATCTGCTCCTTGATATGAGATTCCAATGGGTCGATGGTCTTGTAATCTATCAGCGCCCATCCCCCGTCCTTCAGCTGCACAAGCCTGTCGATGACGCCTATGTAAATGACATCACCTTCCCTGAGCTCAAAAGGCAGCTCCTTGAGGTCTTTACCGGCCTCTGCCTTGTTCAACATCGGGTCGGTGGTCATGAACCTTCTATACATCCCCTCCAACCCCTGCACCACCTTTCTCTCATCATCCTCGTTGATATCCAACCGATAAGCTCTCAGCAATTGCGAGGGGGACTTCCCGCGCATCACCTCGTGGACCAACGTTCCGTAGTCTGCTGCATGCATCCCTTTGCTGAGGAGGATGGCCTTGATCTCGGACATAACACCCCCTCTGAACTTCGTACCTGCCTTTTCTCCTACGGATGGTCTGACGATCTTGACCTTTCTCTTCGAATCCGACGCCCCTTGTTGTTCCCAGGAGCTCAATAGTTCTGGTACGGAAAGAGGCGCTGACGCAACGAACGTATTAAATCCAGTATCATTCTCGTTAACGCTCAACCGAACGAGGCAATTGCTTTTTTCACCGATGACCTTATTCCCTTCCTCGATGTCCTTATCGTTGATCGCAAGACCGTTCATGGTCAAGGCGAACCAGTCCCTGCCATCGGGTTTGATGTCGCTCCACTTCCCATCCTTCCTACCTCGACTGCCCAAGATGACAAGATGGTCCTTGGCACGTGTCGCCGCCACATAGAACAGCCTGAGGTTCTGCGCCTTGGACTTCTGCGAGAGCACGTCCTTGGCACAGCGCAATGGATACGACCGGTACGTCCCTGAAAGGTCGGGGGTCGGCACCTCGGCCCATACCCCCTCATCGTCGACAGCAGCGGGATCGCTCTCTCCCCGTGGAGGCGTCTCCGTCTCAGGGATGATGACGATGGGAAACTCCAGACCCTTGGACGCGTGGACGGTCATTATCCTGACGGCGTTCCCAGCGGCCTCCAACTGGGCCTGCCCTTCTTTATCCGATTCGTCCACGTTCAGCTGCAGCCATTTGACCAGGTTGTATAGTCCGAAGAACCCTTCCTGCTCCCTCTGCCTGACCATGTCCACTAACATCTCCACGTTGGCCATGGCCTGCCTTCCGGTCGGCATTCCGGCGTATACGCCGAACACCCCGGTCCTATCGATCAGCTGGTTTATCAGCTCGCTCACCGGGACCCTTCCGTTCTTGCGAGAAAGTTCGTCCAGCACTTCCGCGGCAAATTTGAGCTTAGCGTTACCATTCTCCGAGCATTTCCGAAGTTTACCATACAGATGGCCGTAAGGTGCCGAAGTAGCGATGCCGTACAGCTCCTCGTCCGATAGCCCAAAGTATGGTGAACGCAGCAGACCGTAAAGAGGAATATCGTCCGTATGGTTGGCCAGGAAGCTCATAGCATTCCCAATGTCCATTACCTCCTGGCTCTGGAAGAAGCCTACTCCCTTCTCGACGATGTAAGGTATACCTTTCTCCGACAGGACGCCCTCATAGTACCTCAGGTTGGTCCTGGCGCGCAGAAGGATGATTATGTCCCCATACGAAGGCCTCCTTGGTTCCTGTGATCTATCTTTCTTTGAAGGATAGATCAACCGGTCGTCACAGCCCACCAATCCCTCTATCTCGGCCGCGGTGGCATGGGCCATGTTCAACTTCGTGTCACCATCTCCTTTAGGCACGGTGATTAAGGTAACGGAGCCCTCCTCCCCTTTTCGTTCCGGGTCCACATGGGTGTAGCGGAACTCCCACTCCTTCTCCTCGGAGGTCATTATGCTGGAGAAGAGCGAGTTCACGAACGTCACGACGCTGTTCGAGGAACGGTAGTTGCTCCCTAGCTCTTCCCTTTCGCCTTCAAGGTCCTTCTCCACGAAGTGGAGCATATCCTTGAAGATGGTGACGTCCGCCCCGCGGAACAGGTATATAGATTGCTTGCCGTCGCCGACCACGAACAGCTTGTCCTTTTCATCACCTAGCAGCGCCCTCACGATACGATCCTGGGGGAGGTCGGTGTCCTGATACTCATCGACCAGCAGCTTGGAGAACCGTTTCTGCAACGTTTGCAGTATTTTATTGTCAGTAATGGACGGATCGAGCAGGTCCTGTACGATGATCAGCATGTCGTTGAAATCGATGGCCTGCTGTTCCTTCTTCATCGATTCCATGATCGCCGAGAACCGTACGAACAGCTCCCTCACCCCCAGCAGGTGCTCCACCGCGAGCTTTACCGATCCGGGATCGAGCTCGAGGTCCAGGACCGCCAGGTCTCCCTCCATCTCTTCTGCAAGATCTATGAGGATGGCGTAGCTCTCCTTCAGCTCCTGCTTGTCGCCCTTCATCTTCTTCTGATCGCCCATGGTGCGTATGCCTTTCAGTTCCAGAAGGCCCTTCAACGAGAGCAGCCTAAGCTCATCGTCACCGTTCATGGCATCATGCACCAGCTGTTCCGCCTGGAAGAGATAGCGTTCGGCCGTATCCCCGTCCTCCTTGGCGTACTTGCCACATAGACGGGAAAGCGTCTGCAACGCACGGGTCACCTCCAAACTGAAAAGGCGATCGCGGACCTCGCTAAGATATCCGATTATCAGCTCCCTGTATCGCCTTTCGAACTCGTCAGCATCGGACATCGTCTCGATGGCTGGCAGCGCCCTCGCCCTTCTCTCATACAGGTGCAAAAGGATGTCCTTGAGCTTCCACGGCGTAGCTATGGACGCCACGCTCACCATGACATCCCGGGATCCTTCTTGAGAGCCGAGCTCTCCCCACGCTTTCTCCATGAGCAGGGTCAGGTCCATTCCCTCGAGCACCTTCACGTCCGAGGGCATTCCTGCTTGGAGATGGAACTCCCTCAGAACCTGGCTGCAGAACGAATGGAACGTCTGCACCTGGGCCCAATTGAGCTGGTCGAACAATTTCTCGTCCACCCGCTTCAGTGCCTTCTCGCGGATCTTCTCCCTCATGCTTGCCGCGGCCTCGTCGTTGAATGTCAATGCGAGTATGGCAGGCACCTCGACATCCTTTTCGACGTGCTCATAGTACTGCCCTACCAGGCGTGTCGTCTTCCCTGAACCGGCCGATGCCCCGACACATATGGAGCGTTCCTTCTGCGACATCAGACAACCTCCGGCCCAAGCGTCATGCGGAGTATTCGCATCTCGTCCTTGCGGCAGACCTTTGCGAAAAGACAGTACTTGCACCTCTCCCCGTCAAGGTCATTCACCGGGTGGAACTTGCCATTGGCCATTCCGTCCAGAGCCGCCTTCACGTTCTCACAGCATTTGCGAAGGTCCGCTTGAAGGTCGATCTTGGAACGGGGCCCTATGCCGAACTCTTCGAAATGATCTGGTGCGGCGGTCATGAAGTTCACGCCGAACCCCGGGCCTTGCTTGAGCTGATAGTAGGCGCCTCCCGCGGCCTTCAGTCCGAGTAGCTTCTCACAGGCCATCATGTACATGGGCAGCTGCATGTTGTACCCCTTCAGCATGCTCTTCCTTTCCGGGGCCGAACCGGTCTTGTAATCGATAATGATGAAATTGCCCTTCCCGTCCGTGTCCACACGGTCGATCTTTCCTCTGATCTTCAGATCCATTCCATCGATGGATATGGAAGCGGGAGTCTCGGTGGACCGAGGGTCCGTACCTCCTGGGACAGCCTTGATTCCGAACCCGAACTCTAGATATTCCGGGGTCCATCTGGGCATATCTATCTCAGCCTGAAAATCGACGAACGTGCCGAGGGCGCCGTTCATCTTGTCATCGCCGACCATTGAGCGAAATGCCGCAGCCTCCTGCGCACTGGTCTCGAAATCGTCCTTTGAACAAAGGTCTCTGAGTTCCGCCTTGATATCGTCTAGGTTTTCATCGTTTGAGACCATCCCCTTTCCACGCTCGACCCTGCTACGATAGAAGCGGAACAACCCATTGTGGGCAAGATTGCCGATCCTGAGGACCTCCGAATCCTCCATTCCCCCTATCGGCTGCAACCTCAGTATGTAGCTCAGGTAGTATCTCATCGGGCACTTGCAGTAGGTCTCGAGCATGGTGGCCGAAAACCCTTTCTGACCTCGGCCCTCGTTGATACGCCCAATCATCTCCTGATCATAGAATATCCCGTCATAGGAAGAGGCGTATGGTCCCTGGCGCTTCGTCACTTCTGCGTTCAGCCTTTCACAGATAGCCTCCGGCGAAATGCTCGAATTGTTCAACCATGTATCCTCATGTTCGACGATATCGCCGGCGATAGAGCGACCTAGGTAGACCTGGGAACTGCGCCTGGAGTTCGGGAGGAGAAGCTCCTGCATGACGCCTAGTTCGGCATTCCTCTGTATATCGATAAGGAACGGCGAAGGAAGCGCTCTCTTCCCTCCTTGGTAGGAAGGATAGGAGATGTTCACGGAATCCCCGCTGAGCAACGCCATGAGGAAGTAGAACCGCTCCTGCCGCAAGATGTCCTCCTCCGACAGGAGGCCGAGGTCCTTGGCCTGCTTGGTGTTGAGGAAGGGGTGCCTGACGCTCAATTTAGGCATGTCCCCCTCGGTCGTGAACAGCAGGAAGCTGTGCTTGAAGTGGCGACCGGCAAGTGAGCGGTACCCAGCCACGTTCACCGCCCTTTCGTACATCCCTCCGCTATGATAGGTGACCCCGCCGATCTCCCGCTTCAGCTCGGAGGTGAACGTCGTGAGCGAGATTACATCATCGCTGGGGTACCCTCCACCAGTCTGCATGCTTTCCAAGAGGCGTGATAGAGCGGAACAAGCGGCGTTCTCAGGATCGTCGTCATTCCATCGGGAGCGCACGAGGGAATCGGTCCAGCCTAATGCCTTCAAGGCGAGACGGAACCTTCTGATGTGCTCAGCGACAGTCCCGTTGACGTTCAGATCGTCCAGCTCATCGAATAGCGCCTCGAGTTGGCCTCGGGTGCGGAGAAGTCGCTCAGCCTCCTTCCCGCTCCATGACCTTTGCGCCTCGGACATTCCGGGGTTGGGAGAGCGCATATTCTCTATCAGAGCGTCCATCCCTTTTAGCCAGGCTCCTTGGCCTTTGCTGACCCGGATGATGCTTGAAAGACGGTCCACCTCTTCAAGATGCAGCTTCTCTCCTTCGACCTCCCAACGAACATAGGGGCTTGAGAGCAGCTTGGTCAGATCATCGGGGGAATATCCTTGCGCGACTGTGTCGAGGACCGCCACGGCCGTCTGGACCGCGGGTGAACGTGCCAGGGGAGTTCCGGTGTCCGTCTTGAAAGGTATACTGAAATCGTCCAGCACCTCCTTTATCAACGGCAATGCTTCGCGTCGTTCGGGAAGGAAGATGGCGATGTCGTCCGGGTCGGTGCCGTCCTTGATGAACTGTGTGATGCGCTGCGCAGCCTGCCTGGCCTCTGCGGCCGGGTCGAGGAATTTAGCAATGAATACCTCGGACGTGAGATCGACCTTCGGATCGTCGGACCATCTCCTAACCATGAGCGTTCTTCTGCCAGTACGCTCCTGCGATGGGAGATCGATGACCTCCAGGTCCTTGGCAAGGTCGATGGTTGGCTGGCAGTAGACCTTCTTCGAACCGGAGATGAACGGGTGGTGATAGACGACCTCATCACAGTTCCTGGTCAATGCTTGAAGGACAGCGGTCTGCGAAGCGCTCGGTTCGAACTGACCCAGGATGACCAATTTCTTGAACACAGGTCGGCCTGCGCACCAGCCATCGATATCTGATGCGACCTTGAGACGCACGCCGATCGGGTCCAGGAGACCTTCCTCCTTCAATCTGCTCTCATAACGAGAAAGGAACAGTGGTATGTCAACCTGGAATATGTCGTCAATCTGATATTTACTGAGGTCTGCATTGAAATCGCGCAAGGTGTGGAGCACCATGAGCAGATCGTCGATCACGCCGTCCCGGACCTTGCCATCATTAAAAAGAGATTGGAAATCATTGGCATTCTCCTCCAACAGTGAACGGACAATATTTCGAACACCTGTTCCGCTAACCTGCCTTGTATCCTCCTCATACTGATCGAAAAGGTATGCAACGATCCAGTCGAGATCGGTGACAGTAAACAGCGGGACGGTCATCCCTGCTAACAATGAAGATCTGATGTGCACGGCCATTCCCGGCCGAGGGACGATGAGCGCCACGTCCAATGGTGCCGCCTTAAAATCATTCAGGAACTCTTTCAACGCGGAATCATAAAGTTCCCTCGGACCTCCCCTGATGAACTTGATCTTTCCCACGGGGAGAACCTTATCCTGGACTTGAAAAAGGTTTGCCTTTTCGAGATAATCGCGAGAAAGCATTGAGATGACTGATATTTTGTGACCATACTCACATCAATGACACTAACTCTCTCAGTGTCGTTTTATATTGAAAAGACTGTGAATCCACAGTAACTTTCAATCTCTCCATTAGCCTTTATTCTCTCTTGACTGACCCATCCTTGAAGACTCTAAAAAGACTCATAGTAACCATTGTCTTTCGATAATGTTGTCAAAGTCTTTCACTCTCCCCTCGAAGAGACTGTAAAGACTTGTTATATTATTGCACAGTTATCAGCTGTGATCATTCAGTTCCCGTGTCAATTTTTCATATTGAATACTGACCAGTAAAGTCGATATCAGTAGATCGATGGCGAAAACCGAGAAGCTGATGGTCATGATCTCCTCGAACGATGGGAGATAGTACCCCATCTTTACCGCGACACCTATCGGAATGTATATGCCAAGGTTCACAACCGTCGACGGGACCAGATAGTATCGGGTGTTGCCGGTCCCTATGAACAACGACTTCAATCCGCTGCTCAAGGCGAACATTATGTAGGGAATGGCAAGATAATTGAAGGTGGCTACTGAGTAATCGACAATCACCTGGTTCTTGTTGAAGAACAATGACATTTCTTGCCAAGCAAAGTATCCCACAACCGCCACTGCCGTCATATATAGCCCCATAATCAAGAGCGAGACCGCCTGGACGTTCCGCATCCCTGCCAGGTTCTTCCGTCCATACTCGTTTCCGATGGCTACGTTGGTCGCTTCGATCAGAGCGAGCACTGGTATCAAGAATATCATCCATAGGATGGTCATCGCCACCCCGTAGCCTCCATACTGAGCTGTGCCCAGCGTATTCAGGACGATAAGCATTCCCAATATGTACCCCGCATTCCTTACCGCTGATTCGAGCCCAGTATACTTACCAATTCGGAGTATGGCATCGCACATCTTTCGGTCGAACCTGATGCTCGGTCTCTTTCTCACGATGAGGTAGAACACGATTATGGCGACCGTGAAGATCAGGACCTTTGATATCACATAGTCCCAGGCGGACCCCATGATGCCCAATTGCAAGGAGAATGGCAGATCGGAGATCATCATCGTGTCAAGAACCACGTTGATGATCACGCCGGTCGCGGCGATAAGAATCGCAAGGCGCCCACGACGCATGGCCTTGATGGAGATGATGAAGAGGGCGGCCATGGACTCGAACGGGATAGCTAGAACCTTCACTCTGAGGAAGGCCTCCGTCCTGGAAGCGATCTCTGGTGGGACGTTCATCGCGTCAACGAACAGGTTAGCGCCGAAAAGGACCACGAACATAAAGCCGATGGTCACCATCAATTGCATTGGCAAGGCTGACCTGATCACATCGGATGCCTTTTGTGAATCGTTGAAGTTACGGGCTACCAATGCCAGCACTGCGAGCGGGAACATCTCCAAGAGAATTTCGAGGAGAACAGCGACGTACTCATACTGTTCGGAGATGGCTATTGCTTCCATCTCCATCTGTCCGATGTAGTACGTGTTGACGAGCGAATAGAGCGTAGGAATGGCCCATGCTAGGACCATCAGGCCCATGAACTCCCTCGGATAGCTCCTCCAGGCGGCGGAGAACCTTTTCTTGATGCTTACATGACCGAACATGATATCATTGAAACTAATGAATTGAAATAGAACTCATCGACGGTCGAGGCTGGCTACCTCTTCTTTTTCATTTTACCTTTCTTTTCGTTCGTGACCTTTCTCTTTAGGTCGTTTATCTGTTCCTCGGTAGCGTATACCAACTTCGCAGACCGTTCCTTCGCCACCCTCGACCCTGGCTCGATTTCTTCCTGATTCGCTACAGGCACATACAGCTCCCCGTTGGGGCCTTTGACGATCATATAACCGTTCGTCAATATCTCGACAAGAGTGGCAGCCATCGGCAATGAATCGGGTGAGGCGGTGACCTTCTCACTAATAGTTCTATAGATGATCTTCGCATCGCTGGTGTTCGGTGAGGACAGTACGCGACCATGATGCTGATATGTCTGCAGATCGGCCAAGGCCACGCTGATGTTCGCACCCTTTTGCTCAAGCCTATCGGAGATCTGGACCTCCTGCAGCATCTTCGCCTTTTCGTTCCAGCGTTTTATGGGGCCTTTCCAAATATCTTTGACCTTGACCTGGTCTTCATAGTTCCATTCAGCTGAGCCCGACATCCCACGTATGATGGCATCGAGCATCCTTGAATCGTCCTCAGATAAGCGAACACCGACCTCGAAACCCTCATCCATTCCTTTTTTGGAAATGTTTGCGGTCATAACGATGGCTTCCTTGCCATCCGCTATCACCAACTTGGCATGGAACCGCTCGATCCCCACTATATGCGCTCCGTGTTTCGCCAGGCGGATGGCGGTCTGAGTGTTGATCTCCTTTGGTCTCGTCAGCACGGTCACCTTGACACCTTTCTGTGCAGCCGCCTCGACCTCAGCCGTAATTTGGTGGTCAGGTTCTATTGTCCAGCTCCCGATGGTCAATGACCTTTTGGCAGAACGAACAAGGTCGTTGACAGCCTCCAGAAGCGTTCTTTTATCATGTACGGTGCATGGGTGGTCCACGTGATCAAGTACATCGGTCACGACGTCCTTCCTGCCAATGGCATTAAGCGTACCTTTGACCAGCAGCTCGTGCCCTGATTCTGCCCAGAACCCGTGGACGAACTGATTGAAGACCGAACGAACCTCTTGTGTCGACATGGTCAGTGCCAGTTCGACGTTGTTCCCCCTCATGGCGTCCAAGGTGAGATTGCATGTCGATATGATGCCCCGAGGTTCGTCGCCTGTGGGGTCGAACAATGCGAACTTAGCATGGAAGTGCGGAGCAGTTCTAACTAGGATCGAACCGACGAGGGAATCGAGCAGGCGCTTATGCTCTTCTATGATCTCCTTCTTATTTCCATCCAATTCATCTGGGTCTACTTTGAGCTCGTCCTCACGTGATGTAAGAACGTAGCAGCGTACACCTCTTTTTGATGCTTTAATTAGCGCATCAATGAAATCGCTCCCTTGGATGAGGTATGAGGATACGCATATCAGTTCCTGAGCCTTATCAGCATATGAGGCCAGACTCTTCGCGAGATCGTTCTCTTTAGACAGGACTGTTAAGTGACGGTCCTTTGTGAACTCACGTGCATAATTAATTTTGGACGAGGATCGATCCTTCATAACCCAGCAGGATTTTATTGCGTCCTCTCCCAGATCTCTTTCGGTGGTGACCGTTCGCGATACTATCTTGTTCTCACTCATTTCAATCACCTTTTATCGGCATAAGGTCGTGAGGAGCCATTATATGCCAGTATGCTGAGTCCATGTTCGGTTGGGACCTTAGCATCTCTCTGATCCTATCATCATAATCGGGCATCTGCTCCAACACTTCATCCTCGGAGAAACGTTCTGATAGAGCACCAGCGACCTCGTTCCTCAGATCGTCGTACTCATCTTCAGTGATGTAATCACGGATCCTTTGCTCTAGATCGATGGTTGCCCACAGGGATGCTGCTGGCAGGTCCACGGGCAGGGCTGGCATGCGGTCAAGTCCGCTTGCGGTGAACTTGCCCAGATCTTCGAGGTCGATCTCGATCGATGGTATTTTTATCGCGCCCTCTTTTACGATGTCCTTTGTGATCTGTGCCTTGTTCAATAGCGCGGCAGATGTCTTAGTATCGTACAGCAAGCCATTCGCATTAAGGACCTTGCTTAGTAAATCCTGATAATCCAGTTCGAACTCGTGGTTATAGATGACGTTCGAATCCCCGTTGATGACACGAACGATCTTTTTATCATCCTCGGTCAGTACGACCTTTATCTCCGCATTGATCTTGTTCTTTGAGGGTTCGACCTTGTCTTCCATGTCGATGATCCGGATACATGACATGTTCTGCGCCGGGAGCGGGATTGCCTTGTTCCTCCAGTTTTCAATATCAGATTGCTTGATCGGAATCGTTTTATGCGCTTCATTCTGTCGTGATGACTTCTTAATATCCTCATAATCCTGATACGGGGTCGTTTCTTTGTTCGGTTGACAAGCCAGCCACTCATCTGCTATAAGGACGTCATCCGTCAAATGAATGGTGTACTCTCCGTGCTCAGGGACCAATATCACCCTGGCATTGGCCATCTCCGCCCCCAGCTCGGTCAATCGGAACGCATCGTGACCATAATTGGGATGGTCTGATCTTCTAGAATTGATGGGCTCGATCAATTCATAACCGTGCATCGCGAAAAGCCATCGTCCACCATACACATGCCCCTCGGGTTCCATCAGAAACTTTCGGTTGACATCAGCGGCGGTGACTGTTTCCTCATCCATGACCATTAGGAGGAATGGCAGTATGTCCCGTTGGCGCGATTCATCCTCCTTTCCGATGGTCATAAGCGCCTTAAATGAAAGAACGTTCAGTCTCCTAGTAAGCGTGATACCTTTCAATCAATCAACTCCCTGTAATTTATATTCTCTTGAAGATAATTCATATATGTCTTTAACAAGGGCGTCCCCTTTCTCTCAAAATGTTTTTTGTCCGCAAAGACAAGCAATTGATATCGAGCACGCGTGATGGCCACGTTAAATCGGTTCTTATTATCCAAGAAACCGATCCCTCCGCCATGGGCATTTGACCTTACAAAGGATAGAAGGACGATGTCGGCTTCGTGCCCTTGGAAGCGGTCAACGTTGCATACCTCCAGTTCGACATTGTACTTCGGCAGTTCGAAGTAGCGGAAGCCTTTGACCCTGTATCGGTCCTTTACCATACTGGCCAGCTCTCGCTCCTGTGCCTTATAGAAACTGAGCAGAGCTATCGACCATCTGTCTCCGTTCGGTTTCCGGTTCCGACCTGTCCACTCCAGGATGCCCTCGAGCTCATGCAGCATCTGTTGGACCTCGGCCAAATTGAAGATGCCTTTTCCTTTGATGTCATCGCGACGCGGGCGGACGTCAATCAGCATCGAGCGCTTTGGATACTTGTCAAGGCCCCAAGATCTCTCGTATTCGACCTCCGACCCATCTATCAGCGCCTCATTATTGTATATGAACTTGTGAGGGAACTCGGAAATTTCAGGATGCATCCGATGCTGCCGTGTCAATATGACCTTGCGCTGACTCATGACTTGGCTCGGCAATCCGTTGAATAACGCGATCTTCTCGCTGGTCGTGCGGTCTGTCTCAAAACCGTTGATCAGGAGGTCCAATACGGATGGAAGAGCTATTCTTCTCACACTATCGATCGCCCTTCCTATTCCTCGGTTTCGCCCATATCCATTCTCACCCTCATCGTCACTTTTCAGATGGGGTAAAAGTAGGTCGATTTCGAACTGGAGTTCGGCATATCTTTCTTGGCGGTCTCTGATCTCATACATGCGACTTATCCGCCAAGCGACCTCCCCTTCCCATGTAAGCTCATTTCTCAGTTTTTTATATGGGTCCGCATCCCGCTTGAACGCCATTGCTCTCCTTCGTAATGTTGCATTGACCCGGGGAGCGCCGATGATGATCGACCTTGGGCTGAGATAGCTTTCAATTTTTTCAAGGTTAGAGCGGTTCGTAATAACAAGACTGGCAACCATTATATTCCGGAGAATTTGATCGTCAAGTTCCCCTATTGCGATGATAGCCCCTAGGCCGTACCTGCATTTGTTCTGATCATCACATCTAGCATCAATGATGCTGTTGACCGCATCTATCTGGGCTTGGTATAGTTCGTACCTATCGTCCCCATCTTCTAGTACAATAACCCGGCAATACTCTTCATCACTGGAGTGGATCGAACGCATGAAGCTCTGCAGGACATCTGTGCAAACGGTACGTTCCATCACAGAAAACGCATCGGCCTCAGCGAAGGCTGCCAAGCTCTCAACGATATGATTCTCTTCCACGTAGGGCGCCAATTGGAGAGGGTCCCCAGAAAGAATCCACTTCTTAGCGTACAACGCAGGAACTAAGAACTCCTGGAACGTGGTCTTTGAGGCTTCGTCCAGTATCAGGACATCGAAATGTCCGAGCGGGTCGCGATTCTGCTTTATCATCGGGGCTTGGAGTATGCCAATGGTGGTCCCACAAACGAAATTAGACATTTCTAGGACCATGTCCTCCACAACTAATCTGCCGGAATCTTCGGAGCACAGTGTTTGGTACATCATCTCCTGCGACTCCGTCCGTTCCTTTAATTTCCCAAGAGCGCTCTTCAACCTTCGTCTCTCTTCACTGCAGACCCGATTGATACAGAACTGACCTATTCTTTCTGAGACGACATTTTCTCTGCCGATACGGAGGGGGACTATCCCGTACTTATCCATCAGACGATCACCATCATCGCCTTCGCTGATCCTTTCCAGTATGTTATCTACAGCGACATGTGTTGAAGCGACCATCATCACCTTTAAACCCTGTTGGACGCACTGGGTGAGCAGTTCTATCAGAGTGGCGGTCTTTCCGCTTCCGGGAGGGCCTTCCAATATCGCCAGATCGGGCGTTGCCATTGCTTTTTCCACGAACTCTTTTTGTTCATCGTTCCCGTCGTATCGCTCGTTGAGGAACAGCATCTCCCTACTTTCGTCAATATGCAAGGAAGGCCAGCTGTCTCTGCTGGCTTTCACTAATAGGCGTAGAAGTGGTTTGTGATGAGGCAGGGGTCTTGACGCCAGGACCTCGATTGTTCTGATCTGGCGTTCCAGGGTCTGGGTGTCCACCCCGACCTCTAATTTATCAGAGGTGGGGTCTGCGTTGATAATCAAACGCCCTTTCCTATCGTCAGACCTGATGATTCGTGCGAACCTCTTGTATCTGGAACCCACTTCATAAACGGCCTCTGAATGGTCGAAGATGAATTCTTCGGCCTCCTTCTCCTCTTCCTCCGTCTCCGTCTGAGGTTCGATATTCCCGAGATACACCTCAAGCTCGAATCTTAGTGCCCGAGGCCCAACTTCCCCATCCCTATGATAATAAATTCGGTCCTGTGCGAGCACTGGTCCATCAATCTCAAGATCTTTGTTCCTACCATCTATGCTCTTTATTCTCAACTTGACTTTTCCTTCCTTATCGAACGAGAACTGGTTGGAGTTGAACTCGTCGTTCTCTATATCCTCTGGAATGATCGGCCTAATTACCTTCTTGTCCACTGTGAACTTGAAAATGAAACGTCGATTCTGCAATCTCCACTTTGCATTCACTAGATAGTTTCTGAACTCATTGAGGCTCTTGAAAACCTCGTTTTGACGGCGAGCGATATCGTCGTCGTCAATGCCAAGGTTGGCATAGTGTAGTGAGGAGGTCATCGCAGCCCTCCCTTCAACCCTTGTTCCATCTCTTCTAAGGTATTACAGCCTGCCATTCGTTCGAAGATATCAATCTCTATGACCCGGTCGTCCGGAGGGGAGACCACATAATGGCAATGCATCCTCTTCAACATGGACACTATCCCCAAGGATATGGCCATGAGGTTGGTGCCTCCTGTTAGCCCCGAGACTACCTCGGTCCTTCCATCCGGATCATATTTGTCGTATGTCCGTAACATAGATTGCATCATGTTACCCAGCGAGTCCGGTTGGAACGGGTCCACGTCAATGATCTCCAGGACCTCGACCCCTTTCTCCGCCAATTCGGTACAATAGCTCTCGGCCTCCGACCTGAGCTGAGGTGATGTGAAAACCACCATCCTTCTGATCGACAGCTGGTCGATCGCTTTGGTCACGTGTTCCTTGGACATGCCAAGGTTGATGAAATGGATCGGTGACGGGATTTTATCTCCTCCAGTCATACACTCCCCCCCTTTCGCGATACTTTGTGATATCAATAATCTTCCTCTGTGATTCTCCAAATAATAATGATAGAGGAAGATGGACCAGCTTCCTGTCCTGGTTGGTCATGATGTCCCCCCGGGGCCCTATCATCAGATACGATCCGACCATGTCCTCCGCTCGTTCAAAGGTGGGCGATGAACCCCCTCTGAGAACGTGGTCACGATGACGACCACAAAAGCCATCGAACTGATTCGCGCTCACTGTCAGATATTCGGCGGCATCGTTCTGCCCCTGGATGATCAGGGTCTGGAAGACCTTCCAGCGGTCCGGCGACAGCTCATCGATGAGGCCGTTCATGTCCTCCTGCCAGTTCAATTGGGTGACCGTGGTGTTCACCTTCAGCCCGATCCCGCGTTCACGGACCGACTGGCACAATCTTCTGATAAGTTCGACATGATCTCCCGTGCCTCTCCCCAAGGCCGACTCAATGCTCTCCACGCCAGAATCGATGGAAACGCCGACCCAGCTCAAGTAAGGAGATAGCTGGTCCAACTTTTCAGCGGTCAGCAATGACCCGTTCGTTTGGATGGTCATAACGAAACCATAATCATGCCCCATCTGTGCGAGGCGCACGAGGTCGGTGTGTAACAACGGCTCTCCGCCAACTAGGTTCAGCTTTTCCACACCATGGTCCACAAGGACTCGGAGAACCTCTTCTTGCCTCTTCGGATCATGCAGCTCCTTCCCCATATCTGTAGCGAAGCAGAACTTGCAGCTGTAGTTGCATTTTGAGGTTATGTGCCAATTGGCTGACCTTATCCGTTCTTGCACAAATTGACCAAGGTATGTAAATATCTTAATCAAATTGGTAAAATGTTTATTTATTTAGTGAACATATTACCCCTAAATGAACAGTTCGAACACCAATCCCAGGGTGGTGCATATCATGAGCGCGGGTGAAGGGCTGGTGGGGACCTTTCCGATAGCATTGAGACATTACCAGATGGATAAGGTAATTGTCATCACTGACGTCAAGGAAAGGTCATCCAAGGACGCCAAAGCCCAGAAGGTCGTACAGGCGATCGAGGACATCGTGCAGATGGCCAATGCCGTCAAGCTCGAGATAACGGTCATCGAGGTGGACGGCCTTTCCATCAGCGAGATCATGGCCAAGTTCATAGATGTCTATGCCAATTGCCCTGACGATCATTACTTCTTCAACGTCACTGGTGGAAAGAAACCCCTGGCATTGGGGCTCTTCATGGCATCGGTGTGGGTCGGAGGGACATGCTATTATGTCAACGAGGGCGATGATGAGAGGGCTGTTCAGGAACTTAAGGTACCTAGGATGCATCTCAACGACGTAAGGAGCAATCCCAACTACGAGAGCTTCCTGGTCATGCTCGATGAGAAGGGTGAGATGGACCTGAAAATGGCTTTCTCTCTGATGCAGGAAAGGTACATGCCCATGAGGTCCCCGGCCGGGGTCACGAAGCGCTCCTTCTCGAGACCAACCATGACGAAATGGCTTAGGCAGCTGAATGATTGGGGACTCATCGAGATAAACCAAGGAAAGAACCAGAGAGAAAAAGTGGTCGCCTTGTCTGATGAAGGACGGTTCACCGCCAGGTTCCTGAGGGCGGGTAAGTGCGGGTGAAAGGACCGTTATAATTTCGAGAACGTACGCGCTAGTTAATTATCCATTCAACGTAGATGTTGAGTCCCGATGTCGAACAAGGTGCTGGTGGCGATGGTGGGAATCAATCCTTGGTCGGCGATCAATTCCGTTTGGGCAGCGATCGTGACACAGGATTTCGTCCCCGATGAGGTCCATCTGCTGGCATCAGGGAAAGAGGCTGTCGTAAGCGCTCATAAGGTGGTCTCATGCATCGACCTGATCATGGCCAAGATGAAAAAGAACTGCACGATCGAAGTGCTCGAGGTCGATCCTGATGACCCATCATCATCTTTCGAAAAGGCGTGCGATACCATCGATAAGATCAAGAAAAAGCACCCAGAGGCAGAGATCGCCCTCGATATCACCTCGGGACGAAAGATGGAGACGGTAGGCGCGATCATGGCCGGATATCATCGAAAGGCGCTGAAGCATATCTTCTACTTGAGCATCAATAGTGAGGCCAACCGGCATCGCGACTGCCCTCTGTTCATGATACCTTCCTCATTGTACTCCTCAACAGACCTACTGAGAGGGAGATGAGCATGCCTGAGATGAAGGTCAACTGGAAGGAGATGGTTTGCCTCTTCAATACCATAATAATGGATGGGAAGCGCACCGTCGACATATGGTCCGATTTGCTGGATGTCCGATTGATGTCATTCGATCTTCAGAAATGCCAGGTCATTAACATAATTGAAAAAGCTTCGATCGATGAAAAGCTGAACGCAATAGGTAAAAGCCTCGATGATCGATTACAGAAGGAGCTTCCAGAGTGGTCTGACCTAAGGGATGCTTTCAGGATTAGTTTCATCTCCCCTCCGAAGAACCAGCTGGACCTTGTCAATAGGATCAACAACATCATTTCGGATAACCGGAAGAAGAAAGGATACCACAAGGACGTATGCCTAGCGTTGGACACTAACATCGCTTACAATCGCCTTCTATCTCACCTGATATTTCATTCCAGGTCGCTCGGGCTGCTCGATGAGAACTTGTCGGGCACCAGCATCGTTGTTCCGAACCTGGTCAAATTGGAACTGTCACAGAATTTTCCTAAGTTCCGCGCTGATGAGATCGATGCTTTGGTTCGGTCGATGAATGCCAATCAACAACGCACCAGGTCCGTCAGGCGATGGAACGGTTGTGGAAAGAAGAAAGCTCGCAAGGCGAAGAATGCATTCAGCGAGCTGACGGCCCTTCGTTCTGCCAAAGACGTGCACGTCTTCAACAATGGGTCCGAATTATGGTCTGAGGATAATGAAGTCAGGGACCTGCAGATTATCGAAGGCCTGGGTCAAATGGCCAAGGACCAATCCAAAGACGTCGTTCTGTTCTCGATAGACAAGGATGTGGAAGCGCGGTCCGAACCATATCATATCGAGGGGTTCACCATCGAGTACTATCCGGACCTTGAGAGATCGTTCAAAGCGGATCATTGGATGATGGGGGACCTGCTCTATCAGACCGGATTGCTGTTTGGAGCGTTATCCATTAAGGGGACGGGCATCAAGTTGTTCTCTGACTGGGCTGGAAAGACTATGGACGAATACAGGGACGACCTGGGACTCTTGGATTTCGATGGGGGTTCTACCTCCATGGAAGTTCAAAACAATCTCATTCTGTGCAGAGAGATTTCTGAAGCCGTTAGAAAATGCTAAAGAATGGTTTCTGGTGATCGTTCGAATATCACATTACAGAACATTTCGTTGATAGATGTGTCACCTGTTATTGTGGAGCTGATTAATCTTATAAATTAGATGTTTACCTGGACCATCATACCATTTTTACTGCGCATTCCTTACTAATTTCCGAGATAAAAGGACTGGTTTTGTTCCCCACAGTTACGATGTAAAGTTCATCCTTTGCCCTCGTCATTGCAACGTAGAAAAGCCTCCTCTCTTCTTCCAGGAAAGTTTGATTCTTCTTGAGTTTTAAAGGCAAGATAAGATATGATGATTTATCCCGACATGGGAAACCAATCGGATGATCGTCCACTCCTGCTATTATCACAATTGAAGCTTGGCTTCCCTTACTCTTATGTGCGGTCAGTATCGAGATATTTTCTGACGAAAACCCTTTTTCGCATGGCAATCGCATCTCTCTTAATTTAACAATTATCTGATCGGCGGTCTTATTGATCCTGGTTAAAACCATGATATCACCAGGTTTCTTTCCTTGTGATACGAGATCAGCAACTAGTGAGGATGTTCTTTCGGCTAGCCTTGAATCGTAATTCCCGTTTGTTGCTCTGGATTTGATCAACGTTATCTTTTTTCTGCCTTCTTTTATTGAAAAAACATGCTTGGATATTTGTGAAGTTCCGTTGTTTGATATTAGCTGATTAGACGCACGAACTATATTTTGACGGGAACGATAATTGTGTTTAAGATACATTTTTTTAACCGGCCTGTTAAGGTATTTTTCAAAGTTCACAAAGATGTCGACATCCATTCCAGTGAATCCAAATATCGCTTGCCAGTCATCACCTACACAAAATAGTTTACATCCGGGATTGATCTTTAACAAAGCAGTTATTAGCCGCAAGCGTTGATGGCTTATATCTTGGAACTCGTCGACCAAAATATAATCCAACTCACTTCGGAATAATGAGTTGTTTTCTTCGCCCAATTTATTGATGGCCAGATTGATGAGATCGGAAAATTCGAACTTTTTCATCTCGGTCAATCGTTTTTGGTATAATTGGTAGACCGCCAGTGAGATATCGCAGAACCTACGTTGGCGTTCTGAGATCGATGGCAAATAGTAGGCGTTTTTTATATCATCTATCGATATGCCATTTTCTTTTACATGGTCGATAAATGAAATTATATCTTCAGGTACACTATAAAAAGATTGTTTGATATCTTCTGTTGAACGATCTACGATTTCATCAACTGAACATTTCTCCCAGATCGGAACATTAATGTTCCTGTCGATCATTATTTGATTTATCTGGTCAATTATTCTATCCTCCCAAGTATCTTCTCCGAACTCGTAAGAATACGTTTCGATGAGCCGATATTTGGTCTGAACACAAAAAGCAGCCTTTTTTCTCAATGCTCTTTCTGCGTAATCCGGATCATTAAAATGTTCCGGGGCGTTCCCTTGTCGATCCAGAGCCCAGTGTTCATGATAGATATCCAGATCTGACAGGAAAAAATCAGGATTGAACGTTTGGAAACCTCTTTCCGTTTGAATCTGAGCCCATCTTGCAGGCGATTCGTATTCGATTTTCAAACGATATCCATTCATTTTGTTGCATAAATAAAAATTACATATCTCCATTTCTTGTTTTGATTTTACCTCAGTGCCATCCAATGCTTGGTAGGTTTTCTCCTCATCTTGGGTGCCAGATTTTTCACATGACATTTCTGACAATGAGTTTTCACCATATGATCTGAGATAAGAAATGACCTTTCTTTCATAATCACGGTCTTCGATCAATAACTGATTGTGAATGCTTGACACGAGATTACGCTTATCCCCGTTATCGATCATATCTGGGCGCCAATCATCGAGTATGGCTTTCTTTACAATTTCATACCCTATCGAATGAAATGTTCGGACGTTGATATCGAGACCGTATCCATCCTTTAATCTTCTCTGCATCCCTAGCTGCGCCTCTTTTCCATATGCTAGAGCCAGTATCCGCCTCTCATCTATCCTATTTTCAGTACGACTAGTCAAATAAGCTATCTTGGTGGTGATGACCTCAGTCTTGCCAGACCCTGCACCGGCAATGATCAGATTCACATTCTCATCCACTATCACTGCTTCTTTCTGATCTGGATCGAATTCGAGCTTGTCTTTTACGAATAGGTATTTGTGATTGACCTTTTCTTTTTCAATGAAAAATCGATTATAATCTCCGAATTCGAAAGACAAAAGGCTTCCAGAATAGAACGCCCCCATTAATCGATCAGCGACCTCGGAGAGGCTTGCTTGATCATTATTTAAAACCAGTTCTGGAAAATCAACAAGTTTTGATATCATCGTGTAATAAACATCGAGCTCTTCATATGTTAGATATTTATTACAATTTGATAATATAATACACATTTCATTGAGATTATCCCAGCAATAAGAAATGTCGTCGTTGATCTCAATTGTAATACCTTGAAATTCTGATTCACACCTATTCAGTTTTAATTCGATTTTCGGTTGTAAATAGCGACCAATTATAATAATTTTTAATAAATTATATAATTTTCTCCTCTTCTTGAGTTTCGATGATATACCATCTAATGTTTTTAATCGTTGATATTTCTGAGAGATTGTGTCGATGAGCTCTGAGAAATTATCGTTCGATGGCATAGCCATAAGAGATGAATTTACATTATTAATCTATGGATATAATTTTCCATTGTTGATGTGCCAATGATAAGGAGCGACCTATCTTGATTGATTTATATTATGTTGTTAATCTCCATGCCAAATTATTGTTTTCCTAATTTCGACTGAATGTTTATGTTTAACGAGGCCATCTGGTGTCCCGATGCCGGAAGAGAAATCCGAACCGAAATTTTGGGGAACATATCAGGGTAGAATAATTAAGGCGATAGCTATCGATGGCGCAAGAACCTGGGAGGACCTTCGGGAATTAACTGGATTCAATCCGCGCACCATCAATGGTGTATTGAGCGACCTTTTCAATAATAATGCCATATATAAAATTGACAATGGTGAATACCGAGTGGCCAAGGACCTCTATTCAGAATACAAATCTTACTTCACCGGTTCAACTGGATCGTCCTCAGGTACACTAAAATTGAAGCAAGAGGACCAGCAGAACATCGTTAGAGAGTTCCAGAACTGGTTGAGCTTGAAGAAGACCCCTCTGACCGATAAACACGTGTTCTTAGATGGCGGAAGATTAGATGGTCTGACAAGCCACCTCATCGAGAATGTACGGACCGAGTTGCTGATCGTAAATCCATTCATTGGCAAATCGAATATGATCAATGTGATGAAGGACCGCGCTCAGAAAGGCAGCAAGATCAAGATACTTACAAGGCTCCAAGATACCACGGAAAAGAATGATGTTATCGCCCATCTCCCAGAGTATGGAATGGAGATCTTTGTCAACCAATCTGTGCATGCGAAGATAATGATATTCGACAGAGGCGTAGCTATCATTTCTTCGATGAACCTTAATGCATTTTCCGTGGGCGGGGGAAGCTGGGAGGCCGGCATAGCCACTTGCTCTGAGGATGTTGTAAGTGATATTTTGAACGGCATCAACATGAAGTTCGATGAGAAAGAAACCCGCCCCTGGGAAGAGATCCAGAAAGGGTAAGATAGTTATTTCTTGTGATTCGTGTAATGATTTAGACTGCTGCCCTTTATAAATTAATAACCATTTAGATATTATTTCGATGGGTTATAACCAGATCAGCTGTCGAAGTCGGGCTATGTGAGGTTATCGATTCTTAATAAAACAATAACAAAACCCAGTGGTTAATCTCTTAATCGAGTATCAGTTCCTTTGTCAAACAGGCAAGATCACTCCTAATGTTGGAGCGTGGAAAATCATGTCTTTCCAAGTAGTATAGATAGGAATGTGGATTCTGCTTCCTGATCTTTAATTCCTCATCACTTCTTTTTTGTAAACCCCAGATTGTGCCAAATAGGATGCCAAGGGCGAGAAGATTCTCGTTTCTCGGTAACAGGTTTGCAATGCCATCCATCAAAGGTAATGTGCTAACTAATGAACTTGCTAATCCCAAGCCAGTCGCAGAACCTTTCACTATTTTTTTATTCAAGTCGTCCAAAGATGAACGATAACTAGTAATGGCGTCTTTAACGTCTTCAGCATATGAATCAATTTCATTCACATAAACTTCCGGAGATTCGATTGATGAGATGTTACTCTGGAACTCTTCCATCTTCTTTAATAACTGCCTTCTTTCCCCTTTGTGATTATCACGATAGGTCAGAATATCAATGAATGGGATGGATTCAAAGTTATCTGGAAGATACTTGCCGAGCATCATAATACCGAGCTTACTGTTATTTAAATGTCGAAAATCATCAAAGTTATAATCTTCCCCACAATATTTTCCGTCATAGTTCATGAACTCCTGAATCGTAAAGGCGGAGTCGTAATCAGTTACCATACCAAGGCCGTTCTTTGTGGCCATGGTATTCGCTAGACTCAACATATAAAGGGATGCCAGCCTTTCATCAATCTGGAGCCATTCACCTTGCTTAACCCCACCCATCTCTTTGACAAAAAAATCTTGTAATTCAAAGTATACCTTATCCTCGTGTATACTTGTCGTTCTGTTCCATCGCTTTAAATCATTGATACCTACAGCATGTGACCACCCCTTGATTCGTTCTAAAAATGAATAATACGCCTCTTCGTTGAATCTATCTGGTAACAAATTAGAAATTATACCTCTCTTTTCATTAACTAACTGATCTACCTCAGCAACATCATCTGGACAAATACCCTTCGGAACGATTCTGTACAACTTATCATAGAAGAATAGGTAAGCCTTAATCGACTTTGTATCTCTGATGCTAATATTTGGATACATTAATGCGCTTGAGATTTAGCCCACCGAAATTTCAGATGTTCTTTTAGTCAAATAATATTTGTCTTTCATGGACTGAATTTAAACTACATATAGAACCGATAGTGGTCCTCGGCAGTTTTCTCATCTTTTAATTCTGATAAAATTGCCCCCACTCTATAAGCAAATTCGATTGTTATTGGTTTGTTGGTTGCGAAAGAGGTTGTGTTCCAGTTTAACTTGGTTAACCCTAAGATTTCCCTACAAACCTTCTCAGCATCTGAATCGCCTTCATGAATGATATGAAGAGGCTCTGGGACCTTGTGCCCGGGATATGTCCTTAGGCGTGGGATATAACCCCCTGAGAAGAGAAGATATTCTCGAGGGGTGAGCTGAATCACGGTCCCTCTAAGCACAGGATACTCACCTATCCGGAATGCCCTTAATGGCGTATACTTTTTAATCGAGATAAAGTCTGAATGACAGCCGCCTAACGCCTTTCGGAATCCATTTTTCTCTTCCTCAGTATACATTGATGTTTTGTGCAATACTACCCGATTTGGTGGACTTCCCGTCTTTATTTTATATTTATCTAAAACATCCATTAATAAAGAATAGCTCTGCTCCTCTGATAGATGAGGTTCTTTTGTCTCCTCATCCACATAAACATCGGTTCCTCTGAGAACAAAGCCTTCTCCACTATGCGTAAATAATTGTGCCATCGAAGATTCTAGGTTTAGCTTTGGGTTTCTAAGGTTCTTATAGAAGGATATTCCAATATAACACGTCCCAACCGTTAACTTGGCCAATCGCCAAGGTCTCCCATTGGCTTTGTAATATAAACCCATGGATAAATTCCAAGCAAAAGTTGCCCTATTTTGGCCTTCGCCCTTATCTTGGTAATTATGGAACCGATTAAGCGATGATTCCCTGAGTACTTGAATGGGAATTCCAAACTTCATCGCTTTGCCCTTCATTGCGTTGTGTAAATCGTAGTCCTTCTCCGGAACACTATCAATTAAGCTCTCTGGGTTGATGCCCCATTCTGTCAGGAAGCTCTGACCCTTATCCTTCAGATCCCCAATCTTTTTTTCGAGTTCGGTGAACTTTGGCTTCTTAGCACCTCTGGTTTTTCGTGAAATCCCACAATATTCCTCAATCTCATGAGGTAGCGAACAAATGATGACGTGGGGGGTGTCCTCCTCCATTGAGATAGCCTGAATTTTTAAAAGATAGAGTTCGACAGCCGCCGCGATTCTATTGTTAACATCCGTTATTCCTAGGACGTTGTTAATTTCTGTATGAGTAATGGATGCATTCCACCTATCCGAGTTGATTAGTTCGCTCTTCACCCTTGACTCCTTAGAAAAGCCAGGGTAATCTGGATATAACCATCGATTTGAATTGTCGCTTGGGATTGGGTTCTTAAGTGCGCCCAATAGTTGCTTTGTTAAAGTTAATGTCTCCCCAGAACCAATAATTCCGATCCTTATCTGGCTCGGAGAAGGCTCTTGTTCTGAGGATGAATAATATGGACCGAATTCTTTGAGACCGATTCTCGGATCCTTATCTTCCCCCTGCCCCCCAAATATCAGATCTGGTTCATCGATGTAGAAGGAATGGAAACAATTCATTCGGTATCACCGTCATCGGGTGGTGTAGTAAGAATCGAATCGAGTACTGGCCTATCTGATTTTATCCCTACTCCTACCTTCATATTAACGGGTTCATGGTCGATATCCAATATTCCAGTGGGGAATCTTATTGGCCCATCAGATAACTCCAATTTTGCTACAAAAAAGAGCATATTTCTAAGGACTGCCTTGTTATAATCATCATGGGAAATATGTGTGATGAAAGCTCCGATCCCCTCTCCCCCGAGGATATTCTTCCCATCTTTTGTTACAATATAGGTCGGTAGGATCCTGAGATAAAGCTGGTCCCCGACCATGGTGAAGTGGATTGATACTGCACCATGCAGACCAACCTTCATACCGAGTTGATTCACATACATCATTGCAGCAACTTGTCTGGTTGTATTTTTCGATAGCCCAGGCCATGACTCACATCTTGCATCTGACCCGTCGGTTATTGGATAGAACAATCTCTTTTTCTTCCAGTCATAATACATGCCCTTCGTCCTACCGACCCACCCCAGGGTAGCATGTAGAAGCCAGATTAGTTTGTTATTGTTATTCGAGCTGGATATTAACTCATTGATCGGAACGTCCATCACGGTTTCTTGAACGATATATTCCTTGAGATTGTTACTTGATGGGTCGGAAAAAGAATAGACATAATCGCCGTGAGTGATGAACGCGACCCTTACACCGACAATAAATGGAATTTCTTTTGTCTCAATCTCGGCTCTAAACACCCTGTCGGGTATTTTTTTTACCTTGAAGAGGTTTGAATAAATCACTTCGTTTATACGATCTGGATTTCCACTTGTTAGAGAAATCTCGTAGTCGACTCTGTCGCACATCTCCCTAATCAATTCGATTTCTTCAGGTGATGCTTTGATGCTTTGTGTTCCCCTCCTGATAAAGACATCACCAACAGAGAACACTACCTTTTTCTTGGTCTCATTCATCACAACCCCTTCTGAAGAAGGAGTTAATATTTTTCCAACTGGAGGAGCGTGTATTACTGCAAATTTTCGTAAATTACCATTGACCTGATGGTGAAATTCCCGATACCCAAGTGAAATTGGTGATTTACAATATGCATTGAACTTTTCTTGGAGATCGGCTTGATCGATGTGAAAATCCTCTGGCAGACCTTCTTTATTCAAAGAACCTTTTTCTGTTTCTCCTACACCGACTATGATGTATCCTCCACCATTATTTGACATGGCGAATATATCTTTTGCAATTGGAGGGAATTTTGCCTTTGAAACGTCAATTATTTTTTTAAAATCAATATCTGGGGTCTCCCTGCTCTTAGACATCAAGTAATCGATGAAGATATCATCGAGAGGCGAACGATACCGTTCATCTGGAGATTGGACTTCCTGAGGTTCGGGTGTCAATATCAAGATAAATAAATTGGAACATTATAATATCTTGTCAAGCATTAACAAAGTTGGCATAATATTATAATAGTATAATATATATTAAAATTCGACATTTAGTAATTCCAATTAAGCTTAAATTTCAATACAATTGGCTCAGATGTCAAACTAATAAAATGACGAAAATCGAGTTAAAATAAGTGATGTAAAAGTTGGTACGAAAGGAGACAATAGCTGATGTCCGAACCAATCGTTACTCCATTGAAGAAGCACAAAATTCACAAGAAACTGATACTTGCTCCCCTTCACGATTTATCGATCAACGAAGTGGACTGGACAAAGAACCTATTAGCCGAGCACATCTGGATAGATTTGCTAGAAGAAACATATCCCGAAGATTTTTTAAATTATTTCTCCTTGCTCTTGGATGGAATCGACTTACTAGTCCCTCAGCCTCATGTCGCTTCAGGGTTGATATCCGACTTCGCACTTGTTCCAGAGGACAAACGGGCTACTTTTTTTCGAAGCAATAAGGAAATTATTGCCAAGTGTTTTGCACCACCCATTGGTAATCCACTCTCCCTATATCCGGAATGCCCTGCGGGGTGGCTAATACCAGAGGAATCAAGAGCTAGAGATGAGAATGCCGTTCAAAACGGCCTTGAAGCCATTGCTGATTCGGTCGTAAGGCTCTGGCCGGCAAAGGACGAATATGCGGGCAATATCCGCCTACTGCCCTTTTCTCGATATTGCAAGAATGGAAAAATCAACTTTCCCAAAGACCCAGAATTCGATGAGTTAATCGATCTTCTATGCAAATATCCAGGAGGGCTCACTCTGGATGAGCGCCTCAAATGTCAGCAATTCGGTCGAACCACGATGGGTTGTATATTGGGTATGTGGGAGAATGGAAACGATTGGTCGAAATTTTTCTGGAGCCATAATTTGAGACTAACCGATTGTATCCATCCCGCCATTAATCAGGTGGAAGAGAATGAAAAGGATAAAAGCATAATTGAAGTGTGTAAACACAATCTGAAAGTATCAAATGAATTTTTCACCAATATTTTTTCTGAATACCGTCCTGATCCTTACGATCCATTAAGAGACGAAATCAATCTTGGCCTTCTTACTAGGATATACTCAATGTATCCAATGATACTTAGAAGTTGTATGAGGGGCGAAGCTGAGGTAGCCAGGATACTCCTCAGATGCTTTGCAGACTCTGCCATCGTTTACTGTTACCTCATTAAAAAAGACTCAGACGAACTTTTTAAAAGGTTTTTTAATTACAGCAGGGGCAGAGAAAAGTTATTGATGTTGCATATACAAGATAATTTTCCAGATTACCCAACTCCGAGTGGGGAAGATGTGCCAAGCCTTCTTGAGTCCCTTGGGGGCTCGTTCTCCCCTTCGATGGTAGATATCGACCTGGCAAACTGGGTAGAAACATCACCTAGAATGATGGCTGAAGAGGTTGGATTGAAAGCGATCTATAACATCGTTTACGAACCGACCAGTACGGATATACATGGGCTGTGGTCGAATCTCAGGAACTGTCACTTGACCTATTGTATTAACCCACTACACCGACTCCATCGTTTACCATATGGTAGCAAAGCGATAATGGATAAGACACCCATAGATTGCTCAACCAGCGTTCTCGCGGCAGTGATAAAGAAGTCGAGGGAGAAATTCGGATGGCCTGGACCTAGTGAGGATTTTAAGATCGTGGGAAATTGTAACTCATCTTGGGTAAAAACGCAATGAAAAAGGTGATTAATATGTATCGAGGTCCATCATTCTCTAACAATACGGTTATATGCCCAAAATGTGGAAAAGAAGTATCAGTTACTTTTGCATACAGTAATACCAGTGTTAAAAAACTATGCCCTTTCTGTAAGAAAATTGTATTATTTACGCGTCAATACCCATTCTGGCATAAGTATTAAAATAATATTTTATTATTTTAACATATATAAATATTTAGAAAGAGAATTAAGTGTGTAAAGTAATTTTTACAAAATTATATTAACGAATATTTCCAGCTAATCGCTTGAAATGGATTTTATATGCCGATCAGTGATTCAATTGTCAATTATTGGGCATGCCGCACCAATACGCATTGACCGCGGCTCCCCGGGGATATTTTCATGTCCGAATTGTGGACCCCACTCACCCCCCCCCCACTTCCTTTACTTCCTAGCTATATATGATTAGTTCTTGTAGCCATCATTTTACTAGGCAATGTGAGATGTGATAAATGTGAGGAGTTCAAAATAGTAATAAAAATGGGAGGTATTGCCGTACCTACCCATATTGCAGATCAATTGGTTTTGTAACCGATCACATTCGATGATACATCCCTGATGACATCAGACGATATTGAGGAAACATCTAACGTGTATACATGGTTTAGTCGGGGATTATACAAACCCAATTTTTTGATATCGCGAAATTCCTTGTGAACCGAACGTTGCCCCATAATTAAGTACATCAATAGTTGCAGGGTGTGAGCGTTGGTCGGCGGCTTGTTTGATACCTTGAAATCCCACAGTGTATCACTTGTCAGAAAATCGCCATCACCTGCTGTGACGATCTGCGTATACCCACCTTCAAAGGTAAAGCCATCTTTGACAATAGGACCATACTTCTTCATAAATGTCAAACTTCGATTGACCATTGTCCGGATATTAGACAAGGTCGCTGAGTCTGGAGCAATTTCTTGGACAGGCTTATACCACATTACCCCTGCTCTAAAACAAACATCATATCCAGATAGTTTGCATGCATTGGTTATAGACGTGTCATCAAGTCCAATGATTTGACCTACAAGTTGTTGGGCCTGGTCGAATTCACCAATCTTTGAGGCACCCAGCAATGATATTTTGAATGCATCATCGGGAGACGTACCAGCTGAGTACCTTGTCAAATAATCTACTGCTAAACCCACCAATCCAGCACTAATGTTCTCCTCGGGGCTTAGCTCAGCATTGTCATTCAATACTTCAACTTTAAATTCTTTTGGTTTTATATATCCCCCTCTGGGTTGACTAATTTCCTTTATTCTTTGAGTAACTGATGTCATAATTTATCCTCCACGGGTAATCTAAAACACCAATCAATTATTTATTAACCATAAGTTGGAGTTTTTAGAAATTTATCCAGGTTCGGTTTCTTCTTTATCGGTTTAACCCTCTTCGCAACCTCACTCGTAATCTAATCGACATACATTTCCGTCAGATAGACAGTACAAAGCTCCAGTAGTAAATCGAACAGATTGCGATACACTTGAGGATCGCGGCATACAACATCCGAATGCTTGTTTGGATGAACTTCAATTCAGCGAACTAATTTAGCGTCATGGCCATCATTCCTTTCGCGTCACGATGATCTTCTGATTGTCCATCCTTTCCATCTCGAACAGGTCGGGGAACTTGTTCAGAAGGTCAGACAATTTCTTGCAACCATAATTCCTCTCATCGAACCCGGGCTCGATCTTGCTCAGATAAGCTCCCAGGTCAGCGAGGTTGACCGTGGACAAGGTCGCGTTTATGCTGTCGTGTGCGCTGACCAAGGATTCACCAAGCTCCCGCAACTTCTTCTGCTCCTCAGTCTCCTTCGCCTCTTTCGCTGAAGCGTTCTTCGTCCTCGCCTTCTTATTCTTGTTCGATGCGTCGGTTTGGTCCGGAACAAGGTTCTCGGTCCTGATGAACTTGGTACAGGAATTCGTAAAAGATTTATGGGTCGTTCCAGAACCTATACCGATCACTGGCTTTCCATGTGCTTTAATTCTCGTCGCCAATGTCGTGTAATCACTGTCGCTCGAGGCGATACAGAACCCTTGGATCACGTCATCGTGGAGAATATCCATGGCATCGATGATCAATGCACTGTCGGTCGCATTCTTGCCCTTAATGTTGTTCAGAACCTGGACTGGGGTCAATGCGTACTCGTGGACCTGACTGAGCCATCCTTGCATGTTCGGTAAGGTCCAGTCCCCGTACACGTTCTTCATCATCACCTGTCCATATTTCGAAGATTCCTCAATAATCTGCCTGGTGAGGGTGAAGGAGATGTTATCCCCATCGATCAGCAGGGCCAGCGGCCGATCCGATTCTTCCATGCCATCCAATTTACCACCTCTTATTAATGAATTCTGAAGGTTTTTATTTTCTGTAGAACAATACATATCGAACGCTCTAGCGTGGGCGTGGTTATGCATCGTATCCGTCACGATACCGTTCCCATTAGACCTCATCGAACAATCCATCATTATTCTGGTTGCTCCTTCCATCCTTATGAAAAGGGGAAAGGGTTTGGAGGGCAGTGCTTACTTTTTATTCTTCACTGCCGAGGACTGAGCCCGCGACTTGAACCCCTGGTTGGTCCCGGTCTTGTCCGCATTCGATTGTATCCTGCTCGCGTCCTTCTGGGTCATTTTAGTGGACATTCTTCACCTCACTTAGTCATTGATCCTCGAAATATATATTCTTAATTAGTAATAATTTTTATTACTACTTTACCGGTTAATTATTTATTTATTATGTTTATTCGTGATAAGATTAATATCATGCAATGCCAGTTATGAAAATATATTTTGGGAAATGAGTATATGGTAAAATTTAAATTGACTAAAAAAGAAAAAATGATACTTTATTCATTCATGTGGAAGAAGAATTATGCAGCATATCCAGCGATGATCGAAAGAGATCTTGGAGGAAAGGTGTCAAGGGTGACCGCATCGAAAGCCTGTCAGAAATTGGAACAGTTAGGTATATTGATGCATGAGATGAGGAAGGCCCCAAGACAGCGATTCAACACTGAACACTATATGATAGACACGAGCCGCTCCGGTTTTCTAAGTGCGGCGAAAGTTCTTCTCTCAAATGAGAACCGAGAATGCTGGTATTGGGTTTATTCAGAAGTATATGATCAAATTCTAACAGAGGAGTTTATCATCGACCTCCTGAAAGGGAAGAAGGCGTCGATGAACGTAATATTGCGATACTGCAGCAAGGACGCTTCATACGATGAACCGCAGGAATCTCCAATATATGGGTGGTGGAGCGACGATTTGATGGTCACATTCCCTATACTCTCACTGGATGAATATCGGGAAAGATCATTAGACGAGCTCATCGGAACTGACGTGGGCACTACATCTATACCGGTCGATTGGATAAAGAATAAAGTCGCGAATCATTATGAACGGCATCAAAGGGAAAGGCTGGTCTTTCCTATTTTCGCCTTGATCAATGCATCACATTCATCATTGGAGGATTTTCTGTTCGGTGATTGGGAACCATTTGTTCGTAAGAACTGTACCCATTATTCTGAAGAGGGTAGCGAACAGCTCGATCACATCATCTATCGTCTTGTTATCCGCGCCGTCAATGAACTGGCCCTGAGACGAGACGTTGCGAACGGTAGGGTCGCGTATTCAGCTTATTTCGGACATCTGAAGGACGATGGTCCGGGTCAAAGATCGATGTTGAGAATCATCATGGCCGATGGAACGGTCGTCCATTACAACATCAAGTTCGATACCGACAAAGCGTATTATGGGGACGAAGAAGGCAATGTCTACCCGGTGGAGAACAACCCGGAGGACTGTTGGGTGGAATGCTGGGTCGAGCATTGTTCTGTACCATCATATCAATAAAATGTGCCTCGGATCATGAACTTAACAAATCTCCACGAACCCTGAGTTCGACCTTGAATCCACAATAGACTCATTAACATGCAAAAATGATTAAATACTTATAACCCGTTTTTCTACATAAAGTACAAATATATTAAAAAAGTATGTAACGCTGTTAATTTTCGATTCTGGCTTTAATATTTTACTGGCAAAAATAACGGTAAATATGGGGTAGTAATCCCGGCGGGAGCACCACAATTCTCAACTTGTTGAATTTTATTAAATTGAAAAATGGAAGAGGTTTGGAATCATTTCTCTTTCGGAGGCTTCGGGGGCTTCGTCGGAGGCTCTTCCTCTGGCGGCGTTGGTTCCGGCGGTGGTTCCGATGGAGCAGTACTGACATCGAAAATCACCATGGAGAAACTGGCGGGTTTTACAGTGACCGTCATCTCCATGATCATTTCTTCTCCATCTTCTCCCACGATGTACAGCCTCAACGTGAAGGTGGTCGGTTTGCCAGTGTGTTTGTAATCCAACATGTACCAGCCATCTTCATCGGTTTCCACCGTCCCTATCAGAGTGTTCTTCGACCATATCTTGATGATCGCCCCGACCACTGGGTCCCCGTCCTCATCCAGCACCAGACCGCCGAACCCGGGATTCCTCTTGAAGGAATTTATGTTCATTACCTCGTCATCGGCCGAGAGGTCATCTGGCCCTGTTACCGAGAATTCATATTGCAATCCTTCTTCGATCGTGAGCGCAGTCCCCACGGCGTCATTGCTGCCATCGGGGCTCAGTTCTCCAATGTTCTTCTTGAGCCCATAGTCCAGATGCACGTTGATGTACACCAAACCGTTGTAATCCTCTAATGCGGTCAAAGTGATCGTGGCGGTATCACTGAATCCGTCTCCACCGTCATAGGACCAGGATACGGTCGTGGGAGAGAATCCAAAGAGATTATTTATGTCCGAACCGGGCACGATATATCCCAAAGGATCCGTGTTCAGGCCGCCATACACATTGATCGGAACATCCCCTTGGGTGACGAAGGGGAAGGGCAGGCGGATTACGAACGTATCATCCTTGCTGATGGACCCGACGAAGAACACGTTGAAGTAGATTTGACCGGGGTTGGATGAGGTCAGTGTGAACTTCGTTGGGGCGTCCGGAACATCAGGTGTGAACACCAGCCTGAACTGCCGTCCGTTCGATGCGTTCTCATCCACGTCGAACATGCAGACATCTCCGGTGGTGACCCTGGCCTGACCGCCCAACCAGTTCCCGAAGTCGAGGTCCGGGATGTCCGTTCCCGATGAGACCTGGAATTCGTGAACATCACCGATTGGACAGGTCTGTATCCAGAAGGTCTTCGTCGTCTCGAATATCGTGTAGACGCCAGGATCTTTGATGAGGAACTTATAATGACCCAATTCCGATGTTTCGACCGATTCACTGTACACATAGCCTTCTCTGAATATGGAGATGTTCCAGTATTGCAGACCGGGTTCGCCTGGGTCCTTTTGACCATCACCATCGGCATCGAAGAACTTGGTACCGGAAACGGTCAACCATTCGAAATTGAATATGTCCAATCCGGATACGTCCGTGCTGCTGGTAATGATGATCTCGTCATAACCCAGTACGGAGGGCGTGGATCCATCGCCCGTGGAGTACGTCAGGACCGGGCTTGTCTCGGTCCAGAGATCCTTCAGGACCTCCCTGATCTGATAGGTCCCGGGAAGGATCACTGTCAACGAGTAGGCACCGCTAGAATCTGTGATGAAGTCTGAACCGACCTGAGAACCTTCCTGCCATAGCTGCACATGCCATCCAGCAACACCTGTGACCGTTCCCGATATGTAGACGTGGCCTGAAATGGTCAGTGACCTGAAGTAGTCCGCCGTTTCGGTCCCGGATGTGACTATCGGGGAGGCCAGGCCGGAGTGCTGCATCAGCGTGAAGACCCTCTCTCCGATCGTGGACACCGTGCCAGACCAGCTGAAGGGGGTCCCATCGTTGACCCATGTATCGGTCGGAAGTTCGTCCCAGGAGTAGGTCGTGGTCCCGACCGTCAGGACGGTGTTCGTACCTGCATCGGCGTCCAGACCTGTGGCGATGAACGATACCTTGTGCTGGATCACATAGACGGCCACTATTGGCCCACCTATATCCGGCACCGTGAACGTTCCAAATGCATCGGTCGATATACCACTCGCCGACTGCCAACCATACCTGGTCAAGGTGTTTATGTCAACTACTTCGGACCAGGCGAACGAGTGTTCCGTACCGCTGTACCAGGCGAAGGTGGTCGGCAGTTGAGATGCCGTGTAGGTCGTTCCATCCACCGTAAGGACGATACCGGCGTTCGATGTGTCGACCCCCGTCTGTGAGAAGGTCACGCCGGTCAGATAGCTGCCCATCATGAGCCCGTTGAACATCTCCCCCATCCTGGGGAAGTCTGAAGCATAGTAGGCATGACCCAGCAATACTCCGCTAATATTGGCTATCCAGCCGTCACCGGTCGTGGGCGCTATCAATCCGAGGAAGGTGATGGAGGTCAGTGATGTGCAATCGCGGAAGGCCGAATCACCGATGATGGTCGCTCCGCTCGGTATGGTGATGGCGGTCAGTGACGAACAGCCATGGAACAGGTTCGCTTGGATGCTGGTGATTCCGACGGGGATGTCGATGGATGCGAGGACCTCGCAATCCATGAACGCCTCTTCACCTATGCTCAAGATGCTGTCCCCAAGGTACGCGGTGGTCAGGTTGGAACATCCGGCGAACGCCTGCTCCCCGATGCTAGCGACGTTATATAGCATCTCCACGGTGATCAGGCCAGTGCAACCATAGAACGCCTGGTCACCGATGCTGGTAACTGTCGATGGTACATACAGTGAGGTGAGATGTTTGCATCCACGGCAGGCTCCATCAAGGATCGTCGTGATGCTCGCGGTGTAACCGGGGATCGGCAGGTACGAGAGCCCTTCGGGGCATCGTATCAATGTGGTCAATGACTTGTCGTACAGGCACCCGACGTTCAATAACGTCCATCCGAAAGGATTGACATAGAAATATCCACGACTTGTGTAGACTGGATTGTTGACATCGACCGTTATGCTCGTTAGGACCGAGGCACCATCGAACGCGTGGTCGCCGATGCTTATGACCCCGCTCCCTATCGTTATCTTGGTCATGTTCACGCAATTCGAGAATGCGCCCATACCAATGGTCTGAACGGAGCTCGTTACGCTCAGACTGGTGATGTTCTCGTTGTTCTGGAAGGCGTGATCACCTATGGCGATGACCGGGCATCCTCCAAGGGTGTTGGGTATTGTGACATCGCCTCCAGCGCCGAGATAACCGGTGATGGTGGCGTTGCCATCGGTCACCGTGTACGTGTACCCCTCATAGATGTACTCCCCCATGATAAGGCCGTAGAAACTGTCCCCTGGCGCCTGGAAGTTGGAGGCGTAGTAGGCGTGGCCGCGGATGTTCGTATTCGTATAACTGATCCAGCTACTACCGACAGAGGTCGGCGCCGTGAGCCCGTGGAATGTTATGGATGTGAGAGAGGTGCAGAAGAAGAACGCGTATCCATCGATAGTGGTGACCCCGCTGCCTATAGTGACCGAGGTCAGGTCGTAGCAACGGTAGAACAACCCATCGGAGATCGTTACGAGGCTGTTAGGTATGGTGATGGATCCCAGGTCGGAATAGGAGAACGCGTAATCTCCGATCGTGGTGACGCTCTCAGGGATGGTGATTGAGGTCAGGCCGGAATAGGAGAAAGCTCCGTTGATTATGGTGGTCAGGCCATAAGGTAATGTTATGGCGGTCAATGCTTCGCATTCATAGAACGCCCTATATTTTATAGCGGTTACCTTGCTGCCAATGATGACGGAGCTAAGGGCAGTGCAGTAAGCGAACGATTGGCTTTCGATAGAGGTGACATTATCACCGATGGTGGCGGAGCTCAGAGAGGAGCATTCATAGAACGATAAAGATCCCAAGGATCTTACGCTGTTGGGAATGATGACCGCGGTCAGGGCGGATTGTCTGAAAGTACTATTTCCGATGGTTATGACACTGTCGGGTATGGTAACGGAGGTGAGAACGGATAGTTCGAAAGCATAATCTCCGATCTCGGTCACACCAAACGGGATGATGAAGGATCCGGACAGCCCTCCGGGATACGCGATCAATTTGGTCACGTTCTTGTTGTATAGCACCCAATCCATACTGGTGTAGTTCGGATTTTCGGAATCGACGATGATGATGGTAAGGTTGCCGCAGTCGCTGAACACTCTGGTGCCCATTGAGGTGACGCCCCTTCCAATGTTTACCGTGGTCAGAACGTCGCAGGATTGGAACACAGCGTCGCCGATCGTCGTCACACTGTTCGGAATGATGAAAGCGGTCAGAGCCGAACAATCGCGGAACGCACCGCGCTCTATCGTCGTCACACCGTCTGGAATGGTGAAAGCGGTTATAGCTGAACATCCGTGGAACGCACTTTCCCCTATGAGAGTGACGCTGCCGGGCATGGTCACGGATGTGAGGGAGGTGCAGTAAGCGAAATCAGAATGGCCGATCGTGGTGACCCCATAGCCTATGGTGACCGATTCGAGGGAGCGGCACTGACTGAACAGATATATTCCCATTAGAGTGACGCTGCCGGGTATGGTCACGGATGTGAGGGAGGTGCAGGCCTCGAACGCGAAATCACCGATAGTTACTATACCGTCAGGGATGACGACGGATGTGATGTGGGTCAGATATCGGAACGCGTTGTTGTTGATGACGGTTACAGGATATCCTCCGATGGTGGAAGGGATGATTATGTCCCCTCC
>ENA-ORXD01000333-ORXD01000333.1-sediment-metagenome-genome-assembly--contig:-NODE-333-length-65793-cov-4.879816_pt1 | contig 65793 bp, 48 predicted proteins | sample MGYA00237862_ERZ511471 | MGnify/ENA metagenome assembly ERZ511471
GGTTAGGAAATATTTTGCATTTTTGCAAAAAGCAGAATATTTTACATCAAAACTGAAACGTTTATTCCGGACTACCTAAATGACCCGGAATAAGCGATTTTATAAAAAATACACCCGTGAAACAATACCTCGATTTACTCCAGCATGTTCTTGATAAAGGTGCTCCGCGCGAAGACCGAACCGGAACCGGGACCCTTAGTGTTTTCGGTCACCAGATGCGTTTCGATTTATCGGAAGGTTTTCCCGTGTTAACCACGAAAAAATTGCACCTTAAATCCATCATTCATGAACTGCTCTGGTTCCTGAAAGGAGAAACCAACGTTCAATATTTACAGGAAAACGGCGTACGAATCTGGAACGAATGGGCAGACGAGAATGGCGAATTAGGACCGATTTATGGTTATCAGTGGCGTTCGTGGCCAACACCCAACGGACAGCATGTCGACCAGATTTCAAGAGCCATCGACCAGATAAAAAACAATCCGCTCTCGCGTCGTATCATTGTGAGTGCATGGAATGTTGGGCAGCTTGATGAAATGAATTTGCCGCCGTGCCATATCCTGTTTCAGTTTTATGTGAACGAAGGCAAACTTTCGTGCCAACTATACCAGCGCAGCGCCGACATTTTCCTGGGTGTACCGTTTAACATTGCCTCTTATGCTTTGCTGACGATGATGATGGCACAGGTTACCGGCCTCAAGCCCGGCGACTTTGTCCATACATTGGGCGATGCTCATATCTACAATAATCATTTGGAGCAGGTGAAACTCCAGTTAACCCGCGAACCTTATCCTTTGCCACTGATGAAAATCAATCCGGAGGTAAAGAGCATTTTCGATTTCAAATACGAAGACTTTGAATTGGTCGGCTACCAGTCGCATCCGCACATCAAAGGAAAAGTATCGGTATGATTCACCAGAATATTTCCATCATTGTAGCTATTGCTAAAAACTTCGCCATCGGGAGCAATAATAATCTGTTATTCTATTTGCCTGATGACCTGAAGCGTTTCAAACGGATTACGACCGGTCATCCCATTATTATGGGAAAAAATACACTCCTGTCTCTGCCAAACGGACCACTTCCCAACAGAAGAAACATTGTTATTTCGCAATCATTGGAATCATTCGAAGGCGTTGAAATTGTAAGAAGTGTCGAGGAGGCGATTGAAAAAGTGAAAGATGAGACGGAAGCTTTCGTTATCGGAGGCGGCATGATATATGAACAGCTCTATCCTGTTGCCGGCAAGCTATATTTAACCCTTGTGCATGAAAAGTTTGATGCCGATACCTTTTTCCCCGAAATTGATTATACTGAATGGGAAGAATTGGAGCGGGAAGAATACCACGATAAAAAGAATAACTTCGATTACACTTACCTTACGCTGGTGCGTCAATAAGATTTTAAAATTTCTTCTGATTTAAATCTGCGAAGATGAATAGCAATTCTATGCATCAGATAGAACACACCAATAATTCCTGTCACAATCGCTACTTCCTTCAATAGTAGCCATCCGTTCACATCAGGTACCTGTTTCTTCCCTGCAACCACCATTAGGTAATCATCCAGCCACGAGTAAAAGATGAAAAAATTCCAGGCAATGTGAAATAGGATACTGGATAGTAGAGACCGGGTGACAACAAATAATAAACCAGCCAGTAAACCAAAAAGTAATGCGGTTAGTAAATGTTCATTCCCCCATTGAGCCAGTGAATACAAAAAGGATGAGATAACAATCGCTTTCGAAACGTTAAGCTTGTGCAACATATGTCCCAGCAATAGTCCCCTGAAAAAGAACTCTTCAATCAGCGGAAGCAGGATAACAAATAAAACGAAAGTCAAAGGAGAAGGCATCAGGCCAAAAGGATGCATATGGTCACCTTTCAGCTCAATGGGTTGCAATGAGGATAATGGTTCCGTGAGAAAACCAAAAGCGATTGTCACTATCAGCACCAAAGGAATAATGAATGGATGAATCGGTCGTATCTGCAAATCGGCAACCTGTGTGCCACAGAATTTCATCCCAGCATTTAAAATCAAAATGGTTACTCCCCAGATTCCCCCGTGAAAGAGAAAATTGTTCCCTTCCCAATGGTTGAGTTTTGAAATACTCAACGGCATCCAAATGGCTAAAATGAGGATAAATCCGACTGTAACCAACCAGTACAATGGTGGTAAAAATTGATTGGTGTAGGTAGTAATAGTGAGTGGTTTCTTCATGATCCTGATTTCAATGCATCAGTCCGCTATAAGGATGTACCATTGAAATTATGATCATTAATTGAAACGATCAACTTTTTTCCGTGAATGACTGATTTTTTATGGTGAACAGTGCATTCTTTCTGACGAACGGAATTTCAAAACAAAAAAAGTCCCCGGATTTATGTTCCGGGGAAAGTATCTTGATTAATCATCGAGCGACAAAAGTTTTCCCAGGTTCTCAAAGCGCTGACTGTAGTCAGAAATAGATCGCCTGATGACTTCGATCGCCTCATCTTGCTCGTAGATATGCGTAATCTCCGAATTCCTAACTTCATCCGGGATATCCTTATAGGTCAAAAAATAATGTTTCAACCGGATGATAATGTTTTCCGGAACATCTTTGAGCGATTTGAAACGACCGTAAACAAAATCATTATCAAGGACAGCAATGATTTTATCATCGGCTTCACTCTTGTCAATCATCCTGAAACCTCCAATAGGACGGGCTGTCACCAGGATGTCGCCATGGTGAATAGCTTTCTCTGTCAATACCACAATATCAATCGGATCTCCATCGCCTTTGATATTCGCCCGTCCGGTCTTCTCGCTGCAAAACTGACCAACCTGTTTACCGCAATAGGTCTGCGGTATAAATCCATAAAGTGCTGGAACCACGTTGGAGTACCGCTGTGGGCGGTCTATTTTCAGGTAGCCTGTATCTTTGTCTACTTCGTATTTTACGGTATCTGTGGGAACCACCTCAATATAAGCGGTCACTTTTTCCGGAGCTTCACTCCCGATGTGTACACCATGCCATGGGTGCGATTTGTAGCGCAACCCCATGAGCCGGCCAATCGGATCCGAAAATTTATCTGCCATAGTTCATTTGTTTTAAGACACAAAACTAAACAAAAGATTGGAGGGCTGGTTCAAACCAGTATGTTATTCAACTGAATAACTTCTTATCAGGTCATCCATAATTATTCCGGTCTCTTCCCTGCCACTACCACAATGGATTTTTGCAATTCATTACCCTGATCATCAATTAGGGTAATGAGATGTTTCCCTACCGTTGGACTAACAGGCATCTGGTGCTTACCCATGGTTTCTCCCAGATATTTATCATCGAGGTGCCAGTAAATGACGGCATCCGGATTGGAATGGGCAGCTTCGAGGATAACCTTCCCCGGTGAACTGTCCAATTGCACCGGCACAAAAACCTGATTGTTTTCGCGCGGATAAATCATTTCCATCACTTTCGAGGCTGGCGTTTCTGCACAATCGGGACGGAAGGGAGGCAGTGATTTATATAACGGATTTCCCCGTTTGTAATACCATTCCATTACCGGAGGCAATACAAACCATGACTTGTGAATCATCTTATCAACCGGAACACACTGACTGGTAACCTGCCACGTCCCAGTCGGATCGAGATGCACAAGTCGGTGAAAAGGACAAGCTTTTGTATTCAGTCCTTTGGGCATCATCCAGGTTGTATCTGCATCTACACAATACGGCCCCATCCTGTATCCGCTTTCTCGACATAAGGGAACTCTGACCATTTCATCTACGGGCTGAGTATACCATGTCCCGGCAGGAAGCAAATGAAAAATATCGAACATGATGGGTGCCGCTGCTGTCGTTCCTGTCAGGCCGGGACGACCTTCGCCATCGGCATTGCCACACCAAACCGCTACGAGATATTTCCGATCGAGCCCAACGGCCCAGCCATCGCGAAAGCCAAAACTGGTTCCGGTTTTCCAGGCAACCTTCCGGGAAGAAGCAAATGATTCCCAACCGGCTTCTTCCGATGGCCGATGAACTTTCAGCAATGCTTCAAAAGTGAGCCAGGCAGCTCCGGCCGAAATCGGAATGTTTTTCGCTTCCAGCTTCGAATAACTTTTTTCCAGGTAAGACGGCTCCCTGAAATCGGTTGTAAAAGCTTTGCCATCCATTGTTTCGTAATGTATCAGGATGCGCCCCAGCGATGAATAAGCTCCGGCCAGATCCCATAAATCCACTTCGCCTCCACCTAAAATCAAAGAAAGTCCGTAATGTCCAGCCGGTTGATTCAATGTGGAGAAATGCAGCCGTTTCAGCAAACCATAAAACCGGTCAACGCTGTAATCGCGCAACATTCGCACAGCAGGAATATTCAATGACTTTGATAACGCCATGGATGCAGGAACAGCGCCTTCGAACTTCAGATCAAAGTTTTGTGGACTAAAGCCTCCAATGTTTGTCGGAATATCGGGAACCAGCGTGTTGGGAAGAATTAAACCATCATCTTGCATGGCTGCATACAAAAATGGTTTCAGGATACTACCGGAGCTTCTGCGAGCCGTGACCACATCTACATCTTCTCCATGTTCTCCGTCACCACGTTCCGGATCATTTCCTACATAAGCGAGCACCTCGCCTTTTTCCACATCCAACACCAAAGCTGCTGCATTGAAAACTCCGTTAGCTTTCAGCGATACCAGATGTTGCCGGACGACACTATTTACATGCTGCTGCAAATTCCGGTCTACAGTAGTTTTGATGCGCTCTCCGGGATGTTCCGTTAAAACCCTGTTCAGCAACTGCGGAGCCAACCGGGGAATCGCATAAATTTGTTGTGGAAGCTCTTCCAACTTTGCTAACCGACAGGTCATCGAGTCGATCTTTCCCTGTTGGCGCAGCCTGTCGAGCAGCCTGTTCCGTTTGGCCAGCAACAATTTATTTTGCCTGCCGGGATACATCAACGAAGGAGCGTTGGGCAGAACGGCCAATGTTGCTGCTTCACTCCATGACAACTGGTCGGAACTGCGTCCGTAGTATCGCCAGGCCGCAGCATCGAGCCCGACGACATTTCCCCCGAAAGGGGCGTGAGAAACATACAAACGCAGTATTTCATCTTTGGAATAACGAACCTCGACACGAATGGCCAGTGCCATTTCCATCAGCTTTTGCCAAAGATTGCGCGGTTTTCCCTTCCGGGAGAGACGAATGAGCTGCATGGTAATGGTGCTTCCGCCACTGACGATATGCCTGTTACGTATATTCTGAATCATCGCGCGCCCAAGCGCCAATGGATTGACGCCGGGATGCTGATAAAAATGCTCATCCTCAAACGTGAGGACCGCGTTTTTGTATTTTTCCGGTAATGACTTGATTTCGGGAAATCGCCACTGTCCATCGTCGGCAATGTGTGCTCCAAGCAAAGAGCCACTTCTACTTTCGATGACCGTAGAACAAGGGTCCGAAAAAAGTGGACTGGGCAGGCTGAACCACCAAAGCACTAAAAGTGCCAGCAATCCTGCGCCCACAAACATTTTCCACTTTTTCCGAACCCTCAACTTCATCATTGCCATTCGTTCACTTTCCGGAACAATTATTTAACGACTTCCACCCATAGTCCCGGTCGCCTTGCACTAATGCGGTTATCATACATCGCTTCGCAGAGTACAGAAGGCAGATAGAATTTCCCTTCATAGGATGCATTCAACATCATCCGGAACGTTTTCCGTTCATTTGGCTTCAGCTCAACATACGTATTCACCCGGTCGTCCCGGATATCCTGGTAATCGAACGCATCGTTCTGCAACGAATTGGGCACATCGTTCAACCGTTGGTTAATAATTTCCCAGCCTGACGGGAAAATGCTCGTCAAGGCCATTTCACGGTAGATTCCTCGTTGTCCCGGATTTTGTATCGTGACAACAGCGACAAAATCAGTTCCCTGTTCCAGCTTCGTCGGATCGATTTTGTGCCCCTGCATATCGGTGTACCGGACATCCATAAACAAATTGCTTTGCACCGAAGTGGTGTCGCCCGCTACCGGAATGCCTTCCGTGGTGAGACGAGCATACATGATATCGGAAGTTTCATTCTTCACGTTCAATTCCGCCGATTTGTTGTTGGTCAAAGCTACCGGCTGTTGCCACAATGGTTTGTTTGTGGTTACCGCTTTCGCGGAAGAATTGTCAACAGTAACACTAGCTTTCAACATTTTGTCGGTTAACTTTTGTTTCCCGGCAAACTCTGCAATGGCAATTAATGAATAAGCTGTGGTTTGCGTACTCATCCAATCATCCGTCGAAAGCTGATGTGCGAGCTCGATTACTAACGGGAAGGCTTCCGTTTTCTGATTCATCAATGAGAGTGTCTCCAAAATCATCGCCTCATCGCGCCAGTTGGAACCATAGGTTCCGTATAATTCCCGGTAGGGCTGAACCTCCCTGCTGAGCAAGCTGATAATTTGTGACGCCACTTCCGGTTGACCGGCCACTGCATAAGCTGCGGCCAAACGCCACTTCGCTATCGTACTGACATTTTGCTCTTCCCGTAAACGGTTCATCGCCCCCATATCGGGATGTTGGGCCAGTGCCAATGTATATAACCGGTAAGCCTGAATAAGTGCCGATTGCTCATAACGGTCCGAACCATTTTGCCAGTTTCGGGCCATGTTCTGCTGGTAGTTCAGCCACTTGCTTTTCATGCCGTAAGGCAATGTATAACCGGCTTCTTCCGCCTTCAGCATGAAATGCCCGGCATAATTACTTCCCCACGGTGAAGCATAAGCTGAACCCGGCCAGTAGCTAAATCCGCCATTGCTAAGCTGGAAAGTGGTCAACTTATTCAAGGCAGCCCGGATGTTATCTTCAATTTCCTGTTCTTTGTCCGAAGGAATTTCAATCAAACGGCCCAGCATCAGTTGCGGGAAAACGGCAGAAGTTACCTGCTCGATGCAACCATGCGGATAATGAATCAGATAATCCAGCCGGCGACTCAAATCGAGTGGCGGAATGCCTGAAAGTTCCAGACTTGCCGAATTGGTTCCTTCCATTCCCGGTGCCGTCACAGTAGTTTTCCAGGTTTGTCCGGGTTGGATGATTTGCTCCGACACGTTGGTCACCCGAGGATTGGATGGCCGGATTTCCAGCTTGATATCGTAACTGGCGGTATATTTTCCGCTTTGCGCGGTAATCTTCACTTCGCCGATTCCGGTTTTATCAGCCACTTTCAGGTTGAAACCGGCCAGTTGATCACCTATTTCATCGAAATGGATTTGCTGTGTATTGCTTCCAATAGTTGTGAAGAGTTCGTTCGGCTCAATCTTCACCGTCACATCCTTCACTTCCGGTTTCATGGCGAATACGTTGACCGGAAGTTTTACTTCTTCACCCGGGCCCAACACACGCGGCAAAGTACCCAGCAACATCAGCGGCTTGATGACTTTCACCGACTTATCAGCTTTTCCGTAAGCTCCGTCATTACCGGCAACGACCATTACCCGAACAGCTCCCACGTAATTGGGCATATTCAGTGTATGTGTCTGCGTTTTATTTTTTTCTAAAGTGAAAGGACCGATAAACTGCGCCACCGGTTCAAATCGGTTGACTTTCTTCCGTTTCGACGCAGCCAGGTTTTGGTCGCCTCCCACGGCAAACGCTTTTTCCAACCGAGCTCCGTAAGCGCCAATTACATCATCATAAAAATCCCAGGTTTTCACACCCAATCCTTCCCGTGCGTAAAATACCGGCCACGGGTCTGGCGTTTGGAATCGCGTCAAATCGAGCAAACCTTCGTCCACTACAGCCAGTGTGTAAGTCATTTTGCGGCCATTCTTTTCTGACACTTTGACCTCGTATGGTTTCTCCGGTGCCAGTTCATCCGGCATTTCGATCTCCGGTTCGAGATGTGTTGACGGATCTTCCACCATGATCGGAATGACTCCATACAATCGAATTGGCGCATCATTTTCGGTCTGTGCATGCGGCTGAATAAGGGAAACGTGGATGAAAATGTTGGGCGCCATGTTGGGCGTCACATCAAACTGGAACACGGTATTTTTTTCTTTCGTTTCCACCCAGAACATCTTCAACACTTTCGAGCCATTTTCCAGACTGACCAGCGCCCGGCCATTCTTCCCGGAAGGAATGGTTACGGTCACCTTGTCGCCTACCTTGTACTTGTCTTTGTCGGCTTTGAACGCCAGCATGGTAGCCATGCCTTGCATTCCATCAGTGCCCCAGCCACCCCATTTCGAGAAGTAAGCGGTTATTCCGGTACTGTGTCCACTCACCGGGTCCTTCACATAAATCAAGTAACGGCCGTTATCTTCCCAGTTTTTATATGGAATTTTTAGGGAAGCAGAAATTTTTCCATTCACTGTATTGACCGTTCCCTGCAAAACTGGTCGACGATAATTGCCAGTCACATAACGCGCCAGGTTATCTTCACCAGAATCCCACCACCAGCGCCAGTCAACTTTATACACACTGATTTCTAATCCCTTCAGTGATATCGGTTCCCCTTGCGGATTAACCGTGACAATATTCAGTGGATAGGCCGTTTCAGTTTTGTACCAGCCAGATTCTGATGCCGGTAGCTTGATTCCCACAAAGGAACTGTAAGGCGCGTACTGAATTTTCTGCACATCGATGCTAAAGTCACCGGTTTCCTCGAAAACACGGGTTGTGAAAAAAGCACTTAGCATGCCGGGAACCGAAGTCAGTTTTGGTAATTTGAAATCGACTCCGGTCTCTCCTTTTTCGTTCAACCTGCCATCGAAAATATCTTGCTCATCCGAGACTAAGTCTTTGGATGGATCATCGAATTGATAATTGGCGTATTTGGGAAATGCCGTTTTTTCCGCTGAGAAGTTGACCGCTATACGAGCCTTCAGGTTTTTGGCAATGCCGCCATGCAACCATGTTGCTTTCAATGTTCCATGCAATGGCTCTGAAGAATAAACCAACTGATTTGTATGAAAATCGAGATTGATTTTCAACCGGTTTGGTTTTACCGTTTCTACCTTAATCCGTTTAGAAAAGGTTTGACCACCCACTTTCAGCACCGCGCGCCAATTCCCGGTAGGAGCATCCGCATCGGTTTTCGTAGTGAAACAGTAGAATCCGTTTTCACCTTCAGTTTTCACCTGACGACTCACTGTTTGTCCTTTCGGATTAATCAGTTCAAAAATCACCGGATGTTGTTCCGGCAACTGATGATTTTTATCTTCCAGAATAAAGGTCAGATAAATCCGATCGCCGGGCCGCCAAACTCCTCGTTCGCCATAGATGTATCCTTTAATTCCTTTCTGAACAACTCCTCCGGAAATATCAAAATTACTCAGTGACAGGGACGAACCGTCATCCATACGCAGGTAAGCATATTGACCGTCCTTTTCAGCCACCAGCAAAAATGGTTTATATTTTAGTTGAACGTTGGCAAAACCATCGGCATCCGTCGTCAGCGTCTCCATCAGCTGATCCTGGTAATTGTAAATCTTCAGTGTGGTTCCTGACTCCGCTTTCGTCGTTTTTAGATTCGTGACGGCAAAATTCATCGACATATCATTACCACCTTTGGCAATAATGCCCAAATTCGTGGCAAATAAATTACGTGATTCAAATCGATCGGAATTGTAATAAGATACATTCTCCGGATTATCACGCTCCGACCAGTCGTATCCATCCGGATAATAATAATCGCTATACCAACCCGGATCATCCCATGTCTGCATTTCCTTTTCCAGTTTCCGGGAGGCTTCCAGTTCGTCGGTAACCGAAGTTTGATTCTCCGGGACTTTGTTCATTCCGTAAACTGAATAATCTTTACGAAACTGAATCTGAATGCGATAAATGGCTCCTGGTTCAACCTTAATTAGTTTGGCCAGATCAATTTTATACGTATTCCAGTTTTTCAGTTTTGAGAATGAGGTGACATTCAAATTGATTTGCTTTTCCAGAACAAGTCTTCCCACACGCTTTATTTCTGAACTTCCCGAATAATCATTCTCCTGAAAGAACTGATGAATATTGTTGGTATAGATTTTTATCACCCGTAAATCCACAGCTCTCAAATTGACGGCTTCGAACGGCAGAATCAACCCGTCGGAAGAAGGCATAATCGTTCCCTTTCCAACGAACTTCACCGCCGGTTTCAAATCTTCAAACCGGACCAGCATATTGGAACTTTTCCCCAGCTTATAACCCAAGGCATTACGAATTCCTTCAGAAATATAAATTTGATGCTCGCCAGTCAGCAGAGAAGGAGTGAAAACCTGCAATGCATTGTTATTAACCATAAAACGCAGGTCACTGCTTTTATCGATGGTTACCAGGCCCTCGAGATTCTGGTTCTTATCAAGCGGGTCGGAAAATCGAAGAGACAAATACTGTTGTGGTTGTTGGACAACGCGAACATCGGTTATCTTGAATTCGTCAAGCGCAGGTAATTCGACCTTTTGCTCACCTTCACTATCTATATTCATCGGTTTGCCGTTCCAACTGACGGTTAATTCCTGCGTTTCGTTGGTTCGGAGCAGACTGTCCGTGGTAAAAGTATGATTCTTGCCATCGGCATTGTGCTCCCATATCAATGGCAACGAATGATTATTCATAGTAACCTGCACAACCGATTCTATATCCTTACCTTCAGCAACATCTGCCGTATGAACCATCCCTGACAGGTATTGCCTCTTCATATCCTGATCGTCGAAAGCTTTTATCGTCAAATCATTTACGCTAAAAGACTGCCGGATGATTTGTACCGGAAACTTCATTATTTGATACTTGTCCGGGACATCGAGCAGTTTACCCAATGCAACCTTTACCTCATATTTGGTATCGGATTTCATTGGTTCTGATGGCGTAAAAGCCAACGTTCGCGTATCCATCCATCGAACAGTTCCTTTCACAGAAGGTGACAGTGCAATCAAATTGTCATCGACTTCTGTTCCTGGCTGTTTCGGATTTTTTGGTTCCTGATTCAGTTCGACAATAATCGGTGCTCTCACCGAGATGACGCCGCTGGTATAACGACTAACATATTGTCCGAATCCGCTATCTAACGCGGTTTCCTTTTTCTTTCCTTTATCATTACATGATACAAGAATGAATGCTGCAACAAGAAATGTTGCCAATCGCAAGGCAAGTTTCATTTTGTCAGGTCTATTTAGCTAAACTTTTTGAATGAAGTGGAATATATAAAATTAACTCAAGATATAAATCTTTAGTGATTGTCCCGAATTAGTCTCTATTTCATTTTAGAAAAATTATCCTCAGGTTCCCCAGTTTTCCTTATCGAGACTGCGGTATTGGATAGCTTCCCCCAAATGATCTGCCAGAATTCTTTCGGAACCTTCTAAATCAGCTATTGTGCGCGATACTTTTAAAATACGGTCGTAGGCACGAGCCGAGAGTCCCAGTCGTTCCATCGCATTTTTCAGCAATTGATTACCGGCTTCATCCGGATTGCAGTATTTACGAAGCATACGCGAACTCATTTGCGCATTGGCATATATTTCGGTTCCCCGAAAACGTTCCGCCTGGATATTCCGTGCCCGCATCACTCTTTCACGTATCTTTTCGCTGGGTTCGCCGGGATTCAACTCAGACAATTTATTGAAAGGAACCGGCACCACTTCCAAATGTATATCTATCCGGTCGAGTAACGGGCCGGATATGCGGTTTAAATATTTCTGCACCATACCGGGTGCACATACGCATGGCCGTGTGGGATGATTATAGTATCCGCAGGGACATGGATTCATAGAAGCCACCAGCATAAAACTGGCCGGATACTCCACGGCAAACCGTGCACGGGAAATACTAATCACTCTATCTTCTAATGGTTGTCGCATCACTTCCAGTACGGTTCGTTTAAATTCCGGCAATTCGTCGAGGAACAGAACTCCGTTATGGGCCAGTGATATTTCGCCGGGTTGCGGGAAAGTGCCCCCACCAACCAATGCGACATCCGAGATAGTGTGATGGGGCGATCTAAAAGGTCGCCTCGTCATCAGCGACGTATCTTTATCTATCTTTCCTACAACGGAATGAATCTTGGTTGTTTCGAGAGCTTCTTTCAGTGTAAACGGAGGAAGTACCGTGGGAATTCTCTTCGCCAGCATAGTCTTACCCGAACCCGGAGGCCCTATCATCAAGAGATTATGTGAACCAGCCGCTGCTATCTCCAATGCCCGTTTTACATTTTCCTGACCTTTCACATCCGAAAAATCGAAATCGTTGTGGTTGATGTTGGCAAAAAATTCTTCGCGCGTGTTTACAACCGTTTCTTCCAACGTTCCGTTTCCGTTGAAGAACGCGATCACCTCACTGATGTTTTCTACACCGTAAATTTTCAAATCATCAACCACAGCGGCTTCACGGGCATTTTCCTTTGGAACAATGAATCCCTTGAATCCTTCTTCCCGTGCTTTGATGGCTATGGGAAGAATACCTTTGGCAGGTTGTAATCCGCCATCCAGCGAAAGCTCACCAATCATCACATAATGTTCAAGCTCTGCATCATTAATCTGGTTGGAAGCGGCCAGAATTCCCATCGCAATGGGCAAATCATACGCAGAACCTTCTTTGCGGATATCGGCAGGAGCCATGTTAATCACGATCTTCTTACCCGGAATCTGAAATCCGTTGATACGCAAAGCGGACTCTATGCGTTGCTGACTTTCTTTTACTGCATTGTCGGGGAGGCCAACCAGAAAAAAACGAAGGCCAATAGTGACATCTGTTTCAATGGTAATAATGGTTGCATCGATTCCGTGAACTGCGCTCCCATAGGTTTTCACAAGCATGTTCAGGTTGTTTTTAGGTCTTGTAAGATTTAAGTTACCATTTTTTGTTAAGTATCTTATAAACCAGCGCCAATTTTCTTTTCATTAACCATTGTTCTATTTCGCTCACGTCAAGCTATTTTATTCGTTATTCAGCAAACAGTTTCAGCATGGGATGTCAGAACGAAAATTACCGTTATCTTTGTATTTCGAACCAAAAACATGTGGTTATGGGAATGAAGTTCTTCCATATGCCCCGAAGCAAACAGTTTCATATGCCCTACCGTTTCTACGATCCACACAAGGAGGAAATGGCAGAAAGGGAAGCACGTATCAAGGCAGAACTAGGCATCAAGGAAGAAGGGGAAGAGAATAAAACGTCATCGGGTAGATACCATGGCTCCATCAAAGGAGCATTCAGACAAGGCCTCAGTCAAAGCCGGTTTGCTCAACAACAAAGGCGTAAATCAAACATACGCGTGGTTGTCATCCTGATTCTTCTTGCCCTGCTGGTTTTTTATATGTTAAAATAACAAACTGATTATTTGTGTCGGATATTATCCAGCTCTTACCGGATTCTGTGGCAAATCAAATTGCTGCAGGAGAGGTTATTCAGCGTCCTGCATCGGTTGTTAAGGAACTGGTGGAGAATGCAATTGATGCAGGAGCCAATCAAATAAAAATAAATTTGAAGGATGCCGGTCGTACCTTGATTCAGGTGATCGACAACGGGAAAGGTATGTCGCCCAGCGATGCCCGATTGGCATTTGAGCGTCATGCAACTTCGAAAATCAAATCGGCTTCCGATCTGTTTTCTATCCGAACCATGGGATTCCGTGGAGAGGCGCTGGCTTCCATTGCCGCTGTGGCCGATGTGGAATTACGCACTAAACAGGAAGATGATGAGCTGGGAACACGCATACATATTGTTGGTTCGGAAGTGAAAATTCAGGAACCGGACAATTGTTCTCAAGGTTCCAACTTTTCCATCAAAAACCTTTTTTTCAATGTGCCGGCACGCCGGAAATTTCTAAAAGCCAATAGTACCGAATTAAAGCACATCATTACCGAAGTGCAACGTGTGGCACTGGCCAATCCGGAACTTGGTTTTTCCCTTATCCACAACGATTCTGTTATTTACGATTTACCTTCCGAAAATCAACGTAAGCGTATTGTCAATATTTTCGGCAAGAATATCAACCAAAGCCTGGTGCCGGTACAAACCGATACCACCATTATTCGTGTTTCGGGCTACATCGGGCAACCCAGGTTTGCCAGGAAAACCATGGGCGAGCAATTCTTCTTTGTAAATAGCCGGTTTATGCGCCACCCTTACTTTCACAAGGCTGTGTTGCAGGCTTATGAAAAGATACTTCCGCCCGAAAGCGTTCCAGCTTATTTTCTTTACTTCGAAGTAGATCCGGGAACCATCGACATCAATATTCACCCCACCAAAACCGAGGTGAAATTTGAAGATGAGCGGTCGGCCTGGCATATTATTCATGCTTGCATCCGTGAAGCGCTAGGTAAATTCAGTGTAATGCCGTCTATCGAATTCGATCAGGCAGGAGCCATTGATATTCCAATCGCACCACACCCCGGAACACTAATCCCGGAACCGGAAATTCAGGTAAATCCGGCTTACAATCCATTTGAGGAAGAGAAGAAAACACCTGTCAATCCGTTTCAGCAGTCGCCCAACTGGACTAAGGATCCCAATCTGAAAAGCTGGGATAAACTTTACCAGGGATTTGAGCGCACCAACGATATCCCGGAAACGGATGAAGAAATTTATCCGGATGAAACGGACGATGTCATTCAGCAACCAACGCAGCAAAGCTTTAATGAGGAAACGGAAAATGTGCTGCGCAACCACAACTTTCTCCAGGTTAAAAACAAATACATCATTTCGCCTGTTAAGTCGGGACTGATGGTTATTGATCAACGGAGAGCACACGAACGCGTGTTGTTTGAGCATTTCATGGCAGTTCTGGAGAAAAACCTGGGAACCAGTCAGCGACAGCTTTTTCCGCCAAGGCTTGAATTGCATGCTGCCGATGCCGAAGTTCTCGAAAATATTCAGGGCGAACTGAAGAGTCTCGGATTTGAAATTCGCAAAGCTGATAAACAGGCGTTCTTTGTTGAAGGTGTTCCGAGTATGCTCAGCCATCTGGATGCACGCGAGTTGGTGGAGAAATTGCTGGAAGATGTGAAAAACCGACCAGTTGATGTGAAAGAGGAAATCAAAACGAATCTGGCACAGGCTTTGGCCAGGGCTTCAGCAATCAACTATGGCGCATCGCTTAAAAATGAAGAAATCAGCGAGTTGTTTGACAACCTGTTTGCCTGTACAACACCTAACTATTCCCCTACCGGGAAGAAAATCATTACCATCATTTCGTTAGCGGAATTCGAAAAATTGTTAAAATAAAGTAACAGTTTGCCCCGTAGGAATGGTTATTTTTATTTTTAACACTTCAAAGCAACTTTTATGACACAATACAGACCGCCTTCATATAACGCAATCCCCCCTGTGGTGAAAAACCTCATTATGCTGAACGTGCTGATGCTGGTGGCCACATGGGCGCTGAAAAGTTTCGGGATTGACCTGACGGAGAAACTGGCTCTATACTATCCTGCATCACCACACTTCCAGCCCTACCAGTTTGTTACGCACATGTTTATGCATGGCGGCTTTATGCACCTTTTCTTCAATATGTTTGCCCTCTATATGTTCGGGCGGGTGCTTGAAATGGTATGGGGTCCCAAACGGTTCCTGATTTTCTATTTCATTACCGGACTTGGAGCAGCTGCCTTTTACACACTGGTCAATTATATTGAATTGACATCATTACAGCATTCTGTGGCTGCATTTATTAATACACCAACGCCCGAACTGCTTTCCACTTTCGTAAAGGAACATTTGAAAAATGCCAGTCCGTGGGTTTATGATCTCATCAATAACTGGATGGATGCCCCGAACAATCCAGCTTACATTAATCAGGGAACGGAATTGGTGCAACGGATATTCGAAATGAAAATGAACATTCCGGTTGTAGGAGCCTCGGGTGCCATTTTCGGTGTTCTGCTTGCTTTCGGTATGTTGTTTCCCAACACACAGTTAATGTTGTTATTTCCGCCCATCCCAATCAAAGCTAAATATTTTGTGATTGGTTATGGTGCAATTGAGTTATATTTGGGTATTACCCAACCCGGTAGCGATGTGGCACATTTTGCACATCTTGGTGGTATGATTTTTGGATTTATCCTGATTAAGTTCTGGAGCCGAAATACCAACAGCTTTTATTGATTTAGAGATGGGAATTTTAGAGGAAATAAAATTATCGTTTAAGAACGGTTCATATCTGACGAGGCTAATATACCTGAATATTGGTGTTTGGGTGATCATTCGTCTCGTTTATGTGATATTGTTTCTGTCGGGTACGCAGGATACACCAGTATTGAGCTGGCTCTCACTACCCTCTTCGTTCGACGTGTTCTTAACCCGCCCGTGGACAATTATCACTTACATGTTCCTTCATTTCCAATTCCTTCACATACTTTTCAATATTCTATGGCTATACTGGTTTGGGCGTATTTTTCTGGAGTACCACGACCAGCGAAGACTGCTTAGCCTCTATTTAATTGGTGGTATTGCCGGTGGAATAATATACATGCTGGCATACAATTTCCTTCCCCCCTTTCAGGGAAAACCTTCTGAACTTTTGGGTGCATCAGCTGCCGTAATTGCCATTGTCATTGCTATTTCGGTATATGTGCCCAATCATGTTATTCATCTGATGTTTATCGGGCCGGTAAAGATCAAATGGATTGCTGTCGTTTCTATTATCATGTACATCATTGGCCTGGGAGGTAACAATGCCGGTGGCGATTTCGCCCACCTTGGCGGAGCACTCTGGGGCTGGCTTTACATGTCTCAACTGATTAAAGGAAGAGACCTGTCGCGCGGCTTCGGGCGTGTTATGGATCAGCTTTTCACCTGGTTTAAGCCCAGAAAGAAATTGCGGGTAGAGCACCGGGGAAATGCCGTTAACATCGATTACGATTACAACCAGCAGAAAAAAGAAAAGCAGGAGTACATTAATGAAATCCTGGAGAAAATCGGTAAATCGGGATACGACAGCCTGACAAAAGAGGAAAAAGAAACACTATTCCGAATGGGGAATAAAAAATAACCCAAAGCCACATTGAAGAGCTTTATTGTCAAAATAGCATTTTTGGTAAATATCATCTTTGCTCTGGCGTTAGGAGTCTCATACCTGTCGGTGCATATCCCGCCTGACAAGTTCTGGTATCCGGCGTTTCTGGGCATGGCTTATCCGTATCTACTCCTCATCAACATCCTCTTTGTATTCTTCTGGCTGTGGTATAAACCTCAGCGAATTTGGCTTTCAGTCCTAATGTTTATGCTGGGAATCAACCACTTCAACGACTACTATCAACTCTTCCCACCTAAGAAATTTACCGGCGAAGGAATTAAAGTACTCAGTTACAATGTTCACCATTTTACTTATGATCTGAACAAAAAACAGAGTAATTCTCCTGAGTTACTGGAGTTTTTAAAAGCTGAAGCACCTGACATTATCTGTTTACAGGAAACACGCCTGTTAACCAAAGGCAAACTAAGCCCGGCTTCCATAAGAGATGTAATTCCGTCTATTCATTACTATCAAATGGCGCATACAACCACTTATGCTGGACCACTTACATTTTCGAGATATCCCATTGTCAACCTGGGCGAAATTCGATTTAAACACTCATACAACATGGTGCTGTTTTCGGATATCGTTCTTCCGAAGAATGATACTGTCAGGGTATACAACTGCCATCTACAATCCAACCGTATCCTTCCGGATGAATACGGAGTGGTTGATTCGCTTGCTGCCGGAAATGACCCGAAACTAAGAGAGACTAAATTGGTTCTGGGAAAATTGAAAAAGGCATTTATCGTTAGAGCGAATCAGGCCCGGATTCTTGCTGCACACATTGCCAGGTCGCCTTATCCGGTGATTGTTTGTGGCGATTTTAATGACACTCCCGTTTCGTTTACTTACAGGACAGTAAGAGGAAAACTTAAAGATGCTTTTGTTGAATCAGGATTTGGAACAGGGAATTCATACAATGGCAAATTGCCTTCATTTCGTATCGATTACATTCTGCACAGTCATCTGTTTGAAGCGCATAACTTTAAACGGATAAAAGTAGGGTTCTCCGATCACTACCCAGTCACCACTGTTTTAACGATAAGAGATATAACTTCCACTAAAGGAGATAAAAAGAGTGTTGTAAAATCAAAATAGCTTTTTCCGCTTAACCAGGTACGACCACAATACATTGTGAAAATCTTCACGGATATCTGCTTCTACCAAATCGATGTCGAATTGTCCACACCTCAGTTTTAATTCAGTAAATGTCTTTTCCTGTGCTTCTCTGTACAATCTGCGGTAATCGGCAGGGTTCATATTAATACGTTCTCCTGTTTCGATGTCAACAAACCGATGAGGACGATTGCTGTAAGCCAACTCTTTTTCCAGCTGATGATCGGTTACATGAAAGAGAATAACTTCGTGCTTGTTATAGCGCAAGTGCTGTAGTGCCTGTAAAAGCTCATCCGGCTCAGAACCGGAAATCATATCGCTGAAGATGACGACAAGCGAACGTTTAGGCATGCTTTCGGCCAGCCGGTGCAACACGTCTGCGGCCTTTGTTCCATGATTTATTTCCGGGGAGCCATTATGTATTAATTCAGCAAGCTTTCCGTAAATCATGTCCGAATGAACCGATGATAACCGGGCTTCACTATGAAAGTGTAAATTTTCATCGAACATCGAAAGACCGACAGCATCGCGCTGCCGCCGCATCAGGTAGGTAAGCGCCGCCGCACTATACACCGAAAACGCCAGCTTACTTTTCAGTACTTCCTTTCCTCTTCGTCGGTAAGGAAATAACATCGATGAACTGATATCAACTACCAACTGGCATCTCAGGTTGGTTTCTTCTTCGTATTGTTTGACAAATAGGCGTTCTGTTCGCGCATAGAGTTTCCAGTCAATGTGCTTGGTCGATTCACCGGTGTTATAAAGCCGGTGTTCGGCGAACTCAACTGAGAAGCCGTGAAACGGACTCCGGTGCAAACCGGTGATGAATCCCTCCACTACTTCGCGGGCAATCAGTTCCAAGTTATCGAACTGCTGAAAAGCTTCTATGTCAAACAGATTTTTCAACCGATGTGCAATAAAAAAGGCATAAGAAAAAAATCTTATGCCTCGTAATTATACTCAATATTTTCTTACAAGAGAGCATCTAATTTCGAAGAAAGAATCGTTTTCGGTACTGCTCCTACCTGCTTGTCTGCAACATCACCACCTTTAAAGAAAAGAATGGTAGGAATATTGCGAATGCCAAATTTAGCCGCCGTTCCGGGGTTACTATCCACATCCATCTTGGTAACTACTACTTTACCTTCATAATCATGTGACAGCTCTTCCACCAGTGGACCAACCATACGGCATGGACCACACCATTCGGCCCAGAAATCGACTAATACAGGTTTGTCGGATTGCAATACAATCTCTTCGAAATTAGCATCAGTAACTTCAATTGCCATGTCAATATTTTTTATGGTTATTAGAATTTTCTTTGGAAAGCCCAAAGTTACAAATTAATTAATTGTAAACGCAATATCAGGATTATTTTGAAAATACTCCACCAACTCATCCGTCAGCTGAATGCGCTTGTTCCGGGAAAACATCTGAACCCGTATATTGTTTTTAATGTCGAAAATGGCAAATTTCAATAGGGTATTTCCCGTATTTCCATTGAGCATTTCATCCAGTTCCCTGATAAACTCGCTGGTTATCGTTTCCGATGGAATTTCCAGCATCACACTCTGCACCTGACTCCGAAGCTCACTCAGTAAATCAATTTTACTAACCTTGAACTCCCAGTCATTGCTATCGCGCCAACGGGGCTGAACTTTTCCCTTCACCAAAAGGAATAATCCCTGTCTGCAATATTTCCCGAAGTTGACATAATCGTTTCCGAAGAAATACATTTTATGCGATTCGGAGTAATCGGTCAAAGTAAGGGACGAGAAAGGTTTTCCATTCTTCGAAATTCCTTCGTGGGCCTCTGTTACCATTCCGGCAAATGTCAAATCGCGGTTACGCAATGCATCGATATTTTCTTTTAGAATGGAGATGTTAATTCCCTTGGTACAGAAACTTTCAATTTCCAGTTTATAATCGTCAAGCGGATGAGCTGACAAATAAATCCCGATCAGATTCTTCTCTTTATCGAGCAAAACAATGCGTGGCCATTCAGGAATATTCGGGATATCAGGTTTTTTCACTTCCACCGCATTGGTACCACCAAACAACGATGCCATTGCATTCTGCTTTTCGCCTTGCACCCGGTTTCCGTACCGGACAAGGGCTTCCACGAAAGAAACACCCTCATTGTTTTCGGCAAAAAACTGTGCCCGGTTCATTTTTCCAAAACTATCGAAAGCACCGGCCATGGCCAGCGACTCAAAATTTTTCTTATTAACGGTTTGCAAATTTACCCGTTCAGCAAAGTCGAAGATATCCTTGAACTCTCCATTCTCTTCGCGTTCGCGGATGATTTCATCCACTGCACCGTTCCCTACTCCTTTGATTGCAGCCATTCCGAAACGAAGGTCGCCTTTTTTGTTCACAAAAAATTTGGCCCGTGATTCGTTCACATCAGGCCCCAGAACGGGTAGCCCCATGTGGTTCGATTCATCCATGAAAATGGAAATCTTATCGGCGTTGGAAAGGTTGCGACTTAACACGGCGGCCATAAACTCGGCCGGATAATGCGCTTTGAGATATCCGGTTTGATAAGCAATGTAGGCATAACAAACTGAGTGCGATTTGTTGAAGGCATACGAAGCAAAGGCCTCCCAGTCTTTCCATATTTTATCAATCAGATCTTCCGGTTTTCGGTTCACCGTTTTGCAGCCTTCCATGAACTTTTCGTTACTAAGGCAACCGTCATGGAACTTCACCTTCAGCTTAGCCATCAGGTCAAATTTCTTTTTACCCATCGCTTTTCGCAATGTGTCCGATTCACCGCGAGTGAATTGTCCAAGTGCCCGCGACTGCAACATCACTTGCTCCTGAAAGACGGTAATTCCGTAAGTATCGTTCAAATATGGCTCCATCATCGGATGATCGTACACAATTTCCTCGTATCCGTGCTTCCGGTTTACGAAATTGGGAATGTACTCCATCGGGCCCGGACGGTACAAAGCGTTCATGGCGACCAAGTCTTCAAAACGGTTTGGTTTCAGCTTGCGAAGCCATTTTTTCATTCCGGGCGACTCAAACTGGAAAATGGCCGTTGTATCTCCCCGCCCGAATAACTCAAATGTTTCCTGATCGTCTGGTGGCAACAGATCGATATCTATCTCGATACCGCGCGAAAGTTTAATATTATCGAGGCATTCCTTAATTATAGACAAGGTTTTCAACCCCAGAAAGTCCATTTTCAGCAATCCAATGGCTTCCACAAACCGGCCGTCATACTGTGTAGTGAGCAACTCCTCATCCTTGGTGGGCATTACGGGAATATGCTCGTCGAGCGGATTCTTCCCGATAAGGACACCACAGGCATGCACACCGGTTTGCCGCACCGAGCCTTCCAATATCTCAGCCAGTTGCAGTGTTTTTGCCACCAGCAGGTTCTCCGACCGCTTTTCCATTTCCAGTTGCGGATTCTCCTTGTAGGCTTTCTGTAAGGTCATCTTCGGAGCTTCCGGTACCATTTTGGCTAACCGGTCAGCTTCGGGAAGCGGAAGTTTCAGCACCCGGGCTACATCTCGCAACGCAAGCTTGGCAGCCATGGTTCCAAAGGTACAGATGTGCGCCACCTTATCGTGTCCATATTTTCTGGTTACCCAATCCAGCACCATCTGACGGCCGTCGTCATCGAAGTCGATATCGATATCGGGCATTGACACACGGTCCGGATTCAGAAAACGCTCAAACAGCAAATCGTACTTAATGGGGTCGACGTTCGTAATACCAGTACAATAAGCAACTGCCGAACCTGCGGCAGATCCACGTCCGGGACCAACAATCACACCCATTTCGCGGGCAGCGCTGATAAAGTCCTGAACGATGAGAAAGTATCCCGGAAAACCCATGGTTTTTATGGTTTCCAGCTCAAAATCGATCCGTTCCTTGTTTTCGCCAGAGAAATCGTCACCATAACGGCCCTCGGCTCCTTTGTAAACCAGATGTTTCAGATAGTCGGCCTCGAACTTCACGCGGATGACTTTATCAAATCCCCCCATTCGTTCGTACGCTTCGCCAAACTCGTCTTTTAGCTCTTTTTCAGTAAACTTGTTATGGTATTCTTCAATCGTGCTGAACGTTTCCGGAATTGGAAACTCGGGCATAATAGGGCTGGAATCCAGTTCAAACTGCTCTATTTTATCAACGATTTCCTGGGTGTTGGCCAAGGCTTCCGGAATATCGGCAAACAGCTCATTCATCTCCACCGTGGTTTTGAACCACTCCTGCCGGGTATATCGCATCCGGTTCGGATCGTCAATATCTTTCCCCGTATTCAGACAGATCAAGAGGTCGTGGGCCTCTGCATCCTCTGCATTGATAAAGTGCACATCATTGGCCGCAATCAACTTTACATGATGCTTCTGCGCCAAATCAACAAGTACTTTGTTTACCGCAACCTGCTTATCGTACACATCCATCTTCATTCGGGGATCGTCAGTGCGATGCCTTTGAAGTTCCAGGTAGTAATCGTCGCCAAAAACACTTTTGTACCACTCAATGGCTTTTTCCGCTCCGGGAAGATCACCCCGCATGATGAGCTGAGGGATCTCTCCTCCCAAACAGGCAGATGAGACAATGATTCCTTCGTGGTATTTTTCCAGCATCGATTTATCAATACGCGGTTTATAGTACATCCCGCGTGTATTCGCGATCGAAACAAGTTTCAAGAGATTCCGGTAACCTTTTTCATTCTTGGCCAGCAAAATCAGGTGATTTCCGGAACGGTCCACTTTGTCGGACTTGTCGTCCAGGCTTCGTACCGCCACATAAGTTTCACAGCCTAATATGGGTTTTAATCCATTTGCCTTGCATTGCTCGTGAAATTCTTTCATTCCAAACATAGAGCCGTGGTCCGTCAACGCAACCGCTTTCATACCGTCGTTTTTGGCTTTCGAAACCAACCCGGGAACACTGGCGGCTCCATCCAGAATAGAATACTGGCTATGTACATGCAAATGGGTAAAAGGGATCATATCTTGAATTTTTTCGTTCCTCTGCTCAATACGTTTCCTAACCGGAAGAGGTTTCCGGCAATTCATTTTTTCATCAATAAAGATAGAAAATTGACATCCGCGGACGAGCCTAAATGCAGATTATACTTTTCAACACCATTTAACAAATATGGTTTAGCAAGGCAGCAAAATTACATCAATATTGGAACCGGGAGGCACCAATCGCACAAAAAAGGGAGAACCATCAGGCTCTCCCTCTTTGTGTATACTATTAAACAACTATTTAATTGATTGTAATATTTCTGTTGGTATTTGATATGGTCTGAATACTGGTGTAAGCAGAAGTTTCAAACTTCAGAGCAATCACTTCAAATTTCAATGTTCCCGGAACATAATTCTGTATTTCTGAAACCGGAATCGTCAAATCGAAGGTATCCTGCCCGGTACTTCCGGCAAATGGAGGAATATTGTATACCTGGGTATCTCCATTAAAGACTTTCACCTGATACCCATCGGCATCGGTAACTTTGTCCCATTTCAGATAAACACCGCGCGTATCCGTCTGATATTCGGCTGTAATGATGTGAGGTGGATACAAAAAATCATTTGACAGCGTATTGACATCCGTTGTAGACATTCCATCACTGAAATTCACAGTGAATGTATATGTTCCGGCTACCGGTAAACTGGCAGTCATCTCCGAGTCGGGAGTATCCTTATAATAAGAGTAACTGCTTCCACCATAACTTTCCAGCGGAACTGTTTGTCCATCGGGAGTCTGCACTTCTACACTGGCTACCGGAGCAAGTGTAATAACCGAATATATAATCCCGTGGACGGTATCGTTGTTGTAAACCGTAGTATGTGAAAACACATCAACGGTAGTGGTATAATCGGGACTGGATTTTGTATTACATGATACCATCCCCATCAGTATCAATCCAATGCCCAGCAACACATGCAACTTTTTCATAAATATTTCCTTTGATTTTACTATTGTCTATTTGATTAAGATGTAATTTCGGAAGAAACGTTGCACTAAAATTACGTTTTTTATCAGAAATCTGACCGGACAGGGCCCGATAACTAATAATAAACCAATTCACCTAACCAAACAAAAAACACCTTCATCTCCTCAACCGAACGGTTCAATTCTAATCATTTGAAAACCACAGAACGGGTATTTCAGAATTAAAATATTGTTGTAACTTTGCCGAGCATTTAAAATTTTCAAATTATTTACTTATGCCAGTAAAGATTCGTTTAGCAAGGCATGGTCGTAAAAGACATGCTTACTACCACATTGTGGTAGCAAATAGCAGGGCGCCACGGGATGGTCGATTCATCGAACGGATTGGTTCATACAATCCAAACACAAATCCTGCTACCATTGAGCTTGATTTTGACAAAGCTCTGGACTGGCTACAAAAAGGCGCCCAACCAACCGATACTGCCCGTGCGATTTTGTCGTACCGTGGTGTACTAATGAAAAAACACCTGTTAGAAGGTGTGAAAAAGGGTGCTTTCGACGAAGCAGAAGCTGAAAAACGTTTCGAAGCATGGGTGTCTGAAAAAGACTCAAAAATCCAGGCTAAGAAAGACAGGCTGGTTGCTGAATCTGACGAAGCATACAAAACAAGGCTGGAAGCTGAAGCAAAAGTGAATGAAGCCCGTGCTGCAGAAATTGCCAAACGCAATGCAGCAATGGTCGCTGAAGCCAATGCCGCCAACGCTGAAGAAGAAGCCGCAGAGGAACCAGCTGCAGAAGCTGCTCCGGAAGAACCTGCCGCTGATAACAGCGCCGAAGAGAACACTGAAGCATAAGGTGTTCGTTTCTTTGCTCCGACTTCGACGTTGGGAAAAAGAAATACAAAGCGATGGTCCCAAAAGACCGTCGCTTTTTTTATGTAACTTATCCCAAAATCAAACTTCACATAACTGAGATGAGACCCATCATTAAAGAAGATTGTACATCGATTGGCTATTTGCAGAAAACACATGGACTCGACGGAAGTTTCTCCATGCATTTTGAAGAACAGTTTGATTTAACATTGGAAGAAGCCGAATATCTTTTCCTTGAAATCGACGGAGGTTTGGTTCCTTTCTTTATCAGCGAAGAAGGTTTTCGTTTCCGTGGCAACGACAGCGCTATCATCCGTTTCGACGAGATTGATTCACAGGAACAGGCCCGTGAATTCACAGGATGCGCAGTGATGGTATTCACTGACGAGATTATTGAACCGGAAGAGGATGATTCCCCGTCCATCCTTATTGGTTACGAAGTGACCGACCAAAAACACGGATTACTTGGCAAGATCATCCATGTAGATGACTACTCCGGCAACATGGTAATCACTGTTATCTTCCGTGAAAACGAAGTACTCATTCCTCTTTCGGACGATGTTATACTGGGTATGGATGAAGACAAACGCCAAATGCGGCTGGACTGCCCTGAAGGACTGATCGAACTTTATCTCGAATAATCCGTTTTTTTTTTCGCAGGAAATGCAACTTTAGCCCGACTTTAGCGTCAATACTTATATAACCAAAAAGGAAAATCAAATGACATCAAAGATTTTTTCGCTTGTGGTTGTCCTGGCTTTTGCCTGGAGCATAAGCGCCAAAGCACAGGAAACGGATAAACGTACCCTTCCGCCTTTTACCGAAATCTCATTGAAAATAAGTGGTGATGTCCATCTTACTCAGGATGACGATCAATATGTGGAAATTAAAGCCAAACCTTCCACCATCAATAAAATCATCACCGAAGTAAAGGATCGCAAACTGGTCATCCGATATAACACGACCGATTCGTGGTTTAAAAGCTGGAATCCCGGCAAAGTCGATATCTATATCACTATTCCTCAGATTGATGCCCTTTCAGTTTCCGGTTCCGGATCCATTCTTTCGGACGATGAAATTACTTCCCGGATTCTTGATTTAGCGGTAAGCGGAAGCGGCGATATTAAACTGAATGATTTGAGCGCCGAAAAAATATCGGCAGCCATTTCCGGTTCGGGAGATATCTTACTGGAAGGTAGTAAAACGGCTGATTCATTTAACGGGGCAATCTCCGGGTCAGGGAACCTCAAAGCCGGCGATCTGAAGGTTAAAAGTGTGAATGTGAAAATTTCCGGGTCAGGAAACTGTGATGTGTATGCCGTCGATCAACTCAAAGTAAGAGTGGCTGGCTCCGGAACGGTTCGGTACAATGGAAATCCGCAGGTTGACTCAAATGTTGCAGGCTCAGGCGGAATTAAAAAAGGACATTAATATTACTCGCATAAAAAAGAGGGGAAAGAAATTCTTTCCCCTCTTTTTTATGTACTCAAAATATCTATTTGCGAAGAATCTGAATCTCCCCACCAACTCCCAGTTTAATAACACTGGAAGGAGTTATAGGTGTCCGGTCATCTTGTCGGTATTGGACAACATAATCCACTCCATCTATAATTTCCTGACTGATTTCATCGAAGAAGGCCGGCGAAGGCTCTCCGCTAATATTAGCCGAAGTCGATACAATCGGTTTTCGGAAGCGTTGTATCAATTGCTGCGTGAATTCTTCACCCGAAATACGGATGCCAATGCTGCCGTCCCCTGCAATCAGGTTTTTGGCCAAATTTTTTGCACCGGGATATACAATTGTGAGTGGCTTATCAGCCACATCCACCAGCTCCCAGGCTACTTCAGGAACTTCTTCTATGTATGAGTTTAACCGGTTTGGATTCTCCAGCAGTACCAACATGCTTTTGGAGTCCTCCCGCTTTTTCAACTGATATATACGGGCCACCGCTTCTGCATTAGTAGCATCGCAGCCTACTCCCCAAACGGTGTCGGTCGGATAAAGAATAATTCCACCTTTTTTCAACACCTCGATGGCTTGTTGAATATCTTCCCGAAAATCGGATTCCATTATTGTAGATTTATCAATTATACAGATACACCATACTCCCGAAGAGCATCGTTGAGCGACGTTTTCAGGTTGGTAGAAGGTTTTCGTTTCCCAATAATCAAAGCGCAGGGAACTCCGTATTCTCCTGCCGGGAATTTTTTTATTCGGGTACCCGGAATTACCACTGAGTTGGCCGGAATGCGTCCCTTAATCTCAACTTCGATGTCACCTGTCACATCATATATTTTAGTCGATTTTGTGAGTACAACATTGGCTCCCAAAACCGCTCCTTCTCCAATTTGAATCCCTTCAACAACAATACATCTTGAGCCAATAAAACAGTTATCCTCGATAATAACCGGCGAAGCACCAACTGGCTCCAGCACTCCACCAATGCCTACACCACCCGACAGATGCACGTTGGCACCAATCTGTGCGCAGCTACCTACAGTCGCCCAGGTGTCAACCATCGTGTTCTCTCCTACCCATGCACCAATATTCACATACGAAGGCATCAGAATAGCTCCTTTGGAAAGAAACGAACCATAACGGGCAACTGCATGTGGGACAACCCTGACTCCCATCTCCTTGTAATTCTTCTTAGTCGCAATCTTATCGTGGAATTCCAGGGGACCTACTTCGATGGTTTTCATGTCCTGAATCGGGAAATAAAGAATAACAGCTTTTTTTACCCACTGATTCACTACCCATTCATCGCCGACTTTTTCAGCAACGCGAACTCTACCTTTGTCGAGCATCTCAATTACTCCACGAATGCAGTTTTGGGTATCTTCATTTTGCAAAAGGGACCGGTCGTCCCATGCTGCTTCAATTGTTTCAATGTATTTGTCCCACATAATATTCATTTTAAATCACAAAAATACATATTCCTGAACCGCAAAAAAACCAACCGTCAAACCGATTTGACTCATGCAACTTTCAAATCGTAACCAACGTTTTGTATCTTGCCTGCATCTAATGGTTAATACCAATTGTTATAACCGTGATGAACACTTAAATTACTGCAGGCGCCGGGACCCGATATAAGTAGATTATGTACAAACGCACATTTCATTACCCTATTTCCAATAGTCCGTTTTCACGAACGTTGCAAAGGATACTTTTGTTCTTTATTATCTTCCTGACAACTGTTATTGAGGCAAATGCCCAACCTTATTTCCCAGAAGATATGATCGAGGTTTCGGGAAAACTTATTGATGAAGAGACCGGCGACGTTGTTCCTTATGCTCACGTGATCAATCTTAGGGTACATGGCGGAACCATCTCCGATGACAAGGGTGTTTTTTCAGTTCAGGCCGATCCGGCTGACACGCTCACCGTAAATGCCATGGGATTCAAAAAAATCAGAATCATCGTGGCTGACTACATCAAAAAACATCAGGACATTGTTGTGTACAAAATGGCTCCCATCCGCTACCTGGTGGGCGAAGTAGAGGTAACCGGAAAAAATCAGAAACTCAACCTTTACGGAGTTCCACAGGGAAACGAGTCAAAAGTTCCGGTAGAACTGCGAAGTGATGATTTCAGCTCTAAGCCACACTGGACTTCGGCTATTTTTTCTCCGTTCTCCTTTCTTCATTATAAATTAAGCCGAGGGGAAAAAAGCAAACGAAAAGCTATGGCCTCCATCATCTCCGAATCGCAGTGGGACAAATTCAAGCTGGTGTATAATAAAGATATACTGCATCGGATTACCGGGCTCGAAGGTGACACCCTGGATGATTTCATGGTATACTGTAACGTGAACATGCATCTCTATTACAGTGCTACCAGCCTCGAAGTCGATGAGCGGGTAAGAGAATTGTTTAAGCAATACAAGGCGGAAAAGTTGTCAAATGATTCCGTTAGCAAATAATTCCGGAAAGTTACTTCCAGTTGGTTTCGGGAACCGAAATGGATTCCTATTTTTATTTAAAAATCCGTTTAAATATGACATTACCAACCTTTAATGACATAAAGGAGGCGCATCAGCGCATTCGACCTTATATTCATCGCACGCCGGTACTCACCAGTCAAAGTGTTAATCGTTTGCTTGGTGCCGAAGTATTTTTCAAGTGTGAAAACCTCCAAAAGGTGGGAGCTTTTAAATTTCGTGGAGCCTGTAATGCAGTTTTTTCCCTTACGGAAGACGAGGCCGCACTGGGAGTTGGGACCCATTCTTCCGGAAATCACGCTGCTGCTCTCGCACTGGCAGCTCAAATGCGCGGAATCAATGCACGCATTGTGATGCCGGTAACTGCTCCTGAAATCAAGAAAAAAGCGGTAGCCGGTTATGGTGCTGAAATTACCTACTGCGCACCTACCCTGGAAGCCCGGGAAACAACACTGAAACAACTGGTCGATCAATATGGAATTGTCGAAGTTCATCCGTACAACAACTTCCGGGTCATTTCCGGACAGGGAACTGCTGCCATCGAATTGATAGAAGAAGTACCTGTGCTCGATATTGTGATGACACCTGTGGGTGGCGGCGGACTACTCTCAGGAACGGCCCTTTCTGCAAAGGCACTTTTGCCGAACTGCCAGGTGATTGCTGCCGAACCCGCCGGTGCTGACGATGCATATCGTTCCTTTCATGCCGGACACATTATTCCTTCTACCCAACCTAAAACCATCGCCGACGGATTGTTAACGTCGCTGGGCGAGATGAATTTTGAGATTATTCAACATTCAGTTGACGACATTGTAACTGTTTCAGAAGAGGCTATCATCAAAGCTATGCGCATGATATGGGAACGAATGAAAATCATTATCGAGCCTTCATCAGCTGTTCCGGTTGCCGCTCTTCTGGAAAAGAAAATTCAACCAGATGGACAAAAAATTGGTATTATCCTTTCAGGTGGAAATGTCGATTTAGGGAATCTGCCTTTTTAATAGATTTTCAGGTTACGCGGTTGCTCCTTGTTGAAATGCAGACCGGCCCGCTTGGTAAAACAGTCGAGATACTGGGCGCCGCATCCAAAAATATCACCGAACTCGATAATGATGGAGAGTTCGTGAGCTCCTCCACCAAACCCAGCCAAATCGGAGGTTTGAATGTCGTAACTATAACCAAAGCGAAATGACCCGGTTACCAGGGCGGCACTCAAAACAATGGCGTCGTTGTCCAGGTAGTGCGTTCCCAGATTTTCATTTTTAAAAACCGGGATTCCACGCCACCATACCCCGAGCTCCAATGCTCTGCTATACCAGTATGCACCAAAATCGAGCTGATTGAAATTGTGCTGACGCTCGTAACGATAGCATAATGCAGCTCTTCGCGGTTCTTCAATACGACTCACGCGCTCACGCCAAAGATTCATTCCACCAAATACCACCATTTTCATGGGGGTTCTAGCCTGATCATCCAGAAAGGAATAACTGGGCTGCATCATGTGCTCCACTGTCGTTCCAATCCAATACTTCCTCGAATAAAGAAAAAGTGAGGTGTTAAAGTCCAAATAATTGGCTTTTGTATTGGAAAGATAAGCATCACCACTCGACTGTCCGCCATTTACCAATCCATCTGGAAAAATCAGCTTGTTCCTGTTCAAACTTAATTGTCCCAACGTAAATTGAAGTCCGGGAATCAATTGAAGGTTTTCCCCCAATTGCACACGATATGAATATTGCAAGCCAAGATAAGTGGTATTATAATCGGCAGAACCAGCCTGGTCGGTTACCATAATAGCACCAAAACCACTATGGTACTTATTCACATACATATCGCCTGAAACTGCATAGGAATGGTACGCTTGTGAAATACCCGGCCACTGGTTACGATAGTTGGTTACCAAACGTACCCCTCCGGTTGATCCGGCCAGTGACGGGCTCATGAAAGTAGGTGCTGCATAGAACTGAGAAAAATGCGGATCCTGTGCATATGACTTTGTCCCAAACAGAAACACTTGCAGTAGCAATATGAATATAAAACGTTTTATCATGCTTCACGTACCAAGTACTACTGCAATAACGTAACATCACCCGCTTTAATTATTTGCGTACCATCTTTAAACGTACATTTTATACGCCAAATATAAACTCCAGGCGAAGCCAGCTCTCCATTATAGTATCCGTCCCAACCTGTACCGATATCATTGGTCAGGAACATGAGGTTACCCCACCGGTTAAAAATCTGCAACTGATACTGATCCACGTCTCCCGTTGCCACAACAGGATAGAAGACATGATTGAACCGATCGCCGGGCGTATATTTACCCCCATTTGGACCATCCTTACTTGGCATAAAGGCATTCGGGACCTGTATTTGTGATTCACTGAACGCCTCCACTCCCTGCGACAAAGTAAATGTATCGGTACAGCTCTTTAGTGAAGTGGCGATTAAGGTAACCGGAAATATGCCTACTTTCTGGTATTCATGTACGGGTTCAAAGACAGTGGAAGTGTCTCCATCTCCGAAATCCCATAAATATTGATCGGCATTCTCAGAGAAATTAGAGAAGCTTACTTTTTCTCCCGGAATTTTAACTCTCGTTGGGAACAGGTTAAAATATGCCCGCACGGCCGGATAAACAACGATTTGTTTATCCGATTCAGATACATCCCCAACCTGGTTGAACACCTGCAGATGTACATTATATGTTCCTTCAGCAAAGAAAGTATGCTCAGGAGCCTTTTGAGTGGAGTAGTTTCCGTCTCCGAAATCCCAAACGTAACGATATCCATTCTTCGACTGATTCCGGAACTGAACCTTGAGTGGCGGACATCCCGAAGTATCCGGGTCGAATACTGATGACGGTGGTCCGGCCAGTACAGTTACCCGCTGTAACGCCTTTTGCGAACAGAAATCGCTGCTTGCTGTCAGGGTGATATCATAATTTCCGGGAGTTTCAAAGTCATGTGATGTCACATCTCCGTTGACCTCATCTGTCATATCCCCAAAGTTCCAGACATAATTCCATGGTCCGCCTGGTGTTTGATTGGTAATTTGGATCGTCCGGTCGGGGAATGTTTGTACCTGCGGGGCGACTGTGAAGCTGGTTTGTGGCGTTGGATGAACCAGTATAGGTTTGCTAATGGTATCGGTACAACCATTGACAGATGTAGCCACCAATTTCACTATGAATACGGAATCCTTCGATGTGGTATTAACAAATGAATGCCTTGGCTGGAATTCACTGGAATACATTTGATCATCAAAGTCCCAGTAGTAAGTAGCGCCTCCGGCCGATAGATTTGAGAAGCTCACACTTAGCGGACTACAACCTTCGCTTTTATCCGGTTGGAAATCGGCGGCAACCATGGGATGTACCTCAATATCGGCCGTGTATGTAGACATACAACCAATTTCATTTTCCACCTGCAACGTCAAGGGATAAGTAACGGTTGTTTGTCCGGAATTAATGTAGTCATGAGTAAAGTTCTCTTCGTCATCTGTCGAAGAAGTACCATCACCAAATTTCCAGAGATAATTTTCTGCTCCAACCGATTGATCGGTAATCTCCAAAGTATAAGGTGCACATCCTCCCAGTGAATTGACGCTGAAGCTTGCCACCGGTGACGGGTAAACCCGAATGTCGACTGTTGCAGTATCCGAACAGCCGTACCTCGACATGGCAACAAGCATCACATGGAATACAGTATCTTTCTGCGAAGTATTGACAAACGTATGGCTGGGATTAGTCGATCTGTACACTCCGGAACCATCTCCAAAATACCATTCGTATGAATAGGAACCTTCCGAAAGGTTCTTCATCTCCAGAGTAAGTGGTGAACAACCAACCGTATCGGTAGAGAAAGCTGCTTTAATCATCGGATTCACCTGAACACTTTCATATGCATCATCCGAACAACCAAAATTATTGGATGCTTTTACCCAAATGTGGTAACTCTTAACCATCGGTGTTGCATTCACGTAAGTATGTGTAACCAGCGTATCCGAACTGTTTGAGGTAGCTCCGTCACCAAAGTCCCAGGCAAAGCTATCGGCTCCGGTGGTGTGGTTTGAAAACATGGCATCGAATGGTGTACAACCTTCTACATCCAGTGCAGAAATATTGGCATCGGGTGTAGGATGTACAGTAATATTCTTCATGGTAGAATCCACACAACCATAAGGTGAATAAGCCATCAGCTTCACGTTGTAGATAGTGTCGCCTGCAGCCGAATTTTCAAACAAGTGATAAGGACTGGTGAAGTTCTCAACTGCTGAACCATCACCAAAATTCCATTCATAGGCTGTTGCACCACTTGATTCATTGTTAAAACGAATTCCCAATGGAGCACAACCGATCGAATCGCTACTGAAGGCTGCATTAAGTTCCGGCAATACTTCTATACGCTGTTCGGTGGAATCCATACATCCCGTAGCACTTTCAACGACAACTCTCAACAAATAACTGATTGCCTGGCTAGTGGTATTGTGATAGGTATGGCTCACAGTTGCTCCTTCAACAATATTTTCCTCCGTGCCATCACCATATTTAACGGTATAGGTAGCGCCTCCTGCGGATTGATTCTCCAATTGAATATCCAATGGTCCACAACCAGTAGTTTTATCAACTGTAAATGCTGAATGTGGAGAAGCAAGAACTGTTACATTCTGTAATGTAGAATCTTCACATCCATAGAATGATTTAGCGACCAATTTTACAGTGTATACCGTATCATCGCTTATAGAAAGATTCACAAATGAATGGGATGGATTATACGCTGTTGATACAGCTGTACCGTCACCGTAATCCCATACAAACTCTTGTGCACCTGTACTCAGGTTTTGAAGAGTTGTAAACACCGGAGAACATCCAATGGTATCCAATACCATGGCAGCTTTAACTTCCGGCAAGACCGAAATACGACGAGTCACAGAATCACTACAACCATTCAACGTTTCTACGACCAGTTTTAAATCGTAATAAACCGGAGTTACACCTGTGTTCTGATACACATGCGTTACTGGCTGTCCCGCCGAAGTATATTCATCAGTGCCATCACCGTATACCCAGTGGAAGATAGAGCCCAGGTATGAATTGTTGGTCACGTTAACAGTAAATGGTGCACATCCCTCAGCTGATGATACCGTGATATCAGCTACCGGAGATGGATTAACCGTAATAGTCTTAATGGTAGTATCCGAACAGCCAAAGTTATTATAGGCAACCAATTGAACGGTATTGATTGAATCGTTCGGTGAATTGTTTACAAAAACCCTGACCGGATTCTCAGTAAGATCCGTACTTCCGTCATCGAATCTCCATTCGTAACTGAAAGCCCCCTGTGATGTATTTTGGAACCGGACAGGAAGTGGAGAGCATCCCTGCGTATCGCTAACGAAATCGGCTGTTACAAGGGGATATAGATGAATATTCTTAACGATAGAATCGGTACATCCAAAAGGATTATCTCCCTGAATCACCATCTTGTAATATTGCTCGGCTGAATGCGAAGCTGTGTATGTGTGGAAAGCATAACTTCCACTGGTAATGGTCGCTGTTGTTCCATCACCATATTTCACAGTGTAATTCTGACCAGAGAGCGACAAATTATCAACACGTACCGTCAACGGAGCACATCCTACAGTATCACTTACACTTACTTTAATTACAGGTGACGGATGAACTGTTACAACCTGCTGCAATGTATCGGCACAACCATTAACCGAGGTAGCAATTTGCGTTACCGTGAAGAGCTGGTCAATCAGATTTCCGGTATTCGTAAAAACATGCTGCGGATTGGCTGACGTTACCGTTGTACTACCGTCACCAAAGTCCCAATCAAGGTACGATTCACCCAAAGCTGTATTCGTAAACTGAACATTCAACGGAGAACACCCGGCAGTTGGATTCATATTGAAACCTGCTGTTACCTGCGGATAAACAACAAACACATGCTCATTACTCGATTCACAACCATTCGGCGAAGTGGCTGTTACCTTCATCCGGTTGCTGATTGTCTGCAATGTTGTATTATTATATGTATGTGATACATTGGCCGGAGCTGTAGTGGTTTCGGTAGGTGAACCGTCTCCCCAGTCCCATGTCAAAGTCGTTCCAGCAGTTGAATTATCAGTAATATTCACGACAAAGGGTGCACAACCAGCCGACGCTGAATAGGTCAGATCGATATTGGGAGTCCCGTAAATCGTAATATCCTGAGTCAAACTATCCTTACAACCGTCAGGTGTATAGGCCAACAATTTGACTGTATAAATGGTGTCCTTGTCAGTGGGGTTATAGAATGTATGACTAGGATTCATCTGTGATGAAGGTGAACTTCCGTCTCCAAAATTCCACAAATAATAATAGGCTCCCACCGAATTATTTTCAAACTGAACATTCAGCGGACTACATCCATCTGTGATAGATGTAAACGCTGCCTGTACACCAGGTGTTACCAACACATTATCATTAGCAGTACTTTGACATCCCTGTGTGTTGGTTGCCGTCAGAGTAACCTGATAACTGGCAGGGTAGGTTGTGGTATTTATATAAGGATGCGTTACGATTGCAGAACCATCGATTGAAGTATTCCCATCTCCAAAATCCCAATTGTATGTGGTGCCTCCTGTCGAAGTATTTTCAAATGCAGCATCAAACGGTGAACAGCCGGATACTATCGGGGTATTGAAACTAGCCACGGGATTGGCATAAACGGTAACCGTATGCGTTGCTGTGGCAGTCTTCCCGTAAGGGGTTATACCTGTTAACTGAACAGTATAAGTTACATCTGCTGAAGTATTATTCTCAAACACATGTACAGGGTTCGTCAGGTGAACATCCGGAGTGCCATCGCCAAACGACCATGTATAAGAAGTAGCGTAAGTAGAAATGTTACGGAACTCTACCCTTACCGGACCGCAAGCGGCTGTATCCGGCTCAAAATCAACAATCGGAGGACTATCTGTGTCAAGAATCTGGGTAACCGAATTGGTACATCCTGAAGCCGAAGTTGCCGTCAAAGTAATGCTATAATTTGTCGTAGCTGTCGGTGTATTAAACACGTGAGTAATTGTAGTCCAGCTTCCTATGCTACCTGAATTAGCTCCATCGCCATAATCCAATACATAACTTACAGCTCCATTGGACAAATTGGTGAATTCAACGGTAGTCGTTCCGGCAACTGCATCCTGACTAGTCACCAGCATGGAGAAATTCGGTTCCGGACTACCCAGAACAGTTACATTTTTGGTAATCGAATCAGCACAACCGTAATACGATTTGGCAATTAACTTAACCGGATTGACTGCATCAACACCAGGTGCAGTTTCATAACGATGCGATGGATCGGCGGTATAATTTGTCCCTGAACCATCGCCGAAGTCCCACTCGAATTGCTGAGCATTGGTTGACAAGTTCCTGAACTGAACATCCAGGATGGAACATCCGGTTGTATCAGGGGCAAAATTGGCAGTTACCTGCGGAAGTACCCGAATCGATACGGTAAGTGAATCACTGCAACCTAATGAATTTTCTGCCTTCAGTTTAAGTTTATAAGTGATCGGAGTAGTTGTGCTGTTGGTATATGTATGTGTGATATTACCCAGACTGTTTGTCGTTTGGGTGGTACCGTCACCAAAATCCCAATAATACGTAGTTGCTCCGGTCGATACATTGGTCGCATCAAAAGTAAATGGAGTACAACCGGTATAGTTTGTTGCATTCAGATCAGCCACCGGTGCAGGAGCCACCAAAAATGCCTGATGTGCTGTATCGGAACAACCATAAAGTGAAGTAGCTACCAATGACACATGATATATGGTATCGCTGGTACCATAATTATTGAATATTCTCACCGGATCTTTCACATACTCATGTGCTCCTCCATCTCCGAAATCCCACTCATACGAGAACGCCCCTGTGGATGTATTCGTGAAATCAACAACCAACGGGGCACATCCTGCTGTATCAGCTGCAAACGAAGCTGCTACATTCGGGTAAACAACAATACTCTTGACCACTGAGTCCTGACATCCAAATGCATTGGTAGATTTCACCACCAAGTTAAATGTCTGCGGTAACGTTCCTGAATTGATATATTGATGAGTTAAGTCAGTTGCAGTAGTCAAGGTTTCAGTGGCACCATCTCCGTAATTTACTTCGTAGGAAATTCCATCTGGTGAAGTGTTGTGCAGTGTTGTATTCAACGGTGTACATCCCGTTGAATCGCTGATATTAAAGTATACTTTATCAACCGGGTACACATGCATAGTCGCATACGCCGTATCCAAACAGCCACCTGAAGAACGGGCAACCTGCATTACGTTAAAAATATTTTCGGCATTTCCCGTTGCATTATAAGTATGCTGCGGATTGAAATTGTTGTCATCCACTGTTCCATCACCAAAGTCCCAGTGCATAGTGTAGGCACCTGTGGCAGTATTGATAAAATCAGCCACCAAAGGAGAACAACCTACAGTATCGACGGAGAACCCGGCTGTTACTCCAGGCAATACCTGAATTGGGTAAGTCACTGAGTCACGGCAACCTTCCAGTGATTCGACAACAAGCTTCAGGTAGTACACAACCGGCGTCAGATTCGTATTATGGTATGTAATGGTATAGTTTGCTGCATATCCGGTTGTATCTTTTCTTCCGTCACCGTAATCCCAATAGAAGTAATCACCATTGACCGAGTTATTCTGAATGTCGACAACCAACGGATCACAACCGTAATTGTCCGACAATGTAATATCCGCTTTCACTTCCGGCTTCACGAGCATCTGATGAATTGTCGAGTCCTTACAACCGTAGAAGGAAGAGCTATTCAATTTAACAGTATAAACTGCATCTGTTCCTGTTGGATTAGTGTAAGTGTGTGTTGCCAAATACTTGTTGCTTGGATTAACGGTGCCATCACCAAAGTCCCACGTATAAGTATAGGCTCCCGGATCAGCTACCATAATCACATCAGCCGGAGAACAAGCCGTATCAGGCAAAATACTAAAATCAAAATGTTGAGTCGGATATACGGTTACTTCCCGCATCAAACTGCTGGTACAACCATAAGTGTTTGCCGATGTCAGTCGTACCCTGAAATACCTTATATAAGTAGAGTCATTAATAAAATCGTGCGTTGTAGAAAAATCGGTACTGGTTTGACCATCATCAAAATCCCATAAATAACTGATCGCTCCGATAGTCTTATTGGTGAATGTGGCCGGTACCGGGCTACATCCCGGTAAGTAGCTCATATCAAAGCTGGTTTTCGGAATCGGATGAACTACGATATTCTGATAAGTTGTATCCGAACAACTACTACTGTTGGTAGCAATCAACCGAACCCTGAAAGATGCATCCACATCCGAACCATTTGAAAATGTATGGGTAGGATCGGTTGCAACACTGCTCATGCCATCATTAAAGTTCCACAAATATAGGGAGGCATGTTCCGACTGATTTGTAAATGCAACATCGAGTGGGTTACAGCCAACACTGTCGGAAACGGCGAACTTGGCAACCGCACGTTGATAAACCGTTGCTGTATTATTGACCGTGTCAATACAACCGAAGGAAGACTCAGCGGTCAACTGTACCACATAAGTGGTATCATTCCCAGTCGGATTATTAAATGTATGTGTCGGACTCCGAAGACTACTGGTCGGAGAACCATCACCAAAATCCCATTTCCACCAGGTTGCTCCCGGATTGGCATTTACAAACCCGAAAGTCGAAGGATTACAACCTTCAAAATGAACCGGAGTGCCAGCCAAAAAATCTGGTTTTACAGTGATCCCCTGTTGAGTTGCTGTCTCACAAGTTCCATTTTGAATGGTAAGTGTGATGACATATTTCATTATACCTGAAGAGGTGTTATGATATGTGTGTGTTACAGGATTGGCTGTATAAACTGTGTCACGCGTACCATCGCCATAATCCCATATGTAAGTAGCTCCACCGATAGTTCCACCATCTACCATTTCCAATGTATATGGCGAACAACCAGAGGTATCGGGAACTGAAATCACCGGATCGGGATAAGAGACAAAATCAATGGTCACATCATCGTAAGCCGAACAGCCGTTTCCATTGTCATCTGTCCATCGGAAAACATAGCTTCCCTGCAGATCCACATCCACTAACGTATTATTCCGATCGGAAAATTCGAAGGTCGCTGTCCCGGGTCCGGAAACCTTTGTCCAGAATCCATTCCCGAGTGCCGCACTTCCTGAAAGATTGTACTGCAATCCGCAAACCGAATCATCGGGACCTGCATTAGGAGTAGGAACCTGTATGAAATTAACCACTACGGTATCAACTGCTTCACACGTTTTATTCGTTACGGTCCAGCCAAACTCATAGGTTCCAAAAGACGAAACAGTTACTCCACTTTTCGGATCCTGCGCGTTGGTAAAAGTTGATGTCCCGGGGCCGGAAATCTGTACCCAGTGAGCGGGATACGTTGGAGACTGTACTGCATCCAAATCGGCTGCCAAACCACAAGTATCCCGATCGGCTCCGGCATTGGCAGTCGGCATTTCTAAAATCTTAATAACCGTTGAAGCGTTATCGCTACAACCGGCATCATCCGAAACAGAATAATCCAGATGATATATACCCGGAGTTCCTACCTGGAAATTCGGATTCTGTACATTGGTATTATCCAAATAAATGGCATCCGCACCCGTCCATGAATGGTTTACATAATTTCCGGATCCTCCGGTTATCGTCGGGACCATTTGCAAAGGTTCTCCTGTACAACCAAATACCGTATCCGGAAGTGTAACATTAAGATCGGCAACATCCAGATGAAAGTCTACTGTGTCTGCACAGACCTTTGTACTTACAATATAACGCACATTGAAGAGCCCTGCATCGGTTCCATCGAAGTGTACAATCGGACCATTAGGATTATTCTCCTGCAGGTATTTTGTATCTCCACTCCAATCATGCTTCAATCCACTGATTAATGTATTTGGATTTCCATTCAGCTCGACAGTTGAGCCCAAACACATATTGATTGGATCGCCAAGCGTACTATGTGCGCCAAGATTCGGAAAAACAATAATATCCAAATAAGCTGTATCACGGCATCCATATTGAGATTCGGTAATCAGACGAACCGTTACGGTATCATCTTTACCTGTTGTGTTATCAAACAACCACATCGGATTGGTTTGGGTAGCGTCGGTCACACCATCCTCGTTAAAATCCCAGTATCGCAAATGTGTGCTTACTGAGCCGCTTCCTCCTCCAACAGCCCAAAATTTAATCTTTTGCGGAGCACAAATGGTACTGTCCGAAGCAGCGATACCAATTTGTTGTGTGTCGTGGACCAGAACCTGTTTGCTTTGTGTTGAGATACATCCGTTACTGTTGACCCCATTTAAAGTAATAGTAAATGTCTGGTCTCCATTACCAACGGTATAAATATTACTTACTGTTTCATTGGTTGTTGTATTGTAGGTTGTTCCATCTCCGAAATCCCACTCATAATTTTCTGTATTGGTAGAATTGTTGGTCATATACACCACCAAAGGTTCACAACCTTCCGTATCCGACAACGAAAAATTAAGATTAGGCGATTGATTTACTGTGATATAAGTAGTATCGACTCCCTGACAACCGGCCCCATTTGCTTCGGCATAAATAATCTGGTTGACTCCGATATTCGCTTTCGATGGATCAAACAGTCCGCTACTACTGACTCCAGGTCCTGACCATGTACCGGCTCCTGTTACATTCCGACCTGTGACGACCATATTGAAAGGTGCATCTGCACTACAAACCGGACTTACCGGCGTAATTTTCGGCCAGGGTTTATCGATAATAATGATTCTCGCGGTACCTGAAACGGGATCGTTGTTTGGATATGGATTACAAAAGTTCCAGTTATCCAGTCTGATTTCAAATACTTTCCCCACATCTGTGGAGTCGGTCACCGGCACATAGATAGACCAGCTACGGTTTTTGGGATCGTAAGGTCCGTCAGCTATATAACCATAGTGTGTGGTATCACCGGCAACGGTTCCATTCCCAATGTGGATAATTGAACCATCCGGTTGATTTAATTCAATCCCGGGAATACGGTTGGCTGGATCATCTATACCATATGTAAATTGGGTAATACGGTCCTGATAGTTTGGCTTATCGACTGCCGGAGCCGTACAGTTCCAGATACTCTGATCATGGAAAGTTATTGTTGTATCCTCTCCAACACAAACCTGTACTTCGTATGGATAGATGCTGATTTGTCCTCCGTTGGAATCATCCTTATCCCAAACCGTAACAATTTGAGGCACCTTCGAATCCGTACAACGATTTCCGTCAACAATCAATGTTGAGCTAGCATTGTAGGTACAACTTCCGTTTACCTGTGAAGGATAACTGTGATTGTCAGTAGCGCTCACAACTGGAAAAGGTCCGGAGGTATCAACTGTTGCATCAACTAGATCAATCGTACCGTCCCCCCAATCAAACTCTACCTGAAAAGTAGTAGCGCCGCTTATGCTGAAAAGGGTGTATTGCGCATCAAAGGCATAAACATCAACCGGAGCACAAATTCCATTTACCTTGATGTTACTTCCTTTCTGAAAAATCAAATCACAGACCTGAGCATTTGCGCTGTTTCCCCCAAAGAGTATCAACCAAATAAGCAGTAAAAAAAAGGTGTACCTGCCCTTGTGAGATGTAATTTTTTTCGATCCCATGAATTTTTGCCCCTGTCTTTAATTACTCCTCTTAAATCAAGCACTCTTACCTGCTTTGTAACGAAGTAATGACTTTATCTGCCGCAAACCATATCAGACAAAAGTGGTCGCTTATCAGTAATCAGCGGGTTACGACCGATAAAGCCAATATCACTTCGATTGCTCCTATTTCTTCTTCATCACGTTTGACTCAGAAGATTGCAAGTAGGAATGCTTATCTTATGCTCCTATCCTTATTGCCTTGGGTGGTTGGCGGAAAAATAAGGGCTAAAGCCTTAATTTATTTCCCGAAAACTGTTGCTACAATTTCGGAGAACGATTTTCAATCCATCTGTTTAAATCCTTAACATGACACTAGTACAATTCAATCTGATGAATATCTATGAATTGTTAACCTTTCATAACCTTCTCTGTGTCGGAATAATAGATGGTTAATTATTGAAAACCAAATCCAACCGTTGCAGTTATTTATACTTCATTAACGTAAAAGGTAACCCCTTTAGTCTATTATTTTTACATTTTTTCAATTTACTGCCACGACATTGTGTCAATATTTCAAGCACAAAATCAATTGGTTAACAAGTTATTTGTTTTAATCATAATCTGAAGATATTTCACATAAACATTTCAAGCCAAAACTAGTTTACATAATTTTTCTTCATTCTAATCTTATCAACCTCAGCAATACTGATTATCTGACACATCATGCATCAAAAATTTGGTTTTTGGCATGATTTTGGCAAATTTTAGTAAAAAGACGGGAGGCAACCATGAAACATTTAATGATTTTGGCGCTTGTTATTTTGGCCGCGTGCACAGCGCCTAAAAACAGCACAAAAAGCGTTGTATTAAAAGCCGAAAACGATACAACACAAAAGGACAGTACTGAATATGAAGTCATTGCTTTAGACCCGGGATTTGAGAGCTGGTATGCTCAACACAACAGTGAAGCCACCTACCGGAGCAAAGAGTACTATCACAACTGGAATGTTCGGTATGTAAGGGACTGGAATTTAAAAGCATCAACTTATCCACACGCACAGTTTTTTAACGGACAAATCAATTACGATTTCTCGGAAGATTATCCTTTGGAAATTGAACACAAGTTGTTTATGTACTTTCAGTTTGTTGAAAACAAGCTGGGGATTCCCATCTTAACCAATGGACCCAGGCCGCACACCGCTTTTTAAATATTTCTGAAAAGCAGCAACCGACTTCCGTCCAGTTCGTCTTCCTTAATTAGTTTTCCTGGTATTTTCGGGGCAGGCACACCACTTCGGAATAACCGGTTGCCAACAAATACGCGTGCCTCATCCCACTGATTTCTCTCCATAAAGCTGTCCAGCAATTTACGGCCTCCCTCCACAATCAGCGACTGAATTTCGCGCCGGTAAAGTTCGTCCAGCATTTGTTGTACAGCATCCTGATTCGGATCAAGTTTCACAAATTCCAGATTGGTTTCGTCTTCTTCAGGCTTTTCGGTAAATACCAATGTAGGTGTTGATTTATCAAACAAAGCCAGTTCCCGGCTCAAACGTCGTTTCCGGTCAAGCACAATCCGCAACGGATGACAGCCATGCCAATCCCTGACAGTTAATGACGGATTATCTTTTTCTGCGGTGTTGGTTCCCACCATGATAGCGGCCTCGTCGGTGCGCATTTTATGCACTGCCGTTTTGGAAAGCGGATTGGTTATCCAGGTAGATTGTCCGTAATGTTCCGGCGATCTGTCAATATCGATAAATCCGTCAAGTGTTTGAGCCCATTTCAGTATGATGTAAGGTCTTTTCTTTTCATGAAATGTAAAAAAACGACGGTTCTGCTCCTGACATTCTTCCCTCATGACACCTAACATAACACGACAACCTGCAGACTTTAATTTTTCGATTCCTTTCCCGGCTACCTGGGCAAATGGATCAACTGTGCCAATAACCACACGGGGAATTTTTTTCGATACGATTAAATCGGAACAAGGAGGCGTTTTCCCATGATGAGCACAAGGCTCCAGCGTCACGTAAAGTGTCGAATCTTTTAACAACTCTTTTTTCTTCACTGAGTTGATGGCATTAACCTCTGCATGTGGTCCACCATATTTTTGATGAAAGCCTTCTCCAATGATTTTATCCTGATGGACAATCACACAACCTACCATTGGATTCGGTGCCACATTACTCATGCCCAAACGTGCCAATTCAATGGCCCGTTCCATATATTTCTTGTCGTAACTAAATGACTGATTCATTTCCGGCTTTCTTTATCTTTGCACAATGAGACGATTATTCGACCTTATCCGCGAAAAACTTTCGGTCCACTACGACCCGGCCGAGAGTGAAAGTATTTCTTTTCTGATTTTTGAGCATGTCCTCGGATATAGTCGTCTTCAGGTTCACCTAAAAAAGGATGAAACCATTCCGGATGCTAAGGTAACGGAAATTGAAGAAATTCTGAACCGCCTCTTGGAAGGTGAACCTATTCAATACATCTTAGGAAAAGCTGATTTTTACGGCCTGACTTTTTTTGTCAATCCTGATGTACTGATTCCAAGACAGGAGACCGAGGAGTTGGTCGATTGGATTATCAAGGAGAACACATTGACTGCCCCCAAAATTCTGGATATTGGAACCGGAAGCGGTTGTATTCCTGTAGCATTAGCTAAGAATATTCCTAATGCTGACGTATCGGCTTTCGATGTTTCAGAGAAAGCAATATTTGTTGCGAATCAAAATGCGAAGAATAATCAGGTATTTATTCGCACACAGAAACTCGACATTTTCCATTGGGAAGCTGCACCGGTTGACAAAACTTTTGACATCATCGTGAGCAACCCACCTTATGTAAAAGAAGAGGAAAAGGGGTTGATGAAGGATAATGTTCTGCTTCACGAGCCGCATCTCGCACTTTTTGTTTCCAATGATGACCCGTTGATTTTTTACCGGCGGATTGCTGAATTTGCACAACAATATCTTTCCCCGGAAGGCAAACTCTATTTTGAGATCAACGAAGCTTTAGGAAACGAAACCGCTTTTCTTCTTCAGGAAAAGGGTTTCCGGAATATTATTCTCCGTAAGGATATCAACGAAAAAGACCGGATGATTTGCGCCTCCAAGTGAAACACCTGTAAATTAATGACCATCAATTCCAGCCAACATCAGGAAAGCGTGATTCAATATCCTGAAAATTTCGGTGCAATATTCATTCACTGCTTTGGGGCTTCCCGGCAAGGTAAAAACCAGCGTTCTTCCCATTAAACCGGCAACACCCCGACTTAAAAGTGCATTGGGCTTTTCTGCCCCATACTTCAGACGTATCATTTCCATGATGCCCGGCAACTCTTTGTCCAACATCTGAGTAACCACATCGGGTGTAATGTCCCGTGGACCAATTCCCGTTCCTCCCGTGGTAAAAACCATATCGATACCTGTTTCCCGAGCTTCCTGCAAACGATAATGCAAAACAGGAGCTTCGTCTGGGATAACAATGGTTTCCACTTCCAGCTTTCGCTTTTCCTGTGTAAAGAAATCAGTCAGCAATTTAGCCAGTAACGGACCACTTTTGTCTTCATATTCTCCTTTGGATGCTCTGTCGCTAAGGGTAATAATCAGAGCACGGAAAACCCGAGGATGGTAGTTCAACACGTCTCCTTCCTGTAAATGTCCTCCTTTTAAAACCCGCGCGAAGATACCTTCCTTGGGCATCACGCAATTACCGACTTCCCGGTAGATGGAGCAATTATCGCCGTGGCACTTTTTCCCGATCTGCGTCACTTCCAATTCCACATGTTCGCCGACTAATCGATCAAACGGACGCATCTCGTATAGCAGTGCTCCTTCGGTGGTAATATTTTCGGCAAACTCTCCAAAAGCAATCTTCCTGCCGGCTTCTTCCGAAAACTTATCAATGCTCTCAGTTCCGAGCAAACTTACCTGGCGGTGCCAGCTTCCGGCGTGTGCGTCACCATGAACTCCATGGAAATCCAGTTTTATCCTATCGACCGGAAGTTTTATCGTTCCCTTCTTTTCAGAAATATTGACTGATTTTACGACAATCTGTTCCATCCTTTTACACTTTTGTCTTTTCGTTCAACCGAATATCTTGCATAGTCATCTGCTTGTCGACTGCTTTGCACATATCGTAAACAGTGAGCAGGGCAACCTGAACAGCAGTTAATGCTTCCATTTCCACACCGGTTTGGCCGCTGCAAACCACTTCGCCTACTGCTTCCACACCTTCTTCGATGAGTGTACAGGTTACTTTCACTTTGCTGAGTTGCAACGGATGACACAACGGAATCAATTCATGTGTTCGCTTGGCAGCCTGAATGCCGGCGATCTCGGCCACAGTAATCACGTCTCCCTTCTTCATCTGGTTCTCCTTCACCAGGCTAATCGTTTCGGGTTGTAGCAAAATTTTACCTGAAGCTACTGCTCTCCTTTTCTGAACCGGCTTGCCCGAAACATCGACCATGCGGGCCCGGCCTTGCTCATCAGTATGTGATAATTTTTCCTTTTCCATTTTTTCTCCGATTAAGCTGAGTTTTTCCTTCTCTTATCCTATATCACTCCTATATCTATCCTATATCCATTCTATATCTAACCTCCAATTTTGTAAAATGCACCTGTTTGGTTTTTGCTTCCTGATCTGGGTTTATTTTCCACTGCCAGCTGCAAAGCTTCTCCAAACCCGTATTGCCGTACATTGAATCCTTTGGGATTAAACAGACAGGGCTTCACACAGCCGTTGGCCATCAGCCGGATGCGGTTACACGAACGACAGTTGCCACCTTCTCCGTTTTTTACCTTCGAAAAACTTCCGGTTTCCAAATCCATCTGGTGGATGTATTGTACTTTCAGCCCTTTCGTTTTAGCAAATTCAGTGACCAATTGTGCATCTTCTTCATCTTCTGAATTTCGAATAACACAGTTGAGTTTCAATGGTGTCAATCCATATTTCAACGCCGCATCGATACCGCGAAAAACCGCATCGATATTTCCGCCGCGTGTGATGTAACTGTATTTTTCCGGGTCGGTCGTATCGAGACTGACGTTTACCCTTCTTAATCCGGCTTCCCTCAGCTTCGGGGCAAATTGTTCCAGCAGAATTCCGTTGGTGGTCATTGCCACCTCTTGGATGCCATCAATCCGTGCCAGCATATGCACCAGACCAACAATTCCTTTGCGAACCAGCGGTTCACCGCCTGTAAGGCGCACTTTCGTAATTCCCTGTGCCGCTCCTCTTCTAACGAATTCAGCGATCTCCTCGAAAGAGAGAATATCCTCATGTCGCATCGACTCCACACCTTCTTCGGGCATGCAATATCGGCATCGCAGGTTGCACCGGTCGGTGACCGAAATGCGCAGGTAGGTTATTTCGCGGTTATAACGGTCGAACATAAACGCTTTCTCCTTTATTAATTTCACTCACTCCTACCGGGATTTCCATCAGAGCGTTGGCGCGTGTAAGTGCATGAATATGCGCCGAGCCATGATACGGAAGCAATTCCACTTTGCCGGATGGGGAAATAATAACCGGCAAAAATTCATAGCGATTGCTTTTCTTTCTCCTGAAATCAATTGTCAATTGGGCTTTGATTCTGAACGGTGTAAAAGAGGTTCCCATCAAACGATAGAGCAACTCCTTCCCAATCACTTCCAGTTGGACATATGAAGAGACCGGATTTCCGGGCAAACCGAATACATACTGATTTCCCTTTCGGGCGAATAGCGTATGCTTGCCGGGTTTGGCAGCCATAACCGTGGTGAGAATGGTGAATCCAAGATTTTTCATTACCTCCGGAACAAAATCGTAATCGCCGACTGAGACTCCTCCAGAAAGAAGAATCACATCGTTTTCCTGTAAAGCATTTTGAACAGCCAATTTTGTTGCATCCGCTGTATCCTCAACAATTCCGAAATACTGAACCGGCAGTTTCATCGACTGAAGCTGTGCCACCATTTGTGGTCCATTGCTGTTTCTGATTTGTCCGGCAGATGGTTTTTCTATTGGCTCAACCAGTTCGCTTCCAGTCGTCATAACGGCGACATTCGGTCTGCGGAAAACGTCGACAGTTGTTTTCCCGACTCCAGCTAAAACAGCAATGTGTTCGGGGCGAATCAATATTCCTGCACTCAACACCTTGTCACCTTTTTGGACATCCTCGCCCAACAGACAAATATTACTGGCACTGTCACCTTTGGTGTAACGAATATGGTCATTGTCCAAAATCTCCACAAACTCCTTCATGATCACCACGTCGGCGCTTTCCGGTACCGGCGCACCGGTCATGATTTTGACACACTCTCCCTGACCGATAGAAAAAGTCTGAAAACTACCAGCCGGGATTTCGCCCAGCACTTTCAATGGTCCCGGAAGGTCCTTTTTGCGACAGGCATAACCATCCATTGCCGACTTATTGAATGGCGGCATATTTACATCCGAAAAAACATCTTCCGCCAGAACACGTCCTGTAGCTTCAGACATCTCCACGCTTTCAACGCCGAGTACTTCTGCATTATCCCGCACAATTTGCAGTGCTTCTTCAATTGAAATCATATTCTCTGCCATTCGTTCTTATTCCAGGTAAACGGTAAACGAACGTTGGAAGGTTCGTTCTCCTCAATCCGGTAATACTCAAAAGACCAATCTGTTTTTTTATCATGCCTGCCATTGCAGACCAACGCTGCCGCCCCGGGATGGATGTGTCTCCCCAAACCACCCGACTCAATGATGACTGCCTGTTTTGACGAAATGCTTTGTTTCAACCACTTGACCAGAACAGGAAGTTTTTCCTCGCAAGCCTGGACATAGTATACTTTTGCCGCACCTGCCGCCAAGTAACGTGAACTATCTTTTCCTGAGAAGGCATCGGTTTCTTCAGCAATCATCAGGTTATCTTCATTATGCAGTATTTCTAATGATTCGGTCAACGGATGAAAATGAGATGAAACTTTGACAACGAAAACCGGAGTCTTCAGCGAAAGCTCTTTAACCAAAGCACAACCACCCGAAGTTTTTCCAACATTCCTTCCGCAGCCCGCAATTAGTAAAGCATTATTCATCTGAATCATTCCACCTTTCATCATCTGTAAAAAAATTTGCCTGACCTCCCCCATGGAAATCAGGCAAATATCGCATAGCACCTTTCAAGGGCTTTACGCTATCTCCTTTCCAAGTCGGGAATCCCTGATTCCGTCGGGAGGCCAAACCGTTTCCGGGTTGACCCGCGTCCTGTTCTCCATGGCTTTCGCGTTAGGAGAACAGGCTCGGAGTTCAAAATCAAACCAATTATATGTTTTACGTCACTCGGACGTGCTCACTGTTCAATTAACAGCCACCGGCTGCCCGCTTTTTCTTCGGACGACTCGGCACTGCGGCCGGAGCTGGTGCAGCAGCCTGTGTTTCGGCAGGAGCTATAGCACCGCCGCCCAATACACCACCGGCAGCTTTCCGGAAATTGTAACGGGCAATCTCATCGTCCGGGCTGGTCGATGCCGGCTTCTCCGGATTCATGATGGTTTCGGCCCAATAATTCATTCCACCCTGCATTACATAATTGCTCTTGTATCCTTTCTGACGCAACAGCATCCAGGCTTCAGTAGCTTTACTGTTCCCATTGGAATAAAGTACATTCATTTTTGCAGACTGATCGAAATAACCGGCCCATTCATCAGCCAGAATATTATCAATCGGGATATTAATTGAGCCGGGAATGTGGTAGGCGTCGAATTCATCCGCACTGCGCACATCAATAAGAACCAGACTTGGATCTTTCTGAACGAGCATATCTGCCACTACATCGGTAGTGATGAGATGAGAATTGCTTCGTACTTCGGTCAGAATTTTATCCGGGCTCGATTTAACAGCTTTCGTCTTTGTTTCGGGAACGGCGGCAATAAACAGTCCCAACGGAATGAATACTGCGGCCAGTTTTAATCTCATGTTCATTTTCGTCTCTTTTTACAGTTTCACTCAAAACTTCCGATTAATATTCGTCGCGGGGAAATTTTCGCTCCGACCATTCTCCCAGCCAGAACATTCCGAATGCCGCAATGATCAACAATGCTGCAAATACACCACGAGACATGCCAAGTGCATCATAAACGAAAGGTGCACCCATGAATTCGGCTTTGTAGATTCCTTCGAAAACCGGATAAGCTTCCGCGAAAAGGAATACGCCAATGAAAAGTCCGCCGATAAAGGCCAGAGCATCGAGTTTACCAATGGATAAAGCACAGAAAGCCGTACCTGGACAAAAGCCTCCCAGAATAAATCCGGCTCCCATAACTGCGCCGCCAAGAATGGCAGACCACAAGTAAGTAGGATTAATATAGATAACACTCAAATCGAGCCATCCGAAAAGAGCGAAAATAAGTGTGCCTACCATAGCAGTGATGGCTGCCGTAAAGAATACTTTCAACACGGTGGTATCGTAACCGTAAAACATTCCGGCCAGTTTCCGTGAGGAAGAAAATCCACTGTTTTCGAGGACAAAGCCAAAACCGATACCTATAATGAAGGCAAACACCAGGTTGGTATTGGCTGATATGATTTCGTATACCGTTAATGGTCCCATAATTTCAATTTTTAAATCCAGAGTTTACGTACAAAATAGGCCAGCGAGAATGCTGTTCCGAAAATAAATATCATGGTAATGAAACCTCCAAGGCTCAATACCGCCATACCGCTAAGCGCTGCTCCACTGGTACATCCACGTCCAAGCTGCGAACCGAGGCCGAAGAAAATTCCACCCAATACGGCAAACATGATGCGCTTCCGGCTGGTGATTTTGGGACTATGTTCTACTTTGAACTTCAGTCGTCCGGCCATAGCTCCGGAGATGAAACCTCCCACAACGAGGCCCAGCATTTCAAATACCAGCCACGATTTCATCGGGTTACCCGAATGAGAAGTAAAATATTCTTTATAAAACGGAGTGTTTTCGACATGTGAAGGAGCAACCGCTTCCACGCCGGTTACTATTACGCTCTTCACTGCGCCACTGGCACCCAATCCTCGTCCGGCCGTGTATATAGCAGCCAGCAGAACTAATCCGAGCATCACGCCTCCGAAGTATGGATTCCAATACTTTTTGCTTTTATCCAGATTCATCATTTTTTGGTTTAAGATATTCTCTGATTCATTAATTCATTACCCAATGGCTCATCTGTCCGGCATGCGCCAGAATAAACCGCAGAATGAGACCGCCAATTAATACCAACACAGGAGCTGCCCTGTAAGGAACCTTCTTATCACGCATTTCGAGTACTTCAAGAATGGCCGGAATTACTAATCCCATGCCGACTACCAGCACCCAGAATGAAGCGGTAAAATCTCCACCCATGAAGAGATCAGCAGCATTAATTTTCGTTTGCGTACCGGCATTGAATCCCATGAACATATGGATGATCAAAAACAGCTCGATGGCAATCAAACCCAGGTCGATTTTAGCAAACATATGCCTTTCTGTTTTCACTTTTGAAAGCAGCACAATAGAAGCCGCGCCGGTAGACAATCCCGAAATCAGGAACAATGGCCCCAGAATGGATGTGTTCCACAAAGGGCGTGCGTTGAAGGCTGAGAAAAGGATACCGGTATAGACTCCCAATGTCAAGGCAAGAATCATCATGCCCCAGGCCATTTCCTTTTTGTATTTATTCAGCCAGTTAACTCCATCCTTCACCCATTGAAATTTCCAGTCCCAGTTGGGGAAAAACTCACGGATATTAAGTGCCGCCCAAATGATAGACAGCGGAGTAATGGCCATCAATGTCCAGGCTCCCCAGCTCATGGGTGATTCCAACTTGATAGTCGTATACAACCTCCAGAAATAGAGTTTGTGTTTCAGGTCGAGGAAAAGGAACAGCAGTCCCAAGGCCAGTAAAAAAGGCACAAGTATAGGTGCTTTTCTGACGGCAGTCGGGTATTGTTCCTCTTTATTCCATACAGTGAACAGTCCGGCAAAAAACAAAATGCCGGCAGCTAAACCTCCCAGAAAAAGGTAACTGGGAATTTGCCACTCCCATACACCTAAATGAGGGTCGATTAGCGGATTCATCCGCCCACTGACAATGAGATCTTCGTTCATTGTTATATCATTTTTTAGGTTTAGACTAAGATGTACAGTTGAGGATCCGTTCCCGCTTCAGGAATCAGTGTTTTATACTTCCTGACACGAAGCAGTGTCGACATTTCGGAATTCGGATCATCGAGGTCACCGAAATATAGACACTTGGTAGGACAGACCGCGACACAAGCCGGATCTTCACCATCTTTTACCCGGTGATCGCAAAACGTACATTTATCGACGTACCCTTGCGGGTGAATATAGCGGGCATCGTAAGGACACGAAATGATGCAGGCACTACAGCCGATACATTTTTCTTTGGTTACCTTCACAATGCCACCCTCGGCATAATGACTTGCTCCGGTTGGGCAACTTCGTACGCATGGTGCATTATCACAGTGGTTACATCGCTCCGAACGCAATTCGGTATGTAACTCGGGATAAATTCCATGGTTGATCTCGCGTACCCAGTCGCGTGCAAACCCGATAGGCACATTATTTTCAGTTTGACAAGCTACCACGCAGTCGCTACATCCTACGCATTTTTTACTGTCAACAGCCATTGCATATCTCATAATCAGGCCTCCTCTCCTTTCGTAAATCTGAAGGTTACAAAGTTTCCACGCATTCCGGTTCCTCCCATAATCGGATCAACCATCACATTGGTTATTAATTCGGCATCGCTGGCACCACGGCCGTAAGCTCTGGACAACTGTTTGTTGGCATGTCCAAATCCGTGAACGATGTAAACTGAGTCCCAGCGGATGCGCTCGGTTACCCTGATTTTCACAGGGAAACTGGAAACTACATTGTCCTGATTTTGCAGATACACTTCCTGACCGTTTTTCAAGTCCCACTCTCGGGCGACCTTCGGGTTTACCCAAACGGCATTCTCCGACATCAGATCAGTCAGGTTAGGATTATTCGCTGTACGCGTGAAAGTATGCATCGGGGCCCGGCCATAAATCAGGCGATAATAACCCTGCGGCGGCTCGGGATGTGCCGTATAGGTTGGCATCGGATCGAAACCACCTTCCGCGAGGGAGGTAGAATAGAGTTCTATCTTACCTGTATTGGTAGGGAATTCGACCGATTCACCATCCTTGTAGTAGATATCGTCGTAAGCCCGTTTCCATTTCTTCACACCGACTTGTTGCATTTCTGCGAGAGAAGTACCCATTTGCTTCAACTCATGATCCAGCTCTTCTTCGATGGAATCAAAGGGGAAATATTGCTCCAGTCCCATGTATTTCGAAAGATTCTTGGCCATCCACCAGGCGCTGCGACTTTCGTATTTCGGTTTGGCGGCCGGCATACGTAAGGCAATGGTCGGTTCCCGATGCTGAGAATCGCGAATGGAATCGTAACGCTCCAGATAAGTACACTCGGGAAGTACAACGTCGGCCCAACCGGTAATTTCCATCGGCATGGTATCAACCACGACCAGCAAATCCAGATTTTGAATGGCTGCCAGCGTTTTTTTCCGATCTGGCAACGTCTCAATCAGGTTCGTTCCGTTAACGATCCAACCTTTAATGGAACGACTCATGGCTGATGTTGGGATGGTGGCATCACACATACCGTTGGCCAAAGCCAGATCAGCTAACTGATATTTTCCGCCCATGGCATCACGCCAGGTAAATTCAGGTTTAGGGAACGGAGGCAGCTTGGCATGTGGAACAGAAACTTTATCGGGCATGTAGAATCCTCCACGACGCCCCCACGAACCGAGAAGTGCATTCAAAATCGCCACAGCACGCAAGCGTTGTGTGTCATCGCCATACCAGGTTACATGTCTTCCGGGATGAACAATCGTAGCAGGAGCTGCTTTTGCCATCTCTCGGGCGGTTTCACGAATGACGTCCGGTTTGATGGTAGTAATTCCATACGCCCACTCAGGTGTCATGTTTTGAACATGTGCCTTCAGTTGATCGAAACCATAGGCATATTGCTCAATATATTTCTTGTCGTAAAGTTCTTCGTTAATAATAACATGAATCCATGCCAGCAGAAGAGCGATATCGGTAGCAGGTTTAATAGGCAGCCAGTATTTCGATTTACTTGCAGCCGTTGAAAAACGTGGGTCCACTGTAATAATGGTGGCGCCTTTGTCAATGGCATCCGACATTTCCTGAACATGGCCGTTGTGCATGTTTTCACCAATGTGCGAACCAATCAACACCAAGCAACGAGTGTCACGAATGTCAGTATTCTCAGGAGAGTTAACTCCCTGACCAAAGGTCGCAATGAAAGCAACCTCACGCGGACCACGACATTGTGCATACGATGGAGCGGCAATATTGGCCGAGCCAAACCCTTTTATTAAGTTGGTGAAATACTTACCTCCTGAACCGTGGGTGAACAGTGCAGTAGCTTCCGGGCCATGCTCTTCCTTGATTTTAGCCATTTTGTCGGCTATGTACTGGAAGGCTTCGTCCCACGATGCCCGACGAAACGTTTGCTTGCCCCGCTCTTCAGTTCGGATAAGCGGATACTTTAACCGATCTTCGTCGTAATACATGCCAACACCTCCGGTTCCACGCGGACAAAACCGGCCGTTACTATTTAGATCCAGATCGTTACCAGTAATTTTCTTAATCTGACCGTCTTCATCCTTATGAACCCACCCGGCGCACTTCCAGAAACAAACTTCACAGTACGTCGGGGTCCGTTTTAATTCAGAAGGCAGTTTATAATCGCTATCCTGCTTTGGGGAGTTGGCAACCGATGATGTAGCCTTAACGACCTGATTACCGACAAACAAACCAGCAGAACTTAATGCGGAGATTTTGATAAAATCTCTTCTGCTCTTAACCATTAATTTAGACTTTTAAACATTTATATACGAAAATATACAATTATTAACATGCTGACACATGAAAAAAATACCGAAAGACAGAAAGCCATATAACTAACTGTTTTCCAGCTACGTGTTTTTTAGCACAAGAGTGTAATTATATTTGGTTTTAATCCAAATAATCTATTTACATATTGATTTTTAGACACTTTGGTGGATATACCGGAAGAGCAAGCAATAATGTTCGATATAGTGCTATATATCAGCCTTTTGTCCCTGTAGAAATTGAAGATTTAAACGCGAAAAGTGATGGATTTGAACCATTGATGGCAACGCTATATTTATTTAGATACAATAAATATAAGCTATAACTATCTCTCTGTTTCCAGGTCATCGGGAGCATTCAGATTGTCAAACAACTGTGGATTCTCATCCACCATATCCTGAAAAGATAGCAAATGAATGTCGGCAGACTTAATGATTTCCTGCAAACGATATTGATTTAGCAGCAGACTTTGCTCAAAAACCATGTGCATGGAATGATGATAGATGGCCACCAACGGTTCAATTCCTCCATCATGATAAGGTACTGTACCTTTCTCAGAGCGAGCCTCAATCAGGCGAGAGAGTACTTCGCGCGTAACAAACGGGACATCACAACTTAACACCAGGTTCCACTCATGTTTTGAAGCCTTCAGGGCTGCATGCAAGCCACCTGCAGGCCCACAATGAATATATTCATCCTCCACTACCTGATATCCAAGTTCACGATAGGCATCATGATTGGCGCTTATGATAATGTCCCGACAAAAATATTTCAGAAGCGAAAGCGAATACTGTGCCAGCGGTTTCCCCCGAAAAAGAACAAATCCTTTATCAGTTCCCATGCGTGTACTTTTTCCACCGGAAAGCACAATACCACCTAAATCCAATGTCAGTTTTTCATGATTCATACGATTAAAAGTAGGGAGAAATCCGAAACAGAACAAGTTTACTTTTGTCGCTTCAATTTGCTCTTTATTTCAAGGCTTCAGGGCTATTTTCATTATCTTTAAATTCCTGAAAAAGGACAAAATATGGATCAGATTCTAAATTACCAGGAAGCAATTAGTAAAGCGGCAGCACTCTGCAGTAAAGCGGAGAAATGCAGCGGCGACGTACGAAAGAAATTGCTCAGTTGGGGTATTTCACCGGAAGAAACCGAAAAAGCCATATCCTGGTTACAGAATGAAAAGTTTCTGGACGATTCCCGTTTTGCCGGCTTTTTTGCCCGCGATAAATTCCGGTTTAACGGTTGGGGTAAAATTAAAATACGTTATGCCTTGCGGCAGAAGAATATGGAGCGGTCCGTTATTGAAGAGGCTATAGCTGCTATTGATGAAAAGGAATACCGGCAATACCTGAAAGAGATGATTCGGGCGAAAGCCGGGAAAATTAACACAGGTGCGAATTACGAGAAGAAAGCCAAGCTAGTACGTTATGCACAAGGTCGAGGATTCGAGCCTGAACTCATCTTCAGCACAATTGATCAAATACTGGCAGAGGAATAACGACCGGTTGTGTCAAATGTGTCTCCAAGCTATTAATTTTTCTACCTTTGCGCGACAGAATTAAATAAACAAACAAGCATGATACAAAAGGAGCAGATCAGAGATCTTGCTGAGCGCCGGGATGCGCTGAGGAGGTATCTTTGACGTGGATCAGAAATTGATCCAAATTGAAGAAGAAGAGTTAAAGACCCAAGACCCAGGTTTTTGGGACAATCCTAAAGAGGCCGAACAACAGATGAGGGTCATCCGCGGATTGAAACAATGGACTGATGCTTTTCAGAAAATCGACCAGGCAGTTGAAGACTTGCTGGTTCTTTATGAATTTCACGAAGCTGGTGAAGCGACAGATCAGGACGTAGACGATCAGTTCGCAGACACACTGGAAGCCATTGAAAATCTGGAAACCAAAAATATGCTTCGGCGCGAAGAGGACAAACTGGGTGCCGTGATGAAAATCAATGCCGGGGCTGGGGGCACCGAAGCCAACGACTGGGCCGAAATGCTCATGCGCATGTACATCCGGTGGGCAGAACAGCATGGTTACAAAGTTCGTGAGTCGAGCATGGTACCAGGAGAGGATGCCGGCGTAAAAAACGTCACCCTGGAAATTGACGGAGAATACGCCTACGGTTATCTGAAAAGTGAAAACGGGGTACACCGACTGGTTCGGATTTCGCCTTTCAACGCGCAGGGGAAAAGGCAAACTTCATTTACTTCGGTATTTGTGGCGCCTTTGGTTGACGACACCATACAAATCGATATCAACCCCAGCGACATCACCTGGGAGACTTTCCGCTCAGGTGGAGCCGGCGGTCAGAATGTTAACAAAGTTGAGACCGGTGTCCGGTTACGACATGCACCTAGTGGAATCGTGATCGATAATACAGAATCACGCTCACAGCTGCAAAATAAAGAGAATGCCCTTCGTCTTTTGAAATCGCAACTGTACGAGATTGAAATACGAAAGCGCCGCGAGGAAGAGATGAAACTGGAAGCCACCAAAAAGAAAATTGAGTGGGGTTCACAGATTCGTTCATATGTCATGCAGCCGTATAAAATGGTAAAAGATACTCGCACAAACTTCGAAACGTCCAATGTTCAGGCCGTTATGGATGGAGATCTGGACGGATTCATCAAGGCTTTCCTGATGGAATTCTCATCGGAAGAGGCTTGATGTTACCAGGATATAAGCCCGAATGCATTCAACCTTAATGTTTCGGGCTTATATTATTTTGTAGAATGCCAAGCACCTCATCCGGCGAATCGGCCAGCCAGCCAGGCTTCACTTCCAACAATCGTTCCCGTGTGTTCATTCCCCATGTAACCGCAATTACCGGCACCATTGCCTGATGACAAGCCTCGATGTCACGCACTTCATCACCTACATAAACGACATCATCAACAGTTAATGATTCACTTTTCAACAATCGCTGCAGAGCCTTACTTTTCCCGAAAAGGGGGATATTGCACTCCATCCGGTCAAAATAATCCAGACCGTTTTTCATCAGAAACTCCTGTACAACCTCCAACTTGTTACTGGTAAGCACCAGTAATCGTTTATCAGGAGTCAGGGCTTCCAGCATCTGTTTTACGCCTTCGAACGGCTTCACAGATATCATTTTATTCCGGAACATTCGTTTCATGTCCCGCATGAAAAAAGGTAACCGGTACCACGAAATCCCCGATTCCCTTAAAAGCTCTTTTGTACTTTTGTTCCTGTTTTTTCGCCAGTCTCCGATCTTCGGATAATGATATTTTTCCGCCAGTTCATTGGCACAATCGGCCATTACCGGCGCCGAATCGGCAAGTGTTCCGTCAAAATCGAATATGATGACATCTGCTTTCATGCTTCCTTTGCAATTGTCGGGTTTCCCCATGAATCATTGGTGTGTAAGATACTTTTTTGTTTTTCTTAAACTGAATGCCACCGAAACTGTTCATGAGTGATAACAATAATTTAATTCGCTGAACAATGATGACGATTTATCATAACCCGCGGTGCTCCAAGTCACGCGCTGGTTTAAAGTACCTTGAAGAAAATCACATTGAACACGAGATTCGCCTTTATCTTAACGACAAACTCTCGGTGGAAGAGTTGTCAGAACTCTTAAAACAGACAGGCCTGAAAGCTGAGGATCTCGTGAGAAAACAAGAAGATTACTACAAGAAAGAGTTAAAAGGTAAAGAGTTGAGTACCAAAGAATGGCTTCAGGTATTGGCTGAGAATCCCAAATTGCTGCGACGTCCTATTATCCAAAAAGGCAATAAGGCTGTGCTGGCTCAACCACCAGAGAAGGTTGAATTACTAAAGTAAAGCAATATCTCGTCAACGAATTCCGGTTTTGTCTACCAAAATTTATGAATAAAATTGGAAGTATCGGATAACGTATTATAATATTCACATATTATCATTCGTATAATTATACTCTATCAGCTTCTTTCGATAAGAAAATACATCATATTTTTTTCAGACAAAAACCTCTTTTTATAATTACCAATTTTCAGTTTTGAGAAAAATAAAAGGCGACAGAATGGCTCCTGTCGCCTTCCAAATCAAACAACTAATATTACCCTAAATGTCAGCACAAACAACTGACAACCAAAACCATTTAACTTTGCAATTGATCAAAATAAACCCCAAAAACAAACTAAAAAATACGCAAAGTTATGTTCTGATACGGAGTTGAATCCAGATGGTTACATTGTCATAAATAATTTTCTCTTCAATAAATACTCGCTCTGCTTAAATCAAACGCATGATTATTATCAAATTCAGGAAAAAAGCTTAGTTTTTTTAGAAACAACTAGTATAAAACCTTTAACTTTGGCCACGATTTTTCTAAACAGTTACATTGTTATGGCAGAGAAAGATATAAACCTATTTACAGATTTTCCACCCGTATCAACCGATAAATGGGTTGAGAAGATCACAACCGACCTGAAGGGCAAGGATTACGAGAGAGCCCTCGTTTGGCGGACCAACGAAGGGTTCAACGTACAACCGTTTTACCGCCAGGAAAACCTTGAGGATAAAAGATACCTCAACGCGCTTCCCGGCAATTATCCTTATGTACGTGGCAATAAAAAACAGAATAACGACTGGTTCATTCGACAGGATATTCAGGTAACTGACCTGGCTGCAGCCAACGCTAAAGCACTGACGATTCTGAATAAAGGGGTCAACTCTCTTGGATTCGTTATCTCAGGAAACAAAAACATTTCTGTTTCCGATCTGGATGTTTTATTGAAAGATATTTGTCTGGAAGCAGCAGAAATCAACTTTGTTGTTTCCGGCAGCGTTACCCAATTGGCTGAATCATTTATCAGTCATACCCAAAAAAGAGGGTACAACCTGAAAACGATCAGTGCTTCCATCAACTTTGATCCGCTCAGCGAGCTTGTTTTGAAAGGCAAAATGCCTGCATCTGATGCTGAATCTTTCACTACCGTGAAAAAAGCAGTTGAAGCTGCCGCTGAAATGACGGGCTTGCAAGTTATCTCCGTTGACGGGAAAAACTTTAACAACGCTGGTGCGTCAGTTGTACAGGAACTTGCCTTCTCGCTGGCAATGGGAGCCGAATACCTCAGCCAGTTGACAGAGTTGGGCATGAACGCCGGAATAGCAGCCCCAAAAATTCGTTTCAACCTGGGTATTGGAAGAAATTATTTCATGGAACTGGCGAAACTTCGCGCTGGTCGTTTGCTTTGGGCGCAAATCGTGACAGCATTCAAGCCCGAATGCAATTGCGATGAAACCTGTGAGTGCGAAGGAGAATGCAAAGACGGTATCTGCCGCTGTGCCGGTAAAATGAAGGTTCATTCCGAGACCTCAACCTGGAACAAGACGGTTTATGACCCGTACGTGAACATGTTGCGTACCCAAACCGAAGCCATGTCGGCTGCATTAGGGGGAACCGATTCGATGACCGTTCTTCCGTTTAACGTGATTTTCGAAAACACAACTGAATTTTCGGAGAGAATCGCCCGCAACCAACAAATTCTTTTGAAAGAAGAATCGCATCTCGATAAGATTGTCGATCCAGGTGCCGGTTCCTATTATATTGAATCACTCACCGACTCTATCGCTGAAGAAGCATGGAAACTCTTCCTTGAAGTACAGGAAAAAGGCGGATTTCTGGCAGCATTCCGTGCAGGATTTGTTCAGGAGAAAGTGAACGAAATGGCTGATAAACGTCGCAAAGCCGTTGCCATTCGCAAAGAGAGCTTTCTCGGTGTCAACGAATTCCCGAACTTTAGCGAACAAGTCAAAGTTCAGTTCGACAGTAATTTGTTTGAACCGGTATGCCAAAAAGCTGATAATGCCGAGGTCGAACCTATTCGTTTATTTCGTGGTGCTGAAGAGTTTGAAAAATTGCGCTATGCAACCGATACCTTCGTTAAAGCAAACAAACGCCCGAAAGCATTTATGCTCACCATTGGTAATCTGACCATGCGGAAAGCCCGCGCACAATTCTCATCCAACTTCTTCGCCGTTGCCGGTTACGAAGTAGTCGACAACAACGGTTTTGCCGATGTAGAAGCTGGCGTAAAAGCCGCCAAAGAAGCTAATGCCGATATTATTGTACTCTGCTCATCGGATGATGAATATATCGAATTCGGACCTCAGGCATTTGAGTTGATTAAAGCTGATGCGATTTTCGTGATTGCCGGAGCGCCGGCTTGCGCCGATGAACTGAAGTCCAAAGGCATCGAAAACTTCATCCACATGAAAACCAACTTGCTGGAAGCGCTGAAGGATTACAATAAAAAACTGGGAATTAATTAAGCGATGAGTGCAAACGATGATTTCCGGTTTACCGGAAGGCATTCACTAGTCATCACGAAAAAATACTCAAGCAATGAAACCGAATTTTAAAGACATCAATATAAAAGGTTCGAAAGCCGCCTGCTCGTGCAGTGAAAAAGAGTGGGCTGAAAAGAACCACATTTCAAAAGATTGGGTAACACCGGAGCAAATTCCGGTGAAACCGGTTTACACCAAAACCGATTTGGAAGGCATAGAACACTTGAACTATGCTGCCGGTTTGCCACCGTTTTTGCGTGGTCCTTACTCAGCCATGTACGCCATGCGCCCTTGGACCATTCGTCAGTACGCCGGATTCTCTACTGCCGAAGAATCCAACGCATTCTATCGTCGCAACCTGGCAGCCGGGCAAAAAGGTTTGTCGGTCGCATTCGACCTGGCAACACACCGTGGCTACGACTCCGACCATCCGCGTGTAGTTGGCGACGTTGGTAAAGCTGGTGTGGCTATCGACTCGATTCTGGACATGAAAATCCTGTTCGACGAAATTCCGCTCGACAAAATGTCTGTTTCCATGACAATGAACGGAGCCGTACTTCCGATTATGGCATTTTATATCGTAACAGCACTCGAACAGGGAGCCAAAATGGAAGAGTTGGCCGGAACCATCCAGAACGATATTCTAAAGGAATTCATGGTTCGGAACACGTACATCTATCCGCCGGAATTCTCAATGAAAATCATCGCCGACATTTTCGAGTTCACCTCGCAGAAAATGCCCAAGTTCAACTCCATTTCCATTTCGGGATACCATATGCAGGAAGCCGGTGCTACTGCTGACATCGAAATGGCTTATACTCTGGCCGACGGATTAGATTATATCCGTACCGGAATGAAAGCCGGACTGGATGTTGACGCCTTTGCTCCTCGCCTCTCCTTCTTCTGGGCTATCGGAATGAATCATTTCATGGAAATTGCCAAGATGCGTGCAGCTCGCATGCTCTGGGCCAAAATCGTGAAAAAATTTGGTCCGAAGAACCCGAAATCGATGGCATTGCGTACTCACTCGCAAACATCGGGATGGTCGCTTACCGAGCAGGATCCATTTAACAACGTAGGTCGTACAGCTATCGAAGCCATGGCTGCCGCATTAGGACACACCCAATCACTTCATACCAATGCACTTGATGAGGCAATCGCATTGCCTACCGATTTCTCTGCCCGTATTGCCCGTAACACGCAGCTTTACATTCAACAGGAAACAGAAGTCTGTCGTTCACTCGATCCATGGGCCGGTTCTTACTACGTTGAATCATTAACTAAAGAACTGGCTGACAAAGCATGGAAGTTGATTGAGGAAGTGGAAGAGTTGGGTGGCATGGCAAAAGCTATTGAAACCGGTGTGCCGAAGATGCGTATTGAAGAAGCTGCAGCCCGGACACAGGGTCGCATCGATTCCGGAAATCAGACCATCGTCGGTGTAAACCGCTACAAACTCGACAAGCAGGATCCGATTGATATTCTGGAAATTGACAATACCGCTGTACGGAAATCGCAGATTACCCGTTTGGAAAAACTGCGCGCCGAAAGGAATGAAGCCGATGTGAAAGCTTCGCTTGAAGCCATTACCCGTTGTGCGGAAACCGGAAAAGGAAACTTGCTGGAACTCGCTATCGATGCAGCGAAAAAGCGTGCAACTTTGGGAGAAATTTCCTATGCTTGTGAAAAAGTTGCCGGACGTTATAAAGCAGTAATCAGAACTATTTCAGGAGTGTATTCATCAGAAGCGAAAAACGATAAAGAATTCGAAGAGGCTCGTGGTCTCGTCGAAAAATTTGCAGAGAAAGAAGGACGCCAGCCGCGTATCATGATTGCCAAAATGGGACAAGACGGTCACGACCGCGGTGCCAAAGTGGTGGCTACCGGCTATGCCGACCTCGGTTTTGACGTGGATATGGGACCGTTGTTCCAAACACCGGAAGAAGCCGCCAAGCAAGCCGTTGAGAATGACGTGCATGTACTGGGTGTTTCATCGCTGGCAGCTGGTCATAAAACGCTGGTGCCTGCCGTTATCGAAGAACTGAAAAAGCTGGGACGTGAAGACATCATGGTAATTGCTGGTGGTGTTATTCCTTCACAGGATTATCAGTTCCTTTACGATGCCGGTGTGGTTGCTATTTTTGGCCCAGGAACCTCGGTTACCACAGCTGGTAAAAAAATAATGGAGATTCTACTGGCTGCCCAGGATTAGAATTCATTGATTTACGATAATTGAAGACCCTGGCTATGGCCGGGGTTTTCTTTTTTCATAAAAATCATATTTCATTTTTAATTAAGAAATTGTAATTTAGTTACCTAAACCAGACCATACAATTTTCGGCAAACAACTGCTTCCCCGACCAGACTAAAGTACCACCATCCATCTTCCTCAGCTATTTGGTGATTCTCATTTCTTTTTTATTCAAATAAAAAAGAGAGGAATCCTGTATTCGCTCTATGCAGATAAATGGTCTTTACAAATCGGCTGACTATTTATCCACGCTACTTTTTAGACCCAACCTGCTCCTCAACAAAAAAAATTAACCTTTAAAAGTCTGTTTCCATGAAAAAGTACCTATTGTCTTTCATCAGCTACCTGCTGTTGATTGGCTTATTCATTCCTTCCTGTACACAAGACAGTCCAATTACGGATAGTCCGGAAAAATCAAAGGAAGGAGAAATGGCGACCGCGCAGTTGACCGAAGATTTGGAGGCCTGGGAGATTGATCTGCTTACATTGGCGAAAGCTGAAAAGCTCGCTTATGATTTGTACAACGAACTAAAAGTGTTGTATCCCAATAACCCGGTTTTCGATCACACTGCTTCAAGCGAACTGATACACTGGACACGTATCAGTGATCTGATTGCAACCTACGACAACCTGGATGACCCGACTCGTGACGATGGAGGTACTGCCTATGGTCCCGGAGTTTTCGACGATGCAGCAGATGATTTCACTACATTCTACAATACCCTGATTGCTGGTGCAGGCACCGATGTGCTCACGGCATTAAAAGTAGGATATGTTGTAGAAGCTCTAGAGATTCTCAAGGTTGATGTAGCAGTTCAATCAGCTACTGCTGCCGATATTTCGGAAGCATTGGCTGTTTACAACTGTTTGGTGAACGCTGAACCGCATCACCTGAAATCGTACAACTGGAATCTTCTGAAACTGGGACTAACGTATGATATCGCTACTGCAAGTACTGACTTTACAGGTATTTTTACAGATGATGAAGTTACCCAGCTGCAGAATTTGATTTCTGCAATTCTTGATGACCAGAACAGCACATTCACCAGTACAACTGTTTGTCCGGGTTGTGGCTTAGGACCATATACTAATGATTGTCCATGCGGATTGGGCCCATGTGGCACCGATGGTACAACAACAGCAACGTTATCTGATACGGAGCTTGCCGATTTAGTTCTTCTGGTAAAAATTGAGAAACTGGCTTATGATGTTTATTCCACATTAGGTCAGACATACACCACTCCGCCTATCTTGGGCAACATTACCGAAGCTGAAAACAGGCACTGGAAAGTGCTTCAAAACCTTTTCGTCAAATATGGCGAAACCGATCCGACATTGGACGAGTACGGTGTCGATTTGACAACAGGTTTGTATAATGATGCAGATATGGAAGTCGCTTATCAGGAATATATCGACTATGGTGTGGTGAGTTTACTCCAGGCCATGGAAACCGGTGCCTTGATTGAGCAGCTTGAGCTCGATAAGCTAAATAGCGCTCTTGGTAATACAACGCTTCCGGATCTTACCACCATTTACAACAATTTCCTCAGTGCCGATGGAACACATTTAACTGCATTCGAAAATCATACAAATTAACAACCGCACTTTTGCGTCAGTCTAACTTTCGTATTTCAAAACGAGGTAGAGCCCTGAGCACTGCCTCGTTTCTTTTTTATATATCCAAACACATTTCAAATCAACAATTATTTTATATATCTATATTTTTCAATATTTTTGAAATTCTTTCTTTATCGGGTTGGAAATTAAACAGATTGTCAAACTACTTGTTAATAACAACAAAAGAGATATACTATGGAATTTTATCTGGCAAAGACACTAAGTGACACTTCATTTGAAAGTGCTCTGGAAAAAGTTACAGCAGCCTTGAAAGATCAGGGATTTGGAGTTATTACTGAAATTGATGTAAAAGAAACGCTGAAGAAGAAAATTGATGTGGACTTCAGAAAATATAAAATACTGGGAGCCTGTAATCCAACTTTAGCGCATCAGGCTCTTGAGACTAATGATAAGATTGGCATCATGCTTCCATGTAATGTAGTCGTTCAGGAAACCACAGAGGGCGCAATAGAGGTTTCGGTAGTAAATCCAATGGTGGCCATGCAACCAGTTGCTACTCCGGAAATTGAAAGATTTGGGACAGAGGTGACCGGATTTATGCAGAACATGCTGAATGCATTGTAAATAGCTTTAGTCTTTCCTTTCAAAGAAAAAGGCTGCAAATGCGGCCTTTTTCTTTTATGCTTTATTATCATTGAATTCCTATTGGATCTGGATTCCCGTCCGGATCTCCCGAAACGAAACCATCTGCAACAGGTTTTCCTCCCGTCATCAGCAGAATGCCGGCCATATGCGGAGCAGCCATGGAGGTACCACTCATTGTTGTATAACCTCCGCCTTTGTATGTAGAAAGTACATTTACACCTGGCTCACAAAAATCAACATGCGTACCATAATTGGAAAAATAGGCCCATGCATCCTGAGAGTCGCAAGCTGATATCGTGAATAAATTTACACCCTCGGCTCTGGCCGGTGAGTGATACTCTGCATCATCAGACTCATTCCCGGCAGCCAAAGCAACGTAAACGCCACTGGCACCTAACGCCTCAACAGCTAAATCGATGGGTTCGTAAATAGAACCGCCCAAACTCAAGTTGGCAGCATCACCAGGTGACGCATTACTGGTCACATAATCAACACCTGCGATAATCTGGGAATAAGCACCTGACCCTCTCTTATCCAACACTTTAACAGGC
>ENA-ORXD01000337-ORXD01000337.1-sediment-metagenome-genome-assembly--contig:-NODE-337-length-65650-cov-10.404236_pt1 | contig 65650 bp, 62 predicted proteins | sample MGYA00237862_ERZ511471 | MGnify/ENA metagenome assembly ERZ511471
TGGAGGCGGCAACCGGACTCGAACCGGTGAATAACGGTTTTGCAGACCGCTGCCTTAGCCACTTGGCTATGCCGCCAAAAAACTGGAGCGGGCGAACGGATTTGAACCGTCGACCTCAACCTTGGCAAGGTTGCACTCTACCACTGAGTTACGCCCGCCTGCTTTTCGAAAAGGCTTTCTTAATAAAATACGGCGTGGTTGTCAACGAAAACTTTTCATTTCCCGCCCGTTACTTCACGACCTTCTTTTTATAGAATTTCATGAAATAATCCGCTCCGGACCATACGGTCAGGACAAGGGCAAGAAAGAGGATCGCGATACCGACTGCATGCGCATCGATACCGAAGACGGTATCATAGTGTATCAACAGCGCCGATACCGCGATAACCTGACACAGCGTCTTCTGCTTGCCGAGCCGGCTCGCATCGATAACGATCCCCTCGGCCGATGCGATACTCCGCAGGCCGTCTACCAACAGGTCCCGCATGATGATGATGGCGACGATCCACGCCGGGATCCTGCCGATGGGGATCATCATGATCATGGCGGTAGTCACGACGAGCTTGTCCGCCACGGGGTCCAGGAACTTCCCCATCGTGGTCACGATATTGTACTTTCTTGCCACGTATCCGTCCAGCAGGTCCGTAATGGAGGCCATGATGAACAGGACGGCAATCACCATGCTCAAGATTTTCCCGGGAGAGATAAGCAACAGAAATAATACCGGAATCACCGCAAGCCTGATGAGTGTGATGCTATTGGGAAGATTGAATATCTCGTTTCTCCCCGTTGGCACGGTCAATCTACCGAATGTGTCTTTCAGGAAGCGTCGCATCTTATCCCTTCGGAACCTTGCGCCAGTCGTCCAGAAACCGCTCGATACCGATATCGGTAAGCGGATGTTTCGCCAGCTGCTGTATGACCTTAAAGGGAATCGTGGCGATATCGGCACCGAGAAGCGCGGCCTGGAGGACGTGCAGGGGATGTCTGACACTGGCAACGATAACCTCGCAGTCGAAGGCGTAGTTATCAAATATGGCCAGTATCTGCTCCACCAGATCCATTCCCGTGTGGGAGATATCGTCAAGCCTCCCTATGAAGGGGCTGACATACCGCGCCCCCGCCTTGGCGGCCATCAGGGCCTGCACCGGCGAGAAGATCAGGGTCTGGTTTACATTAATTCCCAACTCCGATAATGTCCGGGTAGCCTTCAATCCCTCCGTCGTCATGGGAACCTTTATCACGACATTCTCGGCCATTTTTGCCAGATTCTTCCCTTCGGAGACCATCCCCTCGGCATCTTCACTCACCACCTCAAGGCTTACCGGTCCCGTTACTATGGCCAATATTTCTTTGACGACGGCATTAAAATCCTTCTTCTCCTTCGCCACAAGAGAGGGGTTCGTCGTGACACCGTCAACCATACCCAGTTTCAGCCCTTCTTTGATCTCATCAATATTACCGGTATCGATAAAAAACTTCATACGCTTCGTTCTCCTCAACTATTCTCTCTCTTGTATTGTTCAAAACACTCCTTGCTGCAGAAATACAGCGTCTTGCCGTTCAGGATGGCTTTGTAGGCATTGTTTATCGGAACATACGTACCGCAGTATGGATCCTTGACGAGGTCCTCCCCCTTTATCCGGGGCGTTTCCCCGGAAGCACCCCCCGAGACCCTCTCCGCCGGAGCGAACAGGGATTTCAGAAAGCGATATACCACATATACGATAATACCTGCAATTACTAACCGGATCATCTCAAACCCCGGGGCGGTCCCACGCACCGCTCAGCAATTCGACCGCACTGTCATCCTCGACCCTGTCCAGCAGGCCCCCCACGGAAACGCCGAACGCAGGATGTATGACATGGGGGGCTATCTCATCCAGAGGAATAAGTACAAAGCGTCGTTTATGGAGACGAGGGTGCGGTATGGCAAGGCCGTCCTCATTGATAACCGCCTGTCCGTAGAGGAGGATATCGATATCGATGATCCGCGGCCCCCATCTTTCCTCCCTCACTCTTCCCATCCTGTCCTCTACACCGAGAACGCCATCCAAGAGGGAATGTGGTCCAAGTGCGGTTCGTATCTCGATGACACCATTGACGAACCATTCTTGTTTGGCAAGTCCCACCGGCTGGGTTCGGTACAGCGATGAGCGCCTCAGGACCGTGACGCCGTCTATCTCAGATACTCCCCTCGCCCCAGAAGCACAATTGAGGGCAGGATCCCCCATGTTGGATCCTATGCCCAGAAAACAGATCACGCCATCATCCACGAGGGCACCCTTTGCCCTAACCCTTCAGGCCCAGGACATCCTGCATATCGTACAGACCGTTCCCCTGGTCCACAAGCCACACTGCCGCCCGGATCGCCCCCCGGGCGAAATTATCGCGGCTGTGGGCGCGGTGGGTAAACTCCAGACGCTCCCCCATGCCGCCGAAGAGTACCGTGTGCTCGCCGACGATGTCGCCGGCCCTGACGGTATGAACGCCGATCTCGGCCTGCGGCCGCGCACCTACCATCCCCCTGCGTCCGTATACACCGACTTTCTCGATATCCCTGTCAAGGGCCTGTGCGACGATCTGGGCCATCTTTACGGCCGTTCCGCTGGGCGCGTCCTTCTTCTGGTTGTGATGCGTCTCGACAATCTCAACGTCATATCCGTCGCCCAGGATAGCAGCCACGTCCTTGAGGACTCTGAACATGACATTCACGCCGACGCTCATGTTGGGGGCCAGGACACACCGTACCTCCTTGGAGAACCCGGCGACCTGTTCCATCTCATCCGGTGTGAACCCCGTGGAACCGATAACGATGGCCTTGCCGTGCCCGGCCGCCATCCCGAGATGATCGAGAGAGGCGGTATGACTGCTGAAATCGATGACGACGTCGCCCCGGCCGATACACGCACCCAGGGAACCTTCCAGAACCACGCCCGTTTTTCCCAGCCCCAGGAATGCCCCAATGTCGGTCCCAATGAGCGGATGTCCCTTCTGCTCCACCGCTCCCGCCAGCTCCATCCGGTCGTCGCCGTGGACAAGGGTGGCGATGCGCCCCCCCATTCTTCCGGCGGCTCCGGTAACGATTACCTTTATCACGGCGTTCGCCCTCACCGGATCAGACCGTAATCGGTCATGATCTTCTTCAATTTCTGACGGTTCACATCCGACAGCTTGTACAGGGGGAGCCTGATCTCGTCTTCGATCTTCCCCATCATAGCCAGGGCGGTCTTGACCGGAATGGGGTTGGTTTCCAGAAAACACCCTTCCATGATCGGGCTCATCCGGAAGTGGAGATTGCGGGCCTTCTCCAAGTCTCCCGCCTCAAAGGCATCGATCATGGCCGCCATATCTCCCGGGATGATGTTGGATACGACGGAGATGACTCCCTTTCCCCCTACCGCAAGGATGGGAAGAACGGTAAAGTCATCGCCTGACAGGACATCGAAATCGTCACCGCATAATTCCACGACCTTGCTTATCTGCTTGAGATCCCCCGTGGCCTCCTTTACGCCGACGATGTTACTGATCTTCGCAAGTCGCGCGGCGGTCTCCGGCAGGATGTTCACCCCCGTTCTGCTGGGGACATTATAGGGGATGATCGGGACAGGCACGGCCTCGGCCACCGCCTTGTAGTGCTGATACAACCCCTCCTGCGTCGGTTTGTTGTAATACGGGGTGACCAGGAGCGTCCCGTCGGCCCCCACCTGGTACGCGTGCTCGGTAAGCCGTATGGCCTCTTTCGTACTGTTGGAGCCGGCCCCAGCAATGACGGGGATTCTCTTCCTGACGGCATCAATGGTGATCTCGACGACCCGGTCATGTTCCTCATGGGACATCGTTGCGCTCTCTCCCGTCGTACCGCAGGGAACGATTCCGTCGGTCCCAGCCTCTATCTGAAACTCGATCAGTTCCCTGAGCGCCTCTTCGTCCACCTCTCCGTTCTTGAACGGTGTTACGATCGCGACTATCGCCCCTTTAAACATACGCACTCCTCCTGTTGAAGATTTTTCTCGTTTCCACCGAACATCCTCCCCTACCGCAGGAAATCCGGGATACTCTCACCCCTTACCAGGTCTTCGCGGGTTTCCCTGGTTCGTATCACGTGGAACCTATCATCCCTGACAAGCACCTCCGGAATTCTCGGCCGTGAATTGTAATTCGAAGACATCGAGAAACCGTAGGCACCTGCACTCATAACCGCCATGAGCTCTCCCTGCTCCAGCCTGGGAACGGTTCTTCCCCGGGCGAGGTAATCCCCCGATTCACAGATCGGGCCGACCACATCAGAAAGAATCTCTTCCCGTTCCTTGAGCTCGACTGGCTGGATCCTGTGGTACGAATTGTACAGGCTGGGTCTCAGGAGATCATTCATCCCGGCATCGACGACAATAAACCTCTTGTCCGCATTGGTTTTCGTATAGAGGACCTCGGAGACCAGAATGCCCGCATTCCCGACGATCACCCTCCCCGGCTCAAGGATGAAGGTGCAATCGATATCCCGCACCTTCTCCATGATGGCCCGTGCGTAATCCGTCGGATGGGGCGGCGTTTCCTGATCGTACGTGATCCCCAATCCTCCCCCCAGATCCAGATACCTGATCCCGATGCCCTCACTGCGGAGGGACACGATCAGGTTCTTCAGGCGGTCCAGCGCATCGACGAAGGGGGCGACCTGCGTGATCTGCGATCCGATATGGCAATCCACCCCGATGACCTCCGTATGACTTAGCCGTTCGGCACGCCGGTATTCCTCAAGGGATCGTTTGATATCAATTCCGAATTTATTCTCTTTCATGCCGGTGGATATGTGAGGATGTGTCATGGGATCCACGTCGGGATTGACCCGTAACGATATCCGTGCAACGGCGCCCATCCTTCCGGCGCATGCATCAATCGCCTCGAGTTCCTGCGAGGACTCAACGTTGAACATGAGGATGTCGCTCTCCAGGGCGTACCGGATCTCCTCTTCTTTCTTGCCGACCCCGGAATAGACGATCTTGCGGGGATCGGCTCCGGCCTCGAGGGCCCGGTAGAGTTCGCCCCCGGAGACAATATCCACGCCTCCTCCTTCATTGATGAATATCCTGAGGATGGCCCCGTTGGAATTTGCTTTTGCAGAAAAGCAGATCATGTGCGGTATATCCACAAACGCTGAATCGAAGACCTCGAAATGTCTCTTGAGCGTCCGGTGGCTGTACAGATAGAAGGGTGTCCCCACCGCCTGTGCCACCGTGGAAACCGGCACCTCTTCACACCACAGTCGATTGTCTACGTAATGAAAATAATGCATGCGGTACCCGTTCCACGCTCAGGGGATATCGATCTCCACGGTGTTCGATTCTTCTCCGCATATGTCAGAGGACGTGCATATCACCACCCGATAGGAATAGGAAAATCCTCTCCTGATGGTGGTGTCCACATATCTGAATCTCCCCTCCTCCTTCGATCGTGCATCGCGAAGCGGCAGATATTTCACAATGGCATATATGCGGGGACAATTCGGGCAATCGCCGCTCCCCTTCTGTAACGCACTCCTGAAGATCCTCGCCTCTCCCGCGCGATCCCACTCACCGGGGATGCCCCATCCCAGGATGGCCCTTCCCCCGTCGACAGACACTGCAAGATCGGAGACCTTCCCGGGATAACTCGCATGAGGATAACGCGGATCCGCCTTCTTCCCGCAGCCGGCGCAGAGCAGGGCCATAAAAAGTATTGCGGATATGAGAAATCCCCATCCTCTGTTCCTCTGTATCATACGCAGACCTCTCCCTATCGGATTTTACGTTCCGTAGATTCTATCTCTGCTATTCTCCTAAGCACTGCCTCCCTGGCCGTGCCACCGATGATGTTCCGCGCGTTGATCGAATCTTCTACCTTCATAGAGGTAAAGATACCCGTGTCGACATCACTCCAGAACAGACGGATCTCTTCTATGGTCAGGGAGGGCATGTCCTTCCCTTTCTCAACGCAGTACCCCACGAGGCGTCCCACGATACCATGCGCCTCCCTGAAGGGGACCCCTTTCATCACCAGATAGTCCGCAACATCCGTCGCCGTCGAGAACCCCCCCCCGGCGGCCTCCAGCATCCTGTTGCGGTTGAATGTCATGTTTTCCGCCATATCCGCAAGAACGGCAAGTGAGCTTGTGACCGTGTCGACCGCATCGAAGAGCGGCTCTTTGTCCTCCTGGAGATCCCGGTCATAGGTCATGGGGAGCCCCTTCAGAACAGTCAGTATCGCCATCAGATCTCCGTAAACGCGGCCGGTCTTCCCCCGTATCAGTTCAGCCACATCGGGATTTTTCTTCTGGGGCATGATGCTGCTCCCGGTGGTGAAGGCATCGGACAGATCAACAAATCCAAACTCAGCACCGGACCAGAGGATCAGGTCTTCGCAGAAGCGGCTCATGTGCATCATCAGCATCGAAGCGTCGAAGATGAATTCCGCAACGAAGTCCCGGTCCGAAACCGCGTCCATGCTGTTTCTTGAGACCTTCGGAAAAGCGAGCAGCTCAGCCGCATACTCCCGGTCGATGTGGAACCCCGTCCCCGCCAGGGCAGCCGATCCCAGGGACATGATATTAATCCGCTCCCGGCACTCTTCCAGGCGCTGGGCATCCCGGTCCAGCATCTCCCAGTAGGCGAGGAGGTAATGTGCCAGGAGGACCGGTTGCGCCCTCTGCAGGTGCGTGTACCCGGGGAGAATGGTATCGATCTCCCGCTTGGCCACCCGAACGAGGGACCCCTGGAGATGTACGACCAGATCAAGGATATGGTCCACCTCGTCCCGGAGGTACAGGCGCATGTCGAGTGATACCTGATCGTTCCTGCTCCGGGCCGCGTGGAGCTTTCCACCCACCTCGCCGATACGCGCTATCAGGGCCGTCTCTATCGCCATGTGGATGTCCTCCAGGTCGGAGGAGAGGGGGAGTGTCCCCGCATCCAGTTCTTTCAGTATATCCTGGAGACCGGAGATGATCTCCCCGGCATCATCCGAAGAGATGATACCCTGTGCGGCAAGCATGCGGCAATGCGCAATACTCCCCGCAATGTCGTACGGATAAAGTCTCCTGTCGAAATGGAGGGAGGAGGTGAACTCCTCCACCCCTTTGTCGGTGGGTTCCGAAAACCGCCCCCCCCACGGTTTCTTCTGTCCGGACATCGTTGAACTCCCCCGTACCGCCGGTTATTTTTTCAACAGCGCCTGCATCTTCAGCCTGAGCGCATTGAGCCTGATGAATCCCGTGGCATCTTTCTGATCGTATACGTCATCTTCTTCAAAGGTCGCCAGCTTCTCACTGTAGAGAGACACCGGGGCCCTGACGCCCACCGGGGTGCAATTCCCCTTGTACAGCTTCAGGCGAACGGTCCCGGTCACATCCCGTTGTGCCTCGTCGATCATCCTCTGGATCATCTCCCTCTCGGGGGAATACCAGAATCCATTGTATATGATCTGCGCATACTTGGGCATGATGGAATCGCGTATGAGCATCGCCTCCCGGTCCATCGTGATCGTCTCCATGGCCCGGTGGGCCGTCCAGAGGGCCGTACCGCCCGGCGTCTCATAGATCCCTCTCGATTTCATGCCGACGAAACGGTTCTCCACCATATCCACCCTGCCGATGCCGTTCTCCCCGGCAAGGGTGTTCATGTGATCCAGGAGCTGTGCGGGGGTCATCGCCGTGCCGTCGATCGCCACCGGGTTCCCCTTTTCAAAATCAATCTCCACATAGGTAACCCGGTCCGGGGCATTCTCGGGGGAGACGCTCATCACGAACATCTCTTCGGGCGGCTCCTGCCACAGATCTTCAAGGACCCCCCCTTCATGGGAGATATGGAGGAGGTTCCGGTCTTCGCTGTACGGGCTCTTTTTCGTCATCCGTATCGGGATCTTGTGTTTCTCCGCATAGTCGATCATCGATTCCCGGGAACGGAAGGTCCAGTGCTCGTCTTTCCACGCCGATATGATCTTGATGTTCGGATCGAGCGCCATGTAGGTCATCTCGAACCTGACCTGGTCGTTCCCCTTGCCGGTAGCCCCGTGACAAACGGCATTCGCTCCCTCCCGGTGTGCGATCTCGATCTGCCGTTTCGCCACGATCGGCCGCGCCAGTGAGGTGCCCAGAAGGTACCTTCCCTCATATATCGCATTGGCCCGCAGGGCGGGGAAGACGAAGTCCCTCACGAACTCCTCCCTCAAATCTTCCACGTACGCCTTGACCGCCCCCGTGGCGATCGCCTTTTCCTTCAGACCGTCAAGCTCCTGCTTCTGCCCCAGATCGCCGGTGAGGGTGATCACCTCACACCCATACGTCTCGATCAGCCACCTGACAATCACGGAGGAATCGAGTCCGCCGGAATATGCCAGGACTACCTTCTTGATATCGCTTTTCACTTCTCATCTCCTCCAGACATAAGAATTTCCATAATCGCCTTCTGCACGTGCAGGCGGTTTTCCGCCTGATCGATCACCACGGACTGCGGCCCGTCTATCACACCGGCGGTTATCTCCTCACCACGGTGAGCGGGCAGGCAATGCATGACGATGGCATCGTCCTTCGCGCACCGGATCAGTTTCTCGTTGACCTGATATCCCCGGAATGCCGCCATCCTTTTTTGATGCTGGTCTTCCTGCCCCATACTGGCCCAGACGTCCGTATACACGACGTCGGCGTCAGAGAGTGCATCGGCAGGGATACGCAGCAGTTCTATCCCTCCTCTTGCCTCACGGATCCCCCTCTTCAGGATCCCTTCATCGGGTTCATACCCTTCGGGACACGCAATAGACAGGCGAAAAGGGAGGCGGGCCGCTGCGTTGATCCATGAGTTCGTCATGTTGTTCCCGTCCCCCACATAGGCTATCTTCAGCCCTTCATATCCACCCTTCTTCTCTATAATGGTGAAGAGATCACTCAGGACCTGACAGGGATGCAGCAGGTCCGTCAATCCGTTGATCACGGGGATGGTGGCGCAGCGGGCGAACTCCTCGACCATTTCGTGACCGAATGTCCGAATCATGATACCGTCGAGGTAGAGTGACATGATCCGCGCCGTATCAGAGACCGGTTCCCCCCTTCCCAGCTGGATATCGCGCCGGCTCAAGAATACTCCCGCCCCTCCCAATTGGTGGATCCCCGCCTCAAAGGACAGACGGGTCCGTGTCGATGACTTGTCAAACAACATCCCCAGGGTCTTCCCCCGCAGGGATTCGTGAGCTACGCCTCTGTGCAGGAGGTTCTTCAGTCGCTGTGCCCTCGTGAATATCTCATGAATATCGTCGACATCGAGATCGTAGATCGTGAGCAGGTCTTTTTTCATAGGTCTCGCATCACCCCGTCCAGGACAGCACACGCGCGGTCCACATCCTCTTTTGTGATGATCAGGGGAGGGACAAACCGCAGGACGTTTCCGCAGGTGCAGTTCAGGAGCAGTCCCCGCTCCATGCACCCTCTCACGATACCCGCACCTTCGACAGAGAGCTCCACACCGATCATGAGGCCTCTCCCCCTTACCTCCCTCACTATGGCATGCTCTCCTTTCAGTTCCTCAAGTCTCTTGAAAAGGTACGCCCCCACCTCCCGGCAGTTATCCAGGACACCCCCGTTCAGCAGGGTTTCCATGACCGCAAGCCCCGCCGCCATGGCGAGGGGGTTCCCTCCAAAGGTGGAGGCATGGCTCCCCGGCGTAAAGGATGCCGCAACCTCATCAGTAGCCAGCATGGCTCCGACTGGGAACCCGTTCCCCAGGGCCTTGGCCAGCGTCATGATATCGGGGGCAACACCGCTCTTCTCGTAGGCGAAGAGGTCTCCCGTGCGCCCCATCCCCGTCTGAACCTCGTCCAGTATCATGAGGACACCCTTGTCGTCGCAGATTCTTCGCACCCCTTCCAGGTACCCTTCCTCCGGGACTCTGATCCCTCCCTCGCCCTGGATAACTTCCAGCATGACGGCGCAGACATCCTCCGTGACGGCCCGCTCGAGCGAAATCAAATCGTCGTAAGGGACATAGTCAAACCCGGTCGGGAGGGGATCAAAGCCGATCTGGAACCGTTCCTGCCCCGTTGCCGTGAGCGTGGCCAAGGTCCGGCCGTGGAAGGAATTCCTCATGCTTATGATGCGATACTGACCCCCATCCGTCCGTCCATGGGCGTATTTGCGCGCCACTTTGATGGCCGCCTCGTTCGCCTCCGCTCCGCTGTTGCAGAAGAATGCCTTGTCCGCAAAGGAGTGTTCCACCAGGAGGGCGGCAAGGCGGATCTGGGGTTCGATGTGGTATAGATTGGAAACGTGCATCAGGGTCTCAGCCTGCGCGCAGATGGCCGACGACACCTGGGGGTTGGAGTGGCCGAGGGCGCATACGGCGATCCCAGCCAGGAAGTCGAGGTATTCCTTTCCCTCCGCATCCCACACCCGCGCCCCCTCACCCCGCACAAGGACAATCGGCAGGCGTGCGTACGTACCCATGATGTACTCATTCGATTGAGCAATCAGTTTTTCCATTATCAGGTTACCGCCTCCAGGCATGTTCAGTCCCCCACTACCTCCGTCCCGATTCCCCTGTCGGTAAATATCTCCAGGAGAATCGCATGATCCAGGCGTCCGTCGATGATGTGGGTCTTCTCCACGCCCCCCCTCAGGGCCTTGAGGCAACACTTTACCTTGGGATACATCCCTCCGTCTATCGTTCCGTTTTCGATCAGTTCGCCGACCTGTTCGGCATTGATGGAATGTATCAGGCGTTTCTTTTCATCAAGGATACCCTCCACATCGGTCAGGAGAACCAGCTTCTCGGCCCCGAGGGCGGAGGCTATTTCTCCTGCGACCACGTCCGCATTGATGTTATACGTCTCACCCCTCTCACCGGCGCCGGTGGGGGCTATCACGGGGACAAACCCGTCCCGTACCAGAGATGTGATAAGACCGGGGTTGATCTTCCTGACCTTTCCCACCAGCCCGATGTCGATAATCTCCGGCGGGGTGTCTTTCGCCTTGTCATCACTCAGAAAGTATTTTTCCGCCTCTACGATATTCCCGTCCTTACCGCTCAATCCAACGGCCCTGCCGCCGTGGTTGTTGATCAGTCCCACGATCTGCTTGTTGAGCTTGCCGGCCAGGACCATCTCGACGATATCCATCGTCTCTTCATCCGTGACCCGCATCCCTTTTATGAATTTCGAGTCCTTCCCCAATTTCTTGAGCAGCAAGCTGATTTGAGGCCCGCCGCCGTGGATGATCACCGGATTGATCCCGATATACTTCATCATGACGACATCCCTGGCGAACATCTCTTTGAGGCTTTCATCCTCCATGGCGTGGCCGCCGTATTTGATAACGATGGTTTTTCCGTAAAAGCGCCGTATGTACGGCAGGACCTCCAGGAGGATATCCGCCTTTTCCATCGGTTTCTTCAGATCGTTCGAATGCATAGCTCCTCCACATCTGGGCCGGAAACTCATCGGCCGTCAGACCGCACATCTTGGTTACAGGACGTACCGGCTGAGATCCTCGTCCTCGATGATGTCTTCCAGCTTGTCCATCACATACTCGGCGTCGATGGTTACCTCCCTCTCAGCAACCGCCATGTCGGGGGCGTCGAACGATATCTCCTCCAGGAGTATCTCCATCACTGTGTAAAGCCTCCTGGCACCTATATTCTCCATCCGGTCGTTCACGAGGGCCGCGACCTCTGCGATCTGGGCGATCGCCTCATCCTGAAATACGAGCCGTATCCCTTCCGTGGCCATCATCTCCGTGTACTGTTTCACCAGCGCATTGTGAGGTTCCGTCAGTATCCGTATGAAATCCTCTTTCTCGAGCGGATCGAGTTCGACCCGTATCGGGAATCGTCCCTGCAGCTCCGGGATAAGGTCGGAGGGTTTGGAATGGCTGAAGGCGCCTGCAGCGATAAAGAGGATGTGATCCGTCCTGACCATGCCGTATTTGGTGTTTACCGTAGATCCTTCCACGATGGGAAGAAGGTCCCTCTGGACACCCTCCCGGGATACGTCGGGCCCGTGCGAGGAATCCCCCCCCACGATCTTGTCAATCTCGTCGAGGAATATGATTCCCGATTGCTCAACCTTTTCCAGTGCCGTCCGGGTGACCTTTTCCATATCGACAAGTTTCTGCGCCTCCTCATCTGCCAGCATGTCGACCGCTTCGGCAACCCTGACCTTCCTCTTTTTCTTCTTCTGGGGAAACATATTGCCGAACATTTCCTTGATGTTCATCCCCATATCCTCGACACCTGACGTCGAAAAGATCTCTATCATGGGACCTGAGGGGCTCTCCGTCACCTCGATCTCCACGATCCGTTCGTCCAATTTCCCTGCGCGGAAGAGACGACGAAGCTTTTCACGTGTCTCGTTACGGGGGCCATCCCCCTGAGCGGCCGCATCATAACCGGGCATAACGAGAAGGGTGTCTCCGTCTTCCGGTGATTCACCCGGCTCCCTCTCCCTGCGCTTGAGGGGAAGGAGTATATCGAGGATCCGCTCCTCGGCAATCTCAAGTGCCCTGGTTTTGACATTCTCCTGTTCCTCTGATTTGGCCATATTGATCGCCAGTTCAATCAGGTCTCTGATCATCGATTCGACGTCCCGGCCGACGTACCCCACCTCGGTAAATTTCGAGGCCTCTATCTTCAGGAAGGGGGAATTGTCAAGCCTGGCAAGCCTGCGCGCGATCTCCGTCTTCCCCACTCCCGTGGGACCGATCATAATGATATTCTTGGGTGCGATCTCTTCACGCAGCTCTTCCGAAACATTCTGCCGCCGCCACCGGTTTCTGAGCGCAACGGCAACCGCCCTCTTGGCGTCGTGCTGGCCGATAATATATTTGTCCAATTGAGAAACCGTCTCTCGCGGTGTTAAATTCGTCGATGGCATGCGATCTTACCTGTCTTTTACTTTCTTATCTTTTTTCGATCCTGTCTGTTTTCTATCGTCTTCTGGACCCGTCCCGGCGATATCCAGTTCCTCGACCCGGATCCTGTCATTCGTGAATATACAGATATCTGCGGCGATACGCATCGCCTCTTCAACGATATCCTTCGCGCTGAGTCTGGAATATTTGACCAGGGCCCTCGCCGCAGCCAGGGCATACGGACCGCCCGATCCAATCGCCAGGACCTCGTCGTCCGACTCTATCACATCTCCATTTCCGGATATAATCAGGAAATCCACGTCACTCACCGCTATCATCAGGGCCTCGAGATGCCTCAGGACCCGATCCGTCCTCCAATCCTTGGTCAGTTCGACCGCCGCGCGCAAGAGATTGCCGTTGTGCTGTTCGAGTTTCTGATCGAAGCGGTCAAAGAGGGTGAAGGCGTCCGCCGTGGCACCGGCAAAACCCACGATCACTTTATCGTGGTACAACCTTCGAACCTTCCTCGCTCCATGCTTCAGGGCTATCGTATCGAGGGTCACCTGTCCGTCGCCCGCAACGGCTACCTTTCCCTTGTGTCGCACCGCTACTATGGTTGTTCCCCGTATCTCCTGCATGGCATCTATTCTCCTCGCGCCCGTGGGTGGCTTTTGTCGTACACTTCCATCAGGCGTGCCACACTGACGGACGTGTATTTCTGGGTGGTCGACAGACTTTCGTGCCCCAAGAGCTCCTGTATGACCCTCAGATCCGCACCCGCGTCCATAAGGTGGGTCGCAAAGGTATGTCTGAGGGCGTGAGGGCTTATCTTCTTCCCGATACCGCCGAGGGTCATGTACTTGTCTATAATTCTCCCGACACTCCTCGGTGTCAATCGGGAACCTGCCCGATTGAGAAAGAGAGGGGTGTCATTACCCACCTTTGGTGCACCCCTCCCTGTGTCGGCCCTGTTATCAAGATACTCTCTCAGGATCGATAGTGCGGGACCGCCGATGGGAACGATCCGCTCCTTCCTTCCCTTTCCCCTGACCTTTACCACCCCATGTGAAAAATCGACATCGGCCACATTCAGACCAGTCAGTTCGCCGACGCGTACCCCTACCGAATACAGAAATTCGATAATAGCCCGGTCCCTGAGTCCCGATACACCGGGTTCGAACTTCACCTTCAGGAGAGAAAACACCTCGTCTATGCTCAGAAATGAGGGGAGGTATTTGTCCGTCTTCGGTGCCTGGATCATCTGGGCGGGGTTATACCTGACCACTCCTTCCCGGAGGAGAAAGGCAAAGAACGCCCTCAGGCTTGCCACCTTTCGCGAAACCGTTGTCCTCTTCCTCTTCCCCCGGTAGAGAGAGGCGAGAAACGTCCGCACCACCACCTGATCGATGTCACAGGGTCTACTCACCCCGTTTTCGAGAAGGAACACCCTGAACTGCTCCAGGTCGGACAGATAACTCCTCCTGGTATGATACGACAGGTTCCTTTCAACCTCCACATAGATGCCGAATCTCCTGATGGCATCTTCTATCCCCACATCTTTCATCGTCACGTCAGGCCCGTTTCCCGGAATATCTTCTGACACCCGCATAATAACAGCAGTATGAATTTGCAAAGTTGTTATCAAAGACCCGTGTCCGTCCGTCACTGAAGGCTACCCTTACGTAGGACATTCCGCCCAGCACACCGGAATTTCTCTCTTCCACCACAACGCCGGGCCCCCACTCGGGAAACCGGGAATGGAATACCTGATCGCCAGTCTTGAGGTACAGCCGCCTCATTTCCTCTTTCATAGCAATCCTCCTCAGCCTCCGAACAACACCCGGCTTGCAGACCGACATTCCGGGTCCCCACGCCACCTGTGAACAAGAAGCCTCCCTCGGTATCCCGACCACGCCGTGACAGATCTCTTACATCTTATATTTTCCGAAATCTTCGGAAGAGAGGTTCTCGAGGAACTCCTTGAGCTGCTCCTTGGTATATTTGTTCAAGTCACGAGTTTTGCTTCCGAAATCGACACTCGTTGATTTCTCAATTACCTTCTCATCTATAAAGATGGGGGCATTGGCCCGCAGCGCAAGGGCGATCGCATCGCTCGGACGTGAATCGATCGTAATGGGCACCTCGTCCTTCAGGACATGTATGACGGCAAAGAAGGTATTGTTTCTCAGGTCATTGATTACAATCTTGATGACCTTCACCTCAAGGGTATTCAAGATCTCGTTCATGAGATCATGCGTCATCGGCCGGGCCAGATTGACCCCTTCCATTTGCGTGGCTATGGCGCTCGCCTCAAACAGGCCTATCCATATGGGAATCGCCCTCTTCTCCTCCAGATCCTTGAGAATCACTATGGGGGTACTGGTCACCGGATCCATAGCCAGTCCGAACACCCTTACCTCTACCAACATGGCCCCCTCCCTTACAGCATCTCTCCTCTCAGGGAATGCATGTGGGCTCGTACGATCTTGACCCGCACTGTCTTACCGGCCAAGGTCTCGTCACCTGTAAGATTGACGATCTTATTGCCTCTCGTTCTGCCGGTAACATCGACACTGCTCCCCTTGCTGAAGCCCTCTACCAGCACATCCTCCACCCGCCCCTCCATGGTTCGGTTTTTCTCAAAGGTATGCCGTTCCTGGAGCGATTGAATCAGGGACAAGCGCTCACGCTTGATCTCTTCCGCAACCTTCTCGTCGTACCCTTCCGAAGCGGTTCCGCTCCTGTCACAATATCTGAAAGAAAAAGTATTATCAAATCTTACTTCTTCCATAAGGTCAATAGTTTTTTGAAAATCATGCTCCTTTTCCCCCGGGAATCCGACAATAATATCAGAGGTGATGCTGATCTCCGGGCAAGCGTCCCTCACCATGCCAACCTTTTTCAGGTACTCTCCAACAGTATACCCCCTTTTCATTTTCTTCAACACATAATCCGAACCCGCCTGCACCGGCAGATGGATATGCTCACACACCTTGTCAAGACCGGCGAAGCAGGCCGCGAGATCATCCGAAAGGTCTTTCGGATGCGACGTGGTGAAGCGGATCCTCTCGATTCCCTCCGTGCCGTTGATCATCCGCAACAAGGCGGGAAAATCGATGCCCTCTGATAGTCCGCTGCCATACGAGTTGACATTCTGTCCCAGGAGCGTTACCTCCCTGATGCCGTTTTCGGCAAGAAACCCGATCTCATCGAGTATATCGATGCTCTGCCTGCTCTCTTCTCTCCCTCTCACATACGGCACGATACAGTAGGAACAAAAATTGTTGCATCCCTGCATAATCGTGACAAAGGCACTTATCCTTCCACCGGAAGGGAGGGTTCTAATCCCCAACGACCGGACCGGTTGATGAAAAGAAGTATCCGCGACTCGAGATCTCCTGTCTCGAACTGATCCCACTATCCGGGCGAGGCGATGGAGATTGTGCGTGCCGAGGACGAAATCGAGATAGGGGGCCTTCCTGAAGAATCCGTTCCCCAATTCCTGGGCAAGGCATCCGGCCACACCCATGATGAGATCCGGATTTCTTCTCTTGAATCTTTTCAACCTCCCCAGCTCACTGTATGCCTTCTGGGCGGCCTTCTCCCTCACGCTACAGGTGTTAATGATGATAATATCCGCACCGGCGGCCTCATCGACCCGCACATAGCCCTCATCGCACAAAAGTTGTCCCATCTGTTCGGAATCATGAACATTCATCTGACAGCCAAAGGTATGAATGTAAAACGTTCCTGAGGACATAGACATCACCTGTGTTCCGTTACGAGTTCGGACTGGAGGAGAGAATCGGGGAGAGACACGATACGTTCTGAAAAAACGCCCTCGGCGTTAAAATCAAAAAGAGGGGAGATGGACTCCCCTCTTGACTCAAACATACATCCGCCCCCCCGGTCTCCCGGGGCTGCCTGCGAAAGATACAGGATATCGAGCGATCTACCTGCCTGCGTTTACTCTTTCTTTGAGTTCTTTCCCCACCTTGAAGAAAGGAAGTTTCTTCGGGGCCACATGGATGGTTCCGCCTGTCTTGGGGTTCCTCCCCGTATATGCGCCGTAGTCTCGGACGACAAAGCTCCCGAATCCCCTGATCTCGATCCTGCCACCATTCTTCAGCTGATTGCCGAACCCCTTGAAGATCAAACCAACCACATCCGCAGCCTGTTTCTCCGTCAGGCCCTCTTTCTTGCTCAAGGCATCTATCAATTCGGATTTATTCATAAGACCCCCTCATACCCTTTCAAAATAGACCTAGACTCTTCACATACCCTTCATAGATGATTGTTTGCTGATTTTATTTATTTTGGTATTAAAGTCAAGATAATTTTCACTATTTTTAAATTTGGTATTTCTGTTGCGCGATCTGCGGAAATTCGAAGAGGTTCTCCACCTCTCTTTTGTGCAGATGCCGGTATTCTCCGCTCTTAAGATTACCAAGGCCGATATCAGCGATAGCCGTTCGTATCAATCTCGCCACGGGATGGTGTATCGAATCGAAAAATCTCCGTATAATCCTGTTCTTTCCCTCGAGGATGGTCATCTCCACCCAGCAACTCTTCCGATTGTTCTTCTCAAGGCTCGCCCAGACGGGCCTGAACACCCCGTCCTCCAGCACGGCACCCTTGCGGACCGTTTCAATGTCGTCCCGCGTAAGATTGCCCTGTACCTTTACCATGTAGGTCTTGGGAATCTTGAACGACGGATGCTGCACCCGGTATGAAAAATCTCCGTCGTTGGTCATGAGGAGCAGCCCTTCCGAATCGTAATCGAGCCGTCCGACGGGGAATACCCTCTCCGGTACATCCCGGAGCAGATCAGTCACGATCGGCCTGCCGTGAGGATCTCTCAGGGTAACGACATACCCCCGCGGTTTATAGAGCATCAGATACACACGACTGGTCGCCGCTTCAGATATCAGCCTTCCGTCCACCCTGATGCTGTCATGTACGATATCGGCCTTCGTCCCCGGTTGTGTCACGGTCACGCCGTTCACACTGACCCGGCCGTCCCGCATCATCTGTTCCGCCCCCCGCCGGGATGCCACACCGCATCGGGCAAGTATCTTCTGAAGGCGCTCCTCCATACCGAGATTACCCTTCCAGCTCTTTGAACTCCCTGAGCGTAGGCAGATCCGAAAGAGTCTTCAGGCCGAAGGTCTCGAGAAATCTCCCGGTCGTTCCGTAGATGATAGGCCTTCCCGGGACGTTTTTTCTCCCCACGATCCGTACCAGGTTTTTCTCCAGCAGCCCCCGCAGGATGCCGCTGACATCGACCCCTCGCACCTTCTCTATCTCCGATTTCATGACAGGCTGTCGGTAGGCGATCACCGCGAGTGTCTCCATGGCGGCCGGGCTCAGATCCATCGGCTTATGCCCCCGGAGCTTCAGCACCCACGGCGCCAGCGCCTCTCCAGTCCTGAACTGATATCCCCCGGCGATTTCCCTCAGGAACATGCCTCCGCCCCGTCCCTCGTATTCACGAACGAGATCATCCAGCGCCGAAGAGATGTCTCCTCTGGGCACATCCTCGAGAACTTTCTCCAGGACAGCCACCGTCACCGGCGTATCGGAGACAAAGACAAGGCCCTCGATTATGGCCTTCAGGTTATCCATTCGTCCCTCCCACAAGCCGTATCCGGATAGTGCCGTATGGAACTGCCTGATATGCTTTAATGACTCTCAACTTCATCAATTCCAGAATCGCCAGGAAGGTATATATAAGCCTCCTGCGGCTGTCTGCCTCCCCCAGCAGATCGGTAAAGGTGAGCTCTCCCCCCCGCTGTTCAAGTTCATCCACTATATCGTTGATCCTCTCGGAGAGCGATATCTTCTCGGCATCGATCTCCATAATGTCGTGCGGACCGGCAGCGAGACTGACCCTCCGAAAGGCCTCGACAAGCTCAAAGATCCCGATCTCCCTGAGGGGTTCTCCCTCCTCCTCGAGCTCTTCCACGGTCCGGTCCCTGGTGAAGACATCGCGCCCGAGAATACTCATCCTGTCGAGGCCCAGCGCCGCTTCCTTGAACCGTTCGTATTCCAGGAGCTGCCTCACCAGTTCCTCGCGGGGATCTGCAGCCTCCTCCTCGTCTTCCTCTTCGCTGGGTGGAAGCAGCATCCTCGATTTGATGTGCGTCAGCGTGGCGGCGAGTACCAGATATTCTCCGGCAAGGTCAAGGTTGAGAGATTTCATCATATCGATATATTCCATGTACTGCCTGGTTATGAGGGCAATGGGGATATCGTATATGTCGACTTCGTTCTTCCTGATGAGGTAGAGCAGCAGATCCAGGGGACCTTCGAAGACATCCAGCTTGATCTCATACGCACTGTCCGTCATATCTTCACGGCTTCCCGCACCTGTTCCATCGTCAGACGCGCGATTTTCGAGGCCTTCCGAACGCCATCGGCTATGATCTCCCTGACATCATCCAGGTGCCCAAGGTAATAGTCCTGCCGCTCGTGCATGGGTGCCATCCCGTCCGCTACCCGCTCTGCGAGGAGCTTCTTGCACTCTACACAGCCGATATTGGCCGCCCGACAGGCGTCAGCTATCTCGCTGACCTCCGAAGGGGATGAATATATCGCGTGAAACGGGAAGGCATTGCACACGTCAGGTCTTCCCGGATCCGTCCTCCTCATCCGCTGGGGATCGGTAAACATGGAGACGACCTTCTCCCTGAGCACCTCTCCCCGGTCCCGGAGGTAGATGGTGTTTTCGTAAGATTTGCTCATCTTTCGCCCGTCAAGCCCCATCAGCTTGGGAACGTGTGCCAACAGGGGTTCGGGAATAGGGAATATATCCGTGTAGAGGAAGTTGAACCGCCGGGCGATCTCACGGGTGAGTTCCACATGGGGAAGCTGGTCCACACCGACGGGAACCCCGTAGGCCTTGTACATGATGATGTCCGCGGCCTGGAGAACGGGATACCCGAGAAAACCGAAGGTCCCGATATCCTTGTCGGACAGTTCCTCCTGCATCTCCTTGTACGTGGGATTTCTCTCAAGCCAGGAGAGGGGGGTGATCATGGAGAGTATGAGAAACAGTTCGGCGTGTTCCTTGATCGCGGATTGGATAAAGAGGGTGCTCTTGACCGGATCCAACCCCACGCTCAGCCAGTCAACGACCATATCGAGGGAATATGACTTGATGAGACCGGTGTCTTTGTAGTCGCTCGTCAGGGCATGCCAGTCGGCCACAAAGTAAAAGCAATCATAGGTGCCCGTATTCTGGATATCGACCCAGTTTTGAAGCGCCCCGTGCAGGTTGCCCAGGTGCAGCCTCCCGGTGGGACGCATGCCGCTCAGGATTCGTTTCTTTTTCACAATATCTCCTCAAAATGTTATTATATACCCTCTCCTCCTGAAGAACATCTTCCGGAGGCGAGGGTCACAAGGGGTGGACACCAGACGCCCGAGCCCCTGGTACGCGGGCGCAGGAAACCGTGAAGCGACCGTATAGCAAAAAAGGATCTTTCCTGTCAAACGGCTCATTTCTCTTCGTCTATCTTGCGCAACAGCCGCATTACCTCCCGGTACCGTTTTCCCTTCTTTCTGACCAGGGAGAGGACACCGAGCTCTTCGAGACGCCGGACAATGGAAGGAGGATTCCCCTCCCTCAATACAAGTCTCAGTTCTGAAGCGATACGATAGCCGGAGAGCATCCCGACGAGACCAGCGGAGACGGCATCCCTGACGAGGAGCTCTGTAGCGTCCTGGATTCGGAAATCAAAGCGCTTCTCGAATCGAACGGCCCGGAACATCCTCGTAGGATCATCGATGAAACTCCCGTCATGCAGGACTCGTATCCACCCGTCCCTTATATCATCCATTGCACCGAAGGGGTCGAACAGATCCCCAAACCGCCCGGGGTTAAGACAGGCGGCGAGGGTGTTGATCGAAAAGTCCCTTCGGAACAGGTCCTCCCTGATGGAACCGGGCCTCACCACGGGAAGCGCGGCAGGCCGGTCATAGGTTTCGGTTCGTGCCGTCGCCACGTCAACCTTGAAGTCGCCCGGCAGGACGAGATGTGCCGTCTTGAACCTCTTGTACAGGGTAAGACGTGCACCCTGATCGGCTGCAAAGCTGGATGCGAACGCGAGGCCATCCCCCTCTATCACCACATCGACATCGAGGGTTTCACGGTGCAGGAACAGATCACGCACGAGCCCCCCCACGGCATACGCACTCAGCCCCATCTCTTCCGCGCACACGCCGGCATCCCTCAAGACAGGAATGACCGAAAGCCGCTGCAACAGACCACCGATATTCATACGCACCTGCTACATTCCGGGAAAGACCGAAGGATGGAGAGGGAGGAATCACGCGGACAAAAAAATGGCCCCTGGCTTTACAACCAGGGGCCGGCATGATCTTCAACGATCAAACCTTATCAGCAAGGGTCTTGCCCGCTTTGAACTTGACGACATTCTTTGCCTTAATCTGGATCTTCGCTCCCGTCTGGGGGTTACGCCCCGTCCGTGCTTTCCTCTTCACCACCGAAAACGTCCCGAAACCGACCAAGCCAAGCTTACCGTTCTTTTTGAGCGCTTTGGTTACATTGGCAATGTACGAATCCAGGGCTCTCCCGGCCTGAGCTTTCGTTATCCCCGCATCCCCTGCAATTGCTGCTACCAATTCGGCTTTCGTCATTTTTCCCCTCCTCTTTTTATGTATGTTTATCAATCCAGCATCCGGGACATACCCCTCGGCATTACCTCCGGACGCCATGCCTCCGACTCGGTCTTCCCAGCAAAAACACCGCAAACGCCTATCAATACAGCAACAGAGACGTTAAGCAATGCACTAGCATAAAGAAAATCAACAATCAAGCAAAAACTACAGAAAAACGTACACCTGGCATAAAAAGATATCTTCAGGGTACATGCCCTCACGTCTCTACCATAAGTACTCGTATTCCATAATGAAACGTTGAGGTACGGGAGAACAGCTCCAGGCGCACAGGCCCGCGTATCGATAGTTTGTTTCCACGAAAGTCTCCGCCGCTGTGTCCTGCGGCACCTTTGTCGTATTTGACAAACACAATCGCGCATGTTAGAAATAAGCATGATAAATTCAATCGTTATCCTTAAAATGATCGGATGGCTCAAGCTCTCACGGCCGGCGTTTCATCTGGTGGGAATATTCCCCTTCATCCTCGGCACAATCCTGGCGTGGAGGGTGGAGGGAGTTTTTCACCCGGCCGTGTGCATCCTGGGAGTACTGGCGGTTATATCCGTTATGCTTGCCACCTATTATGCCGGTGAGTATTCCGACTACCAGGAAGACGCCATCTCTCAAGGTATCTTTAAAAGCAGGTTTGCAGGGGGTACGGGGATGATACAGGAGGGGATCATCTCGGGGAAAGAGGCGCTATATGCAAGCATCATCGCGCTGATAAGCGCCGCCGGTATCGGTATCACCCTCCAGTTCGGCCTCGATACGGGGCCATATACAATACCCCTGGGCATCCTCGGTATCGCCTCGGGATTCTTCTATTCGACCAGACCGGTACGACTGATAACCAGGGGAATCGGTGAGATTTTCATCGGGTTTTGCTACGGTTGGCTCCCCATAGCGACGGCCTTCTATCTCCAGACCGGGTACCTGCACCCGCTTGTCCACTGGATGGGTGTTCCCGTCGGCCTTACCATATTCAACGTGATACTTCTCAATGAATTTCACGACTATCCGGCAGATCAGGCAACGGGAAAACGGAATATCCTTGTCCGTCTGGGGATTGAGAAGGGCATTGCGCTCTACGCCCTGGTATCGGTTCTCGCATGGGGGGCGCTGTTGAGTGCCACATATGCCGATGTCCCCACCAAGGTCTTGTACCCGTATATCCCCGTGATGGTGCTCTCGGCATTCATCATCGGCAGTCTCCTTATGAGAAAGGATACGGACAGCCCCGCGTTGGAGAGGCTGTGCGGACTCAATATCGTGGTCAATCTCGGAACAACCGCCTCTCTTGCCTTTGCGCTTGCATAGCTTCCGATGCGGGAAAAGTCCTGACGAAAGGTTACCGCTTCTTTATGAGGAAGTACAATTTTCCCCATTCCTTGAGGTGGCCCGCCATGATCTCCGCTTCCCTTCCCCTGCCGCAGAAGAGATCAACCCGGCCCGGGCCCTTGATCGCACCCCCCGCATCCTGATTGAGAACAAACCGGGAGAAGGGCTCCCACGAGACGATGATCTCCTTTTCGTCTATAACGGGCTTTCTCAAGCGGATGAAGGCAAGGGCTCCCTTGGGAAAGATCTCTGCATCAGTGGCGATGGACCTGCCCGGCGTCACCGTGACATTGAGACTCCCCACCGGCCCTTCCTCAACAATCCGGAAGAACACGTAACTTTCGTTGCGGTTCAGGATATCAAACATCTCGTCGGGATGCTCGTGCAGGTATCTCTTGATCCCCTTGAGCGACACCTCTTCCATGGACATCTTACCCTGATCCACCAGGATCCTGCCGATGCTGCTGTAGGGATGGCCGTTGGTCTGCTCGTAGCTCACCTGGACGAGATCCCCTCCGGGGAGGGTTACGACCCCGGATCCCTGAATCTGCAGGAAAAATCGGTCCACGGGATCGGAGAGCCAGAGAAGCTCAAGTCCTCTCCCCTCAAGGCACTTCTTCACGTCGATATCATCGCGTGTATAATAGGGAACAACCCGCCCCTCTTCGATACGGGCGATGATCCGCTCGCCCCGGTATTTTTCCCTGAACCCCCCGAGATCTATAGCGATGTGATCATCAGGGGTCCGATAGATGGGATAGCGGTACTCCTCGGTTCTCTCAAGCGACCCGGCAAGAATCGGCTCGTAGTACCCCGTGAAGAGGACCTCTCCCCCTTCCCTTCCGGTACTCCGATAGATATCAAATCTCCGTCGAATAATCTCCTCCCGTTGCTCGTTCAAATCCGACGTCCTGATAATCTCCAGAAAATCACGAAGGGACTCCTTCAGTTCTCCCACGGTGCATACGCGGTCCCCAAGATGAAACTCACGCCCCTCGGGGAGTCGGTCGTAATACTCCATGCTCCGGTCGATCGCACGCTCCAGGGACGCCCGATCAAGGTCATCGATCAGTGGGGGAACATCACGGGGAGAAATCGGAACAAGGGGGGGAAGCATCCCCCGTTCCGGCGGCGTTACCGCGCACCCCGCCACGAAGAATAGAAGCAGAAGAAACAGTGTCCTCTTCATCCGCACAGTACACCACACAATTCAGGGTTTTCCCGGATATCTGTATCAGATAGGCGGGAAAACTTCAACGGCATCCAGCAAGATCCGGTTCTCCCGTCATATGGCTGTGCGCTCATTCACCGCAACCGCTGCAATCGCCTGAGCAGGTCTGGCAATCAGGCTGGAGACCCGTTGCAACGACCTCGATATCGAAGACCAGGGTCTTCCCGGCCAGGGGATGATTTACATCCAATTTTACCACGTCATCGAGTATCTCCGCCACGATGACGGGGATAGGGCGTCCTGACCGGTCCGACATCTGAACGACCATGCCTGTCTCAAGCTCCATATCCGGGGGGATATTCGACCGGGGGAAATCAACCACATGATCCTCCCGGCGCTCCCCGTACCCCTCTTCCGGGGAAACCGTCACCCTTTTTTTCTCCCCGGGCTCCATCCCGACAACGGCATCGTCAAACCCCTTTATGAGCTGTCCCGCTCCCACGGTAAAGACAAGGGGGGCACGCCCCTCGGAAGAATCAAACACATTGCCGTCTTCGAGGCTCCCGGTGTAGTGCACGCTTATCGTATCTCCGGCCTCTATCGCTTTTGTCATACCAACTCTCCTCTCTTGAAAACAAAATACATTAGTGACTTACATACAAAAGGACCACCACACCCCGCAGAGCATGGTGGTCCTTGTATATACCCTCCGCCATGTAGCTGATTCGAATCCTCGTCGGTGAAACCATCCACCGGATGGTTCCGGCTTACAACATCATTCCCTTGGCTGTCAAGACATATTCTCTTGAGCGGGAGAGCTGTTCCGTCACGATCGCTTGAGCAGGCGCCGCGCAAAACCAGCGATCGAGATGATGATCAGAACAAGAATGAGAAGAACGCCGAAGGCGGCCCAGGTGACGGAGGTCCCCCTCTTCAGGATATTGACGGGGTTCCAGCTGGGCTCGACAAGCTGACGCCCCAGCCTGCCCCGGTATCGCTCAGGGATATCCGGCACCCCATCACCCGTGGTATCGGGAAATGATCGGAGATACTCCAGAAATCCTTTATATTCCTTGAGTTCCTGGATCCCGGGGGTCTCTTTGTCCGCATCGACCCGGGCGGTTCTCAGATCGGCAATGGGATTTCCGTCCCGGTTCTTCGGAACGATATCCAGGATATGCCAGGTAAAATCTCCTACGATCTTCAAAAAGGTGGCGTTGTAGATATCGGCGGCGACCCGGATAAGCCGCATGTTTGACGTCGAATAATCCAGGCGTTCATACCCCCTCTGTTCGTCGCCGATCCATATCTTCGTCACCCGGTCAAATATCATCCGGTGGGGGTTGTACGAAAATTTGACCCCGGAGATCTGGAGGTAGTAATCGGGGCCCTTCAGGGGATAGATACTCGTCAGGATCTCCAGGGCCTTCTTGAGTTCGGCGGGATAGATATAAAAGGATATCAGGGGATATCCCATCGAAGCGCGATCATCGAACCCGATCCCCAGGGGGATGGCTCGAAAGGCATCGCAGACGGCGATATTTCCCGTCCTCCCCGGTTCGATCGCATCGCGGATGACCCCGTTGCTGACCACCGCCGCCTCCACACGGGAAGCCGGATCGGCCGGATCGAAGTCATAACTGCTAATGTACCAGAGGATCGAGTCGGCGATCAGGTTTCCCAGGTTGCATTCATCCTCCCTGAGTTCAAGGCTGAAGGGGGTACCGGCGATAACCCGGCGAAACCCCAGTTCCTCCGACGCCAGGACCTCCTCATCGATGCGGGACTCAAATGCGTCGATCATCCCGGCGATGGGGAGATCTCCCCTGATGGAATCATCCACATCGACAAGGCGATACCCCTTCAGGGACACCCTTCCTCCGTCCCAGATAATGTCCATCACCCCTACCTGCCTCCCGTAGGACCAGGCCTGGACGATGAGGGTATCATTCACCATCCTGAGGCCGGTCTTCGTATGGGTATGACCGCTGATGATGACATCGATCCCGGGGACCCGGCGTGCCAGGATTTCGTCCTCTGACCGCCGGGGATCGTCGGAAAGCCCGCTGTGCGACAGACAGATCACGATATCGGCTCCCTCTGCGCCACGCAGTCTTTCGACCATCTCTTGCGCCGCCGGAATCGGGTCTCTGAAGGTCACGGGTGAGGCGAAGGGGGCCACCTCTGCGGCATCCCTCCCCATGAGCCCGAAGAGACCGATCCGTATCCCTCCCCTCTCGATAATCCGGTAAGGCCTCACGATTCCCCGCGCAAAGATCGCCTCCAGATCGTCATCGGCGGCACTTTCACGGCTGAAGATGATGTTGGAGAGGACTATCGGAGGAATCCGTCCAAGACGTTCGGCGCTCGAGAGGATACGGGCCAGCCCCGCAGGCCTGAGGTCAAACTCGTGATTTCCAAGGGTGACCGCATCGTACCCCATCGCTCCCATCAGTCTGAGCTCAAAGGCCTCTTCCCGGCTCAACATGTGGAAGAGGGAGCCCATGAGAAAGTCGCCGGCATCCAGGACCAGGACGGGGTTTGTCCTGTCCTCCTTGACCTGCATGATAATGCTCGTTATGCGAGCCCACCCGCCGACGGTTGCGTCGTCTCCCGTTTCCAGAGGTGTATAGTCGACATTGGGAGAAAATCCCAGGAGGTGAGAGTGGAGATCATTCGTGTGGATGATGGTTATCGTCTTCCCGGCCGCACACAGAGGCTGGGCCATAACGATCATACCGGCTATCAGACACAAAAGGCAGAGATGCTTCATCGGGCAGGCAACTCCTCTCTCAGGCAGCCCCCTGGCGGAGTTTCCCGCTCCAGGCGGGTTGGTCGCCACACCGGGGACATGCTCCGGCACCCTTTCGTATCGCATAGAGGTACTGAAGGTGTGACACCTGCAAGGCCCTCGCCGCCTCTTCGGGCGATTCGAAGAGGGGGATCTGATATGTTTCCCGATAGGAGACCGTCTTGTATACGGCATTGGGGGTATAGATCGCCGCCGGTTTTCGGTAGTGATGGCACTTCTTGACCAGTTCGCCGATCGCGTCGATGATCATGGGGTGCCACAGGCTGGGGACCGGCAGCAGGCCGTCCACCTCGTCGGACGAAAGGAGGATGTCGAAGATGTCCAGAAAGGTCTGCATGGAGAGGGCGGGCCCCAGATCGATCGGATTCGAGACATTGAAGATCTGCCCCGTCCGGCTCAAACGGTCCTGGGTCTCGGGGGAGAGCCGGGCCATCTCCAGCCCCGCCTCCACCAGCAGATCCGCCGTAATCCCCCCGAAGGCACCCGAATTGGTAAAGACGGCGATTCTCCTCCCCCGGAGAGGGGGCATGCGCGTAAAGATCTTCGGGAGGGAATGAAGCTCGGAGATGGTATTCACCCGGATGATCCCCGCCTGCCTGCAGGCGCCCTCGAAGAGGACGTCATTGTTGGCCATTCCCGCCGTGTGCGACCGGGCCGCCTCGGCCCCCTCCTCCGTTCTCCCCACCTTGAAGGCAAGGATCGGTTTCCGGGCGCGCCGCGCCGCATCGAGAAACTTCCGGCCATGCTGGACGTTCTCGAGATACATGCCGATCACTTCCGTACTGTCATCCCCATCCAGGTACTCAATCATGTCCGCCTCGTCAACATCGGATTTGTTTCCGATGCTGATCACCTTGTTGGCCTTCACCACATCCTTTTTCAGAGACTCCATCACCACAGCCACCACCCCGCCGCTCTGGATGATATAGGATACGGTCCCCGGTTCGGAGATGAAGGCTTCGAACGTCTCTTCCAGGACACCGTAGAAACAGCAGAAGCGGTTGCGGGCATTGAGCACCCCCAGACAGTTGGGACCCATGATCCTGAGCCCGTATTCCTTCGCGGTTCGGCTGATCTCCCGCTGCATAGCCCGGCCCTGCTCTCCTCCCTCGGCGAAGCCCGCACTTTCGATGATGATGTGCCTGATCCCCTTTTCACCGCACTGTCTTACAAAGGAAGGGACCACCTCGGCGGGGGTGATGATGACCGCGAGATCCACCTTCCCGGGGATATCCCCCACGGCGACAAAGCCCTCGCACCCGTGCACGGTCTCTCCGCTCCGGTTGACGACATACACCGGGCCACTGAAGGATGAAAACTTACGAAGCGTCGTGCAGATCGTCGCCCCCAGGTTAAAGGGGGCATTGGAGGCCCCTATCACCACTACCGATTCGGGATCAAAAAAGGTTTCCACCCCGGTCTCCTCTGTCCTGTATTTCCATAACGCTGCCCGTTATATTTTTTGGCAAAATATCTTACCTTAAAACTCATGTCAAGCGACTTCCACACGAGACCGATCCTCTCTCGCGGGAAATCGCCCGCCGGTACGGAGGAAAAGGCGTATCTGTCGTATGAAGAAACAGGCGGGCGGGGTTGTGTCTCAGAGCTCGATAATCATGGCGACTTCGTCGCAGAAATCAGGATACTTCGAACACTTGAAACAATCCGACCATACCTTCTCGGGAAGCTCGGACTTGTCGGTGACGACAAACCCGAGGGTCTTGAAGAACTCGGTCTGATACGTCAGGGTGAATATTCTCATCAGGTCGAGCGTTATCGCCTCGGAGATGCACGCCTCCACCAGTTTTCTGCCGATGCCTGTCCTCCTGTTCTCTTCCCTGACATACAGGGAACGGACCTCCGCCAGATTCTCCCAGAAGATGTGCATGGCGCAGAAACCGACCAGTGATCCCTCATCGTCGAGATACACGAAGAAGTCGCGCAGGCTGCTGTACAGATCCATCAGGGACCTCGGGAGCATCTCACCCTTGTTTGACGAGAGATTGATCATCTGGTGAATGATCTTCGCGTCGCTGACCTTTGCCTTTCTCAGCATCCTTCACACCCGCCTTTCGCTTCGCCTGCACCCTCTTACCGTCCGGAAATCTTCAACATCTCAGACGCATGCTGTCTGGTCTTTTCCGTTATCTCGACACCGCTCAACATACGGGCGATCTCATCAAGCCGCTCCTCATACGAAAGGGGGTCCACGCCGGCGCTGGTCCGTTCTCCCTGCACCTTCTTTGAAACAAGAAAATGCGTATCGCCGAAGCAGGCAATCTGCGGCAGGTGGGTGATGCAGATAACCTGGTGGTGGCCGGCAACGTCCTTCAGCTTCTTCCCGACGACCTCCGCCACGGCGCCCCCGATCCCGCTGTCCACCTCGTCAAAGATGACCGTACCGACCGAGCCGGCGCCTGCCAGCACCTTTTTCATGGCGAGGACGATCCGGGACAGTTCCCCGCCGGAGGCGATGCGGTTGAGGGGCATCAACTCCTCCCCCACGTTGGTCGACAGATAGAATTCCACGTCGTCCATCCCCTTCGAGTTAAGTGAAGAAGCAGCCCTCTCCCTCGCACGATCAGCGAACCGGACCTCGAACCGGGTGTCGGCCATCCTCATCGAACGGATCTCGTCCTCCACCGCTCTCTTCAGGGTCTCGGAGGCATGTCTTCTCCTCTCCGACAGCCCTTCGGCCCTCTCCAGGAGTACCCCCTCTCTCCGTTCGATCTCTTCGGAGAGGCGGGCAATCTCCTCTCCCAGGGAGGCGATCCCTTCCAACTCCGCGGCGATCTCTTCCTTTCTTCTCAGAATATCCTCTATCGTCGCCCCGTACTTGCGCTTGAGTCTTCCCAGGTAGGCAAGCCGGTCATCGATCACCTCCAGCCGCGCGGGGTCAAAGGTGATCCCCTTCACGTAATCCCTCAGCACGAAGGAAATCTCCTCGAGATTGAAGAACGCTGATTCCAGGTCCTCCTCCGAGACCTTGAGCCCGGGGTCTATCTTCCGGATTTCCTTGATATCGTCAACAACGTTCCCCAGCCTCTCCATGACGGAACCCTCGGCGGCGTACAGGATGTCATAGGCGCCTCTGGCGTATTCATCGAGCCTCTGCGCGTTGCCGAGGATCCTCTTTTCATCCTGGAGGGCGGCGTCCTCTCCGATCTTCACATCGCTCTTTTCGATCTCGTCCAACTGGAATCTCAGGAGTTCATCTTTCTGAATCCTCTCATTATCACGTATCTTCAGCTCAGCCAGTCTCTTCTGCAAACCCTGCCAGTCGGTATAGAGGTCGGAGAATGCGTTTCTGGGAGCGAGCAGCCCCCCGAAGGTGTCCAGGATATCTATATGATTGTCGGCATCCAAGAGGATCTGATGCTCGCGCTGGCCGCATATATTGACGAGCGCTTCTCCGAGCGATGTGAGCATCCCCAGGGTTGCGGGACTCCCGTTGATATAGACCCTGTTCCGTCCCTCCCTCGACACCACACGCTTCAGCAGCAGGTCGTCGCTCCCTTCCATCCCGGCCTCTTCCAGCCGCTTGCGCACCTCTTCATTCCCGCCCACGTCGAAGAGGGCCTCGACGACAGCGGATTCTTCCGATGAGCGCACGATATCGCTCGATGCCCGGTCCCCCAGGAGGAGACTCACCGCGCCGATGATGATCGACTTGCCGGCACCCGTCTCCCCCGAGAGGATATTCAGTCCCTCGGTAAAGGAAACCTTCAGTTCATCGATGATGGCGAGGTGTTGTATGTGCAGTTCCGTCAGCATCTTATCCGGGCAGCCCGCCCCACCCCAGTTTGGTTCGCAGGATCTCCAGGTAATCACGATGGGGAGATTCCACCAGTTTGATACGGTGTTTCGATTTCCGTACCCGTACCCTGTCACCCGATTTCAGGATAAAGAGATCCTGCCCGTCGAGCGTCACGGACGCCTTCCCCTCCTTCGTCCGGATGACCACCTCCACAACGGATTCGGGGGGGAGCACGATGGGCCGGTTTGTCAGGGTGTGCGGGCATATGGGGTTGATGATGATGGAGTCCAGTTCCGGCATTACAATAGGACCGCCCGAAGAGAGGGAATAGGCGGTGGAGCCGGTCGGAGTGGAGATGATGAGGCCGTCTGCCTTGAAGGTGCTCAGATACCTCCCGTCGACAAAGGTCTCCAGATTCACCATACGGGAGAGATCCCCCCGGTTGATGACGACATCGTTGAGGGCCGGATGTTCCGTGCCCTCCACGGACACGCTCAGCATCATGCGCCGGGATGTCTTGTACTTCCCCTCGAGGATCACCTCCATGGTGTCGAGCATCTCATCCAGATTGACCACCGTCATGAACCCGAACCCGCCCATATTGATCCCCAGGATAGGCACATCGGACTCCATTGCCAGGCGGGCCGCCATGAGGAGCGTCCCGTCACCCCCGAAGATCACCAGCATATCCACCGTCGATGACAGGTCGCTGCCGGACATCCCCGGCCTGTTCACCTGGGCCGCTATCTCTCCCTCGAAGAAAACCCCCACCCCTCTCTCGGAGAGCCATTCGGTGAGCCGCAATGCATACTCAGCGGCCCTTTCCTTGCCGCGGTTCGCTATAATCCCCACCTTCCTTATATCCATAACGATCTCCGAATGTTACTTCCGAAACACCGGCTGGAATCCTTGCAGCTACCTACCACAAAAACGAAGAGCTGTCCATGGGAAAGACTGGGGCGAAAAACCCTCGACGGGCTGAGGGACATACCCGGCGTGGCCGGTTCCCGCCCGATCCAAGAAATGTTTGACACCGCACGGAGAAACAGGTACGTATATTTTCCAACGTAGAAAACATGAACAGTGTTTGTCAATGACCATTAGAAACCGGGGGAGGTCGTCGGATGGAAGAAAGAGTTCTCAAGAGGGGGCAGGAAGAGCTTCGAAAGTATGTTCTCGACGCCCGTCTCTGTACGGGATGCGGGGCCTGCATCGACCTGTGCCCCTACTACCGGTCATATCGGGGAAAGACGGCAGTGCTCTTCCCCTGCGTCATCGATGAGGGACGGTGCTTCGCTTACTGTCCGAAGGTAGAGGTCGATCTCGACCAGGTATCTCAACGCCTTTTCGGAAAGGCATACGGCGGCGATCCTCTCGGGACGTATCAGTCGATCTCCGCCGTCCGGGCCGGCGAACGGGTGAAGGGTATTTCCCCGCAGGCGGGTGGGACCGTGTCGGCCCTCACCTACTTTGCTCTTCAGAAGGGATATATCGACGGGGCGGCCCTGACCGACCGGAAGGGGCTCCTCCCCGTTCCCCGTTTCGTCACCGATCCGGAAGACGTCCTTGCCTGCAGCACCTCGAAGTACGCGGCGGCGCCGACCCTCTCGGCGGTGAACCGGGCCGTTGCGGAGGGACACAGAAATATCGGTGTCGTCGGCACCCCCTGCCAGGTGCTGGCCACGGCGCTGATGCGATCGAACCCGCTACATATCGAAGATTTCGAGGATCCCTTCGGACTCGTCGTCGGTCTGTTCTGTACCTGGGCAATCGACTTCAGGCTCTTCGAACCCTTTCTCGCCGAGAGGATCGATATCGGCCGGATCAAAAAGATCGACATCCCTCCGCCGCCGTCGGAGATTCTGGAGGTATTCGGAGATAACGGAACAAACCTGGAGATCACCCTGGACGAAGTCCGGGAGCTTGTCCCCAACGGCTGCTCCTACTGCATCGACATGACCTCGGAATTCTCCGACCTTTCCGTGGGGGTGATGGAGGGCCGTCCCGACATGAACACCCTGATCGTGAGGACGGATCGGGGGCGAAAGATCGTCGAGGAGGCCGAGGAAGAAGGGTACGTGATCCTTTCGGAACTGCCGGAGGAAAACCGCGAGCACCTGATTTGGGCCGCGGGGAACAAGAAGAGTCGTGGCCTGAAAAAGGCACAGGGCGAAGGGATCATCAATATGAGTGATAATGAGGCGAAATCCTACCTGAGGATGAGCGTCGAAGTCCTTGAACGGCTGATTGCATAGATGGAGGATACGATGTCCTATTTGACCGATACGAATGAAGGGGCTTCCTACCTGGTGATGGGAAACGAGGCGATCGTCCGGGGCGCCCTTGAGGCGGGAGTCAATGTCGCCAGCGGATACCCGGGGACCCCGTCATCGGAGATCATCGAGAGCCTCTCCACGGTGGCCGGGGAGCGGAACCTCTATGTCGAGTGGTCCGTCAATGAGAAGGTGGCCCTCGAGGTGGCGGCGGCGGCTTCCTTCGCCACGCTGCGGGCGCTGTGCGTCATGAAACAGAACGGCGTGAACGTGGCGTCCGATTTTCTGCTCCATCTCGTCGGTTCGGGGACCAGGGGAGGATTCGTCCTGGTCACCTGCGACGATCCGGGAGCCCTGTCCAGCGTCAACGAGGGGGAATCCCGCTACTTCGCGCGGCTCATGGAGATCCCGCTCCTCGAACCGGGCACCTTCCAGGAGGCCAAGGAGATGACCACGTGGGCCTTCGACCTGTCGGAGGAGCTCAGGCAGATCGTGGTCGTCAGGAGCGTGACCCGCATGTCCCACGCAAGCGGGAACATCACCTACGGGAAACTCCCCGACGGCGGGAGGACGGCCGCATTCAAATTCGACGGGTTCGTCCTCGATCAGGACGAAGGGATCGTGATCAGCGCACCCGTGGCCTGGAAGCACCAGCAGCAGCAGGAGAAGGTAAAAAAGGCCCGTGAGATATTCGAGGACTGCCCTTTCAATACGTACGAAGGGCCGGAGAAACCCGAGCTGCTGCTCGTCACGAGCAGCGCCTGCTACCTCTACAGCAGGGAGGCGATCAACGTCCTCGGCGCTGAAGAGCGCGTGGGTCTCTTGAAACTGGGGACAACCTGGCCCCTCCCGCCGAAACTGATGGCAAAACACCTCTCGAAGACGGATCGGGTCATGGTGGTGGAGGAGGTCCTCCCCTTCCTGGAGGAGAACGTGAAGATCCTGGCCGCCGAGCAGGCCGGCACGATCGGTGTCAAGACCTTCCACGGGAAGAATGACGGGACGATCCCCATGACGGGGGAACTCAATCCCGATCTGGTCATCGCCGCCCTGAGTTCCGTCCTCGGGATCGAGTACACCCCCGTTCCGGAAGAGTACGATCAGGCGGCCCAGTCCTCCGTCATCTCCCGCGCGCCGAACCGGGAGCAGGTCTTCTGTCCCGGCTGTCCGCACCGCGCGTCCTTCTTCAGCATTCACAACGCCCTCGAGATGGACGGCAGACAGGGATTCGTCTGCGGGGACATCGGCTGTTACACCATGGCCATCGGCTCTACGGGCTTCAGCACCCTCAAGACACTCCACTCCATGGGGTCGGGCACGGGGATCGCCAGCGGCTTCGGGAAGCTGGGACAGTTCGGTATGGACCAGCCCATCCTGGCGGTGTGCGGGGATTCGACCTTCTACCATGCCGTCATCCCGGCCATCGTCAATGCGGTCCACAACAGATCAAACATCACCCTGGTGGTGCTGGACAACAGCGGGACGGCGATGACGGGATTCCAGCCCCACCCCGGCCTGGATCACAACGTCCTGGGCGAGGAGGTCCCCCCCATCGATATCGCCCGGATATGCGAGGGGATCGGCGCCCGGGTCGAGATCAGAGACCCCTTCGATCTGGAAGGGACGCGGGAGACGCTGAACGAACTGATCGAGGATGCGAGCGGTGTCAAGGTGCTGATCATGCGCAAGGCCTGTGCCCTCAGCCCGCAGAGGAAACATAAAAAGGATTACGAGGTCCACGTCGACCAGACCATCTGCGTGGGAGAGGAGTGCGGGTGCGGACGTCTCTGCACCCGGATATTCGGCTGCCCCGGACTCATCTGGAACGGGGAGAAGCAGAAGGCGCAGATCGACGAGGTCATCTGCGTGGGGTGCGGCGTCTGCGCCGATATCTGCCCGCAGGGGGCGATCAAACGGGAGGAGGTGGCCTAACGTGATGACTGCGAAACGATTACCCAAGGACCCCTATAATATCATCATTACCGGCGTCGGCGGCCAGGGGAACGTCATGGCCTCCCGCGTGTTTTCGAATATGCTGGTGCACAGAGGATTCCATGTCACCATCGGAGAGACCTTCGGCGCCTCGCAGCGGGGAGGCTCTGTGATGAGCCATGTCCGGGTGTCTTCAGAATCAACCTGGAGCCCCCAGGTACCGAAGGGGAAGGCCGATGTGGTGGTCACACTCGAACCGATCGAGGCCATCCGGGTACTGGCAGGGTACGGCAATCCCGCGGTGAAGGTCCTCACGAACACCCGCGCCGTCTATCCCGCCGGGGTCATAGCCGGGAAACTCTCCTATCCGACGCTCGATGAAATCAAGGAAACCCTGAAGAAGCTGTCGGCCCGCGCGTGGTTTATCGATGCCACCGACGAGGCGGTCAAACTGGGAAACTCGATCCTGGGGAATATCATCATGATCGGTGCCCTCTCGGCGGTGGGCGATCTTCCCGTCGGCCGGGACGATTTTTCCGCGGTTCTCTCGCGAACCCTCCCCGCGGAGAAGATGGGCGACAACCTCAAGGCCTTCGACCTGGGGATGGAGATGATGAAGCAGTAACGTGCCGGGAGGAAACCACAGGGCCGGAGGCGGCATACCCTCCGGCCTTTTTTGTTCCCCTTCCGGGGGTATTCAGCCTTCGCCGAGACCGGCCTTGACATGATCGAGGACCCGCACCATGGCCTCGCCGGCCCCGGTATTAAGAACAACGGAGGCCTCCGTATCGAGCGGCGTGGGATCACGGTTGATAATAACCAGTCCGGCCCCGCTCCGGACGGCGTAGATCGGCATGTAGGCGGCGGGATAGACGACCAGCGACGAGCCGATGACGATACACAGATCGCACCGCCGTGACCGCTCTTCCGCCTCGCGTGTCTCCTCGACGGGCATGGCCTGTCCGAACGAGATGGTTGCCGATTTCATGATACCGCCGCAGGCATCGCACATCGGTATCTCCACGCCGTCATCGAGCCATCCCTCGATCTCCTCGCGGGGCCAGCGTTTCTTGCAGTCCAGGCAGATGACATACCGCGTCGTCCCGTGGAGTTCGATCACCCGGTCCGGGGAATTGCCCGCCATCTGGTGGAGGCCGTCGATATTCTGGGTGATGACACAGTCCAGCTTCCCCAGTTTCTCAAGTTCGGCGACGGCGTAGTGGGCTCGGTTGGGCTGCACGTCCGTCCAGGGAATGGCGCGGAAGAACTGCCAGGCACGGCGCCGCACCTCGATATCGCCGACGAATCGCTGATAGGTGAACTCCCGGGGATCGAACTTCGTCCAGATGCCCCCGGGGGAACGGAAATCGGGGATACCCGATTCGGTGCTGATCCCCGCCCCGGTGAACACCACAATTTTCCGAGCATCAAGGATAAGGTCCGCAATCTCTCTGGTTCTTTGTTCGAACTCTTCGTTGCGCATCTCCACCTCCCTCCCTGGATTGTCATCGTCTCTGCTAGTTCGCATACCCCACCATGATCTGTCAACCTCGGGATTACCCCGCCGATTTTTCGGGGACATTTTTGCGGATCTTTAAGAATATCCATTAAAGATACCTACTTGAATGCCGATATATCGCATATATTTCTTCAAAACCGTTCGAGCAGTATTTATAATTCAACCCCATGGAGCACAAAGGAGGACAGGCATGCAGCACGTACAGGCCATGATCGACTGGTTAATTCCCGACGAGGTACGGGAGAACGTCGACCAGTACATCCGGGCGAAACAACTGGTTATCTTCTGCCTGATCGGTCCGGCATTCTTTATCCCGAATATCATCAAGTGGAAGAATGTCGGCAGCACCGCACTGGCCGTCAGCATGACCGTGGTGATGATCCTGGTCGTCGGCATGCCCCTTCTCTTGAGATACATGAAGTCGCTTGCCATCTTCGCCAATTGCACCTTCGCCGTCCTGGTCTGGCACTTCATATTCCTTCCCTACTGCACGGGGGGCATTCATTCCTCCGCCCTGACCTGGAATCTGGTGATACCCGTCTTCGCGGCGGCCTTCGCCGGGATACGAAGCTCATTCGCCTGGTCCGCCGTCATGCTCCTGGAGATCGGCATCTTTTCCTATTTCGAGGCGGCCGATGTGGTACTTCCGATCATTACCCTGACACCCAAGCAATTGATGGAGACGCAGATCGCCAACGCCGTCGGTCCCCTCCTGGCCGTCGTGTTGACCATGTTCTTCGCCGAGCAGGGACGAAAACAGGCCTTCGATGCCCAGAGGCTGGCACAGGAGGAGGTGCTGACTGAGCAGGAACGATCCAAACGTAAAGCGGATCAGAACGCCAAAGAACTGCAGAAGATCTTCGAGCGGATTCGCGAGAGCGCTCAGAATCTGAACACCGAGGTGGAAGACATCTCGGAAAAGATCAGACAGAATGCCAGCCACTCCGCCAAGGCGGACCATGTCATGAGGGAATCCGAGCGGATCGTTGCCTCGGCCCAGGAATCCATGAAACGGTTGATCTCTTCCATGGAAAACATAGCCTCGGCCAGCGAGAATACGTCAAAGATCATCAAGACCATCGACGAGATCGCCTTTCAGACGAACCTGCTGGCTCTGAACGCCGCCGTCGAATCGGCCCGCGCCGGCGAGGCGGGTGCGGGGTTTGCGGTCGTCGCAGAGGAGGTCCGGAACCTGGCGCTGCGCTCGGCGGAGGCCGCACGGAACACGGCCGGTCTGATCGCCGAGACGGGGAAGACCATCAATGAGGGGACCGAGCTCGTCTCCGGGACCGACACGGCCTTCGTCAATGTCGCCGACAGCGTTACCAAGGTTGTAGATCTGATCGCCGAGATCGCCGACTCATCCAATCACCAGGCCGAGGGAATCGAGCACATCAACCTGACGGTCACCGAGATGGCCCAGATAGTGGAATCGCAGGATATGGCAAACCAGCGGTATCAACTGGTCGAGGCTTGAGACAGAGGCGAGAGCGGGACACCTCGTTGCTCGCCCAACCCTTTTCACCCGGGCTTCCTTGGATCCGAGGGCATTTTAACCACCAAGAATTCTCAAACAAGAAAAATCCCTTGACAAGATTTATTTGCGCTGTATGGTCTCTGCATGTCCCGGAGGGAGCTCTCCTCGCCAGACAATATCCGCGACACATGTATCTCGGGAGAACAAGATGGCACAAAAAGGCAACCAGAGCGTCATCCTTATCCCGTCGGCGTTACAGTTGGTTGGGATCATCGGAGGCGTATGGGGGATACTTGTCGTCCTCAGCGCAACGCTGGCCTATCTCCCGGAACATCCTGAGTTTTCGCTGTTCACCACCTATCTGAGTGACATCGGAGCCACTCCCGGCTGGCCCCAGATACTCTTCAATGCCGGAACGCTTATCGCCGCACCGATACGATACCTTGTGCTTGTTCTGCTGGCATTGCGGCTTGGGCAGTTAGGCGCAGGCCGTGCTTTTCTCGTCGCCGTCTTGATCATCGGCTTGATTTCAGGCACCGGCAGCGTTGTGATGACAGCCGTGCCTTTCAGCGTGTCGCTTGCGGTCCACAAATCAGGAATCTCGCTATACTTTTTGGGGGTTGTTGTCCTCCAAATGCTGATAGGCATCGGGGAATGGTCCCTGCCGGGCGTTCCTCGAGTCTTGCCGGGATTGTGCTTTCTGATGGTAGTCGTGTACTTTATTTTTGCGATACTGGTCATTCTCCACGAGCAGGAAGCCGTGAGTCGGAACACGCCTGTGATCTGGGAATGGCTGGCATTCCTCTCGTCGATGGTTTGGGTTTTTGCCCAGAGCATTTTGTTGGGTAAAAGGAGTGCCGATCGATGATGAGTATCCAACGAGGCTATCGCTGCGCGCACTGAAGGGGCTCTTGGCAGACACCTGGACGGGTGGCCAGACCCGAAACAAAGGAGACACGAAACATGGATTACACCCGGATGACCGCCCCGTGCGGATTGGACTGCTTCAACTGCCCCCTCTATCTGGCTGTCGAGGACGAAGCCCTCAGGGCCGCGCTGGCGAAGCACATGAACATCCCGATAGAAAAAGTACCCTGCAGGGGGTGCCGGGACGAAAAGGGCCTCATCCCCTATCTGGACATGACCGAACCCTGCAACGTCTACCGATGTACACGGGGAAAAGGGATCGACTTCTGCTGAGACTGCGGGGATTTTCCCTGCGATCATCTGCACCCGTACGCGGACAGGGCGGACCGGGTCCCTCACAATACGAAGGTCTTCAATCTGTGCCTGATCAAGAAGATGGGCCTTGAAGCATGGGCTGAAGAAAAGGCGCAGCGGGTCAAAAGGACGTATTTCAAGGAGAAGTGGAAGCTGTAAGGCATTCGGGGCCGGATCATCGCTGCCGTATCCGAAGTACCTCAAACCGCCCCCTCTGATCCCGAAGAGACAGAGAGAGGTCCCCCGACCAACGGCGACAGGCCGGGACTGTTCTTATTATCCAGCTGTTTTATTGCTTCTTTTTCGTGCCTTCCAGGAGGGCGTCAATCCGAGCGTGGTCGTCCCCGGACCCGATGCAGGTCCTGAAGAGCCATTCCTGCGTCCGCGCGGTCCCGTCGATATCCATTTCAGCAGATACTAAAAAGGCGGATGGACGGTCATGAAGGTAAAGACGCCCATCCCGTTTTTCTCTGGTTTCGTCGGCTCGCCGTTGATCACGCGGATCATCAGATCGATCATCTCGTCCTTCAGTGCATCGAGGGATTTCCCCTCCACCAGGCCGCCCGCGTTGACATCCATGTCGTCTTCCATGGCCCCATAGAGGCGGCTGTTGCTCGCCACCTTGATGACCGGGACCGTGGGAAACCCCGCCGGGGTCCCCCGTCCCGTGGAAAAGAGCATCAGCTGCGACCCGCCCGCCGCAAATCCCGCCATGGAATCCGCATCGTATCCGGGCCCGTCCTGGAGGACCAGCCCCTTCCCGGCGGGGGCGGCGGCGTAGTCCACCACCTCGCTGATCTCCCGCGTTCCTCCCTTGACGATACACCCCATGGACTTCTCCGCGATGGTGCTCATCCCGCCGTCCATGTTCCCCGGCGTGATGACCAGCCCAGCCAGTTCCCCCATCGTCTCCCGGGTCCGCTCCTCGGCGCGGTCCACCATCTCGGTTATCCGCGCCGCCACCTCCGGATCCTTCGCCCGGCGCGCCAGGACGTGGGCCGTCCCGATCATCTCCGTGTTCTCCCCGAACATGACCGTCGCCCCGCGGTCCACCAGCCAGTCCGCGACGGCCCCCATAACGATGTTCGCGGTGACCCCCGACATGGCATCGGACCCCCCGCACTCGATGGAGATCAGGAGATCCCCCCACGCAATCGGTTCGCGTTCTTGTTTTCTTAATCCCGCCAGATAGTGACGTGTGGCTTCGATCCCCTTCTCCGCCGTCCTGAGCGATCCCCCGTCGTCCTGGACGTTCAGGATCGTGAGGGGCTTGCCGATCCCCTCGAGCTGCGGCGCCAGAGCTTTGACGTTGGAGACCTCGCATCCCAGGCCTATCAGGACGGCCGCCCCGACGTTGGGATTTCGCAGCATCCCCGTCAGGACGCGGAAGAGGATCTCCAGATCGCGCATCCCGCCCCGGCCGCAGCCGTGGGCGTGGGTGACGCAGACCGCCTCCGGGACCTCCCGCCATATCCGGTTGACCACGCCGTTGGCGCAGGAGACGGTAGGGATGACCAGGGTGTGGTTCCGTATTCCCACCCCTCCATCACCCCGGCGGTAGCCGCTGATCGTTCTTACTTCTTCCATCGCTCGCTCTCCAGATTGTGGGTGTGCACCCAGGCGCCGCGCCCGATCTCCTGCGCGCTCACCCCCACCACCTCGCCGTACTTGATGATCTCTTCCCCCGCTGGGATGTCGCGGAGGGCCACCTTGTGGCTCGCCGGGATCGCCTCCCGGGCGCTCAGCCCTCCCGTCCCGCGGCACAGGATATCCTCCCCGGCGGCCAGGTCGCGGAGGGCCACCCCCACGTTGTCCTTCCCGTTAATGACCAGCACGTTGTCATGCATGGGATCACCTCACGCTCCGGGGGGCTTCATGTACTGCACCGTCCCGTCCTGGATCACGGCGACCCGGGCTTCCCCGGGATACTCACCTTCCAGGAGGGCCAGGACCTCCGGCCAGGTCTTTACAACGGTCGCGTCGTCGATATGACAGACCAGGTCGAGCATCGTCCTGTCCGGAAAGGGGGCCATGATGATGAGCCGCTTCATGACGGCCCGCAGAAACCCCTGCCCCGCGATCTTGGGTTCGAAGTGGCGGCCGCCGTAGTCGGTCCCCCATGCCCGCATGACATAGTGGGGAACCTGCCCCTCCGGCGCGTCGGCGATGAGGACCGCCGTCCCCGAACCGCCCGGCTTCAGCGCCATCAGCGACAGGAGGAGGGAGATGGCCGATTCATTCGCCTTCCCGTAGGCGTTGCAAACGGCGATGTCGTACCCGGTCGCGTGGGGGATACCGTAGTGTTCCCTCCCTTCCTCGGCCCCGGCCCGGTGGGTGTCCCTGAACGGCCCGGCGTAGAGGCTGGTGATCTCCCCCCGGCGGTTGATCAGACAGTCCACCTTGAACTGCAGACCGGCCAGGTCGCCGGCGGCGGCGCACTCGGCCCGCATGATGTTGTCGTCGAAGTTTCCCAGGCCGGTTCGGCCGGGGGCACGGTACAGCTGGTTGTGGAACTGGTTGATCGATTCGATCCCGGCAATCCCCGGGAGGACGATCTTCGCGCCCCCCCCGAATCCCACGTGGACGTGGGCGGTGATACACCCGATCCCGATCCTCAGGTCACAGTTCATGAATTCGCGGTTGATCCAGACCTCCACCCCCGTGGGGGTCCGTCCTGCCCGCACGGTGTTCTGAAAGGGATCGTGGTTGTAGACGGCGTAGTTTTCCACGATATGATCCCCCAGCTTCTTCCGGGCATTGATCATGTCGTAGGCCCCGTGACTCCCCAGGGCCCAGATGAACCGGATCTGATCCCGTTCCATCCCGGCCCGGTGGAGGGCATCGAGGACAAAGGGGGCGACGTCCTTGACCGGCGTGGGACGGGTCATATCGTCGAAGACGATCGCCGCCTGCCGCTTCCCCCTGGCCAGATCTTCGAGGGTGGGGCCTCCGACCGGGCGGTCGATCCTGTCCCTGATCTCGTCCGGTGAAAGACCGGGCCTCTCGAATCCGGGAGAGGTGAGATTGTCCACCTCCCACCGGTCGGGGAAGGTCAGTTCCCGCTCTTCATTTTCGTACCAGAGACGTGACGGGATCGATATCTTCTTCATCGCCTTGTCCTTTCTTGTCGGGCAGCAGGCATCCTATCCGATCAGGATCACCACCAGACGCCGCGGACCGTGCATCCCCTTGAAGGGCCTCCCCTGGATATCAGCGGTCATGCTCGGCCCCGTGATGAAGGTAACCTGGGAGGGGATATCTCCCCCATCTCCATATATCTTCTCGACCGCCTGTTCGTACACGGCAACCATCCGTTCGACGGGGACCAGGGCGATGTGCATGACGGGGGCGAGGGAGACGAGGCGCGGCTGGCGCGCGTCGTGCGCAATGGCGAGCGTCCCCGATTCGGCGACGGCGTAGTCCGCGCCGGTGATCCCGGCCTGGACGTCATCAAAGACGGCGTCACGGAAAGAGTCCCTGTCGCTGAAATCCCCCGGCGTGAAGACCGTAATCCCCCGCTCCTCCCCCCAGCGAGGCAGATCGAGCGGCGCGACCACCTCGTCCGCCGACACCATGACACGTTCCAATTTCTCCTCGGCTGCTATTTCCGTCAGCCTGGCGACCGCTGCCCCCCCGTTTCCGACACGGTACACGGCGCCCTCCTCCGCCGTCAGTTTCTCGGTAAAGATCGCGACCATCTCTTCCCGGTCAAGGGACAACTCTCGCAGGGGGGGCATCTCCGGCCGGGGTTCCACCGTGGTTCTCGGAGCCTTGCGGAGTCTCCCCAGGATCTCTTCCCGCGCGCCGCGTTCCATGATCATGCCTCCCCCTTCGGACCGCCGGCGGATATCTCGTCCCGCAGTCTTCTCCACCGCTCGTGGAAGGTCTCTTCCGCCATGACGGGGAGGTTTCTGCTCCGGAACCATCCCTGGAAAAAGCCCCCCATCCTGCTGATCACCCCGCCGCGGGAATATCGATTTACGAGGGGACGGGCCACCCTGACCCCCAGGTTCCAGAGCGCGCTGTGCGCGGCGGCCCGCCCCCAGAGACCGAAGAGGCGTGATTCCCACCAGGGGCGCCTCTTCCCGCGCAGCCCCCGGTCCCCCTCCACGTCCTTGGAGCGGTAATAGAGAAAGATCGAGGGGTGGTCGACCCCCGCGGGGCACACCTCCCTGCAGGCGCCGCACAGTGTGCACGCCCGGTAGAGATCCTGCGTCCGGTCGAGGCCCAGGAGGAGGGGGGTGAGCACCTGCCCCATGGGGCCGGAATAGGCCCAACCGTAAGGATACCCGCCGATCTTCGTATAGACCGGACAGAGGTTGAGGCACCCCCCGCAGCGGATGCACCGCAGGGCCTCTCGCGCTACCGGATCGGCATAGATCCTCGACCGGCCGTTGTCGACGATGATGATGAAGAGCTCTTCGGGTCCGTCGATCTCGCCCGCTCCCTTGGGGCCGCTGTCCATCGACACATAGGCCGATATCGCCTGCCCCGTGCAATTCCTGGACAGGAGGCGGATCAGATGCATAGCGTCCGCCATGGTGGGAACCACCTTCTCGATGCTCATGATCGAAATCTGCGTCCGGGGGGACGCCTTGTTGAACCTGATATTCCCCTCGTTCTCCAGGTTGATGATCGTCCCCGTTTCGGCAACGGCCATGTTGACGCCGGTTACCCCGAGGGCGGCGTGGTGGAACTTGTCGCGCAGGAAGAGGCGCGCGGCGTACCCCAGTTCGACGGGATCGGTGGTCGGCTTCTCCATCCCGATTTTTTCCATAAAGAGGTCGCGTACCTCCTCGACGGGGACATTGATCGCCGGGCCGACGATATGGAAGGGAGGGCGCCGGAGCTGCTGGGCGATAAACTCACCGAGGTCCGTTTCGAAGGGTTCGATCCCGCTGTCGGCAAGGGCGTCGTTCAACCCCATTTCCTCCGTCACCATCGATTTTCCCTTGGTGACATAGGAGACATCCCGCTCCTTTGCCAGGGCGAGGACCATCTCGCAGGCCTCCCGGGCATCGCGCGCCCAGAGGATCTTCGCACCCCGCTCCAGGGCATTCCTCTCGAACTGTTCGAGGAGATCGGGGAGCCGCGCCACGACCTCGGCCCGAATCGACTGCCCGCAGGCCTGCGCCGCAACGGGATCGGGGAAGCTGCCCATGACCACCGTTCGCCGTTTCGCGATGACCGCCGGCATTGCCTTCAGGAAGAGGCGGGCGTACGGGTTTCTGATCTCCCTCTCGGCGACTTCGTTGAAGATGGTCGTCCTGATCTCCACGTCACCCTCCCCTCTCCGTGCCGGCCAGAAAACTGGCGATATGGAGGGCCTTCTTTTCGGGATGATTGCGGCTGAGGTACCCGCCGATATTGAGGAGGCACCCCGGCTCGCAGAGGACCAGGAGATCGGCCCCGCTCTCCAGGTAGTTTTCGACCTTCTCCTTGACCATCTCCTCGGAGATATAGTGGTAGTTCTCGGCAAACTCACCGCCGAAGCCGCAGCACATCTCGGCGAAGGGGAGAGGAACGAACGTGGCTCCGTCCGCCTTCTGTATGAGGCGTTTGGGCTGGTCGGAGACACCGAGGCCGCGGAGGATATGGCAGGATTCGTGGTAGGTGACCGTTCCCTGAAATGAAGCGCCCACATCCTCAATGCCGAGGACGTCGACGATATACTGCGACAGCTCGAAGATGCGCTCCGACACCTCCTCGGCCCGCCGGAGCCACACCGGCTCATCGCAGAGGAGCAGGGGATAGTGGTGTTTCACCATGCAGACGCAGGAGCCGGAAGGGCTCACGATGATATCGTCGCCGCCGAAGACATCGATGAAGTGCTTCGCCGCGTTTCTCGCCTGATCGCGATACCCCGCATTCATCGCGGGCTGGCCGCAGCAGGTCTGCGCCTCGTGGTACAGGGGTTCCACCCCCAGCCGCCGGAGCACCCGGGCGGTGGCCTCCCCGATCTCGGGGAGGAAAAGATCTACAAGACAGGGGATAAAAAGAGAAACGTGTTTCATAGGCCCCCGGTGAATCATGAACTGCCGCCGGATGGAAAGAAGGCACCTCGTCTGAATCAGGGAACATATACCAACTTTACGCGCCTGCCGCCACCGTTTTCGAACGGAGCATCCGTTCGATCTGGCGGTCCTTTTCCTCCCACAGCTCGTTCAACCACTGCTGGAACCGCTCGCGATAATCGGAATCATTGAAGTAGTCGCCCAGGAGCTCACCGCTGAGGGGGTACGTCCTGACCCTGACCTTGACCTCGTCCACCTTCCCGCAGAGGAACTGCCAGAAGCTCTTCGCCCCGCCGGGATAGGCGATGGTAACGTCCACGATCCGGTGCAGTTGTTCCCCCATGGCCTGAAAGACAAAGGCCATGCCGCCGGCCTTCGGCCGGAGGAGATTCTTGTACGGCGACCGTTGGAGCCTGTGTTTCGCCGCCATGAACCTCGTCCCCTCGACGAAGTTCATCACGGAGACCGGTATCGTCTTGAATTTTTCGCACGCCTTCTTGGTCGTCTCAAGATCCTTGCCCTTGAGGTGAGGATGCTTTTCGAGAAAGGCCTGCGAGTAGCGTTTCATAAAGGGAAAATCGAGGGCCCACCACGCGAGTCCGATGATCGGCACCCATATCAGCTCCTTCTTGAGAAAAAATTTCAGGAAGGGGATCTTTCGATGGAAGATCCGCTGCAGGACGAGGATATCGACCCAGGACTGGTGGTTCGAAAGGACCATGTACCACTCGTTGCGCTGCAGTCCTTCCAGGCCGGAGACATCCAAGCGGATCCTTCCGGTGCATCGCTGGTTGAAATTGTTGACGGCGATCCAATTGTCCGCGATCCTGGAGAGCAGGATGTCACAGACTTTACGCCAGCCCCGGAGGGGGATCACCAGCTTCAAAAAGGCAACAAGGAATACCTGGGCCGCCGCGAAGAGCGTGTTGACAACATACAGCAGGAGGGACACAACCCCCCTCACCAACCCCAAACAAGAATGAACCATGCCTCTCTCCCATGCATCGATCGTTTGACTGCTCGCCCATAGCACATTCCGGCACCCTTTTCCAGAGGGAAAATAACCTCATTCGATCCACACGGCCGGAGATGCCCGGGCGGGCTTTCTCCGACGGACACTGCGGCATCCTAAGCGGGAAGGGGCTTCAGTACCAGGGCCGTACGGGTGGGAAGATAGAGGCTCAGCAGATTCCGGCGCCGGTGTCCCGTAGTGTCGAAGAGGGTGAGATGAAACTGCTCCGGTTGCAACCGGCCGTGACCGCCGTATTCGGGGGCATCACTGTCAAAAATCATCCGGTATTCCCCGGGAGGCACATCGAAGCGGTAATCGGTGTGGGATCTCGTGGGGTGCAGATTGAAGACGAACAGGAGGCCGGCCCGCTGGAAAGCGAGGACCTTGTCCGCCGCATGCTCGTACAACAACCTGATTTCCTGTGACTCCAGGACCCGGAACCGCCTTGCAAGCGCGATCATGTCGCGGTCGAAGCGACCAAGAAACCGATACTTTAACCCGGGGTCATCCACAAGGTGCCACTGGCGTCTCGCGTAGTGGTACGACCACCCATTCCCCTCCCGTGGAAAATCCACCCACTCGGGGTGTCCGAACTCGTTGCCCATGAAGTTGAGATAGCCGTTGCCGGCCGTCGCCAGCGTCATGAAACGTATCAGCTTGTGCAGCGCAATTCCCCGGTCGACCCGTATGGTATCATCTCCGGCACGCATATGGTGATACATCTCCGAATCGATAAGGCGGAAGATCAGGGTCTTGTCCCCCACGAGGGCCTGATCGTGAGACTCCGCGTAACCGATGGTCTTCTCGTCCACCCTCCGGTTCGTCAGTTCATGCCAGAGATTCCCCAGGGGCCACCCCTCATCCGGGACCTCCTTTATAAGTCGTATCCAGTAGTCGGGAACTCCCATGGCCAGGCGGTAGTCAAAACCGAACCCTCCCTCCGTGTTCGGGACGGCCAGCCCCGGCATGCCGCTGATGTCCTCGGCTATGGTAACGGCATCGGGACGAAGATCGTGGATGACCTTATTGGCCAGTCCCAGGTAGATGAGGGCGTCTTCGTCGACGGTGTCGTCATAGTAGTACTCATACGAGGTAAAGGCCCTCCCCAAGCCGTGATGCCGGTAGAGCATGCTGGTGACGCCGTCGAACCGAAACCCGTCGAACCGGTACTCGTCGAGCCAGAAACGACAGTTGGAAAGGAGGAAATGGATCACCGGGATCTTCCCGTAATCGAAGCACCGCGAGTCCCATGCCTCGTGATACCCGCGCGGCCCGTCGTGAAAGTACTGGTACGGCGTGCCGTCGAAGCGACTCAGGCCCTCCACCTCGTTATTCACCGCGTGGGAATGGATCAGGTCCATGACGACCCTCAGGCCGGCGGAGTGGGCGGTATCCACCAGTTCCTTGAGATCTTCAGGCGTCCCGAACCGTGACGAAGCGGCGAAAAAGCTTGAAACGTGGTAGCCGAAAGATGCGTAGTAGGGGTGTTCCGGGATCGCCATCAGTTGAATGGTGTCATACCCGCCTGCAACAATCCGCGGGAGGATCTTCAGGGTGAACTCCCGGTAGGAACCGATCTTCTCTTCTTCCTGGGCCATGCCGACGTGCGCTTCGTAGATAAAGGGGGGCGTCGGCTGAGGGGTGAAGTCGTTACACCGCCATTCATATGGACGAGGCGGACTCCAGACCTGGGCATTGAAGATCAGGGTCCGGGGGTCCTGCACCACGCGCCTCGCATATGCCGGGATGCGGTCTCCTTCCCCTGCATCCCAGCACACCCGGAGCCGGTACAGGTCCCCATGTCCCAGCGCTTTTCGGGGGAGGCGGATCTCCCACACCCCCTGATCATTAATACGCTCCAGGGCGAACGCAGAGTTCTTCCCCCATCCGGTCATCTCTCCGATCAGAAAAACGGCGGTGGCATGGGGGGCCCACTCCCGGAAGACCCACTCATCCCCGCATGGATTGAGGCCGAAATATCCATGCCCCGAGGCGAATTCGGCGAGTGTGATCTTCCCCTGGGTCAGCCTCTCCTCCGTGTCAAGGAGACGCAAAAATCGTCTTCTGATAACCTCCTCATAGGGACGCAGATAGTGGTCCCTCTCAAGAAGGATGTCGAAGGGATCGGGGGCGGGATCGGGACGCCTGTGTGAATTCCGGGATGTGGACATTCATGAAATCTCTTCAGCGTTAATGAGAGGGCGCCGCAGCATCTTCTCATACAGATCGATATAATGCCGTGCCGTGACGGCGTGATTGAAAGCGCCCAGGCTTTCGGTCATGATCCGCTCTGTCTGGCGCTCCTTGACCTCCCGGGGAAGGTTATAAAAGTTCAGGGCCTCTCCGATGGCCCACAAGAGGCCGTTGGAATCGTAGACATTGAAAAGGAATCCGTTCCCCCGGTCTTTATCCGTCTCCATGTGGACGACCGTGTCGTGAATCCCGCCCGTGTCATTGGCGATCGGGAGAGACCCGTAGATGGGTCCTATCATCTGAGGGAGACCGCAGGGCTCGAAAAGGGACGGCATGAGCACGAAATCGGAGGCCCCGTAGGCCAGGCGCGACAGGCCCTCGTCAAAGTTGCACACCGCCACCCGGTCAGACAGATTATGAAACTGGACGATCTCTTTAAAATGCGCCTTAAACCCGCCGTTCGCCACGAAGACGATCTCCAGGTTCTGTTCCCAGTAACGTGATACCACCGCGTAGAGGATCTCCGCGAGCAGCTGGCACCCCTTTTGAACCCCGTCAAGACGCGACGGCCAGAACAAGAGGGGCGCCGTGTCGTCCTGGATCAGCCCCAGCCTTTCCTGGAGGGATTGTTTGTTCTTCTTCTTGCCCTCGCCATGGCCTTCGGGGCCGTACTGACAGAACAGGTCCTGGTCGGTGGCCGGGTTGTACGAAGGGTCCGGTGCATTCAGGATCCCGACGGCACAACCTGCATTCGATTTGTTTGCCAGCTCCCGTCTCAGGGGCTCCTGGACAAACGCATGCTGCCCCCGGATCACCTCTTGCAGAAAGGTGTGGCTGACCGTATTGACAAAGTGGGCTGCGAAGACCCCGCTCGTCAGGAAATCCACGGGGATGGATTCACGGGTCTCTTCATAGGTGGACGGGCTTCGCTCGAAGAACAGATGCGACCAGAATGACGCGGCGTCGATCCCCCTGTCTTCCACATACGAGAGAAAGGCCTTCACGGTATGAATGTTATGGATGGTAAAAAGGGAGGGGATGCCCATTCGCCGTGCCACGGCGGGGATCAGCCCGGTCATCCAGTCGTTGCAATGGATAAGATCCGGACGTACCCGGGGGAGGATATTGTTGATGACCTCCCGCTGAAACGCGAGGGATGCCTTGAGGTTTTTGTCGCTGTAATTGGAATAGACCTGCCGCTTATAAAAGAAAGCCCTGTCTTCGGCAAGATGTATCCTCTCCTCGGGCATGCTCTCTCTGATGGTCTGTATCTCCTTCCTCAAGACCGGGTCAAGGTTATCATTGAAGATGGTGCGGTAATCGGGCAGCGCCACATGAACATCGGCGCCTTCGTCGAACAGGGCGCTGATGAGCGCGGCCGATACGTCGGCCAATCCCCCCGCCTTGGCGGCAAGATGATTGGCGAGATTGCCCATGCCGTTCGGCAGATAGGTGACTTCGGGAGTCACCATGAGAATACGTGGATTGTGCTGAGTATCTGTCATGTCCCTTTCCCTATGGCCGGGTTGCGGCCCCAGCGGACAGGCTGGAAAGGCGATCAGGAAAGACTTCGTCCTACGCCCAGGCAATCAGTCCGGGAGCAAACTTGATCAGGTCATCTCCCTTCGGTCTTGCACGCGCCGTGAAACCGTACTGGCCGGAATCGCGGCAGGTTATGTTGCACCCGTAGAGATACCGCCCGTCTCCCAACTCCTTGAGCACGGTCATCTCCTCGGTCAGGCTCGCGGTCAGAATCTCCACGGACTTCAGGTGTCCGTAGTACAGCTGCACCTCAACCTCATCCGGACTCAGCTCTCCCAGCGTAACCTCCGCCGTCACGGCGAAGGTCTGTCCCACATGTACCGGGCCGCTCCCCTCTCTGACAGGTGACTGTACCCGTATGGCATTCCAGAGTCTTTGGATCCGTTCCCGTTGAGCCACCAGGCCTTTGGCCTCCTGGGCGCCCTGTTCGGTGAGGGAGTCGAAGCGCGCGGCCGCCGGCACGTAAAACCTCTCTTCGTACTCACCGACCATCCGCTGGGTGCAGAAGCTCTGCATGGCCATCTTTATCGATTCCTTCATCATCTGTACCCACCGTTTCGAGACCCCTTTATGATCCCTCTCATAAAAACAGGGGATCACATCGTTCTCCAGGACGTTGTACAGGGCCTGGCTCTCAACGGTGTCCTGATACACGGGGTCCGCATATTCTTCTCCGTTGCCGATCCGCCACCCCGTCTCTTCGGAATATCCCTCACACCACCATCCATCAAGCACACTCACGTTGAGCACGCCGTTGATGGCCGCCTTCATGCCGGAGGTGCCGCATGCCTCGAGCGGCCGCCGGGGGGTGTTGAGCCACACATCCGCTCCCTGCAAGAGGTACCGTGCCGTGTTTATGTCGTAGTCCTCGATGAATATCACTCGGTGGTTCACATGCGGTTTTTGAACAAACTGGGTCAGGCGCTTTACCACCTCTTTCCCCTCGTTGTCACGGGGATGGGCCTTCCCGGCAAAGATGAACTGCACCGGGTACTTTTCGGAATTAATGATCGCCTCGAACCGCTCGGGATCGTGGAGGAGGAGATCGGCTCGTTTGTAAGTGGCGAAGCGACGGGCGAATACGATCGTCAGGATGTCCTGATCCAGCACGGACTCGACCCCCTTCATCGTCGCCGCGGAGGCATTGCGGCGCTGGTATTGGTCGGCCATGCGTCTCCTGCAGTAGCGAATCAGGCGATCGCTCCCCTTCTCATGGGCGCGTATCAGTTCTTCATCATAGATTTCGTCGACCCTCTTAATAATATCCGGATTCGGCACTTGCTCGTGCCAGTCGGGGCCGAGGGCCTTTTCGAAGAGAAGGATGTTTTCATGCGAAAGCCACGAAAGGACGTGCACGCCGTTCGTCACATGGGTGATGGGCACTTCATCTTCGGGCCTCTGCGGCCAGAGATGCGACCACGTGCGTCGCGCCACACTCCCATGCAGCCTGCTGACTCCGTTGCAGTACTGGGACATACGCAGCCCCAGGGCAAACATGGAAAACGGCTCACCGTCGTCCGGCTCCTCCACTTTCCCCCATGACAGCATCTCATCCGCATGGGTCCCCAGTCTTTCCTCAAATGGAACAAGGCACGGCCTGACGACATCGATGGAGAACTTGTCGTACCCGGCCCGCACGGGCGTATGCGTGGTAAATACCGAAGTTCGCGGCACGATCTCCAGAGCGGTCTTGAGATCGACACCATACCTGGCAATGATCTGGGCAAGCCGTTCTATGGTCAAGAACGCGCAATGCCCCTCATTCATGTGGCACACCGAAGGAACAATACCCAGGGCCTCAAGGGCGCGCATACCGCCTATTCCCAGAAGTATCTCCTGATTGAGGCGGTTGCAGTGATCCCCTCCGTACAGCCGTGAGGTGATATCACGGATATCGGGGGGATTCTCCAACAGATTCGTGTCAAGCAGGTACAGGGGTACGCGGCCGACCTGCACCTTCCAGACCGATGCCTTGATATCGCCCGTCGGTCCCGTAACAGTTACAAACACCTCATTGCCCGCGCTGTCGAGGGCCCTCTCCAGCGGAAGCTGGGACGTATCTTTCTCCTGATACTCTTCCTGCTGCCACCCATCCTGGGTGAGAAACTGATGGAAGTACCCTTTACGGTAAAAAAGCCCCACCCCCACCAGCGGCAACGACATGTCCGAAGCGGCCTTCAGGTGGTCGCCTGCGAGGATCCCGAGCCCCCCCGCAAACAAGGGAAGGCTTTCGTGAATTCCGAACTCCATGGAAAAATAGGCGATCGTCCTATCCCCCCCGTTGGAACCACCCGCAGCTTCGGGAGCAAGCTCTTCAAAGCGCGTCTTGACTCGTGCCAGATGGGCCAGAAAACCCTCGTCTTCCGTCAGTTCCTCATACCGCTCCTGGGAGATGCGCGTCAGAAAAACAACGGGATTCCGCTCGGCCTCCATCCACAGGGGGGGATCGATGCGACGGAAGAGATCTATCGCGTCCCTTTGCCAGCACCACCAGAGATTACGCGATAAAACCTCAAGGAAAGACAGCGGTTCAGGAATGTTCGGCAGCACTTGGAAGACTTGGAGATTACTCATGTATCGAATCCCTGGATTCTGTACTCCTCTCCTGCAGGCAGCAGGGTGCCTGGGGAGGCATGTGATTCACGGGGGAAGCCCCTATGATGACTTAGACGATAACGACCGAATTCTCACAATTGCCGTATTGGGATGGCAGATATTTATCCGCGTTCCAATCATTTTCCCAGATCGCCTCGTCGATCAGGTAACGGAATTGATACTCCGCCCCCGGTGCAAGATCAACGGTTACGGCAAATGATCCGTTCTTCAATTGTTTCATAGGCGTCGCATACACATCCCAGTTGTTGAACTCACCGACGACATGAACCGTCTTCGCCCCTTTTGCCGCCTCTTTGGGAAGGTTGAATGTCACCTTGCATACAGGCTTGCCTTTGAGAAACTGTTTTTTCAGGCTCATAGCACCCTCCTTTCTTACGACGATTGATCATTTGCATTGTAACTGACCGCCTTCCAAGAGTCAATCAATACCCTCATTCCTTGATCCTATCAACACTCGGAGCAATTCGCTCGTTCCCCAGGCCTGCGCGTCGCACCCGCGCTGCCTGTGGGGAAAATCTCCGTCAAGGATCTCCGGTATGTGGCCTGCGCACCCGCGGTTGATAAGGGAGGTGCTGCTCGCGAGCCATGCCAGGGCGGTCTCTTTCCCCTCACGGCCGTAGGCCTTGATCCATGCCTCGCAAAAAACGGGGAGGAGCCAGGTCCACGCCGTACCGTTGTGGTATGCGGGTTTCCGCATTGAGTCCTCGTCCCCTTCGTACCTTCCCCGGTACGGCATATGGGGGTCGTTGATGACCCTCTCCCGGTACACGATCGGGAGCGGTCGGCGAACGCCCCGATCGGCCAGGCTGCGGACGGCGCCCGGGACAAGGAGTCCCTCACACGCCGCCACGATCTTACGCGAGACAACCGTATCTTCGACCGCCCCCAGGGTCACGGCGAAAAGCTGGTTCGGCCGGAGGGCATCATCCCTCTGCGCTCCATGCGCCGGCACCCCCGGGGGAGCGTGGAGGCAATCCGAGAGGTACCCTCCCTCCTCGATCATGAACAGATCCAGAATCGATGCCCGGACCCGCAGGGCCATCCGCTGCCAGCCGTCTTCCTTGCCGCCGGGATCGATGCGGGCCAGGAACGACAGGGCAGCATACCAGAGCGCCTGTATCTCGATCGGATATCCCTCGCGGGGCGTCCCCGCGGGATGATTGGTGTCCATCCAGGTAAAATGGGCGGGACTGAAAATCATACCAGACTCCGCGTCCGCGCGGATGCCGTTGGAGGTGCCTCCGATGTAGGAACGACCGATTGAAAGGAGGACCTGGCGTATCGTCCGGTCGCCACACTCCTCATCGAGAAAGGCCTCGCCCCCTCCGGCACGGACCAGATCGGAGCATCCGAGGACAAACCACAGCGGCGCGTCGGAGGTGTCACGGTTTGTCGTATCCTGACCGCGGATCATATTGGGAAGGGTTCCCCCCTCCTCGAACCGCCCGAACTGCTTCAGGATGGCGCGCGATTCTTCGGTCCTCCCCGCCTGCACCAGCCCCCGGACACATATGAGCGTATCGCGTCCCCAATCCAGAAACCAGGGGTATCCCGCAATGACCGTCCTGCCGTCTTCCCGTTTCACCACATAGTGATCCAAGGCCCCCTTCAGGGCTTCATCCAGCCTCCACGAGGCACTCCCCTCAAGGGGGGACGGATCCGTCATGGACATCGCGGCCGCAGCCTCCGGACCTTCCGTATCATCGACCTGCGCCGTCAGTTCGACGGTCTCCCCGCCCTTCAGCGTCGCGGAGAAATAACCGGGACTGAAGAGGTCCGAGTCGGGGTCAAGGCCACGCTCCGCCTCGACCGGGCGGTGGACCATGTACTGCCACTCCGGTTCCCACACAAACGCGCCCTCCGAGATCCGGACATGGAGCCTGCGTTCTTTCCCGGGGGCAAAGATAAACCCTTCGGCATGCTTTTCCACGGCATCCGGCCACTGCCGCTCCGGCCCCATATACGCCTTGGTGGTTTCATGAAAGCTGCGGTCCTCAATGTCGGGGCGGAGAATGAGCCGAACTTCCTGCCGGTCCGCCAGTATCCCCTCCTGTCCTCCGGAAGGCCTGCGATGGAAAGCCATTCGCACGACGTTCTTTCCGGGCACCATCTCGACCCCTATGTCGAACGACACATGCTCCCCCTGTCCGGTGGGAACCCGGTAGTTCCAGAAACCACGCGAGGCGTAGTCGAAACAGAAGGAATGGAAGCATGTGTGGGATATTTCCTGCGAATAGTCCTGAAAAACAAGCCAGGCGCGACAGCGGGTAAACATGATCCGGCGGTCCTCGGGATAGGAGGGGTTGAGATTCGCAGAGAGGAGTGCGTCATATTTACTGCGCAGCTCTCCCCATGAAACACCGGCCCGAAGCACGCTCCCCCCACCGTTGCTCCCCAAAAAGAGGAGCGACCCGCCCGCAAGATCCGCTCTCCGGAATATCCGTTTCACCTCCGCGTCCTCCGCCCGTACCAGGTACAGGAGATGCGCCTCGATATGTTCGCACCCCTCCCGGCCGTAGACGGACAACTGCAGCGTATACGAACGGTGCGCCGCTGGAACGGGCAACGGAGGGAAGAGGGCGAAGAATGATCCGCCGGAGCAGGGAAGAGACTCCTCCTGGACGGCATACCCCTTATCGTCCACGATGCGTGCTCGGAAGGATGTGTCCGAACGGACCAGGAGAAAATGCCCCGGCGGCACCATGACCTCGCGCCGTGCGTCGGCCGGGTACTGCCAGGATATGACGCGGGGCTCCTCACTGAAGGGATTGAGGCTGCGGCAGTACTCCACAGGATCAGCGGCAAGACGATCGGCCGCGAGGTCCGGGTCGAAATCCTCCACGTCCCGGGCTCCGCCATAATAGAGAAACACTTCAAGGGCCTTGGCGCGCAGACGCTGCCTTGCGACTCGCACCGGAACGGCAGGCTCGGAAGAAGAGGCATTCCGAATGAGGGTGATATCGTCTCTCTCCGCCGTCAGGCAGAGTACCCGGCCGGGGGGAAGAAGGCACGTGCATCGTCCCTCGGATGTGTCGATGGGGATATCCTCTTCGGACAGGAGATCGGTAAGAGCGGCGCCGTCCATGCCCGCCTGCCGCAGGTCCCAGGAGGCCGTGGTCTCGTTCTCATCATCGAGATTCGCCACCACAAGAAGCCGCCTGCCGGAAGGGCGATGGTGGCGCAGGAGGACGATATGATTCCCCGCGTCCTGCTGGATCAGCCGGAGGTCGGTCTTGTCATGGAAGGCCGGGTGGGCCTTTAAGATATCGGTGAGACGGCGGATATACTGCACCTGGTTCGATGCCGCTCCCCAGTTCAGGGACGGCGATTCGTGGACATCGATCTTTTCCGTCGCATACCACTCCACCCCGTTGGTAAAAGCGAATCCTCCCATCTGGGAACAGAGGGCGCACAGGGCGGTGCGCATCCGGGCATACACCTCCGAGCGTGACGCCAGACGGTTATTGTCGTGCGTCTCGGCAAAATGGATCATGATCCCGTCGCTATCGGAGATCCCGATGGCCTCGGGGAGATACGATCCGATCTGGTCGCGGTCGTAGTTCTGGAACAGCTCCGAGTAGGCCCAGTTGAAGTTGGCCGTATTCAGCAGGTCTCGGGTTACGGATATCTTTCCGCCGAGCCCCTCAAGGAGAAATATGGTGTCGGGGTACTGATCACGGACAACAGCGATGATGTACCTCCAGGCGGGGATCGGGATCATATATCCCGCATCGCACCGGAATCCGTCCACGCCCCTCCGGCACCAGGTGAGGAAGACGTCCGCCATGTACCGCCACAGATCCGTATGGGTGTAATCGAGGGCGGTGAGGTCCTCCCATACCACGCCCCACGCACCGGGGACCCGTATCAGGCCGTCACTGTCCCGGGAGAGCCATTCCGGATGGGTCTCGTGCAGACTGGCGGCCCATCCGGTATGATTGATGGCGATATCGATCATGATCTTTGCGTTTCGCGCATGGATCGCGTCGACGAGCTCCGTGAACTGCTCCAGCGGGGTGGCCCGCGGGTCGAACTCGGCCAGGGCCGGATCGACGGCGGTAAAACTGAGCGCCGCGTAAGGGCTCCCGAACCGTCCCATGCGGGGGTACGTGGTCGGGGTGGGATGGATGGGAAGCAACTGGAGGATCCGGCACCCCAGTTCTCCCACGATAAAGTCGAGTTCGCGGATCAGATCCCGGAAGGTCCCGGACGGGGGGATCACCGCATAGCCGGCCTTGGAAAGCGAAGCGGTACATTCCTCTTCCGACGGGCCGGGGACACCGCCGCCCCCCTTGTTCGGACCGAACTGCCGCACGAACGCGTTATAGATGATGTTCGAAGAGCAGGTGTCAGCCGGCTCGACGTTGACGACCGTGTCGGTCCCGGGCGGCCACAGGGGCCTCGACTCTCCGTCTCTCACAAAGAGACACTTGGCCTGGAAATGCCCGGCTTCGCACAGGGGAACGGTGACCCGAAAGCTTCGGTCATCGATCCGCTCCATCGGTATATCGAACCAGTCCCACCCCAGCGGAGGGTCATCGTGTCTGATTTCCCGGATTATCTCGCTGCGCGCGACAGCACCGTGCCCGATGTTGGTGCGGAGCCACGCGCTCCCCTTTTCGGGACGGGAGATGGTGAGGGTGAAGGTCAGCGTGTCCCCCCGGAACATGAGGATACGGGCCCCGGGGGCGGGGTCCTGCATAACCTGATTCGAGTCATTCATTGGCAGTTTCCTGCATGCGCGTCACCGTATCCGGAAAGGGGAACCCATCGATACCTTGTAACTATCATATGCCTCGTGGTATTGCCAGCGCCGTTCGGCATGAACGGCTGATCGCCGTGCCGCGCGTGAGGGCGACAGACCGGTCCGTACGGGAATGGAGACGGGAGGTGAATACAAGGAATCAGGCCGCGGGTGATGCCGTCGTCAATAGACCCCCAGATCGAGGGAAGCCTGGCCCAGCACCGTGAAATCGGCGCTTCCGGCGGACGGCCGGGACACCGCCTTCACCGTTACGGAGTAGAGATTGCCCATCCCTCCCGAACAGGGGGGCAGGTACGCGCCGGCCGTGGCCCAACCGGGGACCCGATGTGGTGAAACAACAAAGAATCCCTCCGGCATATCGAAGGAGTGTCCCGGCACCGGCGGCACTGTGATCTCCTTCGTCCCCTCCGGTATCCGGTACCCTATTATGCCGTGGCCGCCGTTATCCATGGGGGTGTAACTCCGGTCGCTGTACTCCATGACGATCGCGTTCGCCCCCGGCGTGATGCCCCTCACCATCAGGCGGGGCGTCGAGGGGTTTTGACCGCCGAAACGCAGGCACTGCTGTCCCGCAGGGATCGCCTTGCCGTCCCAGGCCGGATCGGCAAACGAGACCTCAAGGCGCGCCTGTTCTGCGGATGCGCCCGATAATAAGCCCTCCATGCCGGTGAGAACGCAGCCGATGCACAGAGTCAGGATGATTCCGCCTTGTATCTTCATGGCACCTCTCCTCTCAATCAAAGATCTGCCCGAACGGATGCAGCCTCAGATAGTACGCGCGCCGGAGGGGTTGTCAAGGAATTTCAGGAGACGCTGCCGGCGCCGGCGACAGGCGCCGCCCCTCACGGCGGTTATCATCCCTCTTGCAGGACGTCCTTCAAGAGGACCTCCGGATGGTGGTACCGCTGATACCTCGGGGTCCTGGCGCCGTACTGTATCGCCTCCTGCGGGCACCACTGCAGGCAGGCGAAGCACTGCTCGCACCGGTGGCTCCAGCGGGGCGTCCCCTCGTGCAGGGTGATATTCGATGCCGGGCAGACCCTGAGGCAGATCCCGCAGGCATTGCACTGGTCATCGGCCCGGAACTTTTTATCCATCCCGGGCACCTGAGAGAAGCTCAGACGATAGAAGGCGGTGAACACAACTCTCTGCCAGAGCGGTCCCTTCTCGACCGGGAGTATGGCCCGTTCCCGTATTCCGACGGCAATCCGGGAGATCTTATTCCGGGCTCGTGCGAAGAGTTCGCGCTGCTTCTCCTGGGGTCCGGGGCCTCCCCACGGTATGTAATTCGACGGCATCCGTATCCCGAACCCCGACGATAGAAGGAGGTCCTGCCCGGCCAGCGCTCGTTTCAGCTGGACCAGCGTATTCGAGACCTGGCCAGCGTGCACCGCAATCCCGAAGAGATACTCCGGCCGCGAGCCCCCGAGCGTCTCGACAAAGCGCATAACGGGGGCGGGTACCCCCCAGATGTGCACGGGGAATACCAGGCCGGCAACCTTCGAATCGATCGGCCCTTCTCCGCCCGTGTGCTTCGATATCGGGAGCAGCTCGGCACCCCCCACCTCCTCGGCAACCGTGCGCGCCACCCACAGCGAGTTCCCCGTCCCCGTATAGTAAAAGATCGTTGCGTTCATCTCACCCTCTCCTCTCCAGGGAACCGCCCCGGGACAACACCCCTACCCGCCGAACCGCCGGAGGAGCGTATAGATCGCGTCCGTCCCGAAGGCAAGCCCCTCGACGGGGATGCGCTCATCCGCCGCGTGGATCGTCTGTATGAAGTTGAACCCTTCCGGGAGCTGCACCGGGAGGAACCCGTAGGTCTGGATTCCCAGCCGGGAAAAGTGGCGTCCGTCCGTGGTGGCCGACAGGAGGAGGGGAATGGGAACTCCCTCCGGGTCGGCCTCCCGCAGGATGCCGGAGAGGGTGTCGAAGAGCCCCATGTCCGGTTCCGAAGGGCCGGGCGAATAGCTCAAGACTTCGAGCTCCACCTCATTACCGACGATCCCCCGGATCTCGGCGATCAGATCATCGGGAGAGAAACCGGGAAGGAGCCTGCCATCCAGATCGACGGATACCTCGCTGGGGATCACATTGATCGAGGAGCTCCCGTTCAGGATGGTCGGGCTGACCGTATTGTGGAGCACCGGGTCGAAGAGGGATCCGCGTTCGCCGAGAATAGTAAGGAGGGTATTCGTCAGCGCGGGGGCCTTCAACCCGCCGAGGGCCAGGCCGGGTATCCCGCCCAGCGTCAAAGCGATCGCCTCGATCATGGCCCGGGCGGTGGGCGTCACATGGACCGGGAGGCGGTTCGTATCCAAACGTCTCAATGTCTCGGAAAGCCGCGCCATGGCGCCGCCGCGGACGGGCATCGAACCGTGTCCTCCGGGACCGCGGACGGTCGCCCGCACCGCGCAGCGCTGTTTCTCGGCGACCATGATCGGGTAGAAGCGACGGGTACCGCTGTAAAAGGAGAACCCCCCGCATTCGCCGACCGCGTACCGGACACCCTCAAAGAGGTCCGGATGGTTCTCCACGAGAAACCGGGCGCCTAAATCGCCCGACGTCTCTTCATCGCTCACAACGGCAAGAATCACATCCCCGGGAAGCGCCAGGTTTTCCGCCTTCGCGCGCAGGAAGGCGGACAGCATCATCGCCACGCCTCCCTTCATATCGAGCGCGCCGCGCCCCCACACGAAACCGTCCGCGATGACCCCCTCGAAGGGGGGATGGCGCCACACCTGATTCTCGGTGGTCACGACATCGACATGTCCGTACAGGAGGAGAGGGGGAGCGTTTCCTTCACCGCGCAGCCTGGCGACCAGGTTGGGGCGTTCCGGGACACGGGCGCGGATGACGGTCTCAATCTCCGCGTCCTTCAGCAGCCCCTCGATGAACGCGATGCAGGGGGCCTCGTTTCCGGGCGGATTGGTCGTGTCGAAGCGGAGCAGGTGCTGCAGCAGTTCCACGGGGCGTCGATACACGGGGACCCCCTCCTTCAATGATTCCATACGAATGTCCCTTTCATACGGCAAGATCGGCGAAACGGGCGGAACTGCCATTCCTTGATTCTTTCCGGCAACCGGTCCCGGGCCGTGCCGATCCCGCCATGTTCCCCTGTCTTCCCGCCGTCACTTCTGCTTCAGCAAGTCCCGAATCTCCGTGAGGAGAACTTCTTCCTTCGGCGGCGGGGGAGGCGATGAGGGGGCCTCCTCTTTTTTCTTCAGGGCGTTGATCGCCTTGATGACCATAAAGATTGCAAATGCAATTATGACGAAATCCAAGACCGTCTGGATGAATTTTCCGTAATTGAGCGTGACCGCCGCGATATCCCCCGTGGCTCTCTTGATCGTGATCACCAGATCGGAAAAATCGACCCCGCCCAGTAATACTCCTATCGGCGGCATCAGGACATCCGCAACCAGCGAAGATACGATCTTCCCGAAAGCACCCCCGATGATGATGCCCACGGCCATATCCACCGCATTACCTCTCACCGCAAATGTCTTGAACTCTTGCATCATACCCATATATCACCCCCTTATCATGAGATATCTGCCCGAGGCAGCCATGTTTTTGCGCACTCATCCGGTTCCGGAACGTCCCGAACCCTGGTCGGATAATGAAACATGAAGGCGGACACCCGGACGTTGACGGCACAGTGGTCCCGGATCTTCCTCCCCTCCGGCACGGAAATGATGCCGCAGGCTCTTGCGGCGACGTGGCGCGGCCGCGTCACTCCCCCTTTTTGATCGTGCTGATTCCCAGAAGGGCATAGAGGGGGCAGAAACCGACGAAAGTGGTCACCAGAAAGACGACGGCGATAATGCCCAGGATGACGGCGGCCACCCCGGTGATATGGCCGGTAAAGTACAGGACCGCCACGGCCAACACCAGCAGTGTTCTGATACTTCGATCAATGACTCCCATGTTCTTTTTCATGGTACAGCCCTCCTCCATCATACAAGAATAATGCCCGGTGTATCCGGACGATAAGAACCGCCCGGCGGTTCCGTTCACCAGCGCACTCCCGAGCGGAAGGGAGAGCGCCTCCGGGAAGAGCGAAACAGCCGCGAGAGTGCCATCATCAACAGTTCAATCATTATCAGCACGAAGGCCGCCGACAGCGTTCCCGACAAGACGGCCTCCCGGTTCAGGGGTATCGTGAATGAATAGTTCTCATAGGTCTCGCGAATCAACTCCCTGTTCCCCCTGACAGCGATAAAGGCGACCCTGCCCGCCAGGCCCGTGTCGAGGAGCCGTTTTTCATTCCTGAAGCTCAGGTACCGCTCGTACATACGCCTGATGGGCTCGGCCTCCTCCCTGGTCGCCCCGTCCTCGCTTTCCTCGTGCCTCTTGATCAGGGCCTGTATCGATCCGCCATAATAGCGGTCGGCTATCTCCTGATATCCGCGGAGGTTATACTCCACTTCGATGAAATGGGCATCGAGCCTTTTCTCATACTGATCGACAAAGTTGGGTATCTGGATTCCGAGCAGGATGGCCGTACAGGCAACCAGTATAAGAAAATAGCGATATAGAACCCTCATGCCTTCTCCTTTGCTGTTATCTTTCGAATCAGCGTATGCACGCCTTCAGGAGGCCCCCTTTCCTACCAAAACACACAACCCCGTCTCTGTGTCAGAAACGGGGTTGTCGTATATTCCATCCCTGCTCTCCTCTCGCTGGAATGAAGAGAAGCGGACCCGGTTACGAAAAACATTCCACTCGGCTTGCCGTCAGGATAATACGCCCGCCGCGGCAATTGTCAAGGAATTTCAAGCAGGGAACATGCTCCTTGTTACCGGCGTGGAACACCAGGCATCTCATTCTTCAGTGAAGAATCACGGTACGAATATGCAAAAGCCGTTTGAAAGTAATGGAGACGACATGGTATATCGGCACGGGTTGTGTAATTACGTTCAACACCATGTCAGTGCTGGAGAATCGAATGGAAACGGCGAGTACGATACATGTCCCCGGCGTCGGTGCCGCATGCCTGAACAGGAGCAGGCGGGCGACGCGCATGTCCATCGCCGTAGCAACCTCGGGAGAGGTGCGTGTCACCCTTCCCTACCGTGCAACGGTCGGCCAGGCGGAAGCATTCCTCCGTGAAAAATCGGCCTGGGTCGCAGCGCGCCGCCAGAAGGCGTGTCTCCTCAGGCTCCGCCATAACGAGCTCACCGCAATGCGCAGGCCCGTCTCGCGGACACGGGCGGAGGGCCTCCTCCGGGAACGTCTCGGCCGCCTCGCCCGGAAACACGGCTTTTCCTTCAACAAGGTCACCATCCGGAGCCAGAAGACCCGCTGGGGGAGCTGTTCGGCGGGCAACAACATCAGTCTGAACGAAAAACTCGCCAGGCTCCCCGACCGGCTGATCGACTTCGTCCTCCTCCACGAGCTGGTCCACACGCGCGTGAAGAACCACGGCAGGGATTTCTGGCTGGAGCTCGGGAGATACGTGGACGACGTCGAGACCCTTCGCCGGGAATTCCGGCAGTACCGCCTGGATCTCCTCTAGGGCGGCATGCCCTCTGCATCCTCTATGCATTGAGCCGTTTCAACAGCCAGGCAATGTTCGCGCCCAGAAGCTTCATGGTCGCGATCCCGTCCCCGTCCTTCTCGACATCCCCCTTCTCGAGACCGAACCCCATGTTCCAGTAGTTGGAACCCGGGATGATCATCTGGCTGATCAGAAAGAAGTGGTTGATGGTATCGAAGGCGTGGATGCTCCCCGCCCTGCGGACGGCGATGACCGCGGCCCCCGCCTTGCGCCTGAGCATATCGCCGTTTGCCTTTGCCACCAGGCCGGCCCGATCGATCAGGGCCTTCATTTCGGCGCTCACATCGGTAAAATAGGTGGGCGATCCCAGGATGATGCCGTCGGCCCCGATCATCTTCCCGATGCATTCGTTCAGGATGTCGTCCGTGACCGCACACCGCCTGTCCCTGTTCTCGAAGCATTTTCTGCAGGCCCTGCAGCCGTGGATCTTCTTCCCGCCCAGGTCGAAGATCTCCGTCTCGATCCCCTCTTTCCGCAGTTCGCCCAGCACATACCCGATGAGGATCGACGTGTTTCCGTCGGGACGGGCGCTGCCGTTGAATGCGATTACCTTCACTCCCTCTCCTTCCCCGGATATTGTTTCATCCGTCGCCGGTTTTCAACCGATCAAGGGCCGCCTCTCCGCCGCCATCGTCAGAGCGCCGTATCTATCCCCTGTCTTCGATGGGCACATAATTCCGTTCCTCACGCCCCATGTAGATCTGCCGGGGGCGGTACAGCTTCCACCGCGGATCGTTGATGCTCTCCCGCCACTGGCTGATCCACCCCGGCAGGCGGCCGATCGCGAACATGACGGGAAACATGTTCAGCGGGATCCCTATCGCTTTCAGCAGGATGCCGCTGTAAAAATCAACATTGGGATAGAGATCGTGGTCGATAAAATAGGGATCGCGCGTCGCGGCCTCCTCCAGATTCAGGGCGATATCGAGGAGGGGGTCCTTGACCCCGAACTTCTCCAGGAGCTTGTTACATGCCTCTTTCAGGATCGGGACCCGCGGGTCATAGGTCCGGTAGACACGGTGTCCGAATCCCATGAGCCGGAACGGATCGTTTCTGTCCTTGGCGCGGGCGATAAAGGGGGCGGGATCGCCGCCGCCGTCATATATCTGTTGCAGCATCTCGATCACCGCCTGGTTCGCCCCTCCGTGGAGCGGTCCCCAGAGCGCGCACATGCCGGCTGAGATCGAGGCGTAGAGATTGGCCCGGGAGCTCCCTACGTGCCGCACCACCGACGTCGAACAGTTCTGCTCGTGATCGGCATGGAGGATCAGGAACACCTCGAGGGCCCGCACCACATCCGGATCGATGACATAGGGACGGACGGGAGAGTCGAACATCATATTCAGGAAGTTCGCGCAATACCCAAGTTTGTGCGAGGGATAGACCACCCGGTGGCCGCGTGAGATCTTATACGAAATGGCGGCCAGCGTCCTGAGCTTCGAGAGGAGCCGCGCCACGGTGATATTGATCTCCTCCTCCTCCGACCTCTCGGGGAGAGCCGGGTAAAACGCCCTCAGCGCGTTCACCATGGACGAGAGGATCCCCATGGGGTGAGCGCCCCGGGGGTAGCTCTCAAAAAAGGTGCGCATATCTTCGTGGACCAGGGAATGGGTGTTCAGCATCTCGGAAAAAGCCTTCCGCTGGGTGGCGGTAGGCAACTCGCCGTTGATGAGCAGATAGGCGGTTTCGACAAAGGTGGAATGTTCCGCCAGTTGATCGATGGGAATCCCCCGGTGCCTCAGGATACCTTTCTCCCCATCCATATACGTGATCGAACTGGTGCAGCTCCCCGTGTTGGCGGAACCCGGATCGAGGGTGATATACCCCGTCTCCTTCAGGAGATTCGATATGTCGATCGCCTTCTCCCCCTCGGAGCCCGTTACGATCGGGAACTCGTACGTCTCTCCTCCGACCGTCAGTTTGGCCGTTTCGCCCATGCAGCAACACCTCTATGTCATAAAATGAACTGGGGTTTATAGCAGATTTGGAGGGTCTTTACCAGCGGCAAGTACTCTTCGCGCCGGAGACGGCAGGCCAATCAAAGGGCTTGACACACACGACCCCGGTTCTTATACTCCTGGGGACTCACCGGATTTCAGCACGCCATGAACGATAGCGGCTCTCCGTTCCCTGTGTGTTCCGTCGGGCAATCCTGGGAACGGAAGAGAGGAGCGTGATATGCCGAGTCCGAAAATGGGGCGGAAACGATTTCAATTGCTGGGAATTTTACTGGCGGCGGCATTGCTGCTGCCGGCGGGGTGCGCTCCCAGAGCCGATCGCTCATCCCTTTCCGGCGACCGGTTTGATTTCACCGCCATAAAAAAAGTGGCCGTTGTCCTGGAAGACGAGCGGGGGCACAATCCTCTTTTCGGGGATATCTTCATGGAATCGGCCTCTGAAAAAATGGGGCCGTTTCTGTTCCAAAAGGAGTATGTTCTCCGAGAGGCCATCGCCGAAACGGATCTGAGGAAACGGGTCGATGCCTTTCTTGAGATTACCGTGACGTACAGTAATGAGGGATTCCTGACGTACGGCTCACCGACAACGTTCGGGGCCACCGCCAAACTTATGGAGACCGCGACCGGGAATATCGTATGGGAAAAGGATTACGCGTACAGATCGGCCACCTTCGGTCGTTCAGCGCCCCTGATTTATGAGGTCATGAAACTTGCCGCAGACACAATCCTCGATTCCATTCCGCTGATCGAAAAGGGCGCTTCCGTAGCTGAAGCGGCAGGGCCCGCGGGAGACTCCCGGATGTCCCCTTCGCAAACGCCACCTCCGCCGGAAAAGGAAGCCGCCCCGCAAGAAACGGGCATTCCCGTGAAAACCCCGGTTGCGGCGCACTCCCCTCCGGCTGAGAGCCGCCGGGCCATGGAACAACCCCCTGCTCCGCAG
>ENA-ORXD01000339-ORXD01000339.1-sediment-metagenome-genome-assembly--contig:-NODE-339-length-65401-cov-11.269380_pt1 | contig 65401 bp, 50 predicted proteins | sample MGYA00237862_ERZ511471 | MGnify/ENA metagenome assembly ERZ511471
TGGTTTCAAACGCGGGTGACGAACGGCTTGCTGGAAGGTATCAACAGCCTGATCCAGGCGGCCAAGGCCAAGGCGCGAGGCTATCGCACCCTGAACAATCTCATGGTCATGGTCTATCTGGTGGCGGGTAAAATGGACTTTGAAACCTGAGTTAGCCATAGTAATCAGCGAGGAGGCCAAATGATCAATGAAAGATGATCAATGAAAAAGGATCCGTGACAACCGCACTGTCCTCCCTTGCCGCGGTCTCCCGCCGGCCGCGGCCCGCCCCCCCGAGCCCCGAGCCTCTAGCCCCGAGCCTCTAGCCCCGCTCCTTCCGGCTCTTCGCGTGGGGATGGGCCTGCTGGTACACCTTGATCAGGTGCTCGATGGACAGGTGGGTGTACTTCTGGGTGGTGGACAGGCTGGCGTGGCCCAGCAACTCCTGGATCACCCGCAGGTCGGCGCCGGCGTTGAGCAGGTGCGTGGCGAACGTGTGGCGCAGCGTGTGGGGGCTGATCTTGAGCCGGACCGCCACGCAGTGGATGTAGCTGTTGAGGATGCGCCGCACCGAGCGGTCCGTCAGGCGCCCGCCCCACAGGTTGAGAAAGACGGCCTCCCCCTCGCGGTCCTCGGCGGGCGCGGCGGCCAGGATGAGCTGGCGCTCGGGCCACCACGCCTCCAGGGCGCGCGCCGCGGCGTCGCCGAACGGCACGAGCCGCTCCTTCTTCCCCTTGCCGCGCACGCGGATCATCGCCTCGGCGGTTTGGATGTCCGCCGTGTTGAGCCCCACCAGTTCGCCGACGCGCATCCCCGTGGCGTACAGCAGCTCCAGCAGCGCCCGGTCGCGCCGACCCTTGCGGGTGGCCGGGTCGGGCGCCTCCACCAGCGCCTGCGCCTGGTCCAGCTCCAGGTGCGCCGGGATCCGCCGCGGGGTGCGGGGCATGCTCACCGCCAGGGCCGGGTTCCTGGCCAGCACGCCGATCCGCACCAGGTGCTTGAAGAATGACCGCAGCGACGACACCTTCCGGCAGATGGTGGTCTTGGCCAGGTTCTGCTGGTACAGGAAGCCGAGGAACTCCCGGATGGAAAGGGAGTCGATGTCCTCGACGGGCGGTTCGGTGGCGCGGCCGCGGCTGTCGGTCCGGGTGAAGAACGTGGCGAACTGGCGCAGATCCGCCTCGTAGTTGCGCACCGTGTGGACGGACATGTTCCGCTCGAACTTCAGGTGCTCGAGGAAGCGGTCGATCAACTCCGGCAGCTTGCGGCCCATGTCGGCACCTCCGCGGTCGTGCTCATTATAAGACGGAACCGGCGAAACGGAGAGGGGGGGATTCACCACAGAGTCACAAAAGGCGCAGAGGATTCCATTCGGCGTTGATCATCTGACATTTTTCAGCTGTCATTGAAGACGGGTGAGTCGGTGAATCGGTGAATCGGTGAATCGGTGAATCGGTGAATCGGTGAGTCGGTGAATCGGTGAATGGGTGAGTCGGTGAATGGGTGAGTCGGTGAGTCGGTGAGTCGGTGAATGGGTGAATCGGTGAATGGGAGCGTTGGAGACAGTTTCAGATCAGGGCTCAAAACATAAAAAAGACTCTGTGTTCTCTGTACTACTATCTCCAGAATTCTTGAAATTTTAAAAAGATTTTCATGATCCTTGGTGTGGTTCGTGTGGTTCGTGGTTTAAATTCTTTGGGTTGCGGGTTATACCCGCGCTAGGTCTCTGTGGTGAAGATTGGCTGCCCGATGTCCACGTTCCGGGAACGAGCCTCGAGCCTCGAGCCTCGATTACGATCACGATCACGAATTACGAGCACGAACCCTCAGCCCTCAACCCTCAACTATTCTCGAACCCGCCAACGGCCCAGTGATGCAACTTTGACTTTCCCGCCCGACCGTACTACGATGAGACACTTTCGCCCGGAGGGGCCGCCCGGACATGAACGAACTGCGCAAGCTGATGGTCTATTTGAAGCCGTACCTGCCCCTGCTGGTGGTGTCGCTGGTGCTGCTGGCCCTGGTGAGCGCCCTCGAGGGCCTCATCATGATGCTCATCGAGCCCATCTTCAACTCGGTGCTGGCGCAGCACACGGCGCTGTCCGGCGCGGCGGCCAAGTTCCAGTTCCTGTACGACTGGTTCGACCTGCGCGGCCCCGACATCTACCTGAAGGTCGCCCTGGGCATCCTCGTCCTGACCTTCCTGAAGTGCGTCGGCCTCTACTTCGCCGACTACGCCACGATCTACACGGGCCAGAAGATCATCCAGCACGTGCGCAACGACCTGTTCGACCACGTCGTCCGGCAGTCCACCCTGTTCTTCTCGCGCCACTCCACCGGCAAGCTCACCAGCCGGATCGTCAACGACGTGGACAAGATCCAGGAGACGGTCTCGCGGTCGCTGGCCGACTTTGCCCGCCAGGTGCTCACCATGGTGGCGTTCGTCGTGCTGCTGTTCTACATCGACCCGTACCTGGCCGGCGCCACCCTCGTGGTGGGGCCGGTGGTGGCCGGGATCACCAGCTTCCTGGGCCGGCGGATCAAGGGTTACGGCTGGCACAGCCAGGAGCACGTGGCCGAGATGACCAACATGCTCCAGGAGACCATGTCGGGCCACCGGGTGGTGCAGAGCTTCGGCATGGAGGCCGGCGAGTCGTCGCGGTTCCGCCGCATGACCGACGGGCTGCTCCGCTTCAACCTGAAAGCCGGCCGGATCGTCTCCATCAACCCGCCGCTGATGGAGCTGATCGGCGTCCTGATCTTCGTCCCCTTCCTGGTGTACGCCCACTTCCGGATCATGGACGGCGCCCTCACCGTGGGCGCGTTCGCCGTGTTCCTGACGTCGCTGGTGCGGCTCTACGACCCGGTGCGCCGCATCTCGAGGATGCACCTCGGCTTCCAGCAGACGTTCGCCTCGGTGGACCGCATCTTCGAGGTGCTCGAGGAGGACGAGCGGGTCGCCGAAAAACCCGACGCCGCGGAACTGCCGCCCATGAGCCGCGACATCGTCTTCGACAACGTGTCGTTCCACTACGAGCGGCCGGGCGACACGCCGGTGCCGGTGCTCGAGGCGATCGACCTGCGGGTGCCCAGGGGCGAGGTGCTGGCCATCGTCGGCAGCTCGGGGGCGGGGAAGAGCACGCTGGCCAACCTGATCCCGCGGTTCTTCGACCCCACCGGCGGGGCCATCCGGATCGACGGCGTCGACCTGCGCGACGTCCGCCTCGAATCGCTGCGCCGGCAGATCGCCATCGTGACCCAGGAGACGTTCCTGTTCAACGACACGGTGCGCAACAACCTGGGCTACGGCTCCGGCGACGTGCCGGCCGACCGGCTCGAGGCGGCGGCGCGGGCCGCCCTGGCCCACGACTTCATCGTCAAGACGCCCCGGGGGTACGACACGGTCATCGGCGAGCGCGGCGCGCGGCTCTCGGGCGGCGAGCGCCAGCGGCTGGCCATCGCCCGGGCGTTGCTCCGGGACGCGCCGCTGCTGGTGCTGGACGAGGCCACTTCGTCGCTGGACAGCGAGTCGGAGAGCCTGGTCCAGCAGGCGCTGGCCAACCTGATGCGCAACCGCACCACCTTCGTCATCGCCCACCGGCTGAGCACCGTGCGCAACGCCGGCCGGATCATCGTGCTGGACCGCGGCCGCATCGTGGAGACGGGCACCCACGACGAGCTCTTGGCCCTGGGCGCGGTGTACCGGAAGCTGCACGACATCCAATTCCGCAACGAGGCGTGAGGACGAGATGGGCACACTCCACTCCATGACGGGTTTCGCCAGCGGCGCGCGGGCCATCGGCGGCTACCTCGTATCGATCCAGATGAAGGCGGTGAACAACCGCTACCTGGACATCTTCCTGAAGTTTCCGGCGGCCACCGTGGAGCTGGAGCAGGCGGTGCGCGACACCGTCAAGGCGGCGCTGCAGCGCGGCCGGGTGGACGTCTGGGTGGAGCTGCAGCCGGCCGCCGGCGGCGCGCCGCCGCTGAACGCGGAGCTGATCCGACAGTTCCACGCCCAACTCGCGCCGCTGGCCGACGAGCTGAAGCTGGCCTTGCAGATGCGGGACCTGCTCACCCTGCCCGGCGTGCTCAAGGCGTCCGCCGAGTCGGCGACGGGCGACGCCGCGTTCCAGGCCGGGCTGCTGGAGCTGCTCCGCGAGGTGCTGGCCGCCTTCACCGCGATGCGCGCCCGCGAGGGGGAGAACCTGCGCCGCGCCATGGGCGGGATCCTCGAGGCGGTGGCCGCGCGGATCGGCGAGATCGCCGCGCACCAGGAGACGGTGCGGCAGCACTGCCTGGAGCGCTGGCAGAAGCGGCTGGGGGAGCTGCTGGCCGGGGCGGGGGAGCCGGACCCGGCGCGGTTGCTCCAGGAGGCCGCCTACCAGGCGGAGCGCGCCGACATCGCCGAGGAGCTGGACCGCTTCCGCTCCCACCTGCAGCAGTTCCGCGACGTGCTCGCCGCCGGCGGGCCGGCGGGGAAGAAACTGGACTTCATCCTGCAGGAGCTCAACCGCGAGGCCAACACCATCCTGTCGAAGACCGACCTGATCGAGATCAGCCGCCTCGGCATCGACCTCAAGGCCGACATCGAAAAGCTCCGGGAGCAGATTCAGAATATCGAATAATCGGTGAATCGGTGAATCGGTGAATCGGTGAATCGGTGAATTGGTGAATCGGTGAATGGGTGAATGGGTGAATCGGAGTGTTGGAGACAGTTTCAGATCCGGGCTAAAACATAAAAAGACTCTGTGTCCTCTGTGCCCTCTGTGGTGAAGATGGACTGTCCGATGTCCGATGTACGCGTTACGGGAACGAACCTCGATAACGATTACGAGCACGATTGCGAATTACGATTACGAGTACGAGCACGAGGGATCGGGAACGAGCCTCTAGCCTCGAGTCTCGAGCCTCGATTACGAATTACGATCACGATTACGAATTACGATTACGAGCACGAACCCTCAACCCTCAACCCTCAACCCTCAACCCTCAACCCTCAACTATCAACGGTCAGCGGTTTCGGGCTGCTCCTGCGTGGCAGGCGCTGATTTCGGCGGCGGGTCGTAGCCGACGATCGTGCCCGCCTTGATGCGGGGGTAGTACGGCGAGACCACCGTGCCCGGCAGGATGCGGACGTCGTCCTCCACCTTGATCATGCCGAGGCCGGCGCCGGCGCCGATGGTGCAGTTGCGGCCCACCTCCACCAGCCCGAAACGGAAACGGCCGCACCCCTCGTAGGCGTGCACGGTGAACTGGCTGAAGGCGCCCACCAGGGTGCGGTCGCCGATGAAGATGAGCTCGGGGCGGAAGTGGTCCAGCCAGACCATCTGCATGATCTCCACGTTGCGGCCCACGTGGACGCCCATCCAGCGGTACCACCGGTTCTTGAACGGCGTGCCCTTGAGCAGGAACGAGATCCCCACCATCGCGGTGAGCCGCAGGCGCCGGCCCGCCGACAGGTTCACCCGCCGCCAGTTCACCGCGTTCGGGTCCTCCGGCGCGCCCAGGCCCGACAGGGTGTAGTGCCGCGCCGGCCGGGCGAGGAATGCGTCCAGGCGCGCCTTCCCATCCGGCGTGGACGGATCCAGCTCGACGACGGGCGTGCCCGCGCCCCGCGAGGTCTTGGAAATCCGGATGTCCAGGCCCCGGCGGCGGGCGTAGGGGGCCGCGCGGGCCACGATCTCCGCGGTCACGCGGCGCATGGCGTCTTCGGGCGTTTCGTTCTGCCGGTTGGACATGGGGCGCTCCTGGGAGCCTTCCGTCCGCCGCCGCGTCAGTAGCGGAACGCGCTGGCGCCGATGAACTCCCTCAGGATGGAGTTGTCGGGCACCGAGTCGGGCGGAATGTCCTGGAAGTAGGAGAGAAATTTGAGCAGGCGCCGGGCCTCGGAATACTCGCTGTGCTCGGTGCTGATCCGGTACAACAGCGGCTCGGCGCAGCGCTTCAGCACGGCCAGCTCGTACACCAGCGACGAGTTGAAGAACAGGTCGGCGTCCTTCTGGTACGGGAAGATGTAGGCGGTCTCGCCGCGGCGCACCGAGCGCCAGCGCTGCAGGGTGACCAGCGCGTCGTAGCCGCGGAAGAGGTAGTCGCGGACGATCCGGCGCAGCATCCGGACGTCGGTGGTGGGGATGCGGTTGTGGTGGTCCATGGCCAGCGCGGTCAGGGGCGAGACGTAGATCCGCTTGATCTGGTGCATGGGCAGGTTGCGCATGAGCTCCGGGTTGATGGCGTGGATCCCCTCGTACAGCAGGATGGTGGTGGCGGACGGCGTGACGGTTCGGTAGTCCGGCTCCGAGCGGCCGGTGTGGAAGTTGTAGCGGGGCATCGAGACCGGCTGGCCCTCGAGGAGCCGCTCGAAATGCTCGTGGAGCAGGTCGATGTTCAGGGCGCGGATGCTCTCGAAGTCGTACTGGCCGTGGTTGTCCTTGGGCGTCTGCTCGCGGTCGAGGAAATAGTCGTCCAGCGAGATGACCTCGGGCAGCAGGCCGTCCACCCGGAGCTGGTCGGCCAGCCGCTTGGCGAAGGTGGTCTTGCCCGACGACGACGGTCCGGCGATGAGCACGATCCGGCTCCCCACCGACTGGTCGGCGAGCTGGGCGATCTTCTTCTCGTGGAGCGCCTCGCTGATGCGGATGATCTCGGGCGCGTGACCGGCCACCACCCGCTCGTTGAGGGCGCCCACGTCGCCGAGGCCCAGGATGTCGAGCCACTGGCCGTACTCCTGGAAGACGCGGAACAGGTTGGGCTGCGAGATGAACTCGGGCACCGTCGCCGTCTCGCCCACCTCCACCGCGTACGGCTCGGGCATGATGAGGATGAAGCCGGGCGGGTAGAAGACCAGATTGAACAGGTTCAGCAGGCCCGTGCTGGGCACCAGCGGGCAGTCGGAGTAATTCTGGTAGCCGTTGCAGATGTAGATGTCGATGGTGTGGGGGTTGGAGTGGCGGAAGAGCCGGATCTTGTCCTTCTGGCCGGTGGCGCGGAAGAACTCGCGGGCCTCGTCGAGGTAGGTCTTCTCCTTGTCCAGCCGCAGGTCCTGCGCGATGAGTTCGCGCATTTCGGCCTCGATGCGCCGCAGCTCGTCCTTGGTCAGGGGGGATTCCTTGCTCAGTTCGCAGTAGAGCCCCTTGCTCAGGGAGTGCTCCACATTCATCTCGGCGCGGGGGAAGAGCCGCTCCACCACCAGGCCCAGGAGGTACACCAGCGAGCTCTGGTAGACGCGGAACCCCTCGGGGTGGACACAGTCGATGAACTCCACCCGCGAGTCGACGCGCAGCTTGTGGCGGAGGTTGGTGAGACGGTTGTTGATCTTGGCCGCCACCACCGGCATGGCGGTCTTGAGCCGCGAGCGGCGCAGGATGTCCAGCAGGGTGGACCCCTTGCGGATGCTCAGCTTCTTGCCGTTGGAAAACGTGATCTCCATCGACAGGGACTGGTTCATGGCCACCCCCGGCTCACTGCAGCGGACGGATGTCGCTGAGGCGGGCCTCGATCTCGGCGCGCAGCGCCGCCAGCGCGGCGGTCACGCGGCCCGTCACTTCGTCCACGGGGCAATCGACGGCCCTGGCCTCGCGGCGCACCGTCACCTCGGCCAGCCCCTGGGCGAGCTTCTTCGTCCCGAGGGTGATCCGGACGGGGATGCCCACCAGGTCGGCGTCGTTGAACTTGACGCCGGGCCGCTCGGGCCGGTCGTCGTAGAGCACCTCGAGGCCGGCCGCGCGGAGCTCCTCGTAGAACCGGTCGGCGGTCTCGACCAGCCGGCTGTCCTCCATGCTCACGGGGACGATGATCACGTCGAAGGGGGCGATGGTGGCGGGGAAGATGATGCCCTTGTCGTCGTGGCACTGCTCCACCGCGGCCGACAGGATCCGCTCCTCGCCGATGCCGTAGCTGCCCATGACGATGGGGACGGACTGGCCGTCCCGGTTGAGCACCGAGGCGCCCAGCGCGTCGCTGTACTTGGTGCCCAGCTTGAAGATGTGGCCCACCTCGATGGACTTGAACACCCCCAGCGCGGAGTCGCACGCGGGGCAGCGGTCGCCGTCGACGACGGTGCGCAGGTCGTGGTACGCCGCGGAGAAGTGCACGTCGGGCGTGACGCCCTGGATGTGGAAGTCGGTGGCGTTGGCGCCGGTGGTCATGTTGCGCCGGCCGCGCAGCGCCTCGTCGGCCAGGATGGGCAGGTTCTTCACGCCCACGGGGCCGAGGCTGCCGGCGTCGGCGCCCATGGCGGCGACGATCTCGTCGGCGGTGGCCGGCCGCAGCAAGGCGGTGCCGGTCAGCGCCTCGAGCTTGGCCTCGTTGAGCTGGTGGTCGCCGCGCATCAGGATGAGCGTGGGTTTCGAGTCGACGACGTAGACCAGCGTCTTGATCTGGTTCTGCGCGGGGACGCCGAGGAATTGGGTGATCTCCTCGATGGTCTTCTGGCCGGGGGTGGCCACGCGCACCGGCTCGGGGCCGGCCGGGTCGGTATCCGTCACCGGCGCGATCCGGCTGGCGGCCTTTTCCAGGTTGGCCGCGTAGCCGCAACCCGGGCAGCGGACCACGAGGTCCTCGCCGGCGTCGGAGCGGACCATGAACTCGTGGGACTGGCTTCCGCCCATGGAGCCGGAGTGGGCCTCCACGGCGAAGTAGTCCAGCCCGCAGCGGGCGTAGATGCGGCAGTAGGCGTCGTAGTGGAGGCGGTAGCTCTTGTCCAGGCCGTCCCAGTCGACGTCGAACGAGTACGAGTCCTTCATGGTGAACTCGCGCACCCGCAGCAGGCCCGACTTGGGCCGCGGCTCGTCGCGGAATTTCGTCTGGATCTGGTACCAGATCTGGGGGAGCTGCCGGTAGGAGCGCAGTTCGTTGCGGGCGATGGAGGTGAAGACCTCCTCGTGGGTCATGCCCAGGCACATGTCGCGGCCCCAGCGGTCCTTGAGGCGGAACATGTTGTCGCCCATGACCTCCCAGCGGCCGGTGGCCTGCCAGATCTCCGCCGGATGGATGGCCGGGAGGTGGAACTCCTGGCCGCCGATCCGGTTCATCTCCTCGCGGATGATCTGCCGGATGCGGAGCAGGGCGCGCTGGGCCAGCGGCAGGTGGGAGTAGACGCCCGCCGCCAGCTGGCGGACGAAGCCGCCGCGCAGCAGCAGAACGTGGCTCACCACGTCCGCCTCGGCGGGCACCTCGCGCAGGGTGGGCATGAAATAGTGGCTCAGGCGCATGCGAGTCTCCTTGATCGGTCTCCCGGGCGAACCTGTAAAATATAGAAACTTCGGGAGTTTGTCAAGCATTCACGCGGCGGTTCGCGGTCCGGCGAGGCATCGGCCGGACGTTGACCGTGACAAACGGAGGGTCCGGACCCTATAATGGCGTCTACTGATTTTCACACAGGAGCGGACCATGGGCAGTTTTCTCCAGTTCGCCGGCGCCACCCGGACCGTCACCGGGTCGAAACACATCCTCCAGCACCGCGGCAAGGTGGTCATGCTGGACTGCGGCCTGTTCCAGGGGCTCAAGGAGCTGCGCGTCCGGAACTGGGAGCCCTTCCCGCTGCCCGCCGGATACGTGGACGACATCATCCTGAGCCATGCCCATATCGACCACACCGGTTTCCTGCCGCGGTTTTTCGCCCACGGCTTCGACGGGCGGATCTTCACCACCCCGAGCACCCACGACCTGTGCGAGATCATGCTCCCCGACTCGGCCCACATCCAGGAGGAAGACGCGCGCTACGCCAACAAGGAGGGCTTCTCGAAACACGCGCCCGCCGAGCCGCTCTACACCGCCGACGACGCCCAGCGGGTGCTCGAAAAGTTCCAGAACGTGCCGTACGGCAGCGCGTTTCCCATCAACAAGAATATCCAGTTTGAATTCGTGGACGCGGGGCATATCCTGGGCTCGGCCATCGTCCGGCTGACCATGCGCCGCGAGGACGACACCACGTTCCGCGTGGTGTTCACCGGGGATCTCGGCCGCTACGGCGAGAGCATCCTGCCCGATCCGGCGGCGATCGACGAGGCCGACTTCCTCATCATGGAATCCACCTACGGCGACCGGATCCACCAGGACATCGACATTCAGGCCGAACTGGCCGACGTCATCAACCGGACCGTCCGGCGCGGCGGCAAGGTGGTCATTCCGGCGTTCGCGGTGGGCCGCACCCAGGAGATCCTCTACCAGATCCGGGCGCTGCAGGAAGGCGACCGCATCCCGAAGATCCCGGTGTACATCGACAGCCCGCTGGCCATCAAGGCGACGAAGATCTTCTGCGATTACCCCGAACGGTTCGACCCCGAAGTGTCGCGGGGGGGGCGGCCGGGCGACTGCCGCCTGCTGTGCCACAACCTGCGCGTGGCCAGCAGCGTCAAGGATTCCATGGCCATCAACACCATCGACGAGCCGGTGATCATCATCTCCGCCAGCGGGATGTGCGAGGCGGGGCGGATCCTGCACCACCTGAAGCTCAAGCTTCCGGACCGGCGCAACACCGTGCTGTTCGTGGGGTACCAGGCCGAGGGGACGCGGGGCCGCCGGATCCTGGACGGGGAGCGCGAGGTCAAGATCCACGGCGAAAACATCCCGATCCGGGCGGAGATCCGCGCCATCGACGCGTTCAGCGCCCACGCCGACTCCGGCGAGCTGTTCCGCTGGCTGGGCAATTTCCGGCGCCCGCCGCGCATGACCTTCCTGGTGCACGGCGAGTGGGAGCAGATGCGGGCGCTGGAGCACCAGATCCGGGAACGGCTCGGCTGGCCGGTGCAGATGCCGGCCTACCTGGAGAAAGTGAATCTGGACAAATACCTGCCGCCGATGGCCGGCAGCGATCAGGACGAGTGATCCGCGGCGATTCGGCTATCGGTCGCTTCCAACTGGCGGAGCCGGATTTCGAACAACCCCTTGAGATTGCTGCAACTGATCGAATTGCGGTACGCCGGGCAGTCGTGGCATTCCTTCCGGGGGGAGCGGCGGCTGGCGCCGGCGACGCTCCAGCACGGCCGGCTGGCATCGTGGTACGTGGGGCAGTGCGCATATTGGGCCGCGGCGCAACCGCGCAGCTCATGGCAGGGGATCAGGGCCAGCAGCCGCCGGATTCCCTCGATGTTGAGTCCCAATTCGGAGATCATCCGGCGGATGCAGCGGATCCAATCGATGTCCTGCTTGTCGAAATAGCGGGTTCCTCCGGTCGATTTCCACGGAATCAGGATCCCTTCCCGTTCGTACATCCGCAGTGTGGGGACCGAGACGCTGAGCATCTGGGCCACCTGTCCGATTTTCATTCGACCGTTGCCGGATTCCTTCATTTCACTCCACCTGGACAATCTACATTTCGGGTAATGATATTTGAATATTGCCGCCGTGTCAAAAGATTGTTGGTCCGTGACACATTTCGGTTGACCCGTCTCAACCGGACCGGATGGCCTGCTCGATGAAGCGGCGGTGACTGATGAAGGCCAGCTCGGGAAGCTCGCCGGGCGGGAAGAACGCCAGCGAGCGGGCGTCGTCGCCGGCAGCCGGTTCGCCGCTGTAGCCGGCGACCCGGTAGCACACCACGATCACCCGCCCGTACCGGCGGCTGGGCTCGTCCTCGACTCCGAGCAGTTCCAGGCGATCCGCTTCGAGACCGGTCTCCTCCCGCAGCTCGCGCCGCAGGGCGGCGGTGGTGGATTCCGCGATTTCGATGAACCCCCCCGGCAGGGCCCAGCGCCCCGCCTGCGGCTCCCGGCCGCGTTCCACCAGCAGTATGGCGCCGGCGGCGTCGCGCACCAGGGCGGCCACGGCCGGCACCGGGTTCTCGTAAAACGTCGTGTCGCAGGGCGCGCAGCGGCCGGCGCTATCTCCCACAGGGTCCAGGGGGGCGCCGCAGCGGGCGCAGAACCGTTTGGGTTGCCAGATCATGCCGCGTTTCTCCTCGGTTGCGGGCGCTGTCCGTTGCGGCCGGCTCCGGTCGCGGCCTACCGGAACGCGTCGGCGATCGCCTTGTCCAGGCTCCCTTCCGGCTCTTCCTGGGCCAGCACCTGGTGGCAGAGTTCGCAGTCCTGCGACAGCGCCAGGCCGTCCGTTGTGGCGTGCTCCTCGTCGTGGCACCGGAAGCAGCCGCCGGCGCCATCGGGATGGCCCAGGTGGCTGCGGTGTATGCCGAAGGTCATCTTCATGTCCGGAAACACGTTCAGCCGGTAGATGGCGAAGATCCCGTCGGCGGCCCGGCTGATCGCGCCGGCGTCGACCGGAGCGAATTCCCGGGAGGCGTAGTGCCGGTCCAGTCCGTCGCGGATCCCCGTGCGGGCCGCGTCGCGCGAGGGATAAGCGGCAGTGAGGAGCCGCAGCGCCAGCGGGCGGATGCCCGGGAGTGCGGCGGGGATCTTGCCGTCGAGCAGGGCCTGGTCCACGGCCGCCTGCGGCTCGTCGAAGATGTGGGTGGGCCGGTTGTGGCAGTCGACGCAGTCCATGGTGCGCCACTCGGTTCCGGCCGGCGGCGCGGGGATGCCGTCGGGGGGGAAGTACTCGTGCACTGTGCCGTCCTCGCGGACGGACCGGACGCGGTGGATCCGGGCGCGTTTCGGATCGGCCGGCAGGTACTCCACCCGGGCGTGCCGGCTCACGTGCCAGTGGATGCCCTCGTACCGCTCCGACTTGGAATTGTAGCCGCCGATATCGAGCAGCAGCACCGAGACCAGGGGATTGCCCACGTCGGCCGCGTCGTCCAGCTTGCGCCGGACCACCGACTTCTTGCCGTGGAAAAACTGCGGCCAGTGGCACGCCTCGCAGGTTTCGCGGGCCGGCCGAAGGTCCTCCACGGGCGAGGGGATGGGACGGCTGTAGGTATGGGCCATGACCGCGTACACCTGGCGCAGCCCGGAGAGCTTCGACTTGACAAACCAGGAGGCCCCGCCCCCGATGTGGCACGCCACGCAGCCCACCCGGGCGTGGGGCGAGCGCTGGTACGCCGTGAACTCGGGCTCCATGACCGTGTGGCACAGCGTGCCGCAGAATTCGTCGGAGTCGGTGTAGTGGTACCCCTCGTACATGGCCACCGAAAGGATGATGGAGTTGAGCAGGGTCAGCGCCAGAATCAGAACGGCCCGGCGGCGGTGCTCGGGCCGGCTCAGATCGATCACCAGCGGGCGGATCGCTGTCCCGTCGCGGCGGGCTTTCCGGCGGGCGAACCAGATGCCCAGCGGAATGAAGAGCAGCCCGGTCAAAAACACCATCGGCAGGAAGCCGTAGGCGAACAGGTCGCGGTAGGGGCCGCTGGCCACTCCCAGCATGTCCAGTATCCACGCGGTGATGATGAGCACGGCCGCCACCGTGACCATGGTGGCGCCCAGCAGGCTGAATTTGCTGATCCAGAGATTTTTGGCAAGGTCCTGGATGACTTTCATGCGTCACCGCCTGGTGGAAAATCAGCTAATGCTCAATACATATATGGAATTAGCCGGAAACACAAGCCGTTTTCGCCGCCTCGTGAATCAGGAATCGGAACGCGGACCGGCCGACGGGCATTTGATAATGATCAAATTGGGGATTGCGAGTCCAATCAAGGTAGAATACTATCTTCACGGTAGAATATAGAACGCCGGTCGAAAGGTGCGCGCTATGAAATCCATTCGGATACTGCTGGTGGCGGCTGTTTTGGTTCCGGGAATCGGCTTGGCCCGGGCGGACACCGAGACGTGCCTCCAGTGCCACGACACCGTGGACCCGAAGCGGTACGAGGCCTCCGTCCACGGCCAGGCAGGCATGGCGTGCGTGGACTGTCACACCAGCCTGCAGGGCGTCACCGAATTTCCCCACGCGGAGAAGCTGCGGCCGGCGGACTGCGCGTCCTGCCACGAGGATGTGACGACCGACTACGCGCGGAGCATCCACGCCCAGACCTCGGCGCTGGGAGAGGGGGCGGCGCCCACCTGCGCCAGCTGCCACGGCGTGCACGACATGCTGCCGGCCAGTGACCCCGAATCACCCACCCACAAGTCCAACGAATCGCAACTGTGCGGAAAATGCCACGGCATGAACGGCTTGAAGGATCGGGAGGTCCGCCTGCCCTACGTCTTCGAGAGCTACTCCCGCTCCGTGCATGCCAAACGCATCGGTCAGGGGAACCTGCAGGCGGCCTCCTGCGCCGACTGCCACGGCACCCACGACCTGCGCGGTTCCGCCGACACCGAGAGCAGCATCCATCGGTGGCGGATCCCGGAGACCTGCGGCAAGTGCCATCCGAAGGTCAATGACGAGTATCTGGCGGGGATCCACGGCAAGGCGTTCAAGCTGGGCATCTCGGATTCGCCCACGTGCACCAACTGCCACGGCGAGCACGAGATCCTGGGGCGCGACGCGGCGGATTCAGCCACCTTCAACCGGCAGATCAGCTTCCAGCTCTGCCTCGATTGCCACACCAGCCCGAAGGTGCTGCGCAAGTACGGCACGCGGATGGGCGCCGCCGCCGAGTTTGTGGATTCATACCACGGCCTGAGCCTCAAGCTCAACAGCCCGCGCGCGGCCACCTGCGTCAGTTGCCACGAATCCCACATGATCCGGCCCAAACGGGATCCGGCCTCCACGGTGGCGGCAGGCAACGTGACCGCCACCTGCGCCCGCTGCCATCCCGGCGCCACGCCGGAGTTCGCCCGCAGCTACACTCACGCCACGGCCAACCTGGAAGAGAACCAGCTGGCCGGTTTCTTCCAGACCTTCTACGTCCTGATGATCCTCGCGGTTATCGGCAGCATGGTGGTCCATAACCTGCTGATCCTCTACTATTTCTTCCGCCGCAAGCACCATCACGAAAGCCGGGCGCCTCGCCTGACCCGGTTCCACGCGCAGGAGATCTGGATGCACATCCTGCTCACCATCACCTTCATCGGGCTGGTGGTGACCGGCTTCGCGCTCAAGTTCTCCGACAGCTTCTTCTTCGAGTGGCTGCGGGCGCTGGGCATGACCGAACCGGTGCGCTCGGTGCTGCACCGCGTCTTCGCCGTGGGCCTGCTCGCCACCGGCGCCTGGCATCTGGCGTACCTGGCTTTCAGCGTCAAGGGCCGCGCCCAGTTGAAGGCGCTCTGGTTCATGTGGGAGGACATCCGCCTGGTTGCCGTCAACCTCCGGTACCACCTCGGCCTGTCGAAGGAGCGGCCGCTCTTCCGGCGGTACGATTACTCCGAAAAAGCCGAGTACTGGGCATTGGTCTGGGGGACGGCGGTCATGGCCGTGACGGGCTTCGTCCTGTGGTTCCCCGTGGCGGCCACCCGGATCTTTCCCTTCTGGATCATCCGGGTCAGCGAGGTGATCCACTACTACGAAGCCATCCTGGCCACCCTGGCGATCCTGGTCTGGCACTTCTTCTTCGTCATCATGCATCCGGAGGAATACCCGATGAACCTGAGCTGGCTCCACGGCAAGATCACCGTGGAGCTGGCCGAGGAGAAGTACCCCCTCTGGGCGCGGGAGGAACTGGACCGGACCGGGGCCGCGCAGGCGACGCCGGAGCCGGCCGCGGCCGAGGATCAGCCGGCGAAATGATTTCGTGCAACATTCCGGTTGACAAGCGCCCGGCGGCTGGCTATAATCCACCGCTCGAAAATCGATGGAGGTATCCTCCCGTGTTTGCGATCATTCGTTCCGGCGGCAAGCAGTACAAGGCGGCAGAAGGACAGGTGGTTCGGGTGGAGTTGCTCGACGTCCCCGTGGGCGAGAGCGTGACCATCGACGACGTCCTGTTGCTCGATACCGACGACGCGGTCCTGGTGGGCACGCCCATCATCCAGCACGCCGCCGTTCAGGCGACCGTGATGGAGCACGGCCAGGCGGACAAGGTGCTGGTCTTCAAGAAGAAGATCCGCAAGCAGTACAAGCGCCTCAACGGCCACCGCCAGCCGTACACCGCGCTGAAGATCGACAAAATTTCCATGAAGACGGAGTGAGACGCCATGGCACATAAAAAAGGTGTGGGCAGCTCCAGAAACGGACGCGACAGCCATTCGCAGCGGCTGGGCATCAAGCGCTTCTCCGGCGAGCTGGTTTCCGGCGGCAGCATCCTGGTCCGGCAGCGGGGCACTCCGCTCAAGCCGGGGCTCAACGTCGGTCGCGGCAAGGACGACACCCTGTACGCCAAGGTGACCGGGATCGTGGCGTTCCGCGATCGCGGCAGCCGCGGGAAATTCGTCAGCATCGTTCCGCCGGCCGAGTAAATCCGTTTCCTTTCCTCCGACATCGGGATAGAATGAAATACAGGCGCTCCGCCTGTATTTCTTTTTTTTCAGGTAGTTGACCAGGCCATGTTCATCGATTACGCCACCATCCAGGTCAGGGCCGGCGCCGGCGGCAACGGCTGCGTCGCGTTCCGGCGGGAGAAGTTCGTCCCGCGCGGCGGCCCCAGCGGCGGCGACGGCGGCAAGGGCGGGGATGTCGTGCTCGTCAGCTCCAGCCAGTTGAACACGCTGCTGGATTTCCGCTACCAGCGCGATTTCCGCGCCGGCCGCGGCGGGCACGGCGAAGGGAGCAACCGGCATGGCAGCGACGGCGACGACTGCACCGTGATCGTCCCGGTGGGGACGGTGGTGCGCGACCCGGAGACCGAGGCGGTGCTGTTCGACTTCACCGCACCCGACCAGCACTTCGCGGCCGCCCGGGGCGGGCGGGGCGGGCGGGGCAACGCCCGTTTCGCCACCGCCACCAACCAGGCGCCGCGCAACGCCGAGCCGGGCCGCGCCGGCGAGGAGCGGGAGCTGGTGCTGGAGTTGAAGCTGCTCTCCGACGTGGGCCTGGTGGGCTATCCCAATGCCGGCAAGTCCACTCTGATCTCGCGCATCTCGGCCGCCCGGCCCAAGATCGCCGATTACCCGTTCACCACCCTGGCGCCCCACCTGGGCGTCGTCCGCTGCGAGGAGTGGCGCACGTTCGTCGTGGCCGACATCCCCGGTCTCATCGAGGGGGCGCACGCGGGCGCGGGCCTGGGCGACCGGTTCCTGCGCCACGTGGAGCGGACCCGGGTGCTGGTCCACCTGGTGGACGTCTCCGGGCTGGAGCCGCGCGATCCGGTGGAGCGACTCAAGGCCATCAACCGCGAGCTGGCGCTGTTCAACCCGGCGCTGGCCGACAAGCCGCAGCTGGTCGTGGCCACGAAGCTCGACGCCGTCACCGACGACGCCCAGCTCAAGCGGCTGCGGCTGCATTGCCGCCGGCGCAAGCAGCCGTTCCTGGCCATTTCCGCGGTCAGCGGCGACGGTCTGCCGGAGCTGGTGCGGACGCTGGGCGAAATGCTGGCGGTGGCGCCGTGAGCCTGTCCGTCGGCATCCTCGGCGGAACGTTCGACCCCGTCCACGTCGCCCACCTGCAAATGGCCGAGCGGGCGCAAGCGGCCTTGGGCCTGGACCGGGTCTATTTCCTCGTCAGCCACACCCCGCCCCACAAGCCGGGGACGGCGGTCACCTCGGCGTGGCATCGCTACGCCATGGTGGCCCTGGCCACGGCCCACCGCCCCGACTGGGTGCCCTGCCCGCTGGAGCTGGAGGTGCCCGGCCCGTCGTACACGATCGACGCGCTGGCCCGGTTCGGCGCGACCTGCGGCGTGCCCGCCGCCGCGACGGTGTTCATCGCCGGCGGCGACTCGCTCCGCGATTTCCGGCTCTGGCGGGAGTGGGAGCGGTTGCTGTCGGAGTACCGGTTTCTGTTCGTGGCCCGGCCCGGCGTGACCCTGGGCGGCGGGGCGGAGGAATTGCTGGCCGGCGGCCGGGTGGCGGACGGCCGGGACTGGCCGCCGGAACGGATCCGGGCGGAGCTGTCCGGCGGCGCCCGCGCCGTCCTGGCCGATCTGGGCATGCCCGATGTATCTTCAACCGGATTGCGGGTTATGCTACAATCCCACGCAGACTGCCGGGACCTCGTCCCGGAGACGGTCCGGCGCTACATCCAAAAAGCGAGCCTGTACGGAGGATAATGAAAGAGACACTCGCCACCATCCACGACATCCTGGACAGCAAGAAAGCCATTGATGTCCGGATCATCGACATCTCCAGAATTTCCAATTTCACCAATTATTTCATCATCTGCTCGGGCGCCAACGAGAAGCACATCCAGACGCTGGCCGACGAACTGCAGAAAAAGCTGGGGGAGCAGGGGATCGAGACCGCCCACGTCGAAGGCTACCAGAACGCCGAGTGGGTGCTCCTCGATTACTTCGATTTCATCATCCACATCTTCTCGATCGAGACCCGGGAGTACTACGAACTCGAACGGCTCTGGGCGGACGGCAAGGCCGTGGACGTCCGCGCGCTGCACTGACGAGGAGGCGCCATGCCCCCGCCCGAACCCGCGGGCGTGATTCCGCCGGAACTGGTCGCCGAGATGCACCTCGGGACCGGACCGCTCCGGCCGGCGTTTGACACCCTCCGCCGCATTGCCGCCGCCGACACCAACTGCCTCATCTGGGGGGAGAGCGGCACCGGCAAAAACCTGTTCGCCTGCCTGTCCCACCGCCTGGGTCCCCGCCGCGATGGTCCATACGTCGAGATCGGCTGCGCCTCGCTGCCGGACTCGCTCATCGAGACCGAGCTGTTCGGCTACGTGCGCGGCGCCTTCACCGGCGCCGCCGATGACCACGGCGGCTGGCTGCTCCAGGCCAACGGCGGCACGCTGGTGTTCGACGAGCTGGATTCCCTGTCGCCCGCAGCGCAGGCCAAGCTCCTCCGCGTGGTGGAGCAGGGGCGCTTCACGCCCATGGGCGGACGCGCCGAGATCGCCCTCGACACCCGTTTCATCGGGCTGACCCAGGGCGAACCGATCGAACTGGTGCGCCGGGGCGTGTTGCGGCAGGAACTTTACTACCGGCTGGCTCTGTTCACGCTGGGGCTGCCGCCGCTGCGCAGCAACCCCGCCGGTTTTCCCGAGTGGCTGGCCTTCTGCGTCCGCGCCGAGGCGCGCCGCGCGCGAGCGCGCGAACCGGTGCTGGCGCCTGATTTCGTCCGGCAGCTCGCCCGCCATCCGTTCCCCGGCAACGTGCGGGAGCTGCAGAACCTGGTGCGGCGCTGGGTGCTGCTATATCCCGGCGAGGCGGTGCCGCGGTCCGAGCTGCCGGTCCCGCCGGGGGCGGCGGCGGCGCCCCCGCTCCGGTCGCTGGCCGAGGTGGAACGAGACCACATCGTGGAGGTGTTGCGGGCCACCGGCAACCGCAAGGGGGAGGCGGCGAAAGTCCTGGGTATCCATCGCAAGACGCTGCTGGAAAAACGCCGTCTCTACGGCATCTGAAAAGCGGCCTGCGAACCGCCGCTTCCCCGTGGCCGAAGGGGCGCCCCTTCTCGACCGAATCACTTCATCGATCCAATCATGTTGAATTTTTGGCCGATTGACGGCTGCGGTATGTATTTCTTTCACGTTTAGCTTGCATTTGTTTTGTCCGCTTTTTATACTGGGTGAAATTTTTGTTCTTAATACGAGCACGACCTGTTCTCCCGGGAGGAGAAGGGTTATTTGTTACCCGGGAATGGAAACTACGCGCGCCGGTCGAACCGGGCAGGAGGGACGTATGACGGCTGACCGACACCCGCACCGCCCCCAGTCTCCCCCCGCTGAAGCCATCCGCATCGGTGTCTTCATCTGCCACTGCGGCGGCAACATCTCCGACGTGGTGGATGTCCGCCGGGTCGCCGAGGAGGTGGGCCGGCTTCCCGATGTGGTCCTGTCCACGACGCACATGTTCATGTGCTCGGATCCCGGCCAGATGCTCATCGAGGAGAAGATCCGCGAGCTGGGCCTGAACCGCGTCATCGTCGCGGCCTGCTCCCCCACGCTCCACCAACTGACCTTCCGCCGGACGCTGGGCCGGGCCGGGCTGAACCAGTACCTCTTCGAGCATGTGAACATCCGCGAGCAGGTGTCGTGGGTGGTGGAGGACAAGGCGGCGGCCACCCTCAAGGCCACCCGCCTCGTCCGGGCGGCGGTGGGCCGGATCCGCCACCTGCAGCCGCTCGCCAAGCGCCGGATCATGATCCACCCGTCCGCCCTGGTCATCGGCGGCGGCGTGGCCGGCCTCGTCGCGACCCGCGACTTGGCCAAACGCGGCATGCGGGTGACGCTGGTGGAGAACACCCCCTTCCTCGGCGGACGCATGGCCCAGCTCTACACGCTCTTCCCCTCCAACGAGGACGCCAAGGAGCTGTTGGGCAAGCTGATCGCCGAAGTGGTGCATCACCCCCTCGTCACCGTCCACACCAGCGCCCAGGTGATGTCCAGCTCCGGCATCGTGGGTGATTTCCGGACCAAGCTCCGGATCTCGCCGCGGGGGGTGGACAAGCGCCTGACCCAGGTGGGCATCGCCATGGCGGCGTGCCCCGAGGAGACCATCTCCGAATACAACTTCGGACTGACCCGCCGCAAGGCCATCTACATGCCCTATCCCGGTTGCTGGCCGCAGATGCCGGCCATCGACTGGCGGTCCTGCACCAAGTGCGGCAAGTGCCAGGCCGTGGTGGGCGGGAAGGGGATCGACCTGGCGCAGGAGCCGAAGGAGATCGAGATCCACTCCGGCGTGATCGTGCTGGCCACCGGCTACGATCCGTACGAGCCGATGTTCGGCGAATACGGCTCCGGAATTTTCCCCGAAGTGATCACCCTGCAGCAGCTCATCCGCATCCTGGACCCCGAGGGGCCCACCGCCGGCCAGTTTGTGGTGAACGGCCGGCCGGTCCGGTCGATGGCGTTCATCCATTGCGCCGGGGCGCGCCAGTACGAGGGAATCAACATGCCCCAGCCCTCCGGCAAGGTGAACGACTATTGCGCCCGGACCTGCTGCACCGCCGCCCTGCACCAGGCCAACGAGATCAAGGAGCGATTCCCCGGCATCGAGATCTACGACATCTACCAGGACATTCGCACCTACGGGCGCGGGCATGAGAATTACTACGAGCGCGCCTCCGAGCGGGGCGTGATCTTCATCCGCTTCGATCCAATGCGGCTGCCCAAGGTCCGCCATGATCCCCGCGGCGAAAAACCGGTGGTGATCATGGTTCAGGACATGCTGACCAACCGGATGGATGTCGAGGTCCCCGTCGACGTGGTCGTCCTGGCCACCGGGGTGATGCCCCACGACATCTCCGAGCTGGTGGACATGTACAAGTGCGCGGTGGGCTACGACAGCTTCCTGCTCGAGGTGCATCCGAAGCTGCGACCGGTGGAGTTGGCCGTTTCGGGCGTGTTCCTGGCCGGCTCCTGCCAGGGGCCCATGGACATCACCGAATGCAGCGCCGCGGCCGCCGCCGCCGCGTCCAAGGCGGCGGCGCTCATCGCCCAGGGCCAGGTGGAGATGGACCCCTTCATCGCCCGCGTGAACGAAGACCTCTGCTCCGGCTGCCAGACCTGCCTGACCGTGTGCCCCTACGAGGCCATCACCCGCGATCCGCGCAAAGGCGTGGCCGTCATCAACGAGGCGCTCTGCACCGGCTGCGGCACCTGCGCCGCCACCTGTCCCAGCAACGCCATCCAGCAGTTCGGCTTCACCGACACGCAGGTCATGGCCGAGGTGGAAATGCTGCTGGCCGACATGATGCCGGAACCCCTTCCAACAGGAGGCTCCCATGAGTGAACCGGCGAACACCGCACCTGCCGATCCCCGCCCGGCGGCCGGCCCGAATTGGCAGCCGCGCATCATCGGCTTCCTGTGCTACTGGTGCTCCTATACCGGGGCCGACATGGCCGGCACCGCCCGGATGAAGTACCCACCCAACGTGGACATCATCCGGGTCATGTGCTCCGGCCGGATCGACCCGGAACTGGTCACCACCGCCTTCGCCCGCGGCGCCGACGGCGTGCTGGTCTGCGGCTGCCACATCGGCGACTGCCACTACATCACCGGCAACCACAAGACCATGGCCCGCATGCCGCTCCTGAAGCGGATCCTGCTGGACATGGGCATCGAGCCCGAGCGATTCCGGCACGAATGGGTCAGCGCGGCCGAGGGCGAGAAATTCTCGAAGCTGGTCGCGGAGCTCACCGAGCAGGTCCGCCGGCTCGGCCCCCTCGACTGGCCCGGCCTGATGCGGGCCCGCGGCGTCGGGCACGGCATGGATCTCAAGGCGTGGGGAGAGTGACATGAGCACCAACCCGAACAACGCGGCACCGGTCGCGAAACTGAAGATCGCGAAGTACTGGGCCGCCAGTTGCGGCGGCTGCGATATTTCGCTGCTGGAAATCGGGCCCAACCTGTTAGAGCTGATCAAAATCGCCGACGTGGTCTTCTGGCCCTGCGCCGCCGACTTCAAGTATGAGGATGTCCGCAATTATCCGGACGGGTACATCGATCTCTGCTTTTACAACGGCGGCATCCGCAACTCGGAGCAGGAGGAAGTGGCCCGGCTGCTGCGGCGGAAGAGCAAGTCCCTCATCGCCTACGGCCAGTGCGCCGTGGACGGGGGGATTCCGGCCCTGGCCAACCTGAAGACGGTCAAGGGCATCTTCAACGCCAGCTACCACGACAATCCGTCCATCGACAACCCGGCGGGCGTGGAGCCCCAGCCGGTCACGCCGTCCGAGTACGGCGATTTGGAGATCCCCCGGTTCTACCCCCAGGTGCTGCGCCTCAAGGACGTGGTCCCCGTCGACTACGAGATCCCGGGTTGCCCGCCGCAGTCCGACCGGGTCTGGGAGGCCATCCTGGCGCTGGCGGGCGGCCAGGTGCCGTTGCAGAACCGGAACGTCAAGGTGGCTTGTTACGACAAAGCCGTCTGCGACGAGTGCAAACTGGAAAAGCGGAATGTCCGGATCAAGGAATTCAAGCGGGTGCACACCTCCATCCCGGAGCCGGGCTGGTGCCTGCTGGAGCAGGGCTACCTGTGCGTCGGGCCGGCCACTCGCAGCGGCTGCGGCGCGCTCTGCCCCGCGGCCGGCATGCCGTGTGAGGGGTGCTACGGCCCCGCCGGCGACGTGGTGGACCAGGGCACGGCCATGGTCAGCGCCATCGCCTCGATGCTGGACGCCCGGACCGAGGAGCAGGCCCAGGAGCTGATCGACCAGATCGCCGACCCGACCGGCACCTTTTATCGGTTCACCCTGGCGTCCAGCCACCTGAAGGCCCGCAAGTGAGGAGGCAGTCATGACCACGCCCCACGTTCACACGAAGGAAGGCTACCGGCGGATCAGCATCGATCCCATCACCCGCCTCGAGGGTCACGGGAAGATCGACATTTTTCTCGATGCCGAGGGCGCCGTCGCCGACTGCTACTTCCAGGTGCCCGAACTGCGCGGATTCGAGAAATTCTGCGAGGGCCGGCCGGTGGAGGATCTGCCCCGCATCACCCCCCGGATCTGCGGCGTCTGCCCCGAAGCCCACCACATGGCCAGCGCCAAGGCGTGCGACGCCGTCTACGGAGTGGAGTTGCCCCCCACCGCCAGGATGCTCCGGGAGCTTCAGTACAACATCTTCTTCGTCACGGACCACACCACCCACTTCTACGCCCTGGGCGCGCCCGACTTCGTCATGGGGCCCGACTCCGATCCCGCCACGCGCAACATCATCGGCGTGATCGGCAAGGTGGGAGTGGAGATCGGCGGCCAGGTGATCCAGTGCCGCGCCTGGGGTCACGAGGCGGCCGCCATCTTCGGCGGCAAGCGGGTCAATCCGGTCAACGCGATCCCCGGCGGCATGAGCAAGCCCATCAGCCAGGCGGAGCGCGAGCGCCTCGAGGAGATCGCCCGCTGGATGGTGGATTTCGGCAAGTTCACGCTGAAGCTGTTCCACGACCTGGTCCTGGCCAACCCGGCGTATCTGGACCTCATCGTCAACGGTCCCTACATCCACCGGACGTACTCCATGGGGCTGGTGGACGAAAACAACAAGGTCAACTTCTACGAGGGTCAGGTCCGGGTGGTGGATCCCGACGGAGTGGAGTTCTGCCGCTACGCCCCTCACGAGTACATGGACCACATCGCCGAGCGGGTGGAGCCGTGGAGCTACCTGAAATTCCCCTACCTCAAAGGCGTGGGGTGGAAGGGGCTGGTGGACGGCAAGGAGTCGGGCGTGTACCGGGCGACGCCCCAGTCGCGCCTCAACGCCGCCGACGGCATGAGCACGCCCGTGGCACAGGAGGCCTACGAGGAGTACTTCGAAACTCTCACCGGCGACCGGAGCGGGCGCACGCCGGTCCACCACACCCTGGCCATCCACTGGGCGCGGGTGGTCGAAATGGTCAACGCAGCCGAGCGGGCGCTGGAGCTGATCCGGAATCCGGAGATCACTCACCCCGAAAACTACCGGACGCTCTGCCTGGGCACGCCCCGCGAGGGGGTGGGCATCGTGGAGGCGCCCCGCGGCACCCTGACCCACCACTACGTCACCGACGACAACGGCATCGTCAAGAAAGTGAATCTCATCGTGGGCACCACCAACAACAACGCCGCCATCTGCATGTCGGTCAAGAAGGCGGCCCAGAGTCTGATCCGGCGCGGCGGCGAGGTGAAGGAAGGCATCCTGAACATGATCGAGATGGCGTTCCGGGCCTACGACCCGTGCTACGGCTGCGCCACCCACAGTCTTCCCGGGCAGATGCCCCTGATCGTGCGGATCCGGCGCCCCGACGGCGAAGTGATCCGGGAGATCCGGCGCGATCGCCCGACCGCCTGAGCGCTTCAGAAAAGGATGTGGCCATGACGGAACTGAAAAAAAACTACGACGGACTGGTGATCGGCGGCGGCATCGCCGGCATGCAGGCCGCCCTGGATCTGGCCGAGCAGGGCTACGACGTCCTGCTGGTGGAAAAGGAGCCGTCCATCGGCGGGGTCATGGTGGGGTTGAACAAGGTCTTCCCCACGCTGGACTGCTCCAGCTGCATCTGCACGCCGCGCATGGCGGAGTCCGCCCACAACCCCCACATCCGCATCCAGACCTACACCGAGGTCAAGGCGGTGGAACCGCTGAATGTGGGGTTCCGGATCAAGCTGCAGAAAAAGCCCCGCTACGTGATCGAGTCGAAGTGCATCGGCTGCAGCCAGTGCGAGCTGGTCTGCCCGGTGGATGTGCCGCACGAGTTCGACTACGGCCTGGGCGCGCGCCGGGCCATCTACATCGCCCACGGCAACGCCATCCCTCAGGTGGCGGTGCTGGATCCGACGTACTGCACCTTCTGCGGCCGGTGCGAGAAGGCCTGCCCGGCCAACTGCATCGACTATACCCAGCAGCCGGAGGACGTGGAAGTGGAGGTGGCCACCATCATTGTCACCACCGGCCTCCAGATCACGCCGATGGAGCGCAAGGCGGAGTACGGCGGCGGGAAGCTCATCAACGTGATGAACCCCCTGGCCATGGAGCGGATCCAGTCGTCGAACGGCCCCTACGGACGGCCGCTGCGGCCGTCCGACGGCAAGGTGCCCCGCCGCATCGCCTACGTCCAGTGCGCCGGGAGCCGCGACCGCTCCATCGGCGTGCCCTACTGCTCGCGAGTGTGCTGCATGTACGCCCTGAAGCAGGCCCTGCTGCTGCGGCACTACATCCACGACGTCGACGTGACGATTTACCACATGGACATCCGGGCCTTTGGCAAGGGCTACGAGCAGTTCTACCGCCGGGTCATGCAGGAGGGGGTCCACGTAATGAAAGGGAAGGTGGCCCGGATCACCGAGCTGGAGAACAAGGACCTGCTCCTGCGGGTGGAGCTGCTGGATGAGGGGGGGCGGGTGGCCGAGGAGCGCTACGACCTGGTGGTGCTGTCCCAGGGGCTGATCCCGGCCTGGCAGGGCGACGGGGTGCTGGCCGCCGAGCTCGACGAGGACGGCTTTTTCCGCTCCATCTCGCCGAAGATCAGCCCGGCGCTGAGCAGTTGGCGCGGGGTGTTCATCGCCGGCGTGGCCGCCGGGCCCAAGGACATCCCGGACGCCATCGTCGAGGCCGGCGCCGCGGCCATGGAGGCCGCCATCTATCTGGAAGCGACGCGATATCACGAGCGCTTCATCGAGCCGACCAAGGTTCACTGATGCTTCAACCCGGCCCGTCGCGAGGCGGGCCGGGCGGATCATGACCGCAGGGAGAGCCACCATGTCGGAAAACGAACGACCCATCGCCGGTTCGGTCGGTGACGAAGCAGCCGCCCCGGCCGAAGGCGCGGCCCGCGGCGTCAGGGCCAAGCGGCCCATCGACGTCCTGCGGGAGCGCCAGGGCGAGCGCCCGCCGGAGCAGAAGGAGTACTTCAAGCGGCAGACCCAGGTCCGCAAGGCGCTCCTCGAGGCGTTGAAAGAGGCGCCGCGGACCATCCCCGAGCTGGCCGCCCGGTGCGGCCTGCCGTCGGAGGAGGTGGTCTGGAACGTCATGGCCATGCGCCGCTACGGCAAGCTGGTCGAGGAAGAACTGCGCGGCGACTATTATTGCTACCGGTTGAAGGAGGTGTGAGGATGGGCAGCCGAGTGGATCCCCGCCTGGCCGCCGAGGTGGCCGAATACGGCGCCGACACGGTCAACAAATGCTTCAACTGCGGCAACTGCACCGCCGTCTGCTCGCTGTCGAAGGGTGACACGGTCTTTCCCCGCCGGATGATCCGCTACCTCCAGCTCGGATTGCGCGACAAGCTGATGGAAGCGCCCGAGCCGTGGCTGTGTTATTACTGCGGCACGTGCTCCGACACCTGTCCCCGGGAGGCCTTCCCGGGCGAGCTGATGATGGCCACCCGCCGCTGGCTGACGGCGCAGTACGATTTCACCGGCCTGTCCCGCAAGCTGTACCTCAGCAAGGTTTGGGAGATCGGCCTGCTGGCGGCCGGGGCGCTGCTGGTGCTGGCGCTGTTCGTGGTGCCCGGCTGGCTGGGCATCCCGTTCGGCTTCCGCGACCTGCCGGTGGAGGCGCGCGAGCATGTCCGCGTCGCCATTTTCGCCAAAACCGAATGGGTCCACATCGGCGACTGGGTGCTGGCCGTCGTTCTCGGCCTGCTGCTGTGGACCAACGCGTTCCGGATGATCTACTTCGTCGTCCGGGGCGAGAAAGGCGTCCGGATCCCCCTGACGCTCTGGTTCACCAAGTTCTACCAGATGGTGGTGCACGGGCTGACCCAGAGGCGCTGGCTGGAATGCGACAACGACACCCGCCTGAAATGGCTGCAGCACTTCCTGCTGGTGACGGGTTACGGCACGATGCTGCTGCTCGTGGTGCTGCTGCTGCCCATCTTTCAGGTGGACAAGGCCGAATTTCACTGGACGAGCATTCCGGGTTACTACGCGACGCTCATGCTGCTCGCGGTCACCCTGCTGGCCATCCGCGGCCGGCTGGAGAAGAAGGAGCCCATCCACCGGTTTTCCCATCCCACCGACTGGATGTTCCTCATCCTGCTGTTTCTGACCGCGCTGTCGGGCATTGTGGTGAACATCCTGCGGCTGATGGACCTGGCGTATCCGACCTACGTGGCGTACGTTGTGCACCTGATGATCGCGGTGCCCATGCTCATCGTGGAGGTTCCGTTCGGCAAATGGGCCCACCTGATCTTCCGGCCCGTGTCCAAGTACATCGTGGCCGTTCTCGAGGCGGCGCGGGAACGCCAGACCGCCCGCGCCGGCGTCGTGCCCAAGCCGGCGACCGTCTGAGGCCGCCCGGTGCGACCCGTCATCGCCCAGGCCGGCCCGGCCGCCGCCCGACGCGTGCTGGTGCTGGGGCTGGGCAACCCCATCCTGGGCGATGACGCCGCCGGGCTGGCGGTCGCCGCGGACCTGGAAGCCCGGCTGGTCCGTCAGCCGCAGCCGGGAGTGGAGGTGCGGACCAGCGCCCGGGGCGGTTTCGAGCTCATCGATCTACTGACCGGGTTTCACCGGGTCATTCTGGTGGACAGTCTCACCGTGCCCGAGCCCGCTCCCGGACGGATCCGCCGGCTGGGTCTCGACGACGTGGCCGGCAGCGCGCGGCTGGTGTGCGGCCACGAGATCCACGTCGCCACCGCCTTCGACCTGGCGGCTCGGCTGGCCATCCCCATGCCGCAGACCGTGACCATCTACGGCATCGAGATCGCCGACGCGACCGCCTTCGGCGAGGTACTCACGCCGCGGGTGGCGGCGGCGGCGCGGGAGCTGGCCGGGCGGATCTGGACCGAGCTGCAGGTTCGGTCGGGCGGGCCCGGGGGGGACTTCCTCCCGGACGGGTCCGATACCCGTTCCCCAACCGCGGCCCCCGGGGAAACGACCATTCAGGAATGTCTTCTCATGGGCGGGCCTTCGGAAGATAATACATCATGACTGTCCAAGCCCGGGTCGCGGAAGGCGCACCGGTCCCGCCAGAGACGGGATCGGGCTGGAAGTACGGGAGCAGAGATGGAAATCCGCATCATCCCGCTGGACAAAGCCGTCGATGAACGCGCCCACTGGCTGGTGCGGCTGCGCTGGATCGCGGGCGCGGCGGTGATCCTGTTCGGCCTGGTCGCGGCGCTGGCCCTGCCCGAGATGCGCGTCGTTCCCGTGATCGGAGTCGGCCTGGCCATTCTGGCCTACAACGTATTGATCCACGTCGGCTTGCCCCATCTGGGACCCAAGCGCAGCCTCCACCTGCAGATCCTGCTGGACTGGCTGGCGCTGGCGGTGCTCTGCCACATCACCGGGGGGCTCGACAGCCCCTTCCTTCCGTTTTTCATCTTCCACGTGATTCTGGCCGGCATGCTGGTGAGCCGCCGGGCGTGCCTGCGTCACGGGCTCATCGCCATTGTCATCATTTCGGGAATGGCCATGCTGGAATATGCCGGGTTTTATCCGCCCATCCAGCTCCCCGGGTTCCTGCCTTCCCCGCGCTACGACAACCTGCACTACATCCTGCTGTTCCTCGGCTCGTTCTCGATCCTGATTCTGCTGACCGTCTACCTGTCCACCACGGTGATCCAGCATCTGCGCAAGGGCGAGGAGAAGCTGATGCAGTTGCAGGACCACCTCAGCGACGCCTATGACGGGCTGCGCCGGGCGGACGAGTCCAAGACCCGTTTCGTCCGGATCGTCTCCCACGAGATCCGCAGTCCGCTGGCCGCCACCCAGAGCATGCTGCGGGTGATCCTGGACGGTCTCGCCGGCGAGGCGTCTGCCAAGGTGGTGGATCTCATCCGCCGCTCCAGCTGCCGGCTGAACGAGCTGCTGGGGCTGATCAACGAGCTGTTGGACCTGATCCGGGGCGGGCAGCCGGTGGCCGAGGAGGAGAAGCAGGACATCCCGCTGGAGGCGGTGATCCGGAAGGTCACCGGGGACCTGGGGGCTCACGCCGCGCACAAAGAGGTGCGCCTGGAGATTCAATTAGACAGTCAGGATGCCATCTTCCGCGGCGATAGCCAGGACCTGGAGCGGATCGTCGTGAACCTGGTGAGCAACGCCATCACCTATACGCCGGAGTTCGGCGTGGTGAAGGTGACCGGCCGGCTGGAGCCGGACCATTTTTACCGGTTGGAGGTGGCCGACACGGGGATCGGTATCCCGCCCGACGAGCGGCCGCGCATCTTTGAGGAATTCTACCGGGCCTCCAACGCCAAGCACGAGAAGAAGGAGGGGACGGGCTTGGGCCTGGCCATCGTCAAGGTCACGGTGGAAAAATACGGCGGCCGGATCGAAGTGGCCAGCGAACTGGGCAAGGGTACCTGTTTCACCGTCCGGCTGCCGGTGATCAGCCTGGCTTCGTGAGGAGTCCGTCCCCGGCTGGCGACACAATCCCGCCAGGGCGCTCGGCCATCCGCCGCCGGCGTCCCGATCGTGACGGGATGGCCGGCGTCAGTTGTGGTCGAGCTTTTGTCCCCAGCGGTCCACCGCCGGCGGGGCACCGGCCAGGAGTTCCGCCCGCTTCTGCTTGTATTCCTGTTCCGTGATCAGTCCGCGCTGGCGGTAGCGGGCCAGTTGTTCCAGCCGGGCCTCGAGACTGTCTTCGACGGGCGACGGATAGAGTTCCGGCGGACAGGCGGCGGCGACGGCCTTGTTCAGCGCCGCCTCGTCGAACGCGGGCCGTCCGTCCCGGCCGATGCTCAGCCGGGAGTAGCACTGCCCGAGTTGGACGGTTTCCCGCTTCAGGTCGGCGTTCCTGGGGTCCTTGCGGAGCTGGGCCAGGCAGTCCTCAAAGGCCCGCTTGGCGCCGGCCAGCTCGAGGCGACGGTGGCGGCGGGCAAATACGACCACCAGCACGATGGCGGTCACCGCCGCTCCCGCCAGCACGAGACAGCCGCCGATATTGATCCAGAAATTGCCTTCAGGCATCGACGCCTCCGCGGCGACTTCGGGCGCCGGCGTGATGGACGGATGCGTTCATGGTATCCGAAATCAGCCGGCTATTCAACGGCCTCGAGCAGGATTTCGGCGATGTCGCGGACCACGACACCCTCCAGCTCCTTCTCCTTCACCGCGTCGGAGAGCATGGTGTTGCAGAACGGGCAGGCCAGCGCCACGGTGGAGCAGCCGGAGTCGCGCACCTGCTCGATCCGGCGGTGGTTGATGCGGGAGCCGAGGCTTTCCTCCATGAAGATGCGGCCGCCGCCGCCGCCGCAGCAGAACCCCTGGCGGTGGTGCAGCGCCAGCTCCGACACCTTCACCCCCGCGATGCCGGCCATCACGTTGCGGGGCGCGTCGTAGATGCCGTTGTAGCGTCCCAGGTAGCAGGAGTCGTGGAAGGCCACGTCCAGGTCCAGCCGGCGGCCGGGCGTGAGCCGGCCCTCCTGCACCAGGCGTTCCAGCAGTTGGGAGTGGTGCCAGACCTCGAACTCGCCGCCGAACTGCGGGTACTCGTGCTTGAGGGTGTTGAAGCCGTGGGGGCAGGCGGTGACGATCCGGCGCACCCCGGCCTCCTTGAAGGTCTCAATGTTGGCCTGGGCCATGGTCTGGAACAGGTACTCGTTGCCGGTGCGCCGGGCGGCGTCGCCGCAGCACCCTTCCGCCTCGCCCAGGATGGCGAACGAGACGCCCGCCTTCTGGAGCAGCCGGGCGAACGCCTGGGCCACCTTCCGGTTCCGGTCGTCGAAGCTGCCGGAGCAGCCCACGTAGAACAGCCACTCGAACGATTCGGCCTCGCCCACCGTGGGGATGCCGAGCCCCTCGGCCCACTCGGCCCGCTTGTGGGCGCCGATCCCCCACGGGTTGGAGTTCGTCTCCAGCCCGCGGTACGCCTTCGTCAGCTCCTCGGGAAATTTGCTTTCCGTCAGGGTCTTGTAACGGCGGAAGTCCACGATCCACTGGACCTCCTCAATGAACAGCGGACAGGCGTCCTCGCAGAAACCGCAGGTGGTGCAGGCCCAGATCTCGTCCTCGCCCACGGCGCCGGCGGCGAACAGGTCGGGCAGTTCGCCGGTCCGGCCGTCGGCGAGCTCACGCTCGTGCGCGTAGACGAACGCCTTGAGGTGGTCGTTCATCCGCTTGGGGGAGAGGGGCTTGTCGGTGGTGTGGGTGGGACAGTGCTCGTGGCAGCGCCCGCACTCGGTGCAGGAGTAGACGTCCAGGAGCACTTTCCAGTCCAGCTCCTGGGCCTTGGCCACGCCGAAGCTCTCGGCGTTTTCGTCCTCCAGGTTCAGCGTCCGGAGCCGCCCGGCCGGCTCGAGCTTCCGGAAGAAGACGTTGGGCAGCGAGGTGATGACGTGGAAGTGCTTCGACCCGGGGAGGATGTTGAGGAAAAACAGGATCGTGGCGGCCTGGACCCAGAAGGAACCGGCGTAGAGCGTCTGCAGGCCGGTCCGGTGCCAGCCGGCGACGAGCGGGCCCAGGGCGGCGCCCAGGAAACCGTAGGTGGGGACGCCGGCGGCGTGGAGGGCGGCCTCGGCGCCCATGTCGGTGAGCATCAGGAGCAGGATCAGGCCCAGCACCAGGTAGGCTTCACCCGACGACTCCACCCGCGCCGGCCGGAGCACGGCGCGGCGGAAAACGGCCCAGAGCACGGCCAGCGCCACCAGCACGATGAACAGGTCCTTGGGCCAGGCGTAGGCCGCGCCGAGGCGCCGCTCGAAGTCCAGGCCGGGAATCCAGGTGCCCAGGAACAGCGAGGCGGTGTGGATGGCCAGGACGCAGAATCCCCAGAAGATGAACGCGTGCATGAGCCCCGTGGACGGATCCCGCAGGATGCGGGCCTGGGCGACGACGTGGGCCAGGATCGCCCGGACGCGCTCGCCCCAGCGGTTGAAGCGGTCCTCCGGCGCGGCGCGGCGCAGCAGCCGCCACTTGCCGCGGAGGCGCCAGATAAAGATGCCCGCTCCCGCCAAACTCATGGCCAGGAACAGGAAATAATAGACTCCGGCAGCCGGATCGATCAGGGTCTTGGGGTCCATGCCGTTCTCCTCGAAGGGGTTATGTCGAGCGGGCTCCCATTATCAGGAAGATGCCCCCGGCTGTCAAGTCGGGAGAGCGAATGCGGCATCCGGCGGACGATTTTCCCATTGACAAACCGGCAAGTTCGAGTATAGTTAGGGTCTTGCTTCGGGAACGCCCGCTTCCATCCCCGGGCAACCGTTTGAATCACAGGTTGTTATTTACATTCGGTGGGCCGTTAGCTCAATTGGTAGAGCAAGTGACTCTTAATCACTAGGTTGGAGGTTCGATTCCTCCACGGCTCACCATTTTCCTCAACTCAGATTCTGCGATTGGAATTCATCATCCATCTTCCGAATATCGATTTGGATACCAACACCCGAATGTCGCATGATGCATCTATAAAGTCAGTCGCCTTTGTCTGCGAAAGTGGCGGAATTGGCAGACGCGCTAGACTTAGGATCTAGTACCCGCAAGGGTGTGGGGGTTCAACTCCCCCCTTTCGCACCAAATTTTGGCCTGTTCCCGCCATGACGGATTCCACACCATATCGAAAGGAAGGTCGCACGTGAAGGTAACGTTGGGTGAAAGCAGCGGATGCCGCAAGGTTCTGAATCTGGAAATCGCGCCCGATGAGACGGAAGCGGTCCGGCAGAAGGTGATCGATGACATGAAGAAGATCGCCGTCCTGCCCGGTTTCCGGCCGGGTCGGGCCCCGGTGGGCCTCCTGGAGCGGCGGTTCAAGACCGCCATCGTTCAGGAAGTGGTGGAGCAGGTGATGAAGGACTCCCTGCCCAAGGCCCTCGAGGAAACCGGCCTCAAGCCGGTGAACCAGCCGGAGATGGTGGAGTCCGACTACGAGTTCGGCGGCGCGCTCAAGGCGTCGATCGCCTTCGAGGTGCTGCCCGATTTCGAACTGAAGGATTACCAGGGGCTGGCGGTCGCCCACCGCGACGCCGCCTTCGACCCGCAGCTCGTGGAGCACGAGATCCAGCGGCGGCGCCAGGCCCGCGCGTCGCTCCAGGAGGTGACGGGCCGGCCCGCGCAGCGGGGCGACTTTCTCGCCGCCGCGTTCGAGGCCACCGTGACCGGGCAGGTCGAGCCGGTCAAGGATGACCGGATGTACCTGCTCGTGGAGGAGAACCTGAAAAACTCCCTGTTGGCCCTGCAGGCCGAGGGGCAGGGGATCGGCGAAACACGCACGTTCGACCTCGAGTTCCCCGCCGACTACCACGACAACCGCCTGGCCGGCAAGACCGCGACCGTCCGGCTGACGGTTCAGGAGATCAAGGAGCGCGTGCTGCCGGCGCTGGACGACGCGTTCGCCCAGTCCATGGGCGACTTCAAGACCTTCGACGAGTTCCGCGTCCGCGTCGAGGCGGAGCTGCGCGAGGCGGTGGCCGACCACAACCGCCACGAGTTGGAGCGCCGGGTGTCCGAGGCCCTGGTGGCCGGCTACGACTTCCCCGTGCCGGATACCCTCACCGAAGCCGCCTTCTCCGATTTCGCCCTGCCGGCGGTCAACGACCTGATGCAGCGCGGCATGAGCGCCACGGACGTGGGCAAGCTCGACTGGCAGGCGATCCGGGCGGAACAGGCGCCCAACCTGCAGCGGGCGGTCCGCGAGACCATGGTGCTGAACCGGATCGCCGAGCAGGAGGGCGTGACGGTCACCGACGCGGATGTGGAGGCCGAGATGGCCCGCGTCGCCGCCGCCCGCGGCATGACGCCCGAGGCGCTGAAGGCGGAGATGATCCGCGACGAAGAGGCGCTGAACCGGCTCAAGAACAGTTTGAAGCTGCGCCGGGCGCTGGCGGTGGTTGTCGCCGCCGCCCGGATCACCGAGCCGCCGGCCGAGGCGGAGCACGTGCATGGTCCCGGCTGCGGCCACGACCATGAGCATGAGCATGACCATGGCCATGACCACGACCATGCAGCCGAAACCGAGGCCAAGCCCAAGGCCAAGCCCCGGAGCAAGGCGAAAGGCAAGACTCAGGAGGCCGCGGAGTAAACCCCGCGGCCCGTTCCGACATCTAACATGTGATGGCCGGCCGCCGGCGCCGGTCCCAACCGCAGGAGGTTGAACGTGGCACTGGTTCCCATCGTCGTCGAACAGACCAACCGGGGCGAACGGGCGTACGACATCTACTCGCGGCTGCTCAAGGACAACATCATCTTCCTGGGCACCCCCGTGACCGATGAGATCGCCAACCTGGTGATCGCCCAGATGCTGTTCCTCCAGGCCGAGGACCCCGAGAAGGACATCTCCCTCTACATCAACTCGCCGGGCGGTTCCATCACTTCGGGGCTGGCCATCTACGACACGATCCAGTTCATCAAGCCCGACGTGATGACCATCTGCATCGGCCAGGCGGCGAGCATGGCCGCCCTGCTGCTGGCCGCCGGCGCCCCCGGCAAGCGATACGCCCTGCCCAACTGCCGCATCCTCATCCACCAGCCGTTCATGTCCGGGCTGTCGGGCCAGGCCACCGACATCGACATCCACGCCAAGGAGATCCTCCGCCTCAAGGAGATCACCTGCGACATCCTGTGCCGGCACACGAAGCAGCCCGCGGACAAGATCCTCCGCGACGTGGATCGCGATTACATCATGGGCGCGGACGAGGCGGTGGCCTACGGCCTGATCGACAAGGTCATCACCAAACAGGGACTCTGAGCCGGAGCGCGACGATGATCAAGGACCAAACCCGCGGCAGCAACCTGAACTGCTCCTTCTGCGGCAAGTCGCAGAAGGAGGTCCGCAAGCTGATTGCCGGCCCGTCGGTCTTCATCTGCGACGACTGCGTGCGCATCTGCGAGGAGATCATCGCCGAGGACTCCTACGCCGACCTGGACATCCTCAAGGAGGAGATCCCCCGGCCGAAGGAGATCAAGAAGTTCCTCGATGAATACGTCATCGGTCAGGAGCTGGCCAAGAAGAAGCTGGCCGTGGCCGTCTACAACCACTACCGGCGCATCGAGCACTACCGCAAGGGCAAGCGCGACGCCGCCGACGTGGAGCTCCAGAAAAGCAACATCCTGCTCATCGGACCCACCGGCTCGGGCAAGACGCTGCTGGCGCAGACGCTGGCCAAGAAGCTGAGCGTCCCCTTCGCCATCGCCGACGCCACCACCCTGACCGAGGCCGGCTACGTGGGCGAGGACGTGGAAAACATCCTGCTCCGGCTCCTGCAGAACGCCGATGGCAACCTGGAGCGGGCCCAGTGCGGGATCATCTACATCGACGAGATCGACAAGGTCGCCCGGAAGGACGAGAATCCGTCCATCACCCGGGACGTCAGCGGCGAAGGGGTTCAGCAGGCGCTGCTGAAGATCCTGGAGGGGACCGTGGCCAACGTGCCGCCGCAGGGCGGCCGCAAGCACCCCCACCAGGAATTCATCCAGATGGACACCACGAACATCCTGTTCATCTGCGGCGGCGCCTTCGTCGGACTGGAAAAGCTGATCGAGCGGCGGGTCGGCCAGAAGAGCATCGGCTTCGTGCGGTCCGAGGAAGCGGATGCCTCCATCCAGGAGTACCAGGGCTACCTGATGGCCCAGACCCAGCCCCAGGACCTGATCAAGTACGGGATGATCCCGGAGTTCGTCGGGCGCGTGCCGGTGCTTGGCGTCCTGGAGGAGCTGGCGCGGGACGCGCTGATCCAGATCCTGACCGAACCGAAGAACGCCCTGGTGCGCCAGTACAAGAAGGTGTTCGAGTTCGAGGGGGCGGAGCTGGAGTTCGAGCCGGCGGCCCTTGAGACGGTGGCCGACATGGCCATCGAGCGGAAGCTCGGCGCCCGCGGCCTGCGGATGATCCTGGAGGACCTGATGCTCGACCTGATGTTCGAGCTGCCGTCCAGCCAGGTCTCCACGGGGATCCGCATCACCGCCGAGGCGGTGCGCAACAAGGAGCTGATCCGCAAGCTGCTCCGCAAAGCCAGTTGAGGAGTTGTCCGCCGTGGCTACCAGCCGAGTGATGAAGCTGCCCCTGATACCCATCCGCGACGTGGTCGTGTTCCCCCAGACCATGTTCCCGTTCATCATCGGCCGCGAGTCATCGGTCAAGGCGCTGGAATACGCCCTGCGCAACGAGCGTTACCTGTTCCTGGCCACCCAGAAGGACCCGGCCACCGACGAACCGCAGGCCGATGACATTCACGCCGTCGGCACCATGGCCCTGATCATCCAGAACCTGAAGCTGCCCGACGGCAACATCAAGGTGCTGGTCGAGGGGTTGCAGCGGGGCCGGATCGTCGCCACCACTCACGACCCGGGCTTCTTCATGGTGGACGTCCGGCTGCTGGAGCCGGAGCAGGTGGATCCCGACCGCGCGGAAGCGCTCCGCGAGCAGTTGCTGGAGGCTTTCGGCGAATACGTCAAGATCAACCCCAGCTTCAATGCCGACGCCATGAACCGCGTGATCAAGGGCCCCGACCTCAACAAGGTCGCCGACACGATCAGCGGCAACATCCCCATCGGCATCAAGGAAAAACAGGAACTCCTGGAGATCGATCACCCGGAGGAACGATTCGGGAAGATCATCGAGCTGATCCGCTTCGAGATCGAGAAGCTCAAGCTGGACAAATCGATCCAGGGCCGGGTCCGGGAGCAGATGGAGAAGGCCCAGAAAGAGTACTACCTGCACGAGAAGATCCGGGCCATCCAAAAGGAGTTGGGCGAGGACCAGCAGACGTCCGAGATCGACGAGCTGAAGGACAAGGTGGCCAAGGCCGGCATGACCAAAGATGCCGAGGCCAAGGTCCTCAAGGAAATCCGCCGCCTCGAGGCGATGCCGTCCATGTCGGCGGAGTCCACGGTCTCGCGCAACTACGTGGACTGGCTCCTGAGCCTGCCGTGGGAGAAGAAGTCGCGCGAGATCCGCGACATCGCCAAGGCGGAGAAGATCCTGGAAGCCGACCATTACGGGCTGGATAAAATCAAGGAACGCATCCTCGAGTACCTGGCGGTGCGCCAGATGTCGCGCAAGAGCCAGGGCAGCATCCTCTGCTTCGTCGGCCCGCCCGGCGTGGGCAAGACGTCGCTGGGGCGCTCCATCGCCCGGGCCACCGGGCGCCAGTTCGTGCGGTTGTCGCTCGGCGGCGTCCGCGACGAGGCGGAGATCCGGGGCCACCGGCGCACGTACATCGGCGCCTTCCCCGGCCAGATCATCCAGATGATGAAGAAGGCGGGGACGCAGAACCCGGTGTTCGTGCTCGACGAAGTGGACAAGATGAGCGTGGACTTCCGCGGCGACCCGTCGTCGGCGCTGCTCGAGGTCCTCGACCCCGAGCAGAACTCGCACTTCCTGGACCACTTTGTCGACACCGAGTACGACCTGAGCCGGGTGATGTTCATCTGCACGGCCAACGTGCTTCACGCCATCCCGCGCCCGTTGCAGGACCGGATGGAGATCCTGGAGATCTCCGGCTACACCGAGCGGGAGAAACTGGAGATCGCGAAACGGTTTCTCGTGCACAAGCAGCGCGAGGCCAGCGGGCTGTCCGAGCGGCAGATCGTCTTCACTGACGAGGCGCTGCTGGGGATCATCCGCCACTACACCCGCGAGTCGGGCGTGCGCAACCTGGAGCGCGAGATCGGCCGCGTTTGCCGCAAGGTGGTCCGCGAGATCCTCTCCAAGGGCCGCTCCCACCGGGTGGCGGTGGACCCGCCGCTGCTGGAGAAGCTTCTCGGCCCCATTCGTTTCCGCCTGCAGAAGTCGCAGGCGAAGAGCGAGGTGGGGGTGGCCACCGGCATGGCCTGGACCGACATGGGCGGCGAGATCCTGCTCACCGAAGTCACCCGGATGCCCGGCACCGGCAAGCTGACCGTGACGGGCAAGATCGGCGAGGTGATGCAGGAGTCGGCCCACGCCGCGCTGAGCTACGTGCGCTCGCGGGCGGAGAACTTCCACATCCCCCCCGATTTTTACAAGAACGAGGATATCCACGTGCACATCCCGGAGGGGGCCATCCCCAAGGACGGTCCCAGCGCCGGGATCACCATGGCCACGGCCATCGTCTCGTCCCTGACCGGGATCCCCATCCGCCGTGACGTGGCCCTGACCGGCGAGATCACCCTGCGCGGCCAGGTGCTGCCCATCGGCGGCGTGAAGGAGAAGATCCTGGCCGCCCACCGGGCCGGCATCAAGCACGTGGCCCTGCCCGCCGACAACCGGAAGGACCTCCAGGAGATCCCGGAGGAAGTCCGGGACGAGCTGGAAGTCCATTTCATCGAAACCATGGACGAAGTGCTGGGCCTGGCCCTCGAGCGGCTGCCCGGCCCCATGCAGACTCTTGACAAGAAAGCCCCTGCCGCGATCGACGGTGAGGTCAAGGAAGGGCACATCACCAACTGACCGGGATTCAGCGAGTGAAATTCACGGCGGTCGAGTTTGTGACCAGCGCGCGGTCGGCGTCCGGCTATCCGCGGGAGCGCCTCCCGGAGATCGCCGTCGTCGGCCGGTCCAACGTGGGCAAGTCGAGCCTGATCAACACGCTGCTGAAACGGCGCGGTGTCGCCAAGGTCAGCGGCACCCCGGGCAAGACCCGCGGGATCAACTATTTCAGGATCAACGGTTCTTTTTATCTGGTGGATCTGCCCGGCTATGGCTACGCGAAAATTTCCGAGGCCGAGCGCCGGTCCTGGGACCGGATGATCCGGGAGTACTTCGCCGAAACCACCCGCCGCCGGCTGGTGATCATGATCGTGGATATCCGCCACGCGCTCTCGCCGCTGGACCGGACCCTGCGGGAGTGGCTGGAGGCGCAGGCGGCCGAGTACGTGGTCGTGGCCACCAAGGCCGACAAGCTGTCCGGCAACGCCCGGGCCGCCAGTCTGCGCGAGCTGCGGGCGGCGTTCCCCGACCGGGAGATCCTGCCCTTCTCCGCGCTGACGGAGCTGGGCCGGCTGGAGCTGCTGGGACGGCTGCAGCGTTTCATCAAAACTGATCAATCACAGGACATATAAGGAGGTTCCCATGTCCGACATCGACTACAACGAAAACGAGATGGAGACGGAAAGCGACGAGAAGGCATTCAATATCGCGGTGCTGAAGGAGATGTCCATCGGCGAGCTCACCCGCATCGCCAAGGACCTCAGCATCCTGGGCGTCTCCGGCATGCGCAAGCAGGAACTGATCTTCCAGATCCTCAAGGCGCAGACCGAGAAGAGCGGTCTGATCTTCTCCGAGGGCGTGCTGGAAATCCTGTCCGACGGCTTCGGCTTCCTCCGCTCGCCCGACTACAACTACCTGCCCGGGCCGGACGACATCTACGTGTCGCCCTCCCAGATCCGCAAGTTCGACCTGCGCACCGGCGACACCATCTCGGGCCAAATCCGCCCTCCGAAGGAAGGGGAGCGCTACTTCGCCCTGATCAAGGTCGAGGCGATCAACTTCGAGCATCCCAGCGAGGTGCGCAACAAGATCTTCTTCGACAACCTGACGCCCGTCTACCCCGACAAGCGCATCAAGCTGGAGACGACGCCGGACAACCTGACCGGCCGGGTGCTGGATCTGCTGGCGCCCATCGGCAAGGGGCAGCGCGGCCTCATCGTCGCCGCGCCCCGCACTGGCAAGACCATGCTCATGCAGTCCATCGCCAACTCCATCACCGCCAACCATCCGGAGATCTACCTGATCGTGCTCCTCATCGACGAGCGCCCCGAGGAGGTCACCGACATGCGCCGCTCGGTCGACGGCGAGGTGGTGAGTTCCACCTTTGACGAGCCGGCGTCCCGGCACGTCCAGGTCGCCGAGATGGTCATCGAGAAGGCCAAGCGCCTCGTCGAATACGGCAAGGACGTGGTGATCGTGCTCGACTCCATCACCCGCCTGGCCCGCGCCTACAACTCCATCGTGCCGCCCAGCGGCAAGGTGCTCTCCGGCGGCATCGACTCCAACGCCCTGCAGCGCCCGAAGCGCTTCTTCGGCTCGGCGCGCAACATCGAGGAGGGCGGCTCGCTCACCATCATGGCCACCGCCCTGGTGGACACCGGCAGCCGCATGGACGACGTGATCTTCGAAGAGTTCAAGGGCACCGGCAACATGGAGATCAACCTTGACCGCAAGCTGGTGGAGCGCCGCATCTTCCCGGCCATGGACATCAACAAGTCCGGCACCCGCAAGGAGGAGCTGCTCCAGTCCAAGGAGGAGCTGAACAAGATCTGGGTGCTGCGCAAGGTCCTCAGCCCCCTGTCCACGGTGGAAGCCATGGAGCTGCTGGCGGACAAACTGCGCAAGACCGAGTCCAACAAGGACTTTCTGGATTCGATGACCCGCGGCTGATGCCGGGGCCTCGCGGCCTGGCGGCCGCGAGTTCCGTCCGCACGATGGCGGATGGGCTTGACCCTCCCCACATCCTGTCCGGCTGCCTGCATCCGTACTCCGTGAGAGCCCGGCGTGCCCGAAACCGCGCCCGGCGGGCGCGGGGGACCGCTCACCGGTCCGGCACCGTCAGGCCCAGCCGGGCCGCAACCTCGCGGTCCGGCCGGCTGGCGCCCGCCGGCGGGACGAACAGCGTGCAGAACGGGTCGCCGGGCACGGCCTGAAGCCGCCGCAGCGGGAAGCGCGCCGTCAGATGGGGGATGGCGGCGAACTGGGCGGCCTGGTACAGGACGACCTCGTGATCGGGTCCGTAGGCGGGGAGCAGCTTGTCCAGCAGCATCCGCCGGCCGGTGCGGTTGGGCCGCCCGCCGTAGCCCCAGTCCCCGATGATGCCCACCTGCCACAGGATCAGCGGCACTGCCGGATCGAACACCGTGTGATGGGAGAGAAAGTCGGTGGCCTCGTGGCTCTGACAGCCCCGGTGTCCCGGATCGGCGCCCAGGTCCGCGAACAGGCAGTCGGACGCCGAGACCGCCGGCAGCATCCGCGCCGGGTAGCCTTCCGCGCGCGCCAGCCGCAGCGACGCGTGGGTGGCGTGCACGAAGACGCCGGGGTGCCCGTAGTACGCCGCGCACACCCGCCGCCCCAGCCGAACCGCTTCCAGGATCCGGGCCACGGTCCGTTCGTAGGTCACCCGGCGGGGCTCGCCGGGCGCGTACAGCCGGTCCAGTGACTCGGCGCGGGGGTTGAGCCGCTCGATCCAGCGGGCGGTCACCGCGTCCGTGGCGTAGAGGACGAGGTCGGCCGCCTCGATGCACCGCCGGGCTTCGGCCGTCACCTGGGCGACGGCCCGGATCCCGGTGCCGACGATGTCCAGCGAACCGCCGTTCATCGGTCGTCATCCGGGGCGGCGACGTCCGCCTGAAGCCGGGCGATGATGTCCGGATCGGCAACGGGCTTCTCCAGCGGCGGCACGTAGAGAGTGGTGAACGGCGAAAACTCCTGGTCCGGCAACTCGGCCAGCGTCAGCCACCGGATGGCCGGCGGCGACGCGTCGTCCGCCGCCGCCTCGTAGGCCGCCACGCGGTGGTCCGGCGGATAGTGGCCGCGGAGCGTTTCGGCCAGCACCACCAGCCCGTGGTCGGGATGGCGGGCGGGGCGACCGGCGGGGTTGAGGCCGCCCACCTGCCAGAGCAGCAGCAGACTGCGGACGTCGAACCGTCGGCGATGGACGAGAAAGTCGGTGGCCTCGAAGCTCTGGGAGCCGTGTGTGGCGGGGTCGATGCCCAGGTCCGCGTAGAGGCAGTCCTCGGCGGACACGCCGGGGAGCATCGCCGCCTCCAGCCCCTCCTGCCGCGCCTGCCGGATGGCGGCGCCGGCGGGGAAGCAGAGCATGCCGGGATGCCCGTGGAACACGGCGCACACCGCTTCGCCGGCCCGCGCCGGCGCGAGCAGGCGCTCCACGATGGCGGCGGTGATTTCGCCCGGCGGCCGGCCCGCCGCGTAGAGATCGAGGAGCGACTCGAGCCGGGGATTCAGCGACCGGATTTCGGCGACGAATGCCGGCGGCAGTTGGTGGCAGACCCGGTCGGCGCCGGCGATCGCGTCCCGGATCTCCGGGGTGAGATGCGCCGGGCGGATACCGGCGCCCACCACCGTCAGGCGCCCGGCCGGCGCCCGGCTGAGGAGAAGCCGAATCTGCCGCTGGTCCCGGCTGCGGACGGCGGCCTGCTCCGCGGCACTCAGACCGGCGCGCGCCATGGCGCCCGCCGGATCGCTCTCGAAGGCCGCCCGCGCAGCGGCGTCCTCCGCCAGGTCGATGAGATAATCAGCCAGCCGCTGGTTCATCCGTCAGTCCTCCGATTCGAGTGGGCAAAAGGGGAATCGCTCCTTATGCTAACGCCGAAAGCGGCGCATTGCAACCGGTCCGGCGTGCCGCCTTGTGGTACAATACATCCAACACAGACTGTACACGGAGGGGCAGATGAAGATCGGTGACACCGGTATACCGCCTGTTTCACCCGATGCGCCGGATGGAACTCCGGACGCCAAATCAGTGCGCCAGAAGGTGCCGGCGCGGGACGAAGCCATCCAGCCCGACCGGTTGGAGAAGTTCCCGGCTGCCTTCGATCTTGGCTGGCAGCAAGCGGCGGCCGCCCGCACTCCGACCGCCGGCGAAGAAGGCGTCAACGCCGCCAAGCTGTCGCCGGACGGGCTGCAGGCGCTGAAGCTGGCACCGGAAGACGGGTTGAGTGCGGCCAAGGCGGCGCCGGACTTGGGCGTGGGCGCGGCGAAGCTGTCGCCGGACGGGCTGCAGGCGCTGAAGCTGGCACCGGAAGACGGGTTGAGCGCGGCCAAGGCGGCGCCGGACTTGGGCGTGGGCGCGGCGAAGCTGTCACCGGACGGGTTGCAGGCGCTGAAGCTGGCGCCGGAAGATGGCTTGAGCGCGGCCAAGGCGGCGCCGGACGTGGGCGTGGGCGCGGCGAAGCTGTCGCCGGACGGGCTGCAGGCGCTGAAGCTGGCGCCGGAAGACGGGTTGAGCGCGGCCAAGGCGGCGCCGGACGCGGGAGTGAGCGCCGCCAAACTGTCACCGGACGATGCCATGCACGCCATCAAGCGGTCGCCGGACACCGCGCTGCCTTCCGTGGAATCGTCACCGACCGAGGGCGCGCTTGCCCCGGATGTGTCGTCGGCCGTCAAGAACTTGAAGCACCCCCGGTAACCGCTGGGGTTGGGCCTGACTCAGAAAACAGGCAAGCCCAGACGTCGCCTCATCGCCGGATCGGGCCGCGGAGCCCGAATCGGCGGGATGTAGAGCGTGCTCATGCCGTCGAGCACGGCGGCGCCCCCCCACAATTCACGCAGCGCGAGCCAGTGCATCACGGGACGACCCACGGGCAGCACCGCGGCCTCGTACAGGCACACCGGCTGGTCGGACGGATAATGGGCGGCCAGCGCGTCCAGCAGCAGGGGCAGGTTGCGGGCGTCATTCCCCGTTCCCCGGTAGCTGTTGTCGCCGATGCTGTCGATCTGCCAGAAGATCACGTGGGCCGACGGGTCGAGGCGGCGGGGACGCCGCACGAATTCCGTCGCGGAAAACATCTGGAACCCGCCGCCGGGGTCCACGCCCAGGTCGGCGAACAGGCAATCCGAGGCGGAGATGCCCGGCAGCATCCGGGCGGTCAGCCCCTCGGCGCGGAGCCGTCGGATCGCCTCGTGGGTGGGGTAGACGAACACGCCGGGGTGGCCGTAGCACACGGCGCAGACGCGCCGGCCGGCGCGCACCGGCTCCACCAGGTCGTCGATCATGCGGCGGTAGGTCTCCAGGCGGTCGCTCCCCTCCCGGTAGTGCCGCGACAGCGACACGGCGGCGGGGTGGCGCCGCTCCAGCCAGCGGGCGGAGACCCGGTCGCTGACGGCATAGCACACCACGTCCGCCGCCTCGATGCAGCGCCGCGCCTCGAGAGTCAACTGGGTGACGGCCCGAATGCCGCAGCCCACCACGTCCAGGGATCCTTGCGTCACGCGTCACCCCCATCCAGCCGATAGGGATATTCCGGTCGCCGGCGGGCGCAAGCGGCTCCCTCCGGTTCGCGTCCGGGGAGTCGGATCGAATGCGGTCGGAATTGATGGACCGGCGGTCGGCGCCATCACGATTTGGACGGCGGCGGCTGGTCCTGGCTCAGAGTCTGCACCATCTCGGTGATGAACTTTTCCAGGTGTCCCCGGTCGGCCGGCAGCAGGTCGTGGAACTCGATGCCGAGGTGGTAGCGCGGCGGCGCGTCGCCGGTCCCCATGAGCGTCTTGACGTAAGCCACCCGGCCGTGGAAGGCGACGCGCCGCTTCGGCAACTGGATTTCCATGGGCAGGAAGTCTTCCTGCTCGGCTCGCATGGATGTTTCGATGAGCATGCCGGACAGGCTGATCTTCTGCACCTCGAAGTCGATCTCGCTCTTGACGATCACGGTGGCGTTGCCGTTGGGCTTGAACCGCCCGAAGAGGCGGCGGTTGACGTCTAGCGTCACGCTCTCCTCGATGAGGTGGAGGAGGGCGGAGGCCTTCTCCGACAGCACTTCACTGAAATTGACGCCGGCCTGGTAAACGGGGGCGACCTCGGATTCGGAAATCCGCCGCGTCCGCTGCAGCATGCACCAGACCACCACACCGGGCATGCGGACTTCGCCTTCGGTGGCGCTCCGGCGGATGGTGAAAGTGTAGGTGCGGCCGACGTCGAGGGGCCGGTTGGTTTCCAGCGCCATTCCGCCGATGCTCATGTTGATCACTTCCGCCTGCAGGTTGTACAGGACGACGCCTTCGACGTCGTGGACCTCGAAACGGGGATAACGCCGCGCCTTGGTGTGATGCTGGGACATCGGCACCTCGACTCATTGAAGCTCAATTGTTTTCTGAATATACACCCAGTCCGCCGCGACGGCAATCATTTTGCGTGGGGGCGCGCCTTCGATTCTTTTGACCCGGCGTCCCGCTATTCCTTATAATGGACTCAGTCTGACCATGCATCGAACCCGTGATCGACGGCCGGCGGATCTCCGGACCGGAAACGGCGGCCGCAGCCGTCGGAGTCGCGCGCCCATCGGCAGGAGGACGGGACCATGGCCGAACACGACGCGTCGTCCGGATCCGGACCGGCCCGGCGTCGGTCCCGGCCGGCCCGCCGGCGACCCGCCGAGCTGCCCGAAGCCGAAGCGTCCCGGCGGATGCTGCAGCTGGTGCTGGACACCATCCCGGTGCGGGTGTTCTGGAAGGACCTCGAGTCGATCTACCTGGGATGCAACCGGCTGTGCGCCCTCGACGCCGGCCTGGCGGCGCCCGAGGCGATCATCGGTCGGAGCGACTTCGAGCTGGGCTGGCGGGACCAGGCGGAGCTCTACCGGGCCGACGACCGCCAGGTCATGGAAAGCGGTGTCGCCAAGGTGAATTACGAGGAACCCCAGACGACCCCCGACGGCGGGCGCATCTGGTTGCGGACCAGCAAGTGCCCGCTGCGCGACGACGCGGGCCGGGTGATCGGCGTGCTGGGAACATACGAGGACATCACCGAACGCAAGCGAATCGAGGAGGCCCTGCGGGAAAAGACTGACGAGTTGGATCGGTTCTTTTCTCTCACCCCGGACCTGCTGTGCATTGCCGACCTGGACGGCCGGTTCCGCCGCCTGAACGGGACCTGGACCGAGACGCTGGGCTATCGCCCCGCCGAGCTGGAGACGTGCCGCCTGCTCGACCTGTTGCATCCCGACGACCGGCCGGCGGCGGAAGCCGCCCTGGTTCGGCTGACCGGCGGCGAGAGCGTCCGCGGCCTGGTCACCCGGTTTCGCTGCCGCGACGGCGGGTGGCGGTGGCTGGAGTGGGCGGTGTCGCCGGCCGCCCAGCGGTTTGTCTACGGGGCGGCCCGAGACATCACCGAGCCGCGCCGCGCCCAGGAGGCGCTCCGCGTCCTGGTGGAGCGCACAGCCGGAGCGACCGGGACCGAGTTCTTCAGCCACCTGGTCCGGAGCCTGGCGGAGGCGCTGGATTTCCGCTGCGCTCTCGTCGCCGAGCTTGCGGGAACGGACAACGGCTGCATGCGCACGCTGGCCGCCTGGCTGGACGACCGCATCGTCGAGAATTTCGAGTACCCGTTGCCCGACACCCCGTGCGGCGAGGCGGTGGACCGGGGCACCTGTGTCTGCCCGCGGGACCTGCGGCGCCGCTTCCCGAATTTCAAGGGATGCGTGGACGTGCCCCTGGAAAGTTATTTCGGCGCCGCGCTCGCGGACGCCCGGGGCAACCGGATCGGCGTGCTGGCGGTCATGGACACCCGCCCCCGGGCGGACTCGGCGCTGGCGGGCTCGCTGCTGCGGATCTTTTCCAACCGCGCCGCCGCGGAACTGGAGCGTCTCCGCGGCGAGGAGGCGAGCCTGGACCTGGAGCGGCAGCTGCAGCACGCCCAGAAGCTGGAAAGTCTCGGCGTGCTGGCCGGCGGAATCGCGCACGACTTCAACAACCTGCTGATGGCCATCCTGGGCAACGCCGACCTGGCGCTGCTGGAAACCCCCGCCGCCGCCCCCGCCCGGCCGTATGTCGAGGACATCATCAAGGCCTCGCTCCGCGCCGCGGGCCTCTGCCAGCAGATGCTGGCCTATTCGGGGCGGGGGCACTTCCAGATCGAGATCCTCGACCTCAGCGAGCTGGTGCGGGAGATGACCCACATTCTGGAGGTCTCCATCACCAAGAAGGCGGTGCTGCGGTACGATCTCAGCCCGGAACTGCCGCCAGTCCGCGGCGACGCCACCCAGCTCCGCCAGGTGGTCATGAACCTCATCACCAACGCCTCCGACGCGCTGGGCGACGGCAGCGGCGTCATCAGCCTGGTCACGGAAACGCGCCACTTCCGAGGCGGCGAGCGGTTCGGCGGCCTGCCCGGGGAGAAACTGGCGCCGGGGCGCTACGTCTGCCTGGAGGTGGCCGATACCGGCTGCGGCATGGACACCGCCACCCAGGCGCGACTCTTCGACCCCTTTTTCAGCACCAAGTTCACCGGCCGCGGCCTGGGGATGTCGGCGGTGCTGGGGATCATCCGCGGCCACCACGGCGGCATCCGGGTGCGCAGCGAGCCGGGGCGGGGGACGGCGGTGACGGTGCTGCTGCCTCCGGCACAGGACGCCGTTCCGGTGGCCGTCCCGGCCGAGGCGGAACCGCCGGATCGCGCGGAACCGTGGCGGGGACGGGGGACCGTCCTGCTGGTGGACGACGAGGAAGCGGTGCGCGCCCTGGCCGAGCGGATGCTGCGCCGGCTGGGCTTCGAGGTGGTCACGGCCGCCGACGGGGCGGCCGCCATCGAGTTGTTCCGTACCCGCAATCAGGAGATCACGATGGTGGTGCTGGACCTCACCATGCCCGCCATGGACGGCGGCGAGACGCTGCGCGCCCTGCGGGCGGCGGATCCCGGGATGCGCGTCCTGCTCGCCAGCGGCTACGACGAGGGGGACGTGAGCCGGCGCTTCGGCGACGGCGGACCCGACGCCTTCATCCAGAAGCCGTACCGCCTGGCCACGCTGCGCGCCAAGCTGCGGCAGATTCTCAAGGAGTGACGATCGCGTGAAGCGCCCGTCTAGTCGTGCTCGTCATCGTACTCGTTATCGTACTCGTTATCGTACTCGTGATCGTAATCGTGATCGTAATTCGTCATCGAGGCTCGAGACTCGAGGCTGGAGGCTCGTTCCCGTGACGCGGACATCGGACATCGGACTTCGGATTTCGTGCTCGTAATTCGTAATCGTCATCGTAATCGTGCTCGTACCCGTGCTCGTACTCGCGCCTCCACCCGGATGACGCAGAATCCAACCCGGTCCCGCCAAAACAAACGGGGCGGCCCCGAACGGGCCGCCCCGGTTGATTGCAAGGTCAATGCGCCGACGCGCCTAGTCGCCGTAGGCGCCGATGGGCTCAGTCGCCGCAGTCGCCGTCGTCCAGCGTGTTCCGGTCGTAGAGCACCGAGCGCAACCCCTTCTCCGGGTACACCAGGTAGGCGTTGGCGCGGTGGGTGGCCATGTCGTAGGACAGCAGCAGCGTCCAGGGGGAGGGGCGCGGCGACTGGAGGAAGAGCACGTTGCCGCGGGTGTAGACGGTGCCGGTCAGCTCGTACTCGCCGGCGCCGGCGCCGGTGAGGACCCGGTAGAGGAACTCGCCGGTGTCGGTGTTGAGGCAGAGCTGGGCGCGGCCGTAATCGTCGTCGAAGGTCAGCTCGAACGGCGATGCGAGTTTGTACAGGTACAGCAGGCTGTTGACCAGAATTTGGCCGGCTGCTTGACCGCTCGCATATCCCCATTCGAGGGTGTTCCCGGATGCCAGAACCACGCCCGATCCCAGGGTGTATTCCACCAGCGTGGGGAAACCGTGAGTCTGCCCATGGGCGATGAGTTGGGCTCCGGCGGGAAGATTCGTGAAATAGTTGTGGCTGGCATAATTACCGTAGAACGGGCTGACAATCCCGGCCACGGCGGGGTGGGTGGGATCGTCGATGACGTTGTAATTAACGAGCACCCGGGTGTTGGACATCCCGCTGCCGGGTGGAATGGGCAGCGGCGAGACGCTCTGCGTACAGCCGGAGAAGAACAGGAAACCGCCGCTCATCACGTAGTTCACGAACTTCGCTTCATGGGCGTTGAGCGTGGCGTAGAACGCACTGTTCTGCACGCTGCAGACGACGATCACCTGGAACTGGCTGAAGTCCAGCGTGGCGAACTCTGACGAGGTGTGGATCTCATACGGAATGCCGTTGGCCAGGCAGACCTGCTCCCAGGCGGTGTAGCCCCACGGGTCTTCATCCTTGAAGATGCCCACGGTCCCGCCGGCCAGCGTGGTGCCGGACGACTTGGAGCGCGTCAGCGTGTGCCGTCGCTCGGGCGGATCGTAGGTGCTGTCGTAGAGAAAATTGTGGTCGGTCAGCCCGCCCACGATCTGGAGCCCCGTCCCCGTGCCGCCGCGGGCCGAGTCGCCCGCCAGCACCGGCGCCAGGCCGGCCAGGAGCAACAGCGCGCCAAGCACCGCCAGCAGACGTAACGAGTGTTTCATGTTGCCTCCGAAACTTATTGGAATGAAGTGGCTTGAAGTCATGCTGCAAGCGAACAAGTTGGTGATGACCTTTCGGTTGTGTTAATGACACTATTAACGCTGGACGTTGATGCTGTCAACGGAAATTGTCGGTTGGGTGCGGTGAGCCCGATCGCGGTACCACCCGCCTGCCTGCCGTCCGCGCGTGCTCGTGATCGAAATCGACGAGGCTCGAGACTCGAGGCTGGAGGCTCGTTCCCGTAACGCGGACTTAGGACATCGGACTTCGGAATTCGTGCTCGTTATTCGTAATCGTCATCGTAATCGTAATCGTGCTCGTAATCGTACTCGTGATCGGAATCGCAATCGCGATCATATCCGCTTGAATGGTTTTCGCCATCCCCTGACTTGGCAATCCGGACGGGCTGAATTATCATGGGGAGGATGTCAACCGACACCTGATCACGACACGGAGGGAGCGATCGTGCGCGGACGGTCAATCGTGCGGTGGACGGCGGCGGCCGTCATCCTGTTCCACGCCGCCGCCGGCGTGGCGGTGGCGCAACTCCAGCCCATCCGCGTGGGCTTCCTGGGCGCGGAGAGCGCCGAGACGCTGGACGCCGAGGGCGCGGCGGCGCTGCGCGCCCTGAACGCCCGGCCCGGTGTGGAGGCCCGCTTCATCCAGGTTGCCGGACTCGCGCCCGGAAGCGCCGCGCTCGCCGAGTACGACGTGCTCTGGTACCACCGCGGGGCGACCGGGGAGCTGTCCGCGGCGGAACGGGCGCCGGAGTTTCTGGCGGCCCTGCGGAAGCGGGTCGAGGCGGGCGCCGGGCTGCTGCTGACGCTGGACGCGCCGCGGCTATTACCGGAGCTGGGGCTGGAGGACGCGCCACTCGACGTCCGCGACGTGGCGGTGAACGATGAGGGCTACGGCCGCCGGCGCGGCCTGCACGCCTTCCGCGCCCACCCGATCTTCGCCGGGCTCCACGGCGGCGCCATGCTGTGGGACGCCGACGCCGACCACGCCTGCCGCCAGGTGGGCTGGTTCGGCGACCGCGTCCCCCGCGGCCGGGTGGCGGCGGTGGACTGGGGCTACGTCCGCCTGTACGAGGACGCCAAACTGGCCGTCGAGTACGAGGCAGGCGCCGGGCGCGTCTTGGCGGTGGGCGCCTACACCTGGTTCACGCCGCCCAACCGCGAGCGCCGGAACCTGGAGCTCTTTCTGGACAACTGCCTGGGGTACCTCGCCGGGCGGATGACGGCGGCGGCCCGCGACCACTGGACGTACGGCGTGCCGCAGGTCGAGGCGCGCGGCCGGGCCTCCGGCCGACTGCGGCCGCCGCCGCCGCGGCCGTGGCGGCGGCCCGACGACGCCATGGTGCTGCGGAGCCCCTTCGCCGCCGACGCGCCGTGGGACCTGGCCGGGCGGCGGATCCTGGTGACGGGCCGTGAGCCGGGCGGCATCAAGGAGATCTGGGCCCATCCGCTGATGGCCTTCCGTGACGTCGAGGCGGCGCTCCGAATCGGCGGGGACGCCGCGCCGCTGGAACCGCTCGGCAGGGAACGCCCCGAGATCGAGATCCGCCCCGAGTCGGTCACCCGCATCTACCGCTTCCGGCGGGCATTCCTGAAGGAGGTGATCACCGCCGACCCGGTGGCGCCCGTGGCGGTGGTCCACTACGAGTACCGGGGCCTCCACCCGGCGGAGCTGGTGGTGAGCGCCACGATCAGCCTGCGCCTCATGTGGCCGTACTCGGAGAACGTCTGGGGCACGCTCACCCACGCGTGGGACGACGGCCTCGGCGCCCTGCTGGTGCAGGACGGCGGCGAGCGCGCCGCGGCGGTGATCGGCGCCAACCGCCGCCCCATCCAGGCGATGGCCGGCCGCTACGACGGCTTCGGCGGCAGCGGGGCCGACTGGCGCGGCACGCCCACCGAGCGGCTGCAGGTGGGCGCGCTGTTTCGGTTCCGCCTGGCGCCCAACGACAACCTGGACCTGGTCATGGCCGCCTCCGGGGAGGGGCTCGCCGACGCCGAGGCCGCCTACCGGGCGGCGGTGGCCGATCCCGAGACGGTGCACGCGACGGCGGCGCGGCATGCCCGCGACCTGCTGGCCCGGTCCGTCGCGGTCACCACGCCGGACCCGGTGTTCAACGAGGGCTACCGCTGGGCGCTGATTGGCGCCGACCGCTTCCTCGCCGACACGCCCCGGCTGGGGCTGTCGCTGCTGGCCGGCTTCGCCACCACCGCCGGCGGCTGGGACGGCGGCCACACCGTGAACGGCCGGCCCGGCTACGCCTGGTACTTCGGTCGCGACGGCCAGTGGAGCGGCATGGCGCTGGCCGGCTACGGCGATTTCGCGGCGGTCCGGGCGCTGCTGGAGTTCTACGGGCGCTTCCAGGCCGCGGACGGCAAGATCCTCCACGAGGCCACCACCAGCGGGGTCGTCCACTACGACGCCGCCGACGCCACGCCGCTGTACGTGGTGCTGGCCGGCCGCTACCTGCGCGCTTCGGGCGACCTGGCGTTTGTCCGCGCCGCCTGGCCGAGCATCACGCGCGCCCTCGACTTCTGCGCCGCCACCGACACCGACGGCGACGGGCTCATCGAGAACACCCGGGTGGGCCACGGCTGGGTGGAGGGGGGCGCCCTGTACGGCGCCCACACCACGCTGTACCTGGCCGCCTGCTGGGGCGCGGCGCTGGAGGCCGCCGCCGAGATGGCCGCGGCGCAGGGGCTGGCCGACGAGGCGGAGCGCTACGGCGCGGCCGCGCTGGTGGTGCGCCGGCGCATCAACACCGACTTTTGGAACGGCGCGCTCCGCTCGCTGTACTACGGCAAGCTCCGCGACGGACGCTACAACACCGAGCCCACGGTGCTGCCGGCGGTGGCCATGCTCTTCGGCCTGGTGGACGCCGACAAGGCGCCGCCGATGCTGGACCGGTGGGCGGGTAACGAGTTTTCCGCCGACTGGGGCGTGCGCATCGTGGGGGCGCGCAGTCCGCTGTTCAACCCGCGCGGCTACCACACCGGGAGCGTCTGGCCGCTCTTCACCGGCTGGACCGCGCTGGCCGAGTATCGCCACGGCCGTCCGCTGGCCGGGTTCAGCCACCTGATGGCGACGCTTGGGATCTACCGGCACTGGGCCCGCGGCTTTGTCGAGGAGGTGCTGGACGGCGAGGTCTACCGGCCGTCGGGTGTCTGTCCGCACCAGTGCTGGTCCGAGACCATGGTGCTGCAGCCGGTCTTCGAGGGGATGCTGGGCCTGCGCCCCGCCGCGCTGGAGCACCGGGTGGAACTGGCGCCGGCGTTTCCGGCCCACTGGGACCGCGTGAGCGTGGAGCGGCTCCGGGTGGGCGGGCACGTGCTGCACCTGGCGCTGGAGCGCCGCCCCGACGCCACGGTCTACACTTTCACCCATTCGGGCGAGGGGCCGCTGGCGATCCGCTTCCGGCCGCGGCTCCCCGCCGGCACGCGGCTGGGGCGGGCGCGCCTCGACGGCGGAGTCGTGGACGCCGGCGCGACCGACGGCCCCGACGGCGTCCGGCTGGACATCACCATCCGCGTCCACCGCCGGACGACGCTGGAGATCCGCCACGCCCTGGGGCCGGAGCTGGTGCCCCCGGTGCCCCGGCCGGTGCCGGGCGACGGCTCGGGCGCCTTCCGCGTGGTGGACGCCGCCTTCGCCGGCGGCGCGCTCACCGTGCGCCTGCAGGGTCGCCCCGGCAGCCGGGAGATCCTCGAGCTGGCGCCGGGCGCGTGGACCGTCGCGGCGGTGGAGGGGGCGGCGCGGGCGCCGGATGACGGCGGGCCGGTCCGGCTGTGGGTGGACTTCCCGTCCGGCGACGCCCCGTGGCTGGACCACACGGTGACCGTGCGCCTGACGGCGCCGCCGCCCGAACCGGAGCCCAGGGGGCGGAAAGGAGACCGGCGATGAGACGCGCGCTGATTCTCGCGGGACTGCTCGCCGCGCTGGCCGCTTCGACAGCGGCCGCCGATTACCTGGGCGCGCTGTCGGCGGGCCGCGACGCGCCGGTCTACACCACGTATGCCGCGGCGCCGGCGCGCTCGGAGTACCGGCTGGACCACGCCTACCAGTTCCTGTGGTTCGACGACGGGCGCGGCCTCGAGTGCTTCAGCGAGGCGGGCGGCAGCTTCGGCGTCGCCTTCCGCTGCCGCGGCCGGCTGGTCCACCGGCTCGATGAGTACTGGGAGCAGCCGGTGATCACCGCCTCGTACAGCGACCTCGTGCGGGCGACGGCCCGACCCTTCCGGGACATCCGGCTGGACCTCGTGTTCGCGGTGCACAGCTCCCGCGCCGCGCTGCTGGAGGTGTCGCTCACCAACGACGGCGGACAGCCCGCCGCCGTGGCCGTCTATCCGCTCTTCCATCGCCTGGCGGGCGGGGTGGCGGCGCCGGCGCTGCTGCCGGGCTGGGACGGCCTCGCCTTCCGCCACCGGGAGCCCCGCGACGCGTGGATGATCGAGCACGAGATCCCGGTTGTGGAAGACCAGCAGGACGTGCTGCTCATGGACGCCATGGCCGACGGCTGGGGCGGCTACGACGCCCTGGAGGCGCCGCCGGAGAACGCGGCCGCCTGGCGCGCCGACGCCGCCCAGCCGGAGCTCGGCCGGCGGCTGCCGGTGGCGGGCGCGCCCGTGCTGGCGCTGCAGAAGAACCTGGTCATCGCGCCGGGCCAGGCGGCGCGGCTGCGGGTGGTCCGCGCGGCGGGGCCGGCAAGCGATCCACCGGCGGAGATCGAGGCGGCGGCCCGGGCGGCGCTGGGGCTGGACCTGGCCGCGGCGGAGGCGGAGTCGGCGGCCGCCTACGCGCGGATCCCGGAGCCGAAGGGCCTGTCGGCGGACGAGGCGGCCGTGTACTGGCACGCGTTCAGCCTGTTCCGCCAGTGCCTGATGCCCCCCGAGGGGAAGTGCCGCACGAACTACTACGTCTTCTCCCGCGAGCCGCGGTGGGGCTGGGGCTACGGCGGACAGGTCTTCCACGAGAGTCTGGTGATGCTCGCCGGCGCGCTCATGGACCCGGCCGCCGCGCTGGATTCGCAGCGTGTCTTCATGGACCGGCAGGGGCCCGACGGCTACATCAACTACCGCACCGGCCCGTACCTGGACGAGACCATCCCCATTGAGGGCAAGCCCACCTCGGCGGCGCCGTGGTTCAACTGGACGAACCGGGAGCTGTACCGGCTGACCGGCGACCGGCAGTTCCTGGCTGAGGCATACGCCGCGGGCGTCAAGTTCTATCGGTTCTGGCCGGCGCAGCGCGACACCGACGGCGACGGCCTGTGCGAGTGGGGCGGTCACGGCGAGCTGGAGTCGGTGCGCGACGCGCGCGTGGCGGTGTGGGACCGGGTCGGCAAACCTGACCAACTGGAGGCCGCCGACCTGAACATCCTGCTGGTGGCCGAGGCGGACGCCCTGGCCGACATGGCGGCGGAGCTGGGCCTGGCCGGCGAAGCCGAGAGCTGGCGGGCCGAGGCGAAGGCGCGGACCGAGCGGATCAACCAGACCTTCTGGGACCCGGCGACGGGCTTCTACTACCACGTGGACAAGGTCGACCACGACTTCAGCCTGAACGCGCCCGACGACTTGAAGGTGAAGGAGATCATCGGCTTCCTGGCGCTCTGGGCCGGCGTGGCCACGCCCGAGCAGGCGGCGCGACTGCGGGGGCACGTGAACAACCCGGCCACGTTCCGGCGGGAGTTTGGCGTACCCAGTCTCGCCGCCGACGACCCCGACTACAATCCCATGGGCTACTGGAACGGCCCCGTCTGGGTGCCGTGGCAGTACCTGGTGTTTCGCGGCCTGGTGCGCTACCACTTCCACCGCGAGGCGAAGGAGCTGGCCGACCGGGTCGCGGCCGCGGTGGCGTGGCAGCTCAGGGCGAACCACAGCTTCTGGGAGTTCTACTCCGCCGACGACCGCCAGGCGGGCTGGAACCGGCAGTACATCTGGACGGCGCTGGCCGCCCGGCTGCTCCTCGAGCGGCAGGAACTACGATGAACCGGTGAATCGGTGAATGGGTGAATCGGTGAATGGGTATCCGTGCTCGTAATTCGTAATCGTAATCGTGATCGTACTCGTAATTCGTAATCGTGATCGTGCTCGAATTTCTCACCACGAAGTCACAAAGGGCACGAAGGATCTAATTTTCATTGATCCACAATTAACCATCAACTATCAACTGATTCTGGACCTGGAACCTTAGAACCTGCGAACCTTCGAACCTTCGAACAGTTCGATTACGATCACGATTACGATTACAATTACGATTACGAATTACGATTACGAGCACGAAATCCGAAGTCCGATGTCCGCATGGCGGGGACGAGCCCCGAGCCTCGATGAATTGACTGATTCAACCGCGTGATGTAAGGTAGATCCTACGTCCCCAAGGAGACCGCCATGACCGAACCGACCCGACTGCTGGCGGTGGACTGCGGCAACACCCAGATCAAGTTCGGCGTGTTCCGCGGCGACGCGCTGAGCGTCAACTTCCGCATCGCCACCGACCCCCAGAAGACCTCGGACGAATACGCCGTGCTCATCCGGGCGCTGCTGGCCGGCGAGGAGATCGACAGCCGGTCGTTCGACGGCGCGGCCCTGTCGTCGGTGGTGCCGCCGGTGCTGCCACTGCTGGAGCGGGCGGTGGCCAAGGTCATCGCTCGGCCGTGTTTGGTGATCCGGCCGGGGCTGGCGGCGGGCGTCGCGGTGAAGACGGCCAATCCCGGGGAGCTGGGTTCCGACCTGCTGTGCCTGGCGGCGGGGGCGGCCGCCCGCTATCCGCTGCCGGCGGTCGTCGTGTCGTTTGGCACCGCCACGGCGTTCGTCGCCGTGTCGGCGGCGCGCGAGATCGTGGGCGTGGCCATCGCGCCGGGGATCCTGTCGGCGGCGCAGTCGCTGTCGGCCAACGCGGCCAAGCTGCCCCAGATCGACCTGGCCCAGCCCGAGTCGGCGCTGGGCCGCGACACCATCGGCGCCATGCGCGCCGGCATGGTGTACGGCTTCGCCGGGCTGGTGGACCGCGTCTGCGGGGAAATGGGCCGCGCCATGGGCGCCGCTCCCACCGTGGTGGCCACCGGCGGTCTGCTCAACATCATCGCCCAGGTGGCCACCACCGTCACCCGCTACGACGCGTTTCTTTCCCTGCACGGTCTGCGGATCGTTTGGGAACTGAACCGCGACCGGGGCGCGGGCCGGTCCGCAAGCGAGACGCCGGCGCCGGAGTGACCGCCGCTCTCAGCGTCCGGCAGCGAGATCCTCGATGATGAGCCGGGCGACCTTCTCGCCGGAGTGAAACATCCCTCCGAAGATGGGCCCCATGCGGAAGCCGCCCGAGGTGTTGTTGGCGGCCATCCCCGAGACGTAAAGGCCGGGGTAGAGCCGCTTCGTCTGCTCAACGGTCATGCGCTCCCCCTGGTCCACCCAGGCGGGCTTCTCGCCCACGATCCCGCCCGTCTCGGTCTCGAGGCGGATCCCCGCCTTGCGGGCCGCCATGGCGGCCACCTCGCTCGGGTGGCCGGTGCTGTCCAGCACGGCGCGGGCGGCCACCAGGAGGGGGTCCACGTGCAGGCCCAGCTTGCGGACCGGGGCGAAATTGATCACCAGGCCGGCGATGCGGCCCTCCTTGAACACCACGTCCTCGGCTTCGACGGCGTTGAAGATCTTCACCCCGGCCCTCGCGGCCCCGAAGATCAGGCCGCTGGCGACCTCCACCGCGTCGGCGGTGTGCAGGCCGTCGCCGGCCGGCTGGTGGCCGATGCCGAACCGGTCGAGGACGGCCAGGGCGTCCGACGGCACGACGATCTCGTTGAACAGCATGCCGCCGCCCCAGACACCGCCGCCGGGCTTGAGGGTGCGTTCGAACATCGCCACCTTCCGGCCGGCTTCGGCCAGCAGCGCGGCGGCCACCAGGCCCGACGGCCCGGCGCCCACCACGGCGACGTCCACGACGAGGTGGTCGTCCAGCTTCTGGAAAAATCTCCGAACGATGGCGCGGGATACCTGCGTTTCCATGTCGATCCTCCTGAAAAGCGTCGCGGCGCCCGTCCGGGCGCCGCGCAGGAGGAAGCCGCTATTCGCGGGTACGGTTTTCCTAGCGCCGGCATGACCCGGATCAGGTTCAGTGGGTGTGCTCTCAGCCCCGGTCGCAGCCGGGGCACCCCAAACCGTGCCCCGCCATTGTGCCCCGCCGGCGCGGTCCGTGTCAATCCCGCGTCTTCGTCCCTCGTGCTCGTAATCGTCATCGTAATCGTGATCGTAATCGTGATCGTAATCGTGATCGTAATCGTGATCGTAATCGTGATCGTAATCGTGATCGTAATCGTAATCGGGGCTCGAGGCTCGAGACTCGAGGCTCGTTCCCGGTCATCGGACTTCGGAAATCGGACTTCGGAAATCGGACATCGGAAATCGGACATCGGAAATCGGATATCGGACTTGGGACCTCGGTTCTGGGCCCTCGCTCCCAAATCTCAGAGCCCGGCTCCCAGTCCCCAGGTCCCAGATCCCATCAACAGCAAGAACAGATTCGGCTCCAAATAGAGGATAAAATATAAGCAATCAGCAATAACCAATAATCTGAAATGACCGATGACAGATGACCAATGAAAAATGATCAATGAAAAATAAATCCTTCGTGTCCTTTGTGACTTTGTGGTGAGCATTCCGAGTCGAGGCGCGATCACGATTACGATTACGATCACGATTACGATGACGATTACGAATTACGAGCACGAATACCATTCACCGATTCACCGACTCACCGATTCACCGAAGCCCAGAATCCTGTTGCCTTCGTCCGCCGGATGCGTTGAAATATCCCCGACCGTTTACATCCCGAACGACACCCGGCAGGGGGCGCCATGATGCCTCGAGGGATCCGGATCCTGGTGGTGCTGGCCGCGCTGGCCGCGTCGGCTGGCAATGCGGCGCGTCCCGCCGCCTCTGCCGCTGAGCCGGCCGCCACCATACCCGTCTTCGCCCTCGACGAAGGCCCGCCGCGGCTGAGCCGCCCGGCGCAGCCGCACCAGTACTTCGACCGGATCGGCCGCCGCGCGGCGCTCATGGGCTTCGAGGACGGCACGTTCGAGGCGTGGGTGTGGCCCTGGAAGGTGCTGCGCCAGTTCCAGCTCCAGTTCCTGCTCGGCGCGTCCACCCAGCCCATCGCGGCCCGCGACATCGTCCGGCGCATCACCGTCACCCCCGCCGCCACCGAGATCACCTACGCCTTCGAGTCGTTCACCGTGCGGGCGGTCTTCCTCGTGCCCCGGGACGAGCCCGGCGCGCTGGTGCTGCTCGAGGCGCGCGCCACCGCGCCGCTCGCCATTGTCGTTGGCTTCCTGCCCGTGCTCCAGCCCATGTGGCCCGCCGGCATCGGCGGCCAGTACAGCCACTGGGACGGGGACGCGAAGGCGTTCGTCATCTCCGAGGGACGGCGCCGCGCGCGGTTCCTGTGCGGATCGCCGGCCGCGGTGGAAATGTCCGCCCCGCCGGCGCACATGTTCGCCGACAGCCCGCTTCAGTTCCGCCTCGACGTCCGCCCCGGCGATCCGCCCGGCCGGTTCATCCCCGTGGTCATTGCCGGCGGCGACGGACTCACCCCCGACGAGACCCTGGCCCTGTACCGACGCCTGACCGCGGACGCTCCGCAGCTATACGCGGCCAACGTGGCGGCGACGCGGCGGCTGAAGGAGCAGACGATCGCCGTCGAGACGCCCGATCCGCAGCTCAATGCGGCGCTGGACTGGGGGCGGCTGGCCCTGCACAACCTGCTCGTGGACAACCCGGCGCTGGGGCGAGGTCTGGTGGCGGGGTACGGGCTCTCAGGCGGCAGCGCCCGGCCCGGCTTCGCCTGGTTCTTCGGCGGCGACACCTGCATCAACGCCCTGGCGCTGGACAGCCTCGGCGACTTCGAGGCGGTCCGGGAGGGCCTGCGCTTCCTCCAGCGCTGGCAGCGGGGCGAAGACCATCCCATCCGACGGACGTCGCCCGACGCGCCCCCCGCCGATGTGGGCAAGATGCCCCACGAGCTCACCCAGAGCGCGGCGCTGGTGGACTGGTGGCACGACTACCGCTACGGCTACAACCATGCCGACAGCACCCCCTGGTACCTCGTGGCCATGGGCGACTACCTGCGCGCCAGCGGCGACACCGCGTTCGTCCGCGAAAGCTGGCCGTCCATCGCGGCCGCGTGGCGGTGGTGCCGCGGCCGGGACAGCGACGGCGACGGCCTCATGGACATCACCGGCGCGGGCTTGGGCGCCCTCGAGTTCGGCCAGTACACCGGGATCCACACCGACTGCTACACCGCCGCCCTCTATCTTCAGGCGGCGCGCGCCATGGCCGGCCTGGCCGCCGCGGCCGGGGACACGTCGGTGCGCGCCGAGGCCGAGGCGGCGCTGGCCAGGGGGCAAGCGGCGCTGGAACAGAAATTCTGGCTGGAGGCGGAAGGGATCTACGCCTACGGCATCACCGGGGGCGGCGAGCGGGTCAGCGACCTCACCCCGTGGCCGGCGGCGGCGCTGGCGTTCGGGCTGGCCGACCCGGCGCGATCGGCTCGCATGCTGCGGCGCCTCAATGGGGCGGAGATGGCCACCGACTGGGGCTTCCGGACGCTGTCGGCGCGCTCGCCGCTCTACCAGCCGCTCTCCTACAACTACGGGGCGGTGATGCCCTTCGTGTCGCTGCTGGTGAACACCGCCCAGTTCCGCCACGGCTTCGCCCTGCCGGGCTGGGCGGCGCTGCGCGGCGTGGCGGCCCACGCCTTCGACCACGGCCTCGGCGTCGTCCCGGAGGTGTTTTCGGGCGCCGCCAACATGAAAGTGGGCGAGGCGTACCACAACCAGGGCTTCTCGACAGCCGCCTACGTGGCGCCGCTGCTCCGCGGGCTGCTGGGCCTGGCGCCGGACGCACCCGCAGGGCGTCTCACGTTCGCCCCGGCGCTGCCGGCCGACTGGGATTTCGTGCGGGTGAATCGAGTGCCCTTGGGCGAACGGCGGGTGGATCTATCCGTGCGCCGGACCGCCACAGGACTGACACTCGAGGCGACGCTCGCCGACGGCGATCCGATGGAATTGGTCTTCCGCCCGCTCCTCCCGCCGGGCACGCGCGTCGCCTGCCTGCGAGTGGACGGCCGTGCCGCGACGCCCGCCGTGGCGGCTTGCCCGCGGGGAGTGTCCGCGGCGTGCACCGTGCGCCTCGCCGGCGCGGCGCGCATCGAGCTGATCCTGGACGAACCGCCCGCCGTGTTCCTGTTGCCGGCCGAGTCGGCGGTGGGGGACTCTGACCGCGGCCCCCGCGTCATCGACCAGGCGTGGACGGGCGACGGCCTCCGCGTCGAGCTGGCCGGGCGGCCCGGCACCGCCTGCGCCCTGGGCGTCACGCAGCCGGAGCGCCTCGGCGCCGTGGCCGGCGCGGCGCTGCGGGACGGGCGGCTCCTCTTCACCATCCCCGGCGAACCGGGCGAGACCTTCGGGCCCCACGTGATCACGTTCGCGATCACCCCGCGGAAGGAGACACCATGAACCGACGCACCCTCTGGCCCGCCGCGCTGCTCGCGCTGGCGCTCGCGGCCGCCGCCGCGGCCGCCGAACCACCGCCGGCCATCTGGCGGGGCGCGCAACCCCCGACCCTCACCCCGGCGGAGGTGCAGGCGGAGATCGCCGTGAAGATGGACCGACTCCGTGCGCTCATGGCGGCGCAGGGGCTCGACGGGGTCCTGCTCACCCAGGTGCGCAACGTCTGGTGGATCACCGCCGGCACCGTCAACAACCAGATCGTCCTCAACAAGGACGTGGGCGCGGCCTCGCTCCTCGTGCTGAAGGACGGCCGGCGCTGGCTCCTGTGCAGCGGCAGCGAGGCGGGTCGGATGATGGACGAGGGACTGGCCCGGCTCGGCTACCAGCTCCTCGAGTACAACTGGTACGAGGCCAATCCGGCGAAGGACGTCCGCGCCGACCGCCTGCGCCAGGCGGCCGGGGCGGGGCGCATCGGCGCCGACACCGATTTCCCCGGCACGGTGAACGTGGCCGCCGCCATCCGGCCGCTCCGCTACAGTCTCACCGAGACGGAGCTGCGGCGCTATCGATGGCTGGGGCGCGAGACCGCGGCGGCGGTCCAGGACGTCTGCCGCCGCCTGCGGCCGGGGATGGACGAGTTCGAGATCGAGGCCATGACCGCCGCCGCGCTCCGCTCGCGCGGGATCATCCCCACGGTGCTGCTGACCGCGGTGGACGAGCGCATCGCCAAATACCGCCACGCCCTGCCCGGTGGCGCCCGGCTGAAGCGCTACGCCATGGTCAACGTGGTGGCGGAGAAGTGGGGCATGCCCGTGGCGGCGACGCGATTCGTCCACTTCGGCCGGCTTCCGGAGGATCTGGCGAAGCGGCTCCGCCAGACGGCCGTCGTCAACGCCCGCTTCGAGGCGGCCACGGTGCCGGGCGCCAAATGCGCCGACATCTTCGCCGCCTGTCGCGAATGGTACCGCGCCGCCGGCTACGCCGACGAGTGGCGCAAGCACCACCAGGGCGGCGCCACCGGCTATGACGACCGGGAGTACGTGATCTGGCCCGGCACGCCCGAAACGGTGCAGCCGGCCCAGGCCTTCGCCTGGAATCCCACCATCACCGGGGCCAAGGTGGAGGACACCATCGTGGCCCTCCCCGGCGGCGCCGAGGTGGTCACCCGGGCCGAGCCGTGGCCGGTGATCACCGTGCGCTTCGGCGGCCGCGCCTGGCCCCAGCCGGCCATCCTGCTTCGCGACCTCCAGACCGGGCAGGAGCTGCCGCAGCTCGAGCCGGTCGTCGACGCCCCGGAGCGCTGAGCCCGTGACCCCGCCCACCCGTCCGGAAAGGAGACCCGCATGCAGCAAGCCATCGGCCTGACCGTCTTCGACTGGCTCATCATCGCGATCTACTTCGCGTTCGTCATCGGCCTCGGCATCTACCTGAAGCGCTACACCCGGAGCGAGGAGGACTTCTTCCTGGCGGGCCGCCGCAACTCCTCGTGGGTGGCCGGGCTGGCGTTCCTGTCGGCCAACCTGGGCGCTCTGGAACTGCTGGGGATGACCGGCAACACGTTCAAGTACGGGATGTACGTGGCCCATTTCTACTGGATCGGCGCCATCCCGGCCATGGTCTTCCTCGGGATCTACATGATGCCGTTCTACTACAGCAGCCGGATCAAGTCGATCCCCGGCTACCTGAAGCTCCGCTTCGACGAGAAGACCCGGGTGCTCAACGGCATCGCCTTCGGCGTCATGACCATCCTGGTGTCGGGGATCAACCTGTACGCCATGGCGCTGGTGCTGCACACCTTCCTCGGCTGGAACTGGGACGCGAGCATGTGGGCTTCGGCCGTGACCGTGGCGGCGTACGTCACGCTCAGCGGCCTGATGTCGGCCATCTTCACCGAGATCATCCAGTTTTTCCTCATCTGGTTCGGGCTGTTCCTGGTGTCGATCCTGGGGATCGTGGAGATCGGCGGCGTGGACGAGGTGCTCCGCCGCGTCCCGCCGTCGTTCGCCGCCCTCTGGTCCACCTCGGCCGACCCGGCCGCCAACGGCATGATGATCACCTGGGCCGGCATCGTGCTGGGGCTGGGCTTCGTGCTGTCGTTCGGCTACTGGACCACCGACTTCCTGGTGGTGCAGCGGGCGTTTTCGGCCCGCGACCTGCGGGCGGCCCGGATGACGCCCATCCTGGCCTCATTCTTCAAGATGGCGCTGCCGTTCCTGGTCATCGTCACGGGCCTCGTCGCCATCGTGCTGTCGCGCGACGCGGGGAGCGGCTTCCAGTTGCTCACCGACGGCGGCCAGGTCAACTACGACTCGGCCCTGCCGCTGCTGATCGCCCGCTACTACCCGGCCGGGCTCATGGGCCTCGGCGTGACCGCCCTGCTGGCGGGCTTCATGGCGGGGCAGGCGGGCAACATCAGCGCCTTCAACACGGTGTGGACCTACGACATCTACCATTCGGTCCTCAACCGCGGCGCCTCGCCCCGGCACCTGCTCTGGATGGGGCGGGTGAGCACGGTGGCGGGGATTCTGCTCAGCATCGTCACCGCCTACTGGGCCAAGAGCTTCCCCAGCATCATGGACTACATGCAGGCGATCTTCTCCTGGGTCAACGCGCCGCTCTTCGCCACGATGCTGCTGGGGATGTTCGTCTGGTGGATCACCCCGAACGGCGCCTTCTGGGGCCTGGTGACGGGAATGACCACGTCGGTGCTCATGTACCTGGGGGTGAAGTTCCAGTGGTTCGACGCGGCGCGCATCACCCTGTCGCGCCCCTACAGCGACATGGCTGCCAACTTCTGGCGGGCGTGGTGGGCCTGGCTCATCTGCTTCGGCGTCACCATCGCGGTGAGCCTGTTCACGGCGCGCAAACCGCGAGAGGAGCTGGCGGGCCTGGTCAAGGGGCTGAGCGCCGGAGCGGCCGAAGCTCCCGTGCCCTGGCTGAAGCGGCCGGAGTTCTGGGGCGTGGTGGCCCTGGTGCTGCTGGTGGCCCTGAACGTGTACTTCTGGTGAGGAGGCGATCCATGCGATCCATCTGGTTCTTCGTCGGTCTGATGCTGCTGGTCATGGGCGCCATCGTCACCGCCGCGGGCGCCTGGCAGCTCGCGCAGCCGCCGGCGGCGCCGAAGGTGCTGGCCCAGTACCACCCGTCCCTCTGGTGGGGACTGGTCATGATGGTGTTCGGCGGGGTGTTCCTGTGGGCGGGACGGCGCCGGACGGACGCGTGAGGCGCTAGCCGCCTCCGGTCACGGGGTGAGCCCGTCGCCGTCCGGTCGCCCGGAGAAGCCGGGTCGGATCGAGCCGGCGCCGTGTCGGGCGAGTCATTGAATCCAGGTGAAAGGAAGATATCCGATGAAAGGACTACGGCTGATCCTGTTGGTGACGATACTTAGCGTGGTGTCGGCGGCGCCGGCGGCGGAACCGGCCGCCGGCCGGCAGCTCCAGGAGTTGCAGGGGACGCTGGCCGCGCTGCAGGCCCGGCTGGACGCCCTGGTGAAGCAGGGCGACGCGGCGCGGCAGAGCGAGATCGACGCGTTGCGCCGCCTGCTGGCCGAGGCGGACCGGCGGATCGGCGCCCTGGAGACCGAGCCGCCGGCGCCCGCGACAACCGCCGCCGCTGCGGCGCCGCCTGCCGGCGGGGTGACGGCTGCGGCCGCCGCCGCCGGAGCGGATGATCCGGCCGCCCTGGCGGGCGACCGGCCCGCGGGACCGGATCCGACAACACCCTCCCTGGACTGGTACGGCAGTCTGCGGGTGCGCGCCGGCGTCGCCTCCAACGGCCAGGCGGAAATCGCCGACCGGTTCTCCCGGCTGGGCCTCAGCGGCCGGGTGCCGCTGGCGGACGGGTACGCGTTCTTCGGCCAACTCGAGCTCGGCGTGAACGTGGTGAATCAAAATCCCGAAATCATCAGCGGCGGCGATTCCGGCGGGGCATACGGCGAGGGGGTGCAGGCGGTGAAGTCGCGCGTCGGCCGGGTGGGGGTGGAGACACCGTTCGGCACGTTCAGTTGGGGCAAGCAGTGGTCCCCGTACTACGACGTGGCCGGGCTCACCGACATGTTCTTCACCCTGGGCGGCGAGGCCTCGGGGGCGTACGGCCCCGGCGACGGCGGCATTCCCGGCACGGGCCGCTCGGAGAAGGCGCTCCAGTACCGCCACCGCTTCGGGCCCGTGCATGTGGGCGCCCAGGTCCAGAACCGGGCGCGCACCGACGAGAACGTGAGCTACGCCGACACGTACGGCTTCATGGCCGGGCTCGACGTCACCTCCTCGCTCACCGTGGCCGCGGCTTTCAACCAGGTGCGGGACGGCGTGGACAAGCCGGAGCCGAACCAACCGAAGCGCGGCGACCGGGCGTTCATCGTGGGCGGGCTGTGGAAGCGCGGGCCCTTCCAGCTGGCAGCGGATTTCGCGGCTACCATGAACCACGAGGTCGACGACGAAGGGATCTTCTTCAACGGTCGCGGCGTGGAGCTGTACTCGCAGTATGACCTGGGATCGAAGTGGTCGTTCGCCGGCGGGTTCAACTACCTCTGGACGGTGGCCGGCCATCCCGGCGAGTACCGGCTGCTCTACGGGCTGGGGGACGTGACGTTCCATTTCAGCCCGGCCCTGGACATCAACGCGGAGATCAAGATCGAGGGAAGCCGGGCCACCGACGGTTCATCGCTGCGCCGCTCCGTCCTGGCGTGGGGAGTGAATTACTACTTCTAGGCGAGGCTCGTTGTCTCGGGATTGGGATTCACCACGGAGATACTCCGTTAGAAGTCAAAAAGATTTTTCAGTATGATGAAAAATCGGGCGCATGATCTCCTTGGCACGAGGGC
>ENA-ORXD01000348-ORXD01000348.1-sediment-metagenome-genome-assembly--contig:-NODE-348-length-64313-cov-4.585435_pt1 | contig 64313 bp, 52 predicted proteins | sample MGYA00237862_ERZ511471 | MGnify/ENA metagenome assembly ERZ511471
GGTGATGACCCTGGTCGGGCCGACCAGTACTTTGCTAGTCATTTACTTTGGCGGGCAAAAGGTCATTGGTGCCAATATGTCCCTTGGTGATCTGGTGGCCTTCAACGCCTATCTGCTGCAACTAACCTGGCCTACGCTGCTTCTCGGTTGGGTGCTGACTCTGTGGCAGCGCGCCGCAGCCAGCATGCAGCGGCTCAATCTGCTCCTCGACCTGCCGGCGCCGACCGTTGGTTGGCCCCGGAGCGAACCGTTGGCATCCGCACCGGCATTGGAAGTACAAAACCTGTCTTTTTCCTATGATGAACAACCGCTATTGCAGAACCTTTCCTTTGAACTCCCCGCAGGCCGGATCACGGGCCTGATTGGGCCGACAGCCAGCGGGAAAACAACCCTGATCAAGCTTTTGGCGCACCTCTACCCACCGCCTGCCGAAACGATCCTGGTTAACGACAACGACCTGGCATCTCTTGATCGCGACGACTATCGACGTCAATTGTCCGTGGTGTTGCAGGAAAGTCGCCTGTTTTCAGGAACGGTGGAAGAGAACCTGCTCTACCCGACGCCGCAGGCCGAGCCATCCGTGCGGGACCAAATCGCCGCCACAGTGCAAATGAAAGATGAGATCGCCTCTTTTCCAGCGGGATTTTCTACCCGTGTCGGCGAGGGGGGGCTGGCGGTATCCGGTGGCCAACGGCAGCGCATCACCTTAGGCCGCGCCCTGGCTCAAGACGGTAACCTCTGGCTGCTAGACGAACCGTTCAGTCATCTCGATGCGGATACCAGTCGACGCCTTTGGCAAGAACTTCGGCCATTGCTGGCCGGGAAAACCGTCCTGTTAATCTCCAGCCGCACAACCCTGTTCGATGATGTGGACCAGATTTTGGTAATGGATCAGGGACGGATTTGCGAACAGGGCCGACACGAGACATTGCTGAACCTGGGGGGCACCTACGCCCGCATGGCGGAACGGGAAAGATTGCGAGATGAATTGGAGGCGTGGTCATGAGGCATGGCTGGCATGACAGCGACGAAATCAAAGGCCGCCATCTCGACTGGAGCCTGTTCCGGAGATTCGTAGCCAGCGTGCGCCCCTATCGCGCCATGGCCTGGGTAGCCTTTATCCTGCTGCCGCTCATCTCCCTGGCAAAACTCGTGCAGCCGTATCTTTTGAAAATCGCCATCGACGATTACATCGTGCCCGGGGACATGCACGGCTTGTGGCAGGTGGTGAGCTGGTTTCTGCTGGCTCTGCTCGGTGAAAGCCTGTTGATCTTTTTCCAAAGCTTCCTGGTTCAGTCCGTTGGGCAACGCATCATGGCCGACCTGCGCAGCACCGGCTTTAATCGCCTGCTGCGCCTGCCGGTTGCCTTTTTTGACCGGAATCAGTCAGGGCGCCTGGTCACACGTTTGACCAGCGATATCGAAAATATCGGCGAACTCTTTGGCGCCGGGGTCATTGCCGCCGTGGCGGATATCCTGACCCTGGTCATGATCGTCAGCGTCATGTTGTGGATGAATCCGCAATTGTCGCTGGTCGCCTTTGCCGTCATGCCGTTTCTGATCGTCATGCTGCTGTTGTTCCGCCGCAACATGCGCAATGCCAGCCGGCAGGTGCGGTCGCGGTTGGCCGGGCTCAACGCCTTTGTTGCGGAAAGAATCGCCGGCGTCAGCGAGGTACAACTCTGCGTGCAGCAGGATAGAACCCTGCAGGAGTTTGAAGATCTGCAGATCGATTATCGGCATAGCACCTTCCGAGTCATCAACTGGGACGCCACCCTGTATGCCGTGGTCGAAACCCTTAGCTCTCTTGCCATTGCCGCGGTCCTGTGGCGGGGCGGCGGAGAGGTGCTTGCCGGCGTGGCCACCTTCGGCACCTTGGTAGCGTTCATCGAGTACGTGCAGAAATTCTTCGCCCCCTTGCGGGACCTGTCTGCCAAGTATTCTGTCATTCAGGCCAGCAACGCTTCCCTGGAACGGGTTTATCAACTGCTTGACGAACCTTTGGAAGAAGGCGGCCAATCGCTTCCCGCAGAGCGCTGTGGCAATATCCGCCTGGAAGGGGTGACCTTTGCCTATCAGGGCGAAGAGCCTGTTTTGAAGGATATCGACCTGCTCCTGCCCGCAGGCCAAAGCGTCGCATTGGTCGGTGCCACCGGCAGCGGAAAAACCACCCTGACTCGTCTGCTGCTTGGCTTTTACAAACCGCAACAGGGACGCATCCTTTGGGATACCTTGGACCAGACCAGTCTTGACCCGGCCGCCCTGCGCACACGAATCGGTTGGGTCAGCCAGGAGCCGTTTCTGTTTGCCGGGTCATTGCGTACCAACCTCGACCCCAACCAACGGCTGTCTGATTCCGAATTGGAGACGTTGATCCAAACCAACGGCGCCGGGGCAATCCTTCAGCGTCTGGGTGGATTGCAGGGGATGGTCCGCGAACGCGGCCGCAACCTCTCCGCCGGTGAACGACAGCTTCTGTGCCTGGTTCGGGCGCTAGTCAACGATCCTCAACTACTGATTCTTGATGAAGCGACCAGCCGCCTCGATACGGAAACCGAAGAAACGGTGCGACGCAGTCTGCGCGCTGCTGGCAGGCACCGCTCGGTCCTTCTGGTTGCGCATCGACTGGCGACTGCCGCTCAAGCCGATACCATTGTGGTCATGCGTCACGGCCGCATTCAGGAACGCGGCAGCCATGCCCAGCTTCTCGCCGCAGACGGACTTTATGCCCGGCTCTGGCAATTACAGCAGATGGGACTGGGCGACACTGACCTTTCGCCGGGGAGCCCCTGACAGGTACCCGGCAGCCAGACCCCACCATATTTTCCCTCTCTAGCCTTCCCTCTCCCTTTACCAATTTCTAATATAAAATCAGGGATTCCCTGATAGCCAAATGTTAGTTTTTTATTTATAATACATTCTAATTTGAATATTTTTTTTGCACCTAAATCCCTCAGAGGAACAATGAAAAAGAGAGAAATCCACTACTTCGGCGGTCCGGGGGACAGCTACGACAATGCATTTATCATCGAAGCCCCCAACTTCATTCTCGGTACCACCGCTCAATTCCAGATCATTTCCAAAGAACTGGGCCAAGAAAACCAGGATTGGTTTCTTGAATCTCAGATCGTTGTCGAACGACACGGCATCTCCTATGACATTGTCAATGTCCGTCTGAAAGATAATCAGTCGCGACGATTCCATTTCCAAATTCAACGTACCTTGCAGCCTCTCCCTCAAACCGTCCAGGAATTAACCTGGGTCTACGAAGCCTGAATTCACCCTGCCCTTTTCTTCAAGCAACTCCTCGATAATTATCGAGGAGTTGCTTTTTTATTTTGATCCTAACAATAACCCTGTAAGATCCTTAAAAAATGTCACCTTGAGCGACATGTCTTCCTTTTGTGAGCAAAGCAATGAAAATCGGCTTAGCCCTTGGCGGCGGCGCAGCACGCGGACTGGCCCACATCGGCGTTATCAGAGCGCTGCTTGAATCCGGAATCAGGATCGACCTGGTTGCGGGCTCGAGCATGGGTGCAATCATCGGTGCGATGTTCGCCCTGCATCGGGATATTGACGAGGTTCAGCAGCGCTTCGCCGCTTACCTGCAAAGCGAGGAATTCGAAAAAGCGCGGCTCGACTTTCTGCGTGAAAAAGAGGCTGACGAGGGTGCCGGAATATTTTTCCGCTTTTCTCAGTTTGCCAAACGCAGCATGTTTTACACCTTGGCGCTCACTCGACCTTCGTTTCTGAGCATGGAAACGGCCCAGAGCAACTTTGCATTTCTGGTTGAAGACGCAATCATTGAAGAACTCCCCCTGCCATTTGCCGCCGTAGCCCTCGACCTTATCGCCGCTGAAAAATTCGTGTTCACCCAGGGCTCGCTTCGGGAAGCGTTGTCGGCCAGCTGTGCCATCCCCGGAATCTTACCTGCTCTCAGCAAAGACGATCGGCTGCTGGTGGATGGGGGCTGGATCGAAAGTGTCCCGGTGAGCGCTGCCCGCCAGCTGGGGGCCGACGTGGTGATTGCGGTGGACGTCAATCCATCCCTGCCCCCCCCTAACGGCCTCGACAGCGGCTTGGACATCGTTTTCCGTGCCGATGCCATTGCCCGATTCGCCTTGGGAAACGAACGCCGCCAAGGAGCAGACCTGTTGTTGCTCCCACCGGATATTCTGACCCATTGGGCCGATTTTTCCCGCATGGATGAAACGGTCGAGACCGCTTATATCTACACGACCGGCCAGATTCCCCGCCTGAAAAAAATCCTTGCCCGCCAGCGCCTGCGAAATTTTTGGCCGTTTTGACCCAGGACCTACCGACTGTTCCTGAACCGTTCGCCTGCCCTATCAAAATTCCCGATTAAATTGATTTTTTCATCTATTTTTCCTATTTGTAAAATAGCCTTTATCATTTTAATCTGACACGATCAACCGCTGGGACTGCCATCCCCGGGGAATTTCTTTCTGCTCTTTCAGGAGGCTATCATGACACGTCGCTTCAACTGTGCCCTTTTCTGCGCCATGCTCCTTGTCCTGTCCTTGACCTTCAGTGCCTGGGGAACTGGCCTTGATGCTTTTTCCTCTCTGACGGGAAAAATCGACATCGCCGGCGGCACCGCCCACATCCCGGTCATGAAGGAAGCGGCCAAACAGATCATGAAAGCCAACCCTGCGATTCGCATTACGGTGGCCGGTGGCGGCAGCGGGGTCGGGGTGCAGAAGGTCGGCGAAGGGCTTGTCGATATCGGCAATACCGGCCGGTCGTTGTCTCCTGAAGAAATTGAAAAGTACGGGCTGCAGTCGTTCCCCTTTGCCATCGACGGAGTTGCCGCCATCGTTCATCCGAGCAATCCGGTGACAGGCTTGAGTTCCGAACAGATTCAAGCCATCTTTGCCGGCACCATTACCAATTGGCAGGAACTGGGCGGTCCCGATCAGCCGATCAATCTCTACACCCGTGACGAAGCAAGCGGCACTCGAGAAGTTTTCTGGAAAAAGCTGCTGCAGAAAGGGTCCATCGCCGAACGCGCCAATGTGGTTGCGTCCAACGGTGCCATGAAAGTGGCTATCTCTCAGGACCCAGCCGCTATCGGCTATATGAGCATCGGCCATCTGGACGAAATCGTGAAGGGAATCGAAGTTGACGGCGCGGCTCCCACCCAGGACAACGCTATCAACGGATCGTACAAAATCGTCCGCAAGCTCTACATGAACACCAAGGGCGAACCTTCCCCGCTGGTCAAAGCCTTCATCGATTATATTTGCGGGCCAGAAGGGACTCCGCTGATTTCCGCCGCCGGCTACATTCCTCTGCAATAAAATTCCTGGCGCGAAATGGGGCGAGGGACTAAACAGAAAACCGAGCGCAGCGCCACCTTTTCGAGGTGGCGCCAGCCCAACGAGCGGCTGCTGCTGGCTGGACTGCGCAGCTGTGCCTGGCTGGTGGCGCTGGCAGTGGTGTTGATCTTTCTGTTCCTGCTCTATTTTTCCCTGCCCGCCTTGCGGCCGGAGTCCCTCAAGACGCTCCTCAACTGGCACTGGCGCCCTTATGGCGGAGAGTTCGGCATCCTGCCGATGGTGGTGGGTTCCCTGCTGCTGGCAGTTTCGGCGCTGGCTCTCGCCTATCCGCTCGGCATAGCACTCTGCCTGTTCATCCATGGCCTGGGGCCGAGGATTCTGCGTCGGCCGCTGCGCCTGATCCTGCACCTGATGACCGGCGTCCCCACCGTCGTGTATGGATTTATCGCTGCATTTCTGCTCGTCCCGATGTTGCGCCAGGCGTTCCACGGCAGCGGCTTCAGCTGGCTGGCCGCCAGCCTGACCCTCAGCCTGCTGATCCTGCCCACCATCGTGCTCATGCTCAACAGCCAGTTCGAACCGCTGCGGGCGCGGCTTGAAACGAGTTTTGTCGCCCTGGGCTATTCGCCGGAACAGGCCCTGCTGCAAGGCATCCTCCCCCTGGCCCGGCAGGGATTGCTCGCAGCCGCCGTCCTCGGTTTCGGCCGGGCTATCGGCGACACCCTGATCTCGCTGATGCTGGCGGGGAACGCCCCGTTGGTCCCCGAAGCGCCCCTGGATTCGCTGCGCACCCTGACTGCGCACATTGCCCTGGTCTTGGCGACCGACGCCCAGAGTTCCACCTACCAATCATTGTTCGTCTGCGGCACGATCCTGTTTGGCGTGTCGCTGTTGGTCAACCTCAGTCTGCGCCGTTTGACTCGCAGCATACTTGCGCCGGAGAGCCCAACATGAGTCGGGCTCAGGCCGGAATGATTCGCTTTGTCTGCTGGCTGGCGGCGATGACCCTGGTCATCGTCCTGGGCGTTGCGATTGTTTTTTTATGCCGCCGGGGATTGCCGATCATCGACAGCCGGCTGCTGTTCGGCGACACTTCCTGGTGGCTGGCCGTCAGCGGCCAACGCCCGGTGTGGGACGGATTGTGGCCGGCCTTGGCCGGAACCCTTGCCTTGGTATTGCTGGCGTCCGTCCTCGCGTTGCCGGTGGGGATCGGGGCCGGCATTTATCTGGCAGAATTCGCCCGAGGCAAAACCAAGCAACTGTTATCCCTGCCGGTCGAATTGCTGGCCGGAATCCCGTCCATCGTCATGGGACTGTTCGGCTTCGCTCTGATTCTGCTGCTGCGCCGCAGCATTTTTCACAGTGCCAATACCAGCCTGTTGCTCGCCGCGGCCATCATTGCTCTGCTGATCCTCCCCTACCTGATCACCACGACCCAAACGGCATTGCAGGGGATCGACCCAGGGTTGCGCCTGACCGGCCCGGCCCTTGGGCTGTCCCAATCGCACACCTTGTGGCATATCCTGCTGCCGGCCGCCAGCCGCGGGATTCTCGGCGGTGTTGCCCTGGCTCTGGGTCGTGCTGCCGAGGACACCGCTGTGATCATGCTCACAGGAGTCGTGGCCAGCGCCGGACTGCCCAGCGGGCTGACGGAAAAGTTTGAGGCGCTCCCCTTCACCATCTACTATTTTACGGCCCAACATACCTGCAGTCGCGAGCTGGACCTGGCGTTCGCCGCCAGTCTGATGCTACTGCTGCTCACCTGGTCCCTGCAAGGGAGCGCCCTTCTGCTGCAGCGAACCCTGGAGAGATCATGACACCCGTGCCAGCCAACCTCCCGGCCGAGGCCACGGCCGTGATCCGCAACCTGCAGGTCCACAGCGGCCAACGCAAAATCCTCGAAGGGGTCGATTTCGGCCTCGCCAAAGGCTCGCTGCACGTGATCATGGGAGCGTCCGGCTCGGGAAAGACCACCCTGCTGCGCAGCCTGAACCGTTTGAACGAACTCAACGGCGGACTGGCAACGACAGGAGATGTCTTTTTGCGCCTGGGAGGGAACTGGAAGGATATCTATCGGAACGGGATTGAATTGACGGATCTGCGCCGCCGGGTGGGGATGGTGTTTCAAACGCCGAACGTACTGCCGGACAGCATCGCTCGCAACCTGTCCCTGCCGTTGCGGCATGTGCGTGGGCTGAGTCGGGAGGCGATCACTGCCCGCAGCGAAGAAGTACTACGTCAGGTGCAACTGTGGGACGAGGTCCGGGACCGGCTGAGGGACAGCGCTCTGAAACTGTCCGGCGGCCAGCAGCAGCGCCTTTGCCTGGCCCGCGCCCTGGCGCTGGAACCGGAATTTCTGCTCCTCGACGAACCGTCCGCGTCCCTCGACTTCCGCTCCACAGAGATCATCGAGGATCTGCTGCTGGAGTTACGCAGCCGCTGCCAGGTTGTGGCAGTCTCCCACAGCCTGCGCCAGGCGCGCAAAATCGCCGACCGCCTGACCATCCTCAAACAGGGAAGGATCGTCGCCCAGCTTGGCAAAGACGAACTGGAACAGGAGAAGACCTTGAAACTGCTGCTTCAGGATGTCTTTTAGGCAAACAGCCGGGCGACAAATTCCGCCACGCAGGCCGGCTTGTCTTTCCCTTCAATCTCCACCGTGATCTGGTAGACAATCTCCACCGCGTTTTTGATCTGCTCGACGCTGATCGGCACCGTATGGGCACGCAGACGTGACCCGACCAGCACCGGCGCCGGAAAACGCAGTCGATTCAGGCCGTAGTTGACGCGCATCTTCATGCCCGGATAATTCTTCTGGAAAAAATCAGGGTGGTTGCTCTCAGTCAGAAAAGGGAGCAGGGACAGAGTCAGATAGCCGTGGGCAATGGTCGCGCCGTAAGGAGATTCCTTGGCGGCCCGCTCTGGATCGGTATGGATCCACTGCACGTCCCCGGTCACCTCGGCGAACTTGTCGATGCGCTCCTGAGTCACGGTCAGCCAGGGGCCGACATGGATTTCCTGATCGAGCTTATCCTGATAAAAAGCGACTAAATTCTGCAAAGGGTCCATGCTGTCTCCTCCGGTTTCAAGTCGATGTCTGCTTCGTTTGTATAAAAAGATAACCCAAAAGGCAACCATTCTCGGCAAACCTGCCAGGGCATACCATGGTAAACTTGCAACAGGCTCATTCGCCCGTACCGAAAATCTCTGCCGTCAGGGAGAGCCTGAATGAACCGATTGGACCTGCATAAACGAAGACTCTCCAACCTGCTCCAGTCCCTGTTGCTGCTCGCCAGCATGTCCACCCTGCTGAGTGTCCTGGCCTGGCTGCTCGGTGGACCGCTCCTTGCGGGCATTGCTCTGGCCTTGGTCCTTGGCGGGTATTTCCTCAACCCGCTGGCCTCGCCGCAAATTCTGCTGCGGTTCTACAAAGCAACCCCCATCCAACCACGAGAAGCTCCCGGATTATATATCGCAGTCGAACAACTGGCCGAGCGCGCCCGTCTCAATTTCATTCCGCGACTTTATCACCTGCCGACACCCGTAATGAACGCCTTCACCGTTGGATCGCGACCCTGGTCGGCTATCGCCATTTCCGAGGGATTGCTGCGCCGACTGGACACCAGAGAAATCGTCGCGGTTCTGGCGCACGAAATCAGCCACATCCAGCATAACGATCTCAAGGTCATGTCGTTAGCCGACCTGACCAGCCGTTTCACCCGGTTCCTGTCCTGGACCGGCCAGTTCCTGCTGCTCCTCAACCTGCCGCTGCTCCTGTTCGGCCCCTACCACATCAACTGGCCAGCCATCGCCGTGCTGATCATGGCGCCGACCTTCAGCGCCATGATTCAACTGGCACTGTCACGCAACCGCGAGTTTGACGCCGACCTCGGCGCAGCCAGGCTTCTCGGTGATCCGGTTCCTCTCGCGTCAGCATTGGAAAAAATGGACCGTCTGCAGGGGAGCGTTTGGGAACGTCTTTTCCTCCCCTACCGCAGAACAACAGAACCGTCCATTTTGCGCACGCATCCGACCAATGCCGAACGGATCGAACGCCTGCTCAGCCTCAACACCCCCGAGCACACCAACCTGTAAAATTGGTCCTGCAAATAAAAAGGCCGTGCTTGGGAACTTTCCCGAACACGGCCCTGATGCATCAAACGGCGGCAGCCGCCAGCGAACTTATTTAACGTATTCTTCCGGATAAGCGTGGATGTGATGAACAGCCAGGTCGGGACCGGCGAATTCCTGATCCTCGTCAAGCCGTAGCCCCACGGTTTTGACGATGATGCCGTACACGATCGCGCCGGTCACCAGAGCGAAGACGATGGCAAACACGGTTCCCATCAACTGAGAGAGGAAGGTCACGCCGCCGATCCCGCCAAACGTTTCGGTGCCGAAAATTCCGGCAGCGATCCCGCCCCAGCTGCCGATCACCCCATGCAGGGGCCACACGCCGAGGACATCGTCGATCTTCAACTTTTCCTGCTCGTACTGGAAACCATAAACGAAAATCACCGAAGCCACGGCACCGATGACAAAAGCCGCCAGCGGATGCACCAGGTCGGACCCGGCACAGATCGCGATCAGACCGGCCAGGGCTCCGTTGTGCACGAAACCCGGGTCATTCTTGCCGGCGATCAGCGCCGCCAGCACCCCGCCGACCATGGCCAGCAGAGAATTGACCGCCACCAGACCGGAAATCCCTTCCAGGCTCTGCGCGCTCATGACGTTGAAACCGAACCAGCCCACAGCCAGAATCCAGCTGCCCAGAGCCAGGAACGGTATATTACTGATGGGGATTGCCACGCTGCGGCCGCGGGGGAAACGCCCCTGTCGCGCACCAAGGAACAGGACAGCCGGCAGAGCCAGCCAGCCGCCCATCGAGTGAACCACCACGCTGCCGGCGAAATCATGGAACGGAGCGCCAAAGGTATTGGTGAAGAAATCCTGGATCGCGCCGCTGTTCTGGCCCCAGATCAGAGACTCGAACAGGGGATAGGTCACGCCGGCGAAAATCGCCCCTGCCACCAGCTGCGGCCAGAATTTGGCGCGCTCGGCAATGCCGCCGGAGATGATCGCCGGGATACATGCGGCGAAACAGAGCAGGAAGAAAAACCGCACCAGCTCGTAGCCGTTGGTGTCACCCAACAGGCTTGCTGCCGGATGCAGGAAATGGGTGCCATAGGCGAGGGGATAACCGATGAGGAAATAAACCATGGTCGAAATCGACCAGTCGGAGAGAATTTTCACGAAGGCGTTGACTTGGCTTTTTTTACGGACGGTGCCGACTTCGAGAAAGGCAAAACCGGCGTGCATGGCAAAAACCATCACAGCTCCGAGCATGAGGAAGAGCACATCTCCCCCATGTCGTAGGGATACGACTGCAGACTCCATGGGTCACAATCTCCTTTGATTGGTGTGGCAAAACATCTTTGTTTGGCCATTCGCCCATGCTTATCAACAATCGTACCAGCAACCCATTCAAGTATTTTCAATAAGTTAGAAAATTTCCCCCTCAAAAATCGTAAATTAATGCCGAGAAAAGAGGCAACCTTGCCTTTGTTTTGCGCAGCATTGATCTCAAAAGAGGTCAGACTTGAATTGATGAAGGAATAATATCCCCCCGATGTCTCTGCAGACCCTGACGCTGAAATAGAGGTATTTCCCGAAGTTGACTTGGAAACTTTCGAGTCTCATGCCTCTCTTGACAATAGGCCCCCCCAAGATAAATTAAAATTCACAAATACAGACATTGCTGATGCTATTCTTCAGCCGCTCCTTTTCAATCCACGTCAAAGGAAAATATTTATTGTTGTTGCCACCAACGGACTCAGCTTGTTTCGAAGAAAACAGTCTCAACTTCATCCAGCCTTAATAACGGGATAAATTTAGCTCTTTAACATACAGGTCAAGCATTTGAACCGGAGCCGAAAATAAGAGGTCACGATGAAACCAACAATGGCTACACTGGCAGCAATCATTGCGTTATCACTTGCCTTTTGGTTGGGGTATTACACCACCAGCGGCGGCGCCCCTCCTTCAGCTGAAGTCACTTCGATCCTGGTCGGGATCTCCTTAGGCTTGGTTTTCCTTGCAAAATGGCTCTGGAAATTTATTCAGAAAAATCGCGGAGGGACAGAATGAAAACAAACCTTCGGCAAGTAGCGCGTTTGATCCTTTTTACAGCGATTTTTTCCGTCTATCTTCATCTAAGTGCTCAGCCGTCATTTGCTGCCGACGACATGTTACCGCTGGCATGCACAGCCTCACAAATAATCGTGGAACCTGGTGACAGCGTGACTCTGAATGTATTCACCCGGCGCTATTCAACCGGCCAGCCTCCCCCGTCCTACACTTGGACCGCAACAGGAGGGACAGTGGACAACGGTTTCCCAACAGCCCAGTGGTCATTTGCCGGGCAAGCTCCCGGACAATACACCGCAACAATTCGAATCGAAGACCCCCAGACAGGAACCAGCCAGTGTTCCATCAATATCATAGTCGGAGAGGATAAGCCCCCCAAACCCTTCAGCCGCAGTGGGTTACCGCGCGAGACGGGTTCCGACCTTCTCCACTCCGACCAGCGTGAACCCCCTAAATATGGCCTCTACACCTACCTTCTGCTGGGTGCCCCACCAAATGAGCACAACAAGGATAAATATATCCAACTCGTCCGCACGTTTCTCCGCATGGTCCCGGAAATAAATCGTCTGGAGAAATATATCCCACCGAGTCAATTGAACGTGGCCTACCTCCCCGTGACTCATTTGCCAGCAGAGGAATTATCCGGGGATTCGCTTGAAAGCTTTGTCCTGGAAAACTACGACTATGCCCGAAGTCGGGCAATCCTCCGATTAATTCCAGGGGTCCACCGTGATGGCCCCTACGTTCTGTCCACCCCCTATCCCATCAGCGGTCAACTGGAGCTAAAGAAACCCTATCTGGAGGAAGACCTGACCCTCTTTCCCGCCGACATGGTCGAAAGTGTTTTCAAGGAATATCTCGTTCAAGCGGCCAACGAAGCCTTTTACGAAGAAAGATCTTTGCCTCGCCTGGCGTTGAATATCAGGGCCACAGTGAACGTGCTGGCAGGCGCGAGAGGTCCTATCGAAACAGCGCTGCGTGATTGGCTCAAGCTTGTCGAATAATTTGCGGCCCGTTGTTCCCACATGGTCAGAAACGTTCACAGGAGGCAGAAATGATCGCATGGCGCAATATCAGGGGCATGGCGTTTTTAGGATTGACCCTGGCAGTCTTTTTTATTCACAGCGACCCCAGTGAACTCCGTGCCCAGCCCAACGAAGAACCGGCCACGGCAGAGTCGATCGATGCCATGCGGTCTGAGGCCTACCAGCTCAACCAATACGCCGTTGAACTCGCCAACCAGAACCGCTTCGAAGAGGCCATCCCCTATGCCAAACGGGCCCTCCTGCTATCACGAAAAGTCAACGGCCCACAACATCGCGACGTAGCAGCAGACCTGTTTTCACTGGCCAATCTGTACATGGCAACCGGGGATTATTTCAGCGCCGAGCCATTACTTCAGGAAGCGATTGGTATCGACCGAAAATTATTCGGCGATTATCATCCAGAGGTGGCCGTGGATATGGGCGGATTGGGTCTGCTCTATAAAAAGATGGGCAACTATTCAGCAGCCGAAGAGCAGTTTCTGGCGGCCACGAAAATAATTCACCAAAGCCTGGTGGAAGGTGGCAATTCGAAATATGGGATACAGCAGGCAAAACTTTTCCATAACCTGGGAAACATCCAGACTGATATGCAGAAATACGATGCTGCACTCACCAGCTATTTAAACGCTGAGCAGCTATACGAAATGTTTGACAAACAGAGTGCGATTGAAATCCTGATCACCATGGCCGAAATAAAACGACAGCTGGGCGACCCAGCTGCAGCCGAGGCATTCCTTGGCCGAGCCCAGCACCTGAGTGAATAGAATGCCGAGGTGCCGTGCTCTCTTCGCCTTAAGGGTATTCACTGTGCTGTTCTGGGTGATTCTGGCCTGGCAACCGACCTTGTCCCAGGCCGAGCAGAGCCGGTCCTCTCTTGAAGACGAATCCATACAACTGCGAAACGAAGTTTTCAGCCTCCAGTCTTCCGGGGATTATCACGCAGCCGTACCTAAAGCCGAACGCCTGCTCGAAGTGTGCAAGGCGCTTTATGGAGAAAACCACCCCACCGTCGTCAACGTGACTTCCAACCTGGCCGATCTTTACGAACTGTCCGGTCGAGCCGAAGAAGCTGAACAATTACGGCAACAGCTCGCGTCAGCCAAAAAGATCAGCCCGTCGACGGCAAGCCTTTCAGAAGTCGACGGATTGATGGTTGCCGCCAAATCCTATTACGATCGGGGTGACCCGTTGACCGCGTTGGAAAAGATATCCAGCGCCAAAGCGCTGCTGGAGTCCCGAAACCTGACCACAGGAATTCAATACGCCGTCGTGATCAATGAACTCGGTCGCATCGGAGAAATGCTAAACCGCTTTCCTGAAGCTGAAGCGCTTTACCGCCAGTCGGTAAACATCGCTGATCAAAATGGCGAAGCCGGCCGGCGGCAACATGCCGTCGCGCTGAACAACCTTGGACTGCTCCTATCAAAAGTCGGCCGTTATGAGGAAGCGTTGGAGGCGTTGAAGAGCACCCTGGCGCTGGACCGAAAAACAGACGGAACCTTCAGACCGGACTCAGCCTCCACTTTCTGCAATCTTGGGCTCGCCTACAGTCATCTGGGCCAGCACGACCAAGCGAACGAGCAATACCAGAGAGCCTTGGATCTTATATTGAAAGCCTATGGCGATCTACATCCGACGCTGATTACGATCTACGACAATCTGGCCAACGAGGCCTGGAAAACCGGCGACACAGAGAGAATGCTGCGCTGGCAACAACTCGCCAATGATGTAGCGGCCAAAGCCATCGCAGATACCGTTGTTCTTGGCTCCGAACGGCAGAAACACCTCTATATGGCTAAATTTATCGAAATGTCCAATGCCACAATATCTAGAAGCTTCGACCTGGCTAAAGACAGCCCTCAAGCGGGAAGGATGGCATTTGAATCGATCCTGTTGAGAAAAAGCAGAGTGATGGATACGCTTTCGGCATCCTTGGGACGCATACGCTCCAGCCTGACAGGTCCAGAGGCTTCCCTGTTCCAGGAGTATCAGCAACTGCAAAAAACCAAAGCCGACTGGTATTACAGTCCTGACAGCCAGCAGGTCGGTCGGCCAGGCAACCCCGCCGTCCTTCTCCAGCGCGAAAAAGAATTGCTGGAATTCTTAGGCAATCGAAATACTCCTTTTGGCGCGGTCTTTCAAAAAATCTCCTCAGAAGATGTTCGCAAAGCACTTCCGGAGCGGAGCGCCCTGCTGGAATTTGTTGTTTATTCTCCCTGGCAGCCGGACGCGGAACGCCGTCATTTAATCCGTAAGGAGCCGCATTATGCCGTCTATGGATTGAAGTCGTCCGGAGAGTTCCAGTGGTGGGATTTGGGCGAAAAACAGGCACTGGAGCTCATCATCTCCGACTTTCAAAGCGGATTAGCCGATCCCTCCCGGGCTTATGTGCAAGCCAAGGGCAAACAACTGTTCACAAAGATCATGTCTCCCCTCCACACCTTTCTGCGGGATGTCGATGTGCTGTTTATCGCTCCTGACGGGGCACTCAACCTGATTCCATTCGGGGCATTAATCGATCAATCCCAGCGCTACCTGACGCAGGATTATAGAATCATCAACTATCTTTCTTCCGGCCGGGACCTGATCCTCCGCCAGAACTCGCCCAAAGAGGTCGACACCGTTGTCATCGTGGCAGACCCCGACTATGGCCAGCTCACAACCGGTCAACCCACACCCTGTGCCGATTCAAACCGGCGCTCGGCTATGCCTCTGAGCCAGGGATTTGAACGCTTGTGCGGCACGGAATCCGAAGCGGCGGCCATTTTGAAAATCCTCCCCCAGGCCCAGATCATCAGCGGCAGCAAAGCGACAGAAACAAATATCAAGGGCTTAAAAGGTCCCGGGATTCTTCACCTTGCCACACATGGATTCTTTCTTGCCGATTTGCTTCCCAACTCGCGCCGTGACAATAACTCACCATCATTGAGCGACATGGATGAAACACTCCTTCGTTCCGGGTTGATTTTCGCTGGCGCCAATCTACGCAAAAGCGGTAATGACAATGGGATCTTAACCGCGTTGGAAGCCATCGGTTTAGACCTGACCGGCTCCCGACTCGTCGTATTATCTGCCTGCGAAACCGGCTTGGGTGAAGTGGTTTCAGGGGAAGGTGTTTTCGGTCTGCGCAGAGCTTTAGCCATGGCAGGCGCCGAAACTCAGGTCATGAGCCTTTGGAAGGTCTCCGACACCGTCACTGCGAGAATCATGGCACGCTACTATGAATTGCTGGTTGAGGGGTTGGAGCGAGGCGAAGCTTTGAGCCAGGTTCAGAAAGAATACCTCGACCAACACCAAGGTGCAGAGGCTCATCCCTATTACTGGGCGGCCTTCATCTCCTCTGGCGACTGGCACGGATTGTCATTCCAATAGTCAGAAATCATTTCATTTCAGCTTAGGCCCTCTCCCAAACGTCGCCCTGCCTTTGTTTTGCGCAGCATTGATTTCAAAAGAGGTTGCACTTCTTCAGATTCGGCAGCTACTCCACGCCCAGATAATCGTAATAGGCGTCCGTATTCCAGGCGCGGCCGAGAAATACTCCGATTTCTTCCTGTGGGTCGCGGCTCGCATCCGGCTCAAAGATCGCTTTCCTCAACGCCATCCCCAGTTCGGCATCCCAGAATCCCTGCCCCGAGGCCTTGAAGCTGGAGGACAGATCAAGGGCAATACCTTTGGACCACAGATAGGTATAGTAGCTGCTGGGCATGCTACTGGCCATATGAGACAGGGGCTTGACCACATCGACATTACCGGCGTAGGGAACAAAATATTCGACCAGGCTCGCATTGAAAACCGCCACAGGGTCAATAACGTCATCCGCTCCGAACTGACTGTGCAAGGTCAGATCCGTCATCGCATAGCCGATTTGCCCCCTCACCGCAATCGCCGGGAAGGCTCCATCAGCTGTTCGATCGATAAGCTCTTGCGGAGAAAGGTTCAGTTCTGTGCCGGCCACCCGTTGCAAAACAACCGGGTCGGTGAGCCATTGCTCCAGAAGCTGTGAGTGAATTTCCCTGAAGTCACCTCCCCACGCATCGGAGTTGGTGCTGAAATAGCGATTGCTGCTGCACAGGGCTTTCAGCATGTGGCCGAATTCGTGAAACAGCCCCTGCAGGGCATAAAACGAAATCATCGCTGCAGTTCCCTCCGCAGGCTTGGCGACGTCCAACACCAGAACGGAAAGAGGGCACTCCCGGCTCCCATCAGGGTAGGTTTTGCCTGACGTGAATTTTTCAATCCTCTCCGCACCGTTCTTGCCGTCGCGCGCATAGAGGTCGAGGTAGAAACTTCCCAGCAGGGTGCCGGTTGCAACGTCGGTTGCCACGCAATAACGGACATCATCACTCCACACCAGACCCGGCGCATCCACAAACCGGATCTCGACGCCGAAAACTTGCCGGGCGATAGTGAAAAGTGTCTCAAGCCCCTTCTCCAGGGAAAAATACTTTATCGTGGCAGGGTTATCGACGCCATAACGTTCTTCCAGATAGATTCGCCGAAAATGAGAAAAATCGGCGAAGTCGAGCTGCGCGGCGGGGTCGCCCGTTTCAGCAACCTTGAGATCCTGTAGGGTTTGCTTTTCTGCGTTGAACTTGCCGGCCAGACGGTCGGACAATCCCTGCACAAAGCCGACCGCGCTTTCCGGCGTTTTGGCCATCAGCGATTCGGTGATGTAGTCAGCGTATGAATCGTAACCGAAAAGAGCCGCGTAAGCTGCCCGGGTTCGAATTAGTTCGGCGAGCAGCGGAGGGTTGTCGGCTGCCGGAGCATCATTGGTGATATTCGCCATTATTTGCTGTTTCAGACCTTCACTGACGATCGAGTTCTGCAGGAGCGTGGTTCGTTCGGTCTCCGTGAGTTCAGACCCATTGTTCCGCATTTCAGACTGAACCTGTTCGAGCAGCTTGAGGTCTTCGCCATCCAGAAAGGCGTCGGTTCCATCGACCTCAGCCACCGCATTGAGTAGATCTGGATTCAACAGCGCCAGAAAATACCATTGGGCCAGGGTCAGATAGGCGCTGGATGCCGCGTCCCGCAAAGTAGCATTCGGCATCAGCTGCGCCATGATTCTGAATTTGTCCGCGGCCCGGTACCCTTCGTACTCGAGTGTGTCGAAAGCAACAATGGTATTTTCAAAGGTGTGCGGTTCCGCAGCGATGATCTGCTGGAGCTGCTGGTCTGCCCTGGCAATGGCCGCTTCGGCCTCGGCGGCAAACTCTTCAGCCGTGGCGGGAACGCTCAGTTGAGTGAGGGCGACGTTATTTTGACTTACGGAGTTGTGGTCCGTGGAGGAATCGGAGGATGAACAACCCGTCAGAACAAGGCAAAACAGTGCAAAAACAATAAGATTTCGAAAATACAAGGAATTCCTCCGTGGGCAGGATGAAAAGGAAAATTGCAGCCACGGGGATATTTGCAACCTTCAAGCCAGTGATTAAGCAGTGGAGGTGTTGACTTAATCTTGATTCTTTGTTCGGTTCGAGATAGATTAATGCGGTGTTATCTTCTTGGGATTGACCTGGATTTTGGCAGGAGGGGCAAACGTGATTCACGCTCAAAAAATCATCAGCAGATCTTGAACCGCTGTTGTCGGCTTATTGCCGGCCTGCGGTTTTTTGTTTTTGATCTGCAGTAAGGATAAATTATCTCAAAAGACGAAATCGTATCTTCTTGGAATTATTAGCATTTAAAATTGATATCACGGAATCCGCCTAGTTCCCGTTAGCCAGCCAAACACTCTCGTGGCGTAAGGATGCCAATTTGATGCGCGAACTTCGAGTGTTCATGGCGTCCCCCGGAGATCTTGCGCCGGAGCGACGGCTTTTCTTTGAGACCTTGCCGCACATGGTCGAGCTCACTAGCGTCCGGTTTGTACCAATCGGGTACGAGCTCATACCAGCGAAAACCGGAATACGCCCGCAGGACACCATCAACGAGCTGATCGATGGATGTGACGTGTTTATCATGGTGCTCCATCGTCAGTGGGGGCAGCAGAGTCAGGATTCAGTCGGTGCAACCTCCTATACTGAGGAGGAGTTCACGCGCGCATTATCAAGATTCTCCAAGACTGGGACTCCTCAGATTATTTGTCTCTTTAAGAACGTCGACGTCGGGTCTGTCGCCGATCCTGGCCCGCAGCTCAGCCAGGTTCTACGTTTCCGCAAGCGACTAGAGCAGTCGAAAGTGGTTCTGTATCGGACCTTTGCAACAGAGGACGATCTTCGTTGTGAACTCGAGTTGCACTTGTACGGTATCGCAAAGGGCACGACGAAACCCAGCGTCGCGCCTGTGAGGGTGCTTCTTCCTGTGCCTGAGGACGCAGGTCCCGATGAAGGGTGGCAACGCGATGTCGCTCTCGCTCGCCAAGCGGTGAGTGCTGCGTCAGAAGGTCATCTCGAAGAGGCGACTGCGCTATTCGCTCAACTTTCACAAACGACGATTAACATCCCCGTTCTCGAAGTTGCCGAGCAGTACTTCACAGAGACTGGTCACAGTCAGGGCGTCGAGGCCATCGTAGATCGGCGCCTTGCACTCCTTAGGGACCGGAGAATCGCTGCGCGGGAGTACGCTTCTGTCATGATGCGCGCGGGGTGGCTTGAAGACATGATTCAGGCTCGACTCTCGGTCACGCAGCCGCGGCAACGTGAGGTAACCGAGCGCCTCCTTCGCCGCCTCTTCAACGATCAGTTTTTTGAGGAGCTGGTTACCTTGATGGCGAACAACTTCACCGTGGGTGAGCTTCGCACGCTCGCACGGTTCTATAGTGGTGAAGCTGCGACAGTGTCAGGCAAAATGGCTCAATTCATGGGCGCCGCAATGCCACCCGTGATCGAACGGCTAACTAAGTCGGCGATCTCAGACCTCGGGCTCGACGCGGACGCTGGCTAACAACATCATCTAGCGGACGCCGTTACGCCCGCCGCTGATGCTGAGCATCAGACGATCGAAACCATATCTAAGAAAAGAATTTTGGCGACTTGGTGAGAGGCAAAATAACAAGGAGGGCTTTATAAATGAAAAGAATATTTGCACGCCAAACTGAAAGCCCTCAATACTCTAAAAAATTTATTTTTTGCCAATTGGCATTATTGATCTTTTGTTTTCTCCTGCTGTTTGGATGTGCAACGCCCCAAGTTACAGTCAATCCAGACATGAAAGTAGAAAATTATAAAAATTACAAAATAGTTTATCTCCCGACTCCTGATTCAGACCAAGAAGACCCCCGAAACGTTTTTCCGCAAGTTATTGAAAGGCTGGAAGGATTAGGCTTTACAGTTCACCCGGTCAATGCAGAAAATCCGATAGAAGGCGCACAGGGAACGGGCTTCATCATTGATCCAAAAGGTTTTATCCTTACATGTGCACATCTTTTTGGAAAAGAAAAAGAAGCAACGGTATGGCTTAAGGGGAAAAGGTATGAAGCAGATGTCGAGGATATCGACGAAGAGAAAGATCTCGCGTTATTACAAATAAAGCAAGGTCAAGTGTCAGATCTGAAGGCGTTACCAGTATCAGAAGACCCCGCCTACAAGATGGGGCAAGATGTATACACAATTGGCTTTCCCCTAAGTGACATTCTAGGCAACTCCCCTCGACTCAATAAAGGCCTAATAAGTTCAACCGTCGGTTTGAAAGACAATCCTGATCATTTACAAATTTCTGTCGAAATACAGCCTGGTAATAGCGGCAGCCCTTTAGTGAATGAAAATGGCGCTGTCATTGGGATAATCCAGGAGACGTTAAATCCAATGAGCGTTCTGGCCAGAACGGGAGGCAATCTGCCCCAAAATGTTAACTTTGCAGCAAAAACGAACATCATCATAGACTTCATCAACAAAAACACCAAAGAAGTTTCTATCAATTTCGATACTTCAAAAAAATTAGAGTTTGATCAAGTTAGCAATTCTGTGGCTCAAATACGCGCTGGCAATATTACGGAAGAATTTTTAAAGCAACCTAAAATGGTCTGCAAAGTCTTCTATAGGAGCATGTGGGACATCTGGTTTAGATTTGTAATTTTCCATATGGAATTTTATGATTTCGAAACCGGTAAATTACTGTTTAAGGCCGGCCAATATGGAGACAATCCCTTAAGCACTGAAGAAAAAATCATGGATCAAACATTTGAACAAATTCGGAATCAATTTGAAATAAAAGGTGCCCCAAAAAAACAAACCGGTTCTTGAATCCACTCACTCTAAAATTATGAAGTTTGACAAACATCCATCGATGAAAATAGTAGAGCTTTTTAAAAGAAAGCCCTTTCAAGGACAAATCCCTGAAAGGGCTAAAATCGTTTTCTTGAGCTCTGATGCCAATTATTCACCTGAAATATCAAACCACCAATTTTTCGAATTTATTCTTGAATATCAGAACGATAGTATTGCCTTTTGGAAGAAGTACGGATACCACCCCTTTCTTCTACCGAACTATCCTTTTAATAAAAATCAAGGTGGAGTCCCCTTCCACAGGAATTTCAGCAAAATAGGCCTCACGTCCCAACATGCTGAGTTGATTTCGTTCCTTGAACTCCTTGACATCCCTACGATTGGAAACAAATCAGAAAACCCAAAAGCCTTTTTTGAACTTTTGACACCAGCACATTTAAAAAGAATCGACAAGCTAATAACCGACAGTTCCAACAAATTATTTTTCATTCCCGGTGGCGTTTTAAAGGACATGCTCACAATTAAAAAAAGAGGTTCCCTTTTCCAGTGGCTCGATTACAATTCCAGATCAACCACAAAATACTCAAAAACAATAAATGGCAACAAAATCAAGGAAATCTACCATTTTTCCTCCACCCAAATACATGGTCAAATTCCAGAAATATCCAAAGAAATTGAACTTTGGCTACAAAAGGAAAAATAAGGACACTCCCCATATTTCTTAAAATCCCGGAGACAACCATGCGCCACCTGATCATCATCGCCTTTTTCCTGCTCACCGCCTGCGCCTCAAGCGCCATAAAGCCCTCGGACACCCTCTATCCGCCTGAGTATCTTGAGAACTATCCTCTCGGGCAGACCACGGAATACGACATGATCATGAAGGCGGGCGGACCGACCCGTTACGTGGAAGTGGATGGCAACCGGGCCATGGTTTATGTCATCGGCAAAGATTACGCTCGCAAGAAATTCACCTACGTCATCGATGACGGCAGAATCATCGACGTCATTTACAACGACAACACCAAATGGGACGGCATGTCGGCCAAACTGGCGCAAAGCCAGACCGAACAAAAGATCGATTAAATCAGGTCCGACATTGCAAATGAATGGGGAGTTTCCCTTTCCAACAGTGAGTTTTAACCAAGGGCCGCGCCGCTTGTTCGATTTCAGTTGACAGGATTCAAAACTGTAAATATTATTTTTTGCATATAAGGGGAGTAGCTTCCAGCCACGGCTGGCCCGCAGTTCGTCAGTACGGTGAGATATCACCCGGACGCGGGGTGACAACCTAGACGTTGATCATTTGCAAGACCTTACTCAAGCACATACGTCACGTGCTGCGGGTAAAGGTCTTTTCTTTTTACCTGCAGCCCCAAAAGGATGGAGGTAAAAAGTATGAACCGCCTGAAAACAACCTTTCTGTTAACCTGTCTCACCCTGCTCATGGTTTTCATGGGCAACGCCATCGGCGGCCAGTCCGGCATGATGATCGCCCTGATCCTGGCCGGGGGGATGAACTTCTTCTCCTACTGGTATTCTGACAAGCTTGTGCTTAAGATGTACCAGGCCCGGGAAATCACCGAAGCTGACAATCCGGCGTTCTACACCATGGTGGCCCGCCTGGCGCAACGGGCCGGTCTGCCCATGCCGCGGGTCTATGTCATCCCGACCGATTCACCCAACGCCTTTGCCACCGGTCGCAATCCGCAGAATGCCGCTGTTGCAGCGACGGAAGGGATCATGCGCCTGCTGAGTATGGAAGAGCTGGAAGGGGTGATGGCGCACGAGCTGGCTCATGTGCAGAACCGCGACACCCTGATCGGCACTGTGGCGGCGACCCTGGCTGGCGCGATCGGCATGCTCGGTAACATGCTGCAATGGGCCGCCATCTTCGGCGGCGGCCGTGACGAAGAAGAAGGTGGCGGCGGCCTGCTGGGCGGCTTGGCCCTGGCGATTATCGCCCCGTTCGCGGCGATGCTGGTGCAGATGGCGGTGTCCCGCTCCCGGGAGTTTTTGGCCGATGCCACCGGCGCCAAAATCTGCGGCAATCCCCTGGCCCTAGCCAGCGCCCTGAACAAGCTGCAGCTGGCCGCGCAGCGGATTCCGATGCAGCAGGCCACCCCGGCGACCTCGCACATGTTTATCGTCAACCCCCTGAGCGGAGCCTCGCTGATGAAACTCTTCTCCACCCACCCCCCCATGGAAGAGCGCGTCGCCCGCCTCAGAGCCATGGCCAATTAAATGGATGGGTCCCGGAGGGGATTGAACCTCTCCGGGACCTCTTTAAACCGAAAAGGACTCGCCATGTTCGGCTGGCTGACCGACCAACGCCGTAAAAAACTGACGGAAGCCCCTTTTCCGGCGGAGTGGGAAGCCATTATCCGCCGTAACGTCGGTCACTACTGCATGCTGGACGAGGCCCAGCAAGCCAAACTGCGCTCTCTGATCCAAGTCTTTATTGCCGAAAAAGACTGGGAAGGGGCCGGCGGGTTGATCATCAACGACGAAATCCGCGTCACCATCTCGGCCCAGGCCTGCCTGCTGCTGCTCGGCCTGCCCCACGATTTTTATCGCAACGTCGAATCGATTATTGTCTACCCCTCCACCGTTGTTTCGCCCCAGCGACGGCCGGGTTTCTTCGAGAATCGATTGACTCCGGTGGAACCTGACCAGCCGATTCTCGGTCAGGCCTTTCAGCAGGGGCCGGTGATCATCATCTGGGACGCCGCCCTGCACGGCGGCCGGCACCCGGAATCCGGGCACAATGTCATCTATCATGAGTTCGCCCATAAATTGGACATGCTCGACGGCTCGGCGGATGGTACGCCGCCGCTGCGCGACCGGGCCGAATACCGCGACTGGGTCGAGACATGCTCGCGGGAATACCTGCGCCTGCGGGAGGACATGGCGCACGGCCGCCCCACCTTTCTCAATCCTTACGCCGCCACCAACGAAGCGGAATTTTTTGCCGTCGCCACCGAGCAGTTTTTTGACCAGCCGCGGCAGATGATCGATCATGCGCCTGATCTTTACCGCGTGCTGCGGGAATATTACCGTCAGGACCCGGCCGCACGGATCGACCGGAACACCTGCACCGGCCCGGCGTAACGATCTGGCTCCCCCCTAAAATCCTCACCGAAGAGATCCCCTGCGCCACCTTGGCGGACCGCAACTGTGCGCCTATCTCGCCGACATTGCATGAAAATACGCAAATGTATTTGTGGGTATACACAGTTGATCTGCGGCCTGGCAGTGACTAACATGGTACGAGCTGATTAGTGAACTTTTCTGCGAACTCAAATTGAGGAAACACCATGTACCAGGTATTGGAAAACACGTTGCTGGCGCCCAACCTTCATCGGATGGTGGTCCGGGCCGAGCGGGTCGCGGCGGCCCGAAAAGCCGGGCAATTCGTTATCGTTCATGTCGATGCCGGCGCGGAACGCATTCCGTTGACCATCGGCGACGCGAATGTCGCGCAAGGAACCATCACCCTGTATATTCAGGCGATCGGTGCGTCGACCCAGCGGATCGTCGCGGTGCCGGTCGGCGGTTATCTGCGCGACGTGGCAGGACCGCTCGGCCAGCCGACGGAGATCGAAGACTGGGGCCGGGTCGCCTGCGTCGGCGGCGGGGTCGGAACCGCAGTTCTGTTCCCCATGGCCAAGGCATTGGCAGATCTCGGCAACGAAGTCACCACCATCATCGGCGGACGCTCCGAGCCTTACATTATCCTCGCCAATGAGCTGGGCGCATTCTCCAAAGATGTGCGCATTACCACTGAGGACGGCAGCATCGGCCGCAAAGGATTCGTCACCGCTGAACTGGCGGATCTGATCGCCGATCCGGCCCGCACCCCACAGGCAGTCTTCGCCGTCGGTCCGGTGCCGATGATGAAAGCAGTGGCCGAGCAGACCCGGCCCTTCGGCATCAAAACCATCGTCAGCCTCAATCCGATCATGATCGACGGAACCGGGATGTGCGGCGGCTGCCGGGTCATCGCCGGCGGCGAGACCAAGTTCGCCTGCGTCGACGGCCCCGAGTTCGATGGGCACGCGGTCGATTTTACCAGCCTGACCGACCGCCTCACCATGTATCGGGAGATTGAGGAACAATGCCGGCTGGAAACTTTGAAGGGAGCTGTCAATGACTAACGATCTGTCCCCCAAAGACCGCCTGGCTGTCGAACGGGTGAAAATGCCCGAGCAGGATGCCGAGGCGCGCAGTCATAACTTTCTTGAAGTCAACCTTGGTCTCGGCGAGCAAGAGGCCATTCTCGAAGCAAAGCGCTGCCTTGACTGCAAAAAACGCTTCTGCGTGGCGGGTTGCCCGGTGCAGGTCTCGATCCCTGAATTCATTGTGGCTCTGGCTGACGGCAACTTGCCCAAGGCGGCCCGGATTCTGCAGCACGACAACGCTCTTCCGGCGGTGTGCGGACGGGTGTGCCCGCAGGAAACCCAGTGTGAAGCCAAGTGTGTCCGCGCTGCCAAAGGCAACCCGATCGCCATCGGTTATCTGGAACGGTTCGTGGCAGATTGGGCCATGGCTCATGCCGATGAGCTGACAGAGGAAGCCCTTCCTCCGACGAGCGGGAAGAAAGTTGCCGTGGTCGGGGCCGGTCCGGCCGGCTTGACCGCCGCCGGTGAGCTGGCCAAGAAAGGGCATGCCGTGACGGTCTTCGAGGCCCTGCACGACACCGGCGGAGTGCTTCGCTACGGCATCCCGGAATTTCGTCTTCCGAAAAACATCATCGATGCCGAAGTGGCTCGACTGGAACGCTACGGCGTGACCATCGAATGCAACGTCATCATCGGCAAGACCCTGACCCTGGCACAACTGCAGTCCGATTTCGATTCGGTCTTCATTGCCAACGGCGCCGGCCTGCCGGTCATGCTCGGCATCCCCGGCGAAAATCTCAAAGGGGTCTATGCGGCCAACGAATACCTGACCCGCGTTAACTTGATGGGGGCCGGACGGGACCCCAACTCAGCGACGCCGATCCTGCGTGGCCGGAATGTCGCGGTCATCGGCGGCGGCAATACGGCGATGGATTGCGTGCGGACTGCGCGGCGGCTTGGAGCCGAGAGAGCGATGATCGTTTACCGCCGCGGGGAAGCCGAGATGCCGGCCCGGGTCGAGGAGGTCCATCACGCCAAGGCCGAAGGGGTTGAATTCGTCATGCTCACCTCACCGCTTGAAATTATCGGCGACGACAAGGGCTGGGCGACTGCCCTGCGCTGCCAGCAGATGGAGCTCGGCGAACCCGATGTTTCGGGTCGCCGTCGCCCGATTGCCGTACCCGACGCGATCTTCGATCTTCCTGCGGATGTGGTGGTCAACGCGCTGGGTACGAAGGCGAACCCTCTCCTTACAGCAACGGCTCCGGAACTGAAGCTGAATCGCTGGGGAAACATCGAAAGCGACGAAAACGGCGCCACCAGCATCCCCGGAGTCTTTGCCGGCGGGGACATCGTGCGCGGCGGTGCAACCGTTATCCTGGCCATGGGGGATGGCAAAAAGTCAGCCGCAAAGATTCATGAATACCTGAGCAGGAAGTAACAAGGACCAGGATTGGGCTACGACCCAAACGCGACCACACAAACAACACGGGCCTTTCCCAAAAGGAAAGGCCCGTGTTTAGCAATGAGCAAAGGACAAATGAACGAATCAATCCCGACGCTGTGGATCGCAGATAAGACGGGGATCGTCTGCTGGACGGCCACAGGAGGCGCAGGAATAAGAAACCTTGTCCTCCATGCTGGCACAGATTTCATTTTTGTCCTGGGAAGGATGGCAGCTGTCATGCTTGCCAATCAAGGACTGCGGATGACACAACTGGTCGCGTTCGTCGGAGATCACGCCGCAAACCCCACATTCGTAAGTCGTTTTCATTGTTTTTCTCCCTATGTTAAAATTCGCGAATTTTTACTTCTTTGGTTATATTTCCATTCTACCACTGCACCTGGAAAGTCAAGCTCGATCAAAGAAGATAAAAAAGCCCGGGTCGTTTGACCCGGGCTTTTGATAATCACGTTTTTGAGGCGGTTATTTGGCAGCCGACTGCTGCATTTGTGCTTCGATGTCCTGCAGAACCTTGCGCGCTTCACGGTAGCCCTGGTCAGCGGATTTGCGGAATAGGTCCAAAGCCTCTTCTTGGTCAACCTCGCCCCCAAGTCCCGTCCACAGCATATAGGCAAGGTCGAACTGAGCCGGCGCGTAGCCCTGCTCGGCTGACTTGCGGAACCATTGCCGGGCCAGGGGCAGGTCTTCTTTCACCCCGTCGCCCCGCACATACATAAAGCCCAGATTCCACTGGCCGTTGGCATTTCCCTGTTCAGCCGATTTCTGGTACCACTTCAAAGCTTCCGCTTTATTGACGGCATCAACGCCGATCCCCTGGGAATACATGACTCCCAGTTCAGCCTGAGCTTCGGCATTGCCTTCCTCGGCCGCCTTTTTAACCGCCTCGATATCAACGCCCATGAAGCCGGCAGCCGGTGAAATCAGGCAGGCAAACAACAAGATACAGATGATGAGGAACCCGCGTGGACGGAACATCTTGACTCCTTTTAGGCACGACTGCCGCTTTGATGAGATAGGGGGAAACTCTGCGAAACACTGGTCACATAAAGAGTGACAAAGGTAAGATTAAACTGAATGCCCAAGCTGAGGCAAGTCTTAATCCACAGCTCCGCCGTTATCATTAAATCGTTTGTCGCAAACCTGCAACACCTCGACCAAGCCCACCACATCTTTTAAGAAACTAACAAAATACTGAAAAATTGACATGTTAACCACATTTTTTAAGCCTTAGCCGGAATAGAAGTGGCGCTGGACAGACGCAGAGGTGACAAGAAATGCAGAATTGACGACACTGACCAGGAATTTGTCGCAAATTTTATACAAAAATGACACACTTCGCCTATTCAAAAACGGGCAGAACAGCCATAACCTATTGATTTTACAGAATTTAAAACAAAAGGCACACAAATTGCTTCTGGAATCAGCAAATGTTTTCTTATCCGGGAGGTCGTTATGGCAACAAACCGGGCAAATGATCAAAAGACAATTAACTTCCGCGCCATCTTGGGCAAAGGCATTCTCCTCGCCTGTGCCGGGGGGCTTTTCATCGTCTTCGTCAAGTTCGGCATCCAGGCCGGGTTGTGGACGACAGCATTACTGATGGGGGGAACCCTGCCCCTGTTACTGGTCCTTAGTGGCATGAACCGGGACATCGACCGCGACGATTACGATTACGACTATGAAGAGACTCCTCTGCGGGGAAAGGTTCCCGCCCGCTTGAAAATCCCGAAGCGGGTTCGCCCTATGCATGCAGTGTCGTCAGCTCCCATTCCCTGGGGAATAAAAACCGCCCAACGCAAACCCCACTGAAAAAATAGTTTTTGACCAATACCCCAAGAGGCCACGACATTTTTGTCGTGGCCTCTTTGTTTTCTTTTGGCACCGTCCCATTCTTTGCCATCCTGACAGACAGATCAAACGGACCACCAGGCCAAGGACATCGAGACCGGGGACACGGCCTTGATAATCTCTTGCAGGAGCTTCCCGGCCTGTGCCATAGTTATCCCCTCACGCATAATCCTGACGTCTGACCCCAAGGAGAATCTTAGACCATGGCTAAGGAAAAAGACCCCTATCTCCCGGAAGAGGAAGAAGAAAGTTTCGCTGAATTGCTGGAACAGAGCATGGTCAAACCAACCAGGCTGGAGCCCGGCACCAAAATGAATGTCACTATTCTCGGCATCAGCGGTGACTGGGTCTTTCTCGACATTGGCCAGAAAGGGGAAGGGGTTCTCGATCGCAAAGAACTGGAGGATGCCGAGGGCAATCTCAAAGTGGCGGTCGGTGATCAGCTTGACGCCTATTTTGTCGGTCGCACCAGCGGCGAGTGGCGCTTCACCACTCGCATCAGCGGCTCAGCAGGTGCCAGCCAGCTGGAGGAAGCGTGGCGCAACGGCATCCCGGTCACCGGCACCGTTGAAGAAGAGACCAAAGGTGGATTCTCCGTGCGACTTCCCGGCAATGTACGCGGTTTTTGCCCCTATTCTCAAATGGCGCTGCGCCGCACCGACGCGCCGGAGCAGTTTGTCGGGCAGCAGCTGACGTTCCGCATCATCCAGTTTGGCGAGGGGGGCCGCAATGTTGTTCTTTCCCATCGCGTGATCCTCGAAGAGGAACAGAAAGAACAGCGCGAAGCTCTGCGGGAAAAACTGAAGCCAGGGATGGTCGTTCCCGGCACAATCAGTTCCATTCAGAAATTTGGCGCTTTTGTCGATATTGGCGGCATCGAGGGGCTGCTCCCCATTTCCGAGCTGACCTACGGCCGGGTGGCCGATGTCAGTGACGTGGTCAAGGTTGGACAGCAGGTCGAAGTGCAGGTCAAGCAGCTCGACTGGGACAACAATCGCTTTTCCTTCAGCCTCAAGGACACCCTCCCCGACCCATGGCTGCAGGTTCCGCTGCGCTACAAAGTCGGCAGCATTCATCAGGGCAAAGTTGTGCGTTTAACCAACTTCGGCGCCTTTGTCGCCCTGGAAGAAGGGATCGATGGACTGATCCACATTTCCAAGCTGGGCGCCGGCAAGCGAATCAACCACCCCCGTGAAGTTTGCAATGAGGGCGACCTCCTCAGCGTACAGATCGAAGCGGTGGACAGCGAACAGCAACGCATCAGCCTGGCCCTCCTCAATGAAGAAGCCGCAGAGGCCGAGCAGGTTGTGATTCCGGCAGATCCGGCCCCTTCCATGGGGACACTTGGCGACATTCTCAAAGCCAAGATGAATCAGAAAAAGAAAAAATAGATGACCCAAACCGATACCCTAAAAGGGATCATCACGCGTTACAAAAAGTTGCAGGAACAGGCCGATGCCTGGTTCGCTTCCGCTGTCAAAAAATTCCCCGCCGAGATCGCCTGCACAAGCGGCTGCTCGGCCTGTTGCCGCGGTTTTTTCGATATCACCCTCCTTGAGGCCTACCTGCTGCGCCAGGGATTCGAGTGTCTTCCCGAATCGGTGCGACAAAAGGTCCTTTGTAAAGCCGAAGCCCGTATCCGCGACTTACAGGTGCGCTGGCCTGACTTCGCCCCTCCCTTTATCCTCAACACCATGCCCGACGAAGAATGGGTGGACATGCCGGAAGAGGACATGACCCCCTGCCCGCTCCTGGATGATCAAGGGCGCTGTCTGGTTTACGCTTCTCGCCCCATGATCTGTCGCCTGCATGGTCTGCCCCATATCGACCGCAGCGGAGAAAGTTTCTCTGACGAATGGTGCACGCTGAATTTCACCTCCCGCTCACCACTGAACGAACCGGAACTGCGCTGGGATTTCCGGGCCCTGTTCGAACAGGAGGCAGCTCTGTTCCGAGAATTTACTCAGGAATTGCTTGGGCAGCGACTGTTCGAACTCGATACGTTCATTCCTTGCGCCCTGGTTATCGACTTTGACCAACTTGGCACAGACATCCGCCCATTCCTCGATAAGTTGCCGAACTACGGTTACAGCTCATGAACCCCAAAAAACCGGCCGACTGCACAGGCCCCAATCCCCCCTCTCCAGCAGAGACTGGTAACAGCTGCTATGCCGAGTGGGCGCGCCGCAAAGGCATCCCCCCCTATCCGGGGGACGATTGCTGCTTGGACCGGACTCATTGCCAAACCTGCCGGAAAACCCTGCGCGAAACAGATTCTGACAAATCTTAAATGAATCGTTTACGACTAAAGATACGTCAATTGAATACCATTTTTGTCACTTTTAGATATAATGGATGACATCAAACATCATCATCCGTTACGAGGACAACAAAATGCGTTTCAAGCAACAGGAACCGGGACACGTCAGCGCCCCGCCTCCCATAGATCTTGAGAGCAGACAGCACACGGCGACGGCAACCTTTGCCCTGGGCTGATTCTGGGGCCCCGACTCCCGGTTCGGGAGTCTCCCTGCTGTGATAAGAACCCGTGTCGGCTACACCGGAGGAACCACTTCGTCTCCGACCTACCATAATCTCGGCGACCATACCGAAAGTTTGCAGATCGATTTCGATCAAACGAAAATTTCCTATCGCCAGTTGCTGGATATTTTCTGGTCAGCCCACGACCCGCTGGTTCAAGTCTGGTCACGGCAATATAGGGCGGCGATTTTTTTCCACGACGCCGAGCAAAAACGCCAGGCAGAGGCCAGCAAATTGAACATGGAGCAGCGCCTGCAACAGCAGGTGGCAACTGAAATCCTCCCTCTGCATCATTTCTACCGGGCGGAGGATTATCACCAAAAATACCGGCTGCAGCAGATTCCGGCCCTGACTACTGAATTCTCACGCATGTATCCGGAGTTCAAGGACTTCGTCGATTCCACTGCCGCCGCCCGTCTCAACGGCTACCTGGGCGCCCATGGCAGCCTGCAGCGGCTGCAGGAAGAAATCGAATCCTACGGCCTGTCGCAAAAAGCCGCGGACATTCTAATCCGCACCCTCACCAGAGGGTATTAAGACACCCCTCCCCTTTTCTGCTAGACTTGATTAGCGAAGCCTTATCCACACGATTTAATTTTCTCGTTGCGGATAGCCTTCGCGGGGGAGGGCATGGTGAAAGGATGGCTTTCGATAACAGCCGCACTCCTGCTGTTTGGCTGGATTGTTTTTAGCAATCCTTCCCAGCAGCTTGCCTTTGCCGAAGAACCCTTACAACCAAGTAGTCCCACCCTGTATTTCTTCTGGGCTGAAAACTGCCCGCATTGCGCCAAAGCCAAGATCTTTCTCGACGAGTTGCAGCGCAAATATCCGCAGTTACCGGTCGAGCGTTACGAGATCTGGAACCATCGGGAAAACTTCCAACGACTGCTGTCCCTGGCGGAACGCTTTGGGAACACAGCGATCACGACCCCGGCCATTGCCTACCGAGACCAGCTCTGGTATGGATTTCTGCCGGACACAGCCCGTCAAATAGAAGACGAGATTCGCCGCACCTACCCTGACGACGCGCCGGTCGTCGATGCCACCGATACACCTGACACAGGTTCTCCCACCATCCCGCTCCTGGGACGCGTCGATGATCAGGAACATTCTATCGCCGTGCTGGCCTTGGTCCTTGGCGGGCTTGACAGCTTCAATCCATGCGCTTTCTTTGTCTTGCTGTTCCTTCTCAGCCTGTTGATCCACGCTCACTCGCGACGCCGGATGCTCCTGGTCGGCTGCACCTTTGTCTGTTTTTCCGGCTTGATCTATTTCCTGTTCATGGCAGCCTGGCTCAATCTGTTCCTGCTCGCCGGCCACCTCAGCATTCTCACCAGCTGCGCCGGGGCCCTGGCCGTGCTGATTTCACTCTTCAACATCAAGGATTTTTTCTTCTTCAAGCAAGGGGTCACCCTGTCCATCCCGGAACAGGCCAAGCCAAAACTCTTTGCCCGGATGCGCCGCCTGGTCGGAACCGATAGCCTTGCCACGGTCTTGTTCGGCACAGTTGTTTTGGCCATTGCCGCCAACAGCTATGAACTGCTGTGCACGGCTGGCTTTCCTATGGTCTTCACCAGGCTGCTCACCATCCAGCAACTTGCCGCCTGGCAACATTATGCCTATCTAGCCCTGTACAACCTGATTTATGTCCTGCCCTTGCTCGCCATTACAATCACCTTCAGCTGGACCCTCGGCTCACACAAACTCAGCGAACGAGAAGGCCGTCTGCTCAAACTGGTGTCAGGCCTGATGATGCTGCAACTCGGCCTGGCGCTGTTATGGAAACCGGAATTGCTTCACAGCATGGTCGCCTCGGTGCTGATGTTGACCGCCGCATTATTGTTCGGCGCGCTCATCGCGTTGACTACCCACCTATGTCGGCGGACCGGCCGAATTCCTCCGGCAGTATGACTCTTTTCACTGGCGATTCTGCCCAAAATCGTCAGTTTTCCTGTCCAGCCGCTCCTACCCAGGGGAAAGATTGACCCTGCCGACCGTGCAAAACCAACAGATTGATATAGAATCTGCACATTTGGTGTGGTGCTTGCAGTGATTTTGCATTTATTTCCCAACCACAAACAGGAGGCATGGCATGAGAAAATTGGTGAGCGTTTTTCTTTTCATAATCTGTTCAGCCTTGCTGGCCAGCCCGGCTCTGGCCGATGAAATCGTTTCTCTCAAAGCTGGGTACATGGTTCTGACTCCGGATGGCGAATTTTCCGTGACCAGCGGCGGCATCACTGGCACCAAAATCGACTTCGAAGATGATCTCGGCTATGACGACAGCGAAGACATGTATGTTGAAGCCGGCTTCAACCTCGGCCCCTTCCACCTGGCCGCCAGCTACATGCCGATCAGTTTTTCCGGTGAAGGCACCCTAACCCAAGCCATTGAGTTTAACGGCGAAACATACAATGTCGGCGCCGACGTTGAGAGTGATGTGGATATCGACCTCTACGATATCGGCCTGACCTGGAATCTTATCAATTTCGACGACCTGCCGGTGCGATTGCAGATCGGCCCCGAAATCTGCGTCAAGGTTATCGATGCTGACGTCTCCATGAAAGACAAGACCTCCCTGCTCAATGAAAGCGATTCGGTCACCGCTCCGGTTCCCACCATCGGCGCCCGGGCTCGCATCGGTCTGGCTGACTGGCTGAGCCTGGTCGGCCGCGTCGGCTACCTGGAGTACGACGACAACAGCTTTATGGATATCGATGCGCAGCTTGAATTTTCGCCGATCCCTCTGCTCGGCGTATTTGCCGGTTACCGCTATTTCGACCTGGAAGTTGACGAGTCCGGCGTCTATATCGACGCCACTTTTGACGGGCCCTACGGCGGGGTGATGTTCCGTTTCTAATCGCCGGAGGCAATCGAGACAAAAAGGAGCGGCACAAATGCCGCTCCTTTTTTATTGTAAAAAAGTTTTCTTCAACAGCCCCTAATTGTGTTGTATTAAATTTCCAATTCCATTTATATTCACCATATATCCATCTTCAACCCGACAATTTTAATGCGGAGATGACCCCTATGCGCAGCGTCCTCCTCATCCTACTACTGATCATTCCGCTGACATCTCATGCAGGGGGTATTTTCGACTTGCCGCCCCTGCCGCCGCCGGAGCACTACGGCGACCTGATCATCGATCAATTCTCCTCCCAACAAGAGGTGGAAGGGGTGGCGTTCTCCCACTGGCAGCACCGACGCCACTTCACCTGCAACGTCTGCCACACGGAACTCGGCTTCAGCATGCAGGCCAACCAAACCGGGATTCGTGAAGAAGACAACCGGTCCGGACGCTATTGCGGCGCCTGCCATAACGGTCTCACCGCTTTTGCCCTCAAGCCCAACTGCCAACGCTGCCATACCGGAAAGTTAGCCGACAACAGAGGCAAATTTCGTGACTGGCTTCCCATGGATATGCCCCGCACCCTGTTCGGCAATGAAATCGACTGGGTTCTGGCTTTACAGGAAAAACGAATCACCCCCGCCACCTCATTGGATGTTCCTGCCGGCAACATGTTCCTTGATCGTGACCTGGTGCTGGAGGCGGAATGGAACTTTGTGCCGCCAGCCGTATTCCCCCATCAGAAGCACCTTGGCTGGATGGACTGTAACATGTGTCACCCCGACCTGTTCATGATCAAGAAAAAGTCCACGGAACATTTCTACATGGCTGAGATTCTCAAGGGCCGCTTTTGCGGCGTCTGCCACCTGAAGGTGGCATTCCCCATGGATGACTGCGTACGCTGCCATCCCGGAATGAATAAATAACCGCCGTTCAGTTCCCATCAAAAGTGTTTCGTTAATCTTAATTCACCTGGGGTTTTTACATTTCCAGACCTTACGGTAGAATTTTCAAACGGGACAACCTCAACCAGCCCTGCCACAGCCCCGATTTCATCTGTCCGTCCGGAAAGGTTACTACCAGATGCTCTGCCTGCTCGTCGAATCCAATCAATCCCTCCGCGACCTGCTTTGCAAACACCTGGCAAACAACCCGGCGGATCTCCAAGTTGCCACGGACACCGAACAGGCACTTCACCTGGCAAAAAAAAACCGTCCAGACCTGATTCTTCTGTCACGCTTGCAGGGTGATTGCGACGGTCTTCATTTCTTGCGTACCTTACGTAGCGATTCGAATCTCAACAACATCCCCTGCCTTTACTATGCCGCCACTGAGGCAGAATCGGCTTTTTTTCCATTGGCCAAAGCTCAGGGAGCCGATGCGGTTGTTTCCCATAACGGTGACGATTCGCAGTTCGTCATGGACCTCCGTTCCGCGCTATCAGAACTCGCCAACGTTGAGGTCTCCTTAAAAGCAGGCTGCATTCAGGATGAATTGAGTTTTCTACACGACTACAACAGGCTGTTGCGAAACCAGATTGAAACTGAAAAAAAACAAGTTGATGAGGAGGCGAATCGGTTTCGCGACATGATCGAAAAGTCACCCGACTGGTTCTGGGAATTCGACCGCAATGGCGACTTCACCTACGTCAGTCCGCGCATCAAGGACCTGCTCGGCTACGAGGTCGAGGAAGTTCTCGGTCACAATGCCTTTGAACTGATGGCGCCGGAGGAGGCGGAGCGCGTCCATCGCAAATTCGATCCCATCGCTCGGCGTTTCGAACCGTTTTCCCAACTCGAGAACGTCAACATCCACAAAAATGGCAGCAAGGTCATCGTCGAATCGAGCGGCACCCCCATCTTCAACGAGCAGGGCGAATTCGTCGGCTATCGCGGCATTGATCGCGATATCACCTCCCGCAAAGAAACGGAACGGGAGTTGCGGTTGACCCGCTTTTCCCTTGACCGGGCAGGTTTATGCATCTTTCGCATCTCCCCGACAGGTCAAATCCTTGAGGCCAACGCTTTTGCTTGGCAGAGCCTCGGTTATAGCCGAGACGAACTGTTGGGAAAATATGTTTCAGACTTCGACCCTGATTACCCTCCTCACGTCTGGGTCGAGCACTGGCAGGAGTTACGGAATTGCGGCACCAAAAGCTTCGAATCTCGCCATCAGCGCAAAGATGGCACCTTCTACCCTGTCCTGGTCACGGTCAATTACCTGCAATTTCAAAAAGAAGAGTATGCCATTGCCTTCGTGGCGGATATCAGCGCCAAGAAACAAAGTGAGATTGCACTTCAGGAGAGTGAACGCCGCCTCAAGGAGTCGCAACGGGTGGCCCATCTCGGGCATTATACCTTCGACATCGTAAAGGATCACTGGGACAGTTCTGAGATTTTGGACGATATTTTTGGGATCGATGCGAGTTATCCCAAAAGCTTTCAGAGCTGGCTGGAGATCATCCACCCGGATGACCGGCAAAGGATGATGACTTATTTCTCGGAACAGATCCTGGTCCAGGGCAGAGACTTTGACCGTGAGTACAGGATCTTGCGTCCCGGCGATGGCGAGGTGCGATGGGTCCATGGTTTGGGACAACAACAGCGAGATGAAAACAATGAACTGGTCAAACTTTTCGGCACGATCCAAGATATAACAGAACGCAAAAACGCTGAAAAGAAACTGCGTCTCATTGAAGCGTGCGTCGACAAGGCTTCAGTCGCCATCTTTCAGATTGAAGAGAGCGGTCGCATTGTCAATGCCAACCAACAGTCCCAAAAAAGTCTCGGCTATTCCCTCGAAGAAATCAGCCAGCTTTCGGTCTGGGACATAGACCCGACATTTGATCGCGAGACCTGGCTGCACCACCGTCACAAACTGCGCCCGGAAGGGAAAAAGATCCTCGAAACCGTACACCGCCGAAAAGACGGCACCATCTTTCCCGTGCAGGTGGCGATCAATTATGTCCATTTTGAAAATGAAGTTTTCAGTTATTCCTTTGCCATTGATATCAGCGAAAGAAAACACGCCGAGGAGGAACGACTGAAAAGTGAGGAACGCCTGCGACTCGCCCTTAAAGCCGGCCAACAGGGAATCTACGACCTTAACATCAGCACGGGGAAGGTGGAGGTCAGTCCAGAGTATGCTTCAATGCTCGGCTACGAGCCTGCCACATTCCGGACCACCTATAAAGACTGGCAGGAGCGCCTGCATCCCGACGACCATGAACATGCGCTGCGGACTATTAACGCTTACCTGAAAGGCGAAATCCCTGAATATCTGGTTGAATTCCGGATGAGGACTCGTTCCGGTGACTGGAAATGGATTCTTTCCCGCGGCCGCATCGTGGCTCACGACAACAATGGCGCCCCCTTGCGAATGCTCGGCACCCATACTGACATCAGTCAACGCAAAGAGGTTGAAACAGCCTTGATCAAAGCCCTGCGCGAAGCGCAGGAATCGAGAGAAAAAATCGATGCTTTGTTGAAATCGGTGGCTGACGCGCTGATCGTCACCGATGCTGACGGTAACATCACCCTATTGAATCGGGCTGCCGAAGAGCTGCTCAAGATCTCCTGGAAAGATGCGTTGGGCCAGCCGATTGGCCGCTTCATCCATGAACAGGCGTTTCAAAACCACGTGCAGGCACTTCTCGACGATACCAAGGTCTCTACTTTCGTAGAATTCTCCCTCCCTGATCCGCTCGGTGGAACCAGCCGGATAATCCAAGCCAGGGCCGCCATGGTTCACAGCACCCAAGGAATGGAAAAAGAAGTCATTACCACCCTTCGCGACGTCACTCGTGAACGAGAAGCCGACCGAATGAAAAACGAATTCCTTTCGGTGGCTGCTCATGAACTGCGCACTCCCTTGGCCGCAATCCTCGGTTATGCGGAATTGTTGAAGAAACAGGATGAACTCGGAGCTTTTTCTGCCGAGGAGCAGAAGGAATTTCTCGAAACCATCTTGCAAAAAGGGGAGCGCCTCGAACGCATCGTTGACGACTTGCTCGATATCAGCCGGGTCGAATCCGGACGGCGGATTCTACTCGACAAAAAACCGTGCGAAGTGCTGCGAGGCTTGAAAAAAGTGGTCGCGGCTCACCAGTTGGAGTCGACCCGCCACTCCTTTGTCCTCGATCTCCCCGAGAAAGAAATAGAGACCCAGCTCGACAGAGTCAAGATTGAACAGGTGATGGACAACCTCCTCAACAACGCCATAAAATACTCTCCGGGGGGCGGCACCATCCGTATCACGGCAAGAGTTTCGGCTTCCAACCTTATCATCAGCGTTGCCGACCAGGGGATCGGCATGACGCCGGAGCAGCTGGGGCGGGTCTTTGAAAAATTCTATCGGGCCGACACTCTGGATACGGCGGTCAGCGGCCTCGGGCTCGGCATGAGTATCGCCAAAAATATCATCGAAGCCCATGGTGGCCGCATCTGGGTGGAAAGCGCTCCTCGACACGGAACAACAGTTACATTTTCCCTGCCACTGGATGTATAATGCGGACGTGGTTTTTCTGAACTGAAACTCATCTGCAAGGAGGAATTATCCGTGAACCTTAAAAAAACCATGGCTTTATTACTTAGTTTCATTTTCATTTCCACCAGTATCACCCTCCCCGCGGCTCAGGCTAAACTGATCGGCACTGACCTCGCCGTCAGCGCGACCCAAACCCAGGCCGACAGAATCAAGGTGGATAATTTCCTGCAACGTGACGACGTGCGCAGCGTCCTTGAAAAACAAGGGGTCCCGGTTCAAGAAGCACGGATGCGGGTTGCCGCCCTCAGCGATCAGGAAGTCCGTAAGATCGTCGACCGCCTCGATCAGCTCCCAGCCGGTGAAGATGCCGTCGGAGCGATACTCGGTGCAGCCCTGTTGGTCTTCTTCGTTCTGTTGATCACCGACATTCTCGGATTCACCCACATTTACCCTTTCGTCAACCACCCGCGCTGATCAACGATGTCGAACCTAGCCAAGAGGGGGAGCTGCCTCGCGCCGCTCCTCCTCTTTCTCGTTTTGGGAACGGCCTGTGTGCCGTTCCGGCCTGATCCCCGCCCGGCCGACTGGCAGCAACAAACAGCCCTCGTCATTCCAGGGGTGCCTGGCTACCAGCAGGACCGGCGTCAGTGCGGCCCGGCAGCCCTGGCCATGGCCCTGACCTGGAGCGGCGAAGCCATTACACCGTCGCAGCTTGAAACAGAGGTTTTCACCCCAGAACGCGGTGGGTCCCTCCAATTCGCGCTGGTGAGCGCTGCCCGCCGCCATGGTCGAGCAGCCTACGAGATTCACGGCCTGGACGCTCTACTCTGCGAACTGCGCGCAGGCCATCCGGTGATCGTATTGGAGAATCTCGGTTTATCCTGGGTTCCCCGATGGCACTATTCAGTGGTGGTTGGAGTCGACCCGGCTGACGACTCGATCCGTCTGAATACCGGTCTCAGTCACCCCGAACAGCGCCCTCTGGACAATTTTCTCTATACCTGGAACCGCGCTGGATTCTGGGGTTTGCTAGTGCTATCCCCGGAGCAGCTGCCGGCCTGCCTGGACAGCCAGCAAATCGTCGCAGCCTTGGCCGGCCTGGAACGGACCAGCCCTCAAGCTGCAGCTCAGGCCTATGAACAGGTGACGCAGCGCTGGCCGGAGGCCAACCAGCCCTGGCTCGGCCTCGGCAACAGCCGTTACGCCCTCGGTCAACGGGAAGAAGCGGCAGAGGCTTTTGAAAAAGCCTGCAACGCCGAACCGCCGGCCGCCGTAGCCTGCAACAATCTGGCGCAGGTGCGGCTGGAACAAGGCCGGTTCCCGGAGGCTCGCGGGGCCATCCTGCGCGCCATAGAGCTGGGAGGACCGTTTCTTGCCAACTTTCAGGAAACCCTCCGCGAAATCGACGCTTCCCGCTAAATTCCCGCCAATAAATCGAATGTAAAGACAGCCCCCCCATCCCTTACAAAAGTTTACCCAGGCACAACCAGTCTTAACCCCTCCTTAAGGTGGATTCTCCTACACTGATCATCAAGCGACGATGATCGATCGGCGAACTCGTCCTTTTGCAAGTTTGCGTCTTTGGTACCAAGGAGGTGTCCATGAATAATCCCGTATCCATCAAAAAACTTTTGGTTCTCGTGGCCATTGCCGTGCTGTTGCCCACAGTGGGCTGTGCGTCCTCGGATCGCGGCGGCCCGCCCGCTGAGGGTGGCCGGCCACCAGGCCCTCCACAAGAGGCAATCGACGCCTGCAAAGACAAAAGCGCCGGCGACAACGTCGAATTCACCGGCCCCCGCGGCGAAACAATGCAGTGCATCTGCCGCGACATGCATGGTCAACTGGTGGCCGTCCCCAAGGATTTTGACCAGAAGCACCCCGCTCCACCGGACATGAAATAAAACGCCGTAAGAACAGGCAAAGCCGTTTCCCCCTTCCGTGGGAAACGGCTTCGCAGACTTCTCCCCATTTTTTTGGATGAGACGAAACTATGCAGTATTTGCTCCGCATCCTTCTACTAGGCCTGATTTTATGCCTTTCTCTGCCCTCATGGGCAGCAACCAGCCTGCCGCTGACGTTGGGTAGCGCCGTACAGCTGGCACTACAGGACAATCCCGATCTGGCCTTGATCCGCAATGCAAAACAATCGGCTGACGTTGATCTTGAAAAAGCCCGCGGCAATCTCCTCCCCACCCTGCAGGCCAACGGCCAGACCAGCGAAAACTGGCAACAGCAAACCAGTCCGGGTATCGATCGTGATTCGCAGGAGCTTGACCTGAATCTGTCAGCCAATTTGAATCTGTTCAACGGTTTTTCCGACCAGTCCGGAATTGCCGCTGCCGAAGAATTACGCGGAGCTGCGACAGAAACATTGAATCGCCAACAACAGACCACGGCCTTTGACACACTGAGCGCCTGTGTCACATTGCTCATCGACCAGGAACTGGTCCAAGTGCAGGATGCATCCCTGGCAACGGAAAAAGAGTTGCAACAGCAAATTGAGGCATTCTACCAGGCCGGCAGCCGCTCGGTTACCGATCTGTATCGGCAGCAGGCGGCCACCGCCCAGGCTGAATACGATCTACTGGAGGCACGCCGCAACCTGCAAGTCGCTGAGTTTGAACTCCTGCAACAAATCGGTCTAGAACCTCCCGTCGCTGTCGATCTGCAGGCGCCGCAACAGTTTGAACTCTTGTCTGAAGAACAGACCCTCGATCTTACGGCGAACTATCAACAGGCACTGGAAAATCGGCCGGATCTATTGGCCCAACAGAAGCAACTGACCGCCCGCCGGCAACAGGTCCGGCAGGCGCGATCCGGCTATCTGCCAAGCGTCGATCTATACGCGCAAACGGGTACCGGCTACAGCAGCCTGGATGACGACAACTCCTTCAGCAGCCAGTTGTTGGAGGAGAATGGCAACGCCAGTGTAGGGCTGTCCATCACGATCCCCATCTTTGACGGCGACCAGACCCGAACCAGCGTGGCCCAGGCTCGCATCAACCAGTCCGATGCCAGCTTCGAACTGGCCAAGCTACGGCAGCAGATCGGCACGGAAGTCGGACAAGGGTTGGCTGACCTGCAAAAGGCCCGCCTGCAGAATCGGGTCGCTGCCAGTCAACTCATCTATGCTCAACAGGCCTGGGAAGCGGCCCAGGCCCGTTATCAGGTCGGCGCCGCCACATGGGTGGAATTATCCGATGCGCGCACCAGCCTGGTGGAAGCGCAAACCGCCGAAGTTGAAGCCCGCTATGCCGTACTGCAGCAAAGTCTGACCGTCGGCTACGTCCGCGGAGACCTGCAACAGATGCTGGCCATGCTGGCCAACGAGGAGACGCCATGAAACCGAGTCTGAAACGTATATGGCGCTGGGGCACTATCTTGCTGCTCGGCGCAGGGATATTTTTCGGGTACCTAACCTTTTCAGGCAACGGTTCGAATTCCAGCGACAGTGGTTTTCAAACCGCCCCCCTGAACCGCGGCACCCTGGAACTTACGGTTTCCAGCACCGGCACCTTGGCGGCGTTGGAAACGGTAGAGGTCGGCACCGAGGTTTCAGGAACGATTGAAAAGGTCATGGTCGATTACAACAGCGAGGTCACTAAAGGCCAAGTTCTGGCTATTCTCAAGCAGGACCTGTTCACTGCCGCGGTCGACGAAGCCAAAGCGGACGTGATCAAAGCCGAGGCAGACCTGCTCCTCGCCCAGCGAGAACAGGAACGTAATCTGCCATTGTTCGAAAAAGGCTACCTCTCGGAACAGGAGTTCCTCCCCTACCGGATCGATGCCGAGAAAGCCGACGCCAGCCTGACCGCCGCCAAAGCCGGGCTGCTCAAGGCACGAACCAATCTGAACAACGCTGTCATCCGTTCTCCTATTGATGGAACGGTGATCCAGCGTAGCGTCGATGCCGGCCAGACCGTGGCCGCCAGCCTCAGTACGCCGACCCTGTTTATCATTGCCCGCGACCTTGCGCAGATGCAGATCGAAGCGGACGTGGACGAAACCGATATCGGCCAGATCCGAGAGGGGCAATTGGTCCGGTTCAGTGTTCAGACCTACCCGCAACGAATGTTCAGCGGCAAGGTGCGACAAGTGCGCTTGCAGCCGGAAGAAGTCTCCAACGTCGTCACTTACACGGTGGTGGTCGATGCCGAAAACCCCGAGCGGGTGCTCTTGCCAGGGATGACTGCCACCCTCGACTTCATCCTCGAGCACAATGAGAATGTGCTGCTTGTCCCCAACGCGGCGTTGCGCTTTGAACCGCCCGCCGATCCACAGGGTGTGCAACATTCGAGCAGCCCGCGCATCTTTACCCTCAATGCCGGGCGCTTACAGCCGATTGCCGTGGAGACCGGCAGCACTGACGGCCAATACACCGTGGTCAGTGGCCCAGGGCTTGAAGAAGGCATGGACGTGGTCACGGGTGTCAGTCAGTCGCAACAGAGTGGATCAAAAAAAGGGTTTTCACTGTTCAGCCCGCCGGGGGGAGGTCCGCCGCGATGAATCCCGAAGTTTTGCGTGTGCAGAGATTGACCAAGGTTTTCACTTTGAGCGAAGTCAAGGTGCAGGCGTTACAGGGAATCGACCTGACCATTCGCCAGGGGGAGCTGGTGGCGGTCATGGGAAGTTCCGGCAGCGGCAAATCGACCCTGATGAACATCCTCGGCTGCCTGGATCAACCGACCAGCGGAGACTATTGGCTCGAAGAAGTGCCGGTCGCCCATCTGGGCCGCAACGAACTGGCCGACATCCGCAATCAGAAAATCGGTTTCGTGTTTCAGGGGTTCAATCTTCTGCCGCGCTGTTCTGCCCTGGAAAACGTCACCCTGCCACTCCTCTACGATCGTCGACAGAGAATCGAAAACCCTCACGAAAGCGCCGTGGCCGCCCTGCAACGAGTCGGCCTGGGGGAACGACTGGGGCATGCGCCGAATCAACTGTCCGGCGGCCAGCAGCAGCGGGTTGCCATCGCTCGCGCGCTGGTAACCCGGCCGTCAATCATTCTGGCCGACGAACCGACCGGCAACCTGGACAGCCGCACCACCGTGGAAATTCTGTCTTTATTTCAGGAACTCAATCGGGAGGGGATGACCATCGTCATGGTGACCCACGAACCGGATGTCGCACGCTACTGCCAACGTATCATTGAACTGCGGGACGGCCGAGTGTGCCGCGACGAAGCACTGGCAGAGCCGGCCGATGCCGCGGCCGACTGCCGTTCCATGCAGGAGGTCGCATGAGGTGGAATAAATTGATCCGCCTGGCTTTGCAAAGCATCAGTCGCAATCCCATGCGCAGCCTGCTGACCATGCTCGGCATCATCATCGGAGTTGGCTCTGTGATCTGCCTGGTTGCGTTGGGCCAGGGCTCCCAAAAGGATATCGAAGGCCAGGTGGCCTCCCTTGGGACCAACCTGATCATTATTCTGCCGGGAAGCAGCATGAGCGGCGGGGTCCGCGGCGGGGCCGGTTCCCTCGACACCCTCTCCATGCGGGATATCGATGTATTACGGACCAAGGCAGATCTGCTGCAGGGCGTGTCGCCGGAAATTCGCCTTCAGGATCAGGTGGTCGCCGGCAGCAACAACTGGAACACCACCATCAACGGCGTCGACCCGGACTTTCTGCAAATCCGCAACATGGAGTTGGCCAGCGGCCGGTTCTTTACCAATCAGGAAATCCAAAGCCGGGCCAAAGTGGCGATCCTCGGCCAGACCGTAGCCGACGAGCTGTTCCCTGATCAAGACCCGGTCGGCGCCCGACTGCGCATCCGCAATGTACCATTTCAAATCATCGGCCTGCTTGAGGAAAAAGGTTCGTCGGCCATGGGCCAGGACCAGGACGACCTGATTCTCGCACCATCCACGACCATCCTTTATCGGCTGAGCGACGGCAAAAGCCTGCATTCGATCGTAGCCAGTGCGGTATCGGCAGAACAGATGGAGCAGGCCAAAGAGCAGATCACGGCGACGTTACGCAGCGCTCACAAACTTGGCGCGGACAAGGTCAGCGACTTCCATCTGCACGACCAGACGCAGATCAACCAGATGGCCACCAGCGTCACCGGCACTCTGACCCTGCTGCTCAGCTCCATTGCCGGCGTTTCCCTGCTGGTGGGGGGGATCGGCATCATGAACATTATGCTGGTCTCGGTCACCGAACGCACCCGCGAAATCGGTATCCGCCTGGCTATCGGCGCCCGACCGCTCGACATCCTCGCCCAGTTCCTCATCGAAGCCGGCATCCTCAGCCTGCTTGGCGGAATCATCGGCATATTGCTCGGCCTTGCCTCCGCCTGGGGCGTGGGCAACCTGCTCGGCATCAGCATGGTGGTCAATCCCTTGATCATCGCCGTGGCCGTTCTGTTTACCGCTGCCGTCGGCATTTTTTTCGGCTTTTACCCGGCCCGCAAAGCAGCGGCTCTCAATCCGATCGACGCGCTGCGTTACGAATAAATTATCCTTTGGGCAATAAAAAAGCCCGGCAGATGATGTCACCTGCCGGGCTTTGGCTTTTTAACCGTTAATTAGGGTTCGGCTTAGCCAAGGATAGCTTTCAGGTCGCCTTCGGCGGTGCCGATGGGTGCGATGTTAAAATTCGCCACCAGGAAATTCAGCACGTTCGGAGTGACGAATGCCGGCAGACTAGGTCCAAGCTTGATGTTCTTGATCCCGAGGTGGAGCAGAGTGAGGAGAATGGCCACCGCTTTCTGCTCATACCAGGAGAGGATCATGGACAGCGGCAGGTCGTTGACTCCGCAGTTGAAGGCACCGGCCAAAGCCACTGCAATCTGAATCGCGGAGTAGGCGTCATTGCACTGGCCGACGTCGAGCAGACGGGGAATGCCGCCGATATCGCCGAAGTCAAGCTTGTTGAAACGGTACTTGCCGCAGGCCAAAGTCAGGATGACCGTATCTTTAGGGGCTTTTTCAGCAAACTCGGTGTAGTAGTTACGACCGCTCTTGGCGCCATCACAGCCGCCGATCAGGAAGAAATGCTTGATCTGCCCTGCCTTGACAGCCTCGATGACCTTGTCGGCTACGCTAAGTACGGCATTGTGGCCGAAACCGACCAGGATTTCCTTGCCGGGGTTGTCTTCAAAACCGGGGAGTTCCTGAGCCTTTTTGATGACGGCGGAAAAATCCCAACCGTCGATGTGCTGGACGTCGGGCCACTGCACCAGCCCCCAGGTAAAGAGACGGCCTTTATAAGAATCGGCAGGACGCTGAATACAGTTGGTGTTGAAGATGATGGCTCCGGGGAAGTCCGGAAATTCTTTGGCTTGATCCTGCCAGGCGCCACCGAAATTACCGACCAGGTGAGCGTATTTCTTCAGGCCCGGATAGCCGTGGGCCGGGATCATCTCGCCGTGGGTATAGATGTTGATCCCTTTGCCCTCGGTCTGCTTCAGCAATTCTTCGAGCATCTTCAGGTCGTGACCGGAGACCAGAATCGCCTTTCCCTTCTTGGTGCCGAGCTGAACCGGGGTCGGGACAGGATGTCCGTAGGTGTCGGTGTGCGCCTTGCTGAGCAGTTCCATGGTGACCAGGTTGATGCGGCCGCATTCCATGGCCAGGCCGACCAGGGCATTCAGGTCAAGGGTCGTATCAAGGGTTGCAGCCAGACCTTTGTAGGTGAAGGCATAAATCTGCGGATCTTCCAGGCCCAGGATGAAGGCGTGGTCGGCATAAGCCGCATACCCCTTGCAACCGTAGATAATAAGCTCCTGCAGACATTTGATATCGGGATCGACAGTCAGATCCGGAACGCCATGCAGTTCTCCCTCTTTAACCAGTTCAACCATACCCGCGGCCGGAGTCCAATCCTGAGCGGCAGCCGGTACACTCCCGGTATAAGGTCCCCCGTTGGCGACCTCGAACAGATCGCGGGCCAGCTTACGAATCTTCGGAACTTTGTAAATAAATTCGGCAACTTTTGCTGCGTCGAAGTCGACGTTGGTGACGGTAGTGAACAGACCTTCAATCATGAAACGACCGATGCCGTTATCAATCTTGCCCTTCTCCGCAGCCTTGTCGGCCCAGAAAGCAATCCCCTTCAAACCATAAACCAGATAATCCTGCAGTGCCGCAACATCGGGCTGCTTGCCACACACGCCAATCTTGGTGCAACCGGTTCCCTGTGCTGCCTGTTCGCATTGATAACAAAACATCAGTGATCTCCTTTAGCTATGAAATTACGTTGAAACTTCCGTTCTTCATCTTTCAGTTTGTAGCTCAAATTTAACAGCCATCCACCAAATTTAAAGCTGACTCCAAACTCTTTTTATGGTGTCAGTCTACCGAGATTGCGAGGCGCAGACCTTGACCTCGGTCAAAAAAATTTCCTATTGCTTTTTTTTTCTGTATAGCCGATTTTTATATATAGTTTTCCGAATATAGAAACTCAGGCTCAGGGGAGGACACCATGAAAATTACTGAGGCCGCAAAAACCGCGCTGATACCGATTCTAGCAGAGAATCCGGGCAAACATCTGCGGATCGCTTTTGAAGGATTCGGCTGAGGCGGACCCCGTCTCGGGCTGGCTCTGGATGAGCCGAAAGATCAGGAAATTCCAGTAAAGATCAATGATATTGATGTGCTGATGGACGACGAAACCAAACGTTACGCCACGGATCAGGTCCTTGATTATCTAAAAAGCTCGGGCCGACAAGGCTTCTACCTGTCCCCTCGCAGCGGCAGCAATTGCTGATAGATCCCATCTCCCGGCGGTCGGCGTCAAGTCGGCCGTCGGTTCTGTTTAGCCCTAGCGTTTTTCGTAAACAACAACATGGTTAAGAGAAGATTGACAGACTTTCCGGCACAGAGTACAAACAGATAGTCAGCACACTGATAATCAGTGTGCGCTCGATTTTAATCCTGCCTTGCGGAGAGCCAATGGACTTGCAGCATTTCGACATCGAATCCAGCGTCGGCTTCATGCTGGCCAAAGCCCACCAACGTTTGTTCGCCCATTTCCGCGAAGAGCTGGCGCCATTCGGAATCACCCCACCTCAATTCGCCCTACTCGCCTTTCTCTGGAAAAACGACTCTCTGCCCCAAGTCGAACTGTCCGAGAAAACCCAGATCGACCGGACCACGACCGGCGGCCTCATCGACCGTCTCCAGAAAGCCGGACTGGTCGAACGGCGCCCCAACCCGCATGACCGGCGCTCCTTCCTAGTACACCTGACAACTCAGGGCCGTGCCTTGGAAAAAGACTTGATCGCCGTGGCATTGCGGGCGCGGAAACGGTTCACATCGCGCCTCTCCGATGAGGAATATAACCAGTTGAACGTGCTGCTGGAAAAACTGCGAGACCAGGGGGGGATGCCATGAAACGGTTCAGTCTTCTGTTCCTTTGGCTGACCTTGCAGTCATCCCTGTTGTCGGCCGAGCCATTGTCCCTTGAAGACTGTCTGGACATGGCCCGCATCGCCAATCCGACCCTGCGTCAAGCAGCAGAAAGTCCGACGATTGCCGAACAGGATGTGCGAGCTGCCGAGGGAGGATACAGACCACGGGTCGACCTGGAAACAGGCTTCACCCAACAAAAAGACCCGCAAGCCGTAGTCATGGGCGGAATGACTGAGCAAACACAAAATCGCGAGTATCCCTTCCTCAGTCTGCACGCACGGCAAATTCTTTACGACTTCGGCCGCACCACCAGTCTTGTGGAAGGAGCCCGAGCGGGGCAGACAGCGGCCGTTTTAAGCTACCAAGATCTGGAACAGGACATTTTTCTGCAGACCGTGGCGGCTTATTACGCGGTTCTGGAAGGCGACCACCTCCTCACCGCGGCCCTTGAGGAAGTAACGATGCGCAAAGAGCATCTCGATATTTCGCAGGCCCTCTTCGAAGAAGGAGTGGTGACGCGCAACGACGTATTGCAGGCCCAGGTGGAGCTGGCCAACAGCCGGCTGTTGCAGCTGTCGCGTGAAAACCAGCTGACCAACCAGTGGCTGCGGCTCAACTATCTGACCGGCCGTGACTCCCAAGCCCGCAGCGAACTTGAGGATAAAACCGATCCCCCAGCTCTGCCGCCGCCCTTGAATGCCAATCAGGCCGTGGCCGAACGCCCCGGATTGCAGGCTCAGCAGCAGCAGGTGGAGGCTGTTCAGCAGCAGATCATCGGCGATCGCAGCCAGTTCAGACCGGAACTCTTTCTGGATGTGGGAGCCGACTACACGCGCAACGATTACGTGGAAGAACAGACTATCTACAGCGCCACCATCGGCCTGCGCATGAACCTGTTCGACGGTTTGGCCAGCACTGCGCGGTTGCGCCAGTCGACCCTGCGACTCACCCAGGAAAAGAACCGCCTGCAGGACCTGCAGCGGCAGGCCGCCTTGGCCTACCGCAATGCCCGCAATGATGCCGAAGTGGCTCAGCAACGCATCGCTGTCACAGAGGAAGCGGTGCGCCAGGGAGAGGAAAACCTGCGCATCAACGTCAATCGTTATCAGGAACAGACTGGCACCGCCACTGAAGTGATCGATGCCCAGACCCTGCTGACCCGCACCCGCACCGAACATTATCGGGCGCTTTTTGATTATCAAGTGGCGTTGGCGCGCCTGCGTCACGCAGCCGGCAAATTATAAAGACAGACGGAGGGAAAACGCCCGTATGAGCGAACAGGAACAAAAGTCCACTCCCATCCCCCCCGCCAACCAGGAGGATGCCCCTGCCAAAAACGGCAAAGGCCGCCGTAAAGTCGGCATGGTCCTGCTGACCCTGATGCTGGTCGGGGCGGTGCTCGCCGCCCGCATGTGGTATGCAGGCCAAGTCCATATCAGCACCGACGACGCCTTTATCGAAGGTCATATTCATACCATCTCGCCGCGGGTTGCCGGACACGTGGTGGCGGTGCAGGTGGAAGACAACCAGCTGGTCAAAAAGGGAGATCTGCTGGTTGAACTCGACCAGACGCCGTATCAGGTGAAAGTTCAGAAAGCTGCCGCCGAATTGGCCATCGCGCAGAACACCACGTCCGGCGACTACGCCGAAGTGGCGCAGGCCGAAGCCTCCGTGCATCTGGCGCAGGCCCGCCTGGATCAGGCAGATATCGACCTGAAACGGGGCAAAGCCTTGTTCAATCGCGAGGTCATTCCAAAGGAACAACTCGACCGCCTGGAGACCGCCCGCAAAGTGGCAGCGTCACAACTGACTGAAGCCCAAGAAGCGGTGCGCAAAGCAAAAACTGTCGTGGGCCGTTACAACGGCAGCGGTCAGGAAGCGCGGGTCGCGTTGCGCCTCGCGGAACTGGACGAAGCCCGCCTGAACTTGTCTTACACTCAGATCTATGCCCCAACCGACGGCCACGTCACCCGCAAGTCAGTGGAACAAGGCAACAACGTCCAGCCCGGTCAGCCGCTTCTGTCCCTGGTGCAGCTTGATGACACGTGGATCGTTGCCAACTACAAGGAAAGCCAGCTGACCCACATTCAACCGGGGCAGGAGGTCGATTTCACTGTTGACGCCTATCCGGCCCAGGAGTTCAAAGGGGTGGTGGACAGCATTATGGCCGGTACCGGCGCGGTCTTTTCTCTACTTCCTCCGGAAAACGCCACGGGCAATTACGTCAAGGTTGTGCAGCGAGTACCGGTGAAGATCCGCATCGATCCGAGCAGTGATCCAGACCACGTACTGCGGGTCGGCATGAGCGTAGTCCCGACCGTGCACACAGGAAAGACGTTGAAAGACATTCTGGCTCACCTCAACCCTTTTTAGTCTCTGATCCGGAACCTGCCGTGGCCGCTGAAAAGAACGTCAACAAATGGCTCATCACCATCACCGTGATGCTGCCGACCATCATGGAGATCATCGACACCTCGGTGGCTAACGTGGCCTTGCCGCACATGCAGGGGAGCCTGACCGCCGGGACCGATGAAATCACCTGGGTGCTGACGTCCTATCTGGTCAGCAACGCGGTGGTCCTCCCCATGACCGGCTGGCTGTCACGCATGTTCGGCCGCAAACGCTTCCTGATCACCTGCATCATTCTTTTCACGCTGTCGTCATTCTTATGCGGCGCGGCGCCGACTCTCGGTTTCCTGATTTTTTTCCGCATCCTGCAGGGAGCTGCCGGCGGTGCCTTGATCCCCAACAGCCAGGCTATTCTGATGGAAACCTTCCCGCCCAAAGAGCAGGGGATGGCCATGGCAATCTTCGGCATCGGCGCTATGTTCGGCCCGATCATCGGCCCGGCGCTGGGGGGCTGGATCACCGACAACTTGAGCTGGCCGTGGATCTTCTACATCAATATCCCCATCGGCATTATTGCTGTCATCATGGCTGGCTCCTTCATCTTTGACCCGCCATATCTGCGCCAGAGGACAAAAATACCCATCGATTACAAGGGGTTGTCCCTTCTCATTGTAGGATTGGGAGCCCTGCAGGTCTTTCTCGACAAAGGGCAACGCGAAGATTGGTTCGAGTCTCCCTTCATCATTGCCTTCAGCATCATCGCTCTGGTCTGTTTGGTGGCCCTGGTTTTCGTGGAACTGCGCCAGGAGCATCCCATCATCAACCTTCGGCTGTTTCGTTATCTGTCTTTCTCTTCAGGAAATTTCCTGATGTTCTTTTTCGGGTTCTGCCTGTACAGCGCAATCATGTTGATTCCTCTGTTTCTGCAGACGCTGATGGGCTACGACGCCACGCTGGCGGGGATGGTTCTGGCGCCTGGCGGGATTGCCACCCTGATCACGATGCCCTTCGTGGGCGCTGCCCTGCAGCGCATTGACGGCCGCTGGATCGTGGCGACCGGTTTCAGCATCGCCGCTACGGCCATGTTCATCATGCACGGCTTCACCCTGGAGGCGGCCTATTGGGATTTTGTCTGGCCCCGTGTGGTTCTCGGCTTTGGTTTGGCAATGATCTTCGTTCCCCTGACCACCATCACCCTGACCGGCATCCCCAAAGAAGAGATGGGGAATGCCACCGGAATGTTCAACCTGCTGCGCAATATCGGCGGCAGTGTCGGCATCGCCATCTCCGCCACGTTGCTGGCCCGTTTCAGCCAGTTCTACCAGAACAACCTGGTGCAGCACGCTACACCCTTGAATCCCGATTTCCAGGAACGCCTCAGCATCCTGACTCAGGCTGCCGTGGCACGCGGCGCAGATCCTGTCACAGCCGAACGTGCGGCGTTGGCGAATCTTTATGGCATAATCCAACGCCAGGCCGGTATTCTCTCCTATAACCATATTTTTTGGTTCCTCGGGTTGATTTTCATCATCCTGATTCCTTTTCTCCTTCTGCTGAAAAAAAACCGCCCCAAAGTCGCATCCGCCCCACATTAGAAAAAAGTTACAGTTTTCCAACAATAAACACACATCATCAGGGTTATCCCCATGGATACCGGTATATTGTTTGCACCTTTTTGACGCTTGCGGTAGCAAAATAGACATCTTTGCACAACCTAATCCCGTTGTTCAGATGTCCTTTGCTGCCAACCCGTTTTAATGGGCAATGTTGAGACATACGGAGATAGACAATGCAGCCTGAACACGTTTTGACCGCCGTCCTCGATTCCGGGACCTTACCGACCCTGTCCACCGTAGCGTCCAAACTGGTCTCGATTTCCTCCCGGGAGGAGACCACCATGGCCGACATCGCCAGCCTGGTCGCCATGGACATCTCCCTCTCCACCAAGGTCCTCAAGGTCGTAAACTCGGCCTTCTATAATTTCCCTCAGCAGGTCAGCACCATCCAACAGGCCGTTTCGATTCTTGGTACCAATGCGGTCCGCAGTCTGGTCCTGTCGTTCTCTTTTCTGAGTATCGAAGCCACCAACCGAAAAGACACCTTCCATTATCGAAAATTCTGGGAAAAGTCCCTGGCCGCCGGGGTTTCGGCACGGCTCATCATGGAAAAGCTGAAACAGAAAGAGCTAGAAGAAGGCTTTATCGCCGGATTGCTGCAGAACGTCGGGGAACTGATTCTGGCGCGCGCTTTTCCCAATGAATATGGGCAGGTGCTGCTGCAGAGCGAGGAGAACGATAACTCCCGCATGGCTTTGGAGCGCGACCTGATCGGTGCAGATCACTGCCATATTGGGGCCGAAGTCTTCAAACACTGGGGGTTCCCGGAAATCCTTTGGGTTCCACTCTGCTATCATCATGACCCGCGCGCCTTTACCGGCAAGGACAACAAACAGCAGTTGTTCTGTAAAGTCGTGTTCCTCTCCGGCCTGCTCAGCGACATCTTTTACTCAAAAAAACCCCAGGATCTGATCAAAAGCTTCCGCCTGCGTGCCAAAGCCCTGGTCCATCTGAGTGAAAAGGACGTGGACGATATTTATGAACGAGTGCACATCGAGGTGGAAAAAGCAGCCAGCTATTTCGGGCTGGAGATCGATAACACCAAATCGATCGCCGAAATCCTGCAACGCGCCAATGTTGAACTGAGCGTCCTCAACCTGAGTTACGAGCAGGTTAACCGGGAACTGGTCGAAGCCAAAATCGGTCTGGAAAACCTGGCCAAGGAACTCGAGGAAAAAAATCGCGTCCTGCAGCAACTGGTCAATATCGACGGGCTTACCGAAGTCTATAACCACCGATATTTTCAAGAGATACTCAGCAAGGAACTGTCACGTGCGGTGCGCAACGAGCGCCCACTCTGTCTCATCCTGGCCGATATCGATCATTTCAAGAAGTTCAACGACACCTTCGGTCACCAGGTCGGAGACCATATTCTTAAACAGTTCTGTCAGGTGGTTAAAGATGACTTGCGCGAGCATGATCTGCTGGCTCGTTACGGTGGAGAGGAGTTTGCCCTGATTCTGCCCGAAACCGACCTTGAGCAGGGAATGCTCGTCGCCGACCGAATCCGCGCCAAGGTCGCCGAACACTCCTTTGAGGACGAAGACCAGTCCTACAGGGTCACGGTCAGCATGGGGATATCTGCTCTTCAACCCGGAGGCGAAGCGATCAAGAAGAGTCAGCTGATCGGCGAAGCTGACGAGGCGCTACTCTCGGCAAAGAAGAAAGGTCGCAACCAAGTCGCTGAGTTTACGGCTAAGAAGAAATGGTTCAAGCGAACCTGAGATTCGGAAAGGCTGCTAAACCCACTATGCCCAAATGAGTCGGCCTTGGGCTCTTGCAGCACGGTGCTCCGCTTATTCATCGTAACCACCGGCAGTCCATGACCTCCTGAAAGCCTATGTGTCAAGACCTTGAAACACGTCAAAATCTTCGCCCCATGGGCGTCAGAAGATTGAACATAATACCGACCCTATTGGTTTGTCTGCTGTTTTCGGGGCTGCCGTGGCAGGCATTCGCCCAGGTCACTGGCGGTGGAGTTCAACCCGGCGTACCCGAAAGCGGCACCGCTGTAGCCATCCCGTTTGAGTTCAGCCACAACTATGGCTTGGGCTGGCAGTGGTTCGCGATTCCGGCGCTGCTGGCGTTGGTGTTGATGTTGCGGCGCCCGTATCCTTCCCAGACCACCGGTTCCTTTCATTATCAGGTTTTCCGCCTGAATATCCTCATTGTCGGCGGAGTTATCCTGGCCTTTCTGGCGCTGAACAGTTTTCTCTACTACCGCGATTACAAACAACACTATGCTCAGCTCGAACAACGTCTGCTTGCCAAGGCCCAGAAACAATTGGAGCAGCGTGTTGGCTTCATCCGCGACTTCATTCGGCAGGAAAAAAACCTGGCCGAGGACCACCTTAAAACCCACCTGAAAAGTCTGGTGGACCGAGCCTTCCAAAGCATCGACTTTCTGATACGCAATTCAGCGGACCAACTCGGAAGGGCGGAACTGACCCACCAAGTGATGGAGACTCTGCGGCCGATCCGCTACAGTGATGGCCGTGGTTACATGTTCGCAACCCGGTTGGATGGCGTTGAGCTGTTGTTTGCCGACCATCCCGAACTGGAAGGCAAAAACCTTCTCGGCCTGAAAGACCAGGATGGTGTTTTTTACATCCAGGAAATGATCCGTCTGTGCCGCGAGCAAGGCGAAGGATTTGTTTCCTATCGCATCAGCAAACCCGGTTCAGACCGTTGGGACCACCGCAAAATCGCCTATGTCCGCTACCTGCCGGAATTGGACTGTTTTATCGGAACGGGCGAATATCTGGACGATTTCGAGGCAGAGACCCAACAGATAATCGCCGAGCGGCTCAACAGTCTGCAGAACTCTGGAGATCTGACGATTTTCGGAGGCACCACGGAGGGCTATGCCCTGTTCGGTCCGGCCCGGGGCAAAAATGCCTGGGACGTCGTCGATCGCAACGGAGTCAAGGTGGTTCAGGAGCTGATCCGTGCGGCCCAAGCAGGGGGCGGGTTCGTAACCTATCAGATGCCGGAGATCGATGCGCAAACCAGTTATCGAAAGATGAGCTATGCAGCTCTGATCGAAGATTGGAACTGGTACATCGGTTCGGGCATCAACCTGATCCAGGTTGAAAACGAACTGGATCACGCCGAACAGGCTTTGCAGAGCATTATCCTTAACCAGATCCTCGAGACAGTAACGCTGGTCTCCTTATTGGGGATTTTTCTCCTCTTGATGGCTCGACGCATTTCAAGACGGGTGACACGCAACATCGACTACCTCAAAGAATCACTTGACCAGGCGGCCACCCACGATGTCTGCATCAATCCCAATCGCATCGAATACGATGAATTCGCCCACATCGCCTCAGCCGCCAACGCCATGCTCGAACAGCGACTGCGGATGACCCGCGAACTGCAAACACGGGAAGAGAATCTGAGCGTCACCCTCGATTCCATCGGCGATGCAGTCATCGTCACCGACCGGGCCGGACTGGTCACCCGCATGAATCCGATTGCTGAAGAAATGACTGGCTGGACCATTGCCGAAGCCATGGGCAAACCATTGTATGAAGTATTCAAAATCGTCAACGCTCGGGAAGGGGAAAAGGTGGTCAACCCGGTACAAAAAGTCCTGGCAACCGGGCAGATTGTCGGTCTGGCCAATCACACTCTGCTGATCGCCAGAGATGGCCGGCAGTATCAGATCGCCGACAGCGCCGCCCCGATCCGCGGTCAAGACGGCACCACCCAGGGGGTTATCCTGGTTTTCCGTGACGTCACCGAGGAATACAAACTGGCCCAGGCCTTGCGGGACAGCAAGGAACGACTGCATGTCATGCTCAGCAGCGCACCACTCCTCATTGCCCTGCTCGACCAGACTGGCCGACCGGTCTTCGTCAATGAACACTGGCAGGCCGATACCGGTTTTAGCGTGAACCAGCTGCTCGATCAAAGCCTCCTCGAACTATTCCCCAGAAAAGAGCGACTTGAAGCCCTGAAGATATTTAACAGCCTGCTGGCTGGCGAGCAACAGGTCTGCCGCCTCGACACCTGTCTCAAGACAAATAGCGGCGGGCTCCTTCATATCGACCTATCGCTGGCGCGTATCTCTGAGAATCACGACGAAAAAACCTACATTCTATTAATGGGCAAAGACATCAGTCAACGTCTGGCTCATGAGAAAAAGCTCGAATGGTTGGCCATGAATGACAATCTGACCGAACTTGCCAATCGAGCCCAGTTGCTGAGATTCGTCGCCGCACTCCCGGCCGACGATAGCACGGCCCGGAACTATTGGCTGTTCATGTTCGATCTGGATCGATTCAAGAACGTCAATGACAACTACGGCCACGCCATTGGTGATATTCTCCTCAAAGAAATGGGGCGCCGTCTCAAAGAATTCTGCCCGGCACAGGGGCTTGCCGCCCGCTTGAGTGGCGACGAGTTCGTCCTTGTCACCCCGCTGCAAGACAGCAGTTATGCCGAAACCATGGCCCACAGTCTACGGGAACTGATTCGCCAACCGGTGGAATGTAACGGTATCCGCCTGCAGATCGACACCAGTATCGGTGCGGTACCGATCGGCACGGAGAACGCCTCGGAAATTCTGCGCCGGGCCGACCTGGCCATGTATCAGGTCAAAAAACAGCGCTTGAGCAGCGGTGTCCAAATTTACAACGATATTCTCGATGCCAAGGTGCGAAGCCAAATGCGGTTAGAGGATGATCTGAAGATCGCGCTCAAGCAACCCGAGCAATTCATCCTCTGCTACCAACCGATCTGGGACATCCGCAGCGGCAGGATAGACGGCCTGGAAGCGTTGGTCCGCTGGCAGCATCCGGAGCGAGGCTTGGTGCCGCCCGACGATTTCATTCCGCTGGCGGAAGAAACCGCACTGATCGTACCGCTCGGTGATATCGTACTGCAGCAGGCCTGCCGCGACCTTGCCAAGTGGTTGGTGGATTTCCCGGAATTGAGCCAATCCACATTCCGCCTTTCAGTCAACATTGCCCCTCAGCAGTTGCTCACGGCTGACATGGTGGAAAAGGTCCTATCAATCATCGCCGAACATGATGTGCCCGCTGAAAAGCTGTGTCTGGAAATTACCGAAACCGCCATCATGGAAGAGCCGGATGTGGCGGCCCGCCGCATCCATGCCCTGAAAGAGCGAGGCATCCATCTGGCCATTGACGATTTCGGAACCGGCTACTCGTCTCTCGGTTATATGAATCGCTTCCGTCTGGATGTGATCAAACTTGACCGGTCTCTGACTCAGGGGGTTGACGTCGAGAGCACCTCACGTAAGGTTTCGCAGGCCATGATACGGTTGGCCCATGACCTGCAACTCAAAATCGTTGCCGAAGGGGTTGAAACGACCTCCCAATTGGAAACCCTGGAAGGGTTCGGTTGCGATTGCGTGCAAGGATTTTTGACAGGGCACCCGCTGCCGGTCGAGTCGATTCGGCCTATTTTGCAGGCCAGAAGCTGCCCCCTCTTAAACCCTTCGGACCAGGGCTTAGACAAGTGCCGACAAATTTAAACGAGGATTGGCAGAAAAACGTCAGCAACGGATTGACTCTCCAGCACTCAACGGTTCAATATTCATACAAGCTGCGAGACAATAATATCCGTCTTGCAAACCGCTGAAAGGGATTCCGCATGGCGGAGACCGAACAACCACTCTCCAGCGATCAAGCCAAGGGTCCGGAAAAACTGCAGCGTTTGATGCTCCTCACGGCCTCGATCGCGATGGTTCTGATTGTCTCCCTCTCCGGTGTCGGCATTTATCAAATCAATTCCGAACACATCCTCCGTACGACCGAAATGGCGGCTGCCGACCTGGCCGAAGCCACCGTTGCAATGGAACGGCAGCAACTGCTTCAACGCCAAACCGACGGTACAAGTGTTTTAGAGATCAAACCCGAGTCATTTCAGAAGATCGACGCCAGCCTGCGAACCTTCCTGGCGCCCTTCGACATTGTCAAGATCAAGATCTACAGCCCGACAAGCCAAGTCTTGTACAGTACTGATCCAGACCTGATCGGTAAAGTCGACCGAACCAACGAACGCCTGCAGCGCGCATTGGCCGGTTTGAGCGATTCGCATCTGAAAACGACCGATGAAATCGTCGATCTGGCCATGGAAAAAAAATTCAACATTGATGTGGTGGAGACTTATGTCCCCATCATGGGGGGAAAAAACCAGATCGTCGGCTGCTTTGAGATCTACACCGACGTCACAGTGCATCGGCAGGAAATCGCCTATACGGTCACCGTCTCCATTCTGGTCATTACCGTTATCCTGCTGTTGGTCTTTTCGCTTGCTTTCGTTATCCTGCGCATGGGGAGTGCCAGCCTGCGGGAAGCCCAACGACAATTGCAGACAATGGCATCGACCGACCCGCTGACTGGAGCTTTCAATCACCGGGAGATCCTGTTGCGGGCGAAAAAGGAACTGTCTCGCTCCCGCCGGCCGCACGGCGACTGCCCTCCCATCCCCATGGGGTTGATTATGCTTGACGTGGACCACTTCAAGCTTGTCAACGACACCTTGGGACATCCGGCCGGCGACGAGGTTTTGAAGGAATTAGTGCTGCGCAGCCAGACCGCTTTGCGCACTTACGATCTGTTCGGTCGTTACGGCGGTGAGGAATTTCTGGTTTTGCTCCCGGAGACGCCGCTGGAAGGGACCCGGCGCACCGCCGAACGAATCCGTGCGGCCATCCGCAGCAAGCCATTCCACGTCGAGAACCATGATGTCCGCATCACCGTCAGCCTTGGCATCGCAGAATCATGGCCCGACGAAACAACTATTGACCCAGCCTTAAAACGAGCGGACAACGGTTTATATTCGGCCAAGAAAGAAGGGCGCGACCGTATCGGCTGCGATAAGGGAACTCCGCCGGTAGAGAGTAAGGCATCCTGAAAAAAAGGGGCTGCTCATTGAGCAGCCCCTTTTTTCGTAAAACGTCCTGTGGGTATTAAGCACCCATGTGGCTGAATTCAACTTTGACATCTTCGCGGTGCGCCGCATCGATCTTCCACAGTTGCCGCGCAGTAAAATTGAACAGCCGCGCCACCAGCACATCCGGAAACTGGTCCAGGCGGATGTTGTAAAGATTGACGGTCTCGTTAAAGAATTCACGACGATCGGCGATCTGGTCCTCAAGGTCCGAGATACGCTGTCCCAAGCGCTGAAAAGCGGCATCCGCCTTCAAATCAGGATAGCTCTCCACCACCATGAACAGAGACCGCAGAGTTTCGGTCAGAGCATTCTGGGCCTCCATCCGCTGCTGGTCAGTCCGCGCACTGTTAACCATGGAGCGCGCCTTGATGACCGCTTCCAAGGTTTTCTGCTCGTGCTGCATGTAGCCTTCGCAAACTTTCACCAGCTTGGGCAGCTCATCGAAACGTTGCTTGAGTAGAATATCGATGTTGCTCCAAGCCTTGTCGACATCATTCTTCATCCGAACAAAGCCATTGTAAAGGACGATGAAAAAGGCCACCAGCAAAACGAAAACCGCGACCACAACTCCTAATACGATCCATCCCGTCATTCATCTTCTCCTTGCGTCAATAGTCGATCCTGGTGTCAGGACAATACCTTGTGAATCACTAGATACAGGGCCCAGCCGAAACAACCGGCCCCTATGCTGAACAAGCCTACAATGAGCCAGAAGTAATTGCGCGTCAGGTTGGATTCAGAAGCTGTTTCGGCAATCACGAACGGCAAGCCACGCTGATTGGGGCGACCGATGACTGCTTTGTCCGGCGCCAATTTGGTCGGGTCACCAGCCGCAAGACTTTCCCGCAAGACTTCCTGTTCTATCACTTCGCGGGCAGCCTCCCATTCCTCTGTGCTGATCTGGCCATCGCCATCCGTATCAAAGCGCTGCATTTTGCGATGATCCAGCTTTAAATCCCGCAACCGTTCGACGACCCGTTCACGGATCGACCGCTGATGGACCCTAACCGGGCTGGCCCATCCCATGACATAAACTTCGCAATCTTCGTAAAGGAGTTCCTCAACCCACTTCTCATTGCCGTCACGGATGCCGCTGCTGGCTAGCAGCATGCTCATCTCCCCCGGGGTCCCTTGCTGCCGCGTACGCACCCGGATGGATGCTCCCTGCGGATCAACCATTACCCGGCCAGTACCGTCCTCCAGATAAAAGGGGACGTGTCCGCTGTTCATTTCGCTGGTCAAGCGCCATTCTTTGTTATCTTCCCGCCGATATTTGCGCAACCGGTAATAGACGCAGGGCATTTGGGTCATGGGAGACATTAGAGCGTATTTGCGCCGGGCTCGGCCATGCAACTCTACCAAACCCATAGCCAACGAACGTGTTTTGCTGGTTGGAGTGGTTTCGATACGTCTTTTAAGGCGCAGGAAATAGAACCCGCCCCACAGGTTTCCCAAGGCAAGCAGCCCGGGGATGATCCCTGTAGCGACGCCATGTTTCATAAGGGGTTGGATCAGAAACTGCCCGCTGTGCACCATGATAAAAAAGATGAACCCGAAAGCTCCGCCACTGAAACCGAGCCAACGCAAGGTTGCCATGCGACCCATGCCATGAGGGGGATCTGGCGGAGAAGGAAGGGGCTCTTCCTGAGGAGAAGTTGCCGGAGGGGTTTTCTGAGCCGGTCGAAGTTTTTCTGCCTGGCTTTTAGCGACACCTGTCGCTAGGACAGCGGTGCCGACAGCAGGATTGACCCCCATTCCGGCCAACGCTGCCACCACTTCAGGCTGGACCGGGCTTGTGACTTTTTTTGCTGCGGATAAAGCTCGATGATAGGCCACAATAACCCATCCGAAGCGGGTCAGACTCGCCAGATTGTGACGTGCGGCATCGTCTCCTTCAGCGTCTTTCAACAATCGACAGCCCGGTATCTGATGCAGACCGAAATCGCAATAAAGAGGGAAATCGCCAACCCGTTCACGAAGCAAAGCGAGCAAGGCTTCCATATTTTCCACGGTACTCAGTCCGGCTCGGGAACCGAGGCTCTGCGGATCGAATCGACCGGCAAAAAGTCGGACGGCGGAAGTCACGTCTCCCTGCTGGTCAAGCAAATACAAGTCGAGAACCGGCCGGGAACGGATCACCGTGCGATAAATATCGTCATCCGGCACCCCGGTTCCGTCACTAATCCCGCGATAAATTCGGTTGGCCAGCAGCCTTTTCAGGCTTTTTTCGACCAGGGTGCCCGACAGGTCCGCCAAAATACCGACAATACGCGTCCCTTCTGTCAGTAGCGCCTGCTTTTCACCACAGTGGAAGGTGATGTTCTGCTCGTCGACAATAAACGACCGGCAGCGAGAAGGAGCGAAACGAACCTCGGGGCGGGGCATCAGGACCGGATTCCACTGATGTTTGCGCAGAAGGGCGGCCATCTGCTCCAGCTGTTGCTGTTCTCCTTTGTGGATCAGGGACAAGGCTGAACCAATCAACTGTTGACGCAGGGCATATCGGTCGACGTTGAAAGAGTCCGCCAAATCCCCGAGTAACGCCTCAGCCGCTTGGTCCAATCGCGGAATTTGCTGGGTGAGTAACCACCATTCGTGTGTCATGAAAAACAAAACCTTACAAATTAAATGCCAAACAACCCCGTCAATCCCAGCTTTTATGCGGCACGGCTAGAAAAGTCCGAAACCATTCCGGGCGTGTCCACGGAATGTCACAACCTGGCACATAAATTGTTAATTTTATTATTCTGAAACCTTTAATAACTCAACGGGTGAAGCTGGTATGGAGACAATAAAAGGCTTATTGCAGGAAAAACCGTTACTGACATTGCTGCAAAGCGCCGAGGCCGAAGGGAGGACCGGGGTGTTGCTGGTTAGTCGCGAACACAGGGCTCGGAGTTTCTTCCTGCAAGACGGCCTGATTGTTTCCTGTCGTGGAGCCCTGCCGGACCCTCCGACACTGCAAGGGGGAATCCGTCAGCCGCTGCACCAGCAAGTGTTGGGGGTCGTACGCGAAGTCAATACCTGGCAGGACGGCGGGTTTATTTTTACCGGCCGGCTGCCTGATCAATGCTGCCGTTCCATGGAAACCTGCCGGGTGAGTGACATCATGTCCGACTTGGCTCCTCCGGCAGCGACGCCATCCTGCCTGGATGACATACAACAGCGCATAATGAAGGGGGACGTGGAAATCCCCCCGCTGCCCGATACGATGTTCAAAGTGCACCGCTGCCTGAGTGATGAAGAGAGCTCTTCGGAGGATCTTGTTAAATTGCTGGAAATTGACCAGGTTCTCACCACAACCTTGCTCAAGGTCGTGAATTCAGCATTTTACAGTCTCGCCAACCCTGTCAAATCGATCCAACAGGCGCTGGTTTATCTTGGCTATAAAACGGTAGAAGGGATTATCGTCGCCCAAACCTTGAGCTGTCTGTTCGTAAAGAACCGGCAAGCGATCCGTCAGGTATTGCGGGAGAGTTTCGGCTGTGCACTGTTGGCAAAGAAAATCGCCGCTAAAACAGGGCTCAACCAGGACGATGCGTTTGTCTGCGGCCTATTACACAACATTGGCCAGACTCTGCTGCTCAACCTTGCGGGGGATTATGACCTGCCACGCGAGTTAACGGAGCAATTGGCGCGAAAGGAACATCAAAGGGTTGGGGTGCTGCTGGCAGCCCGATGGAATTTGCCGGAGATGGTGGTTGAAACGATTGAAAACCTGGAAGTCCCACAGGAGTCAAAATCCTACGGTGCCCTCATCGAAGCGGTCCTACTGGCCAGGACCATGCTGCAGGAACCGGAGCGAGTGACCGAACGACTGGTCCATTGCCAGCAGGTCGACCTGCCCTTGGAAGAGGTCGCAGCTCTCGCTGAGCTGGTTCCCTCGGTTCAGGACCTGGCCGCCGCCGTGGCCTGAGACTCATCAAAAAACCTCGCGCCGAGACAAATGATTCTCAGACAAGGGGCCGGAGAATCTTTTATTCCATCCCCGTTTCAAAATTGAACCGTGTACTGCCGCCAACCTCCTGGCCTTTGCGCCACCCCTCCAAAACCTTTTTGCCACGCGGCGAAAAGGGTCCGCAATAAGACAGATCCAGTAGAAAATGACGCACGCCAAGCCGTTCCAGCTCCAACCGACAACCGGTCAGAGAGAAATCGACATCGGGAATGACTTCGGTCAATTCGTTGCGGCGGGTAACCCGGTAGCTCTCACCCCGATCTGACACCACCGGCTGATCGCCCTTGACGCCGCGAATGGGAATCCTTGACGTCAGCAACGGAATGGAGGCGAAGGCGACCAGTTCCACGGGGACCGGCAAGGCCCGGCCGAACAGCTCGGAAAGGTTGCCGCGGTCGTCTTCGACATAGGCGGTCACTTCTTCGACTCCCAATCCCTGCCAGGCCAAAATCGCCTGACTGTTCAGGGAAAAGAGTCGGAAACCGGTCTGCAGATGAACGTCCTCCAGGCCGTCGAATAAAGGGAAATGGCCCAGGTTATTGAGACAGAAATGCCGGAACCCTTCTGCAACCAGTTGCCGGATGGCACTGCGGGTTCCCTCCCATTGCTGATCGAACAGGACAAACGGGATATCCCACAGCAAGACTTGCTCGCGCCCCTGCAGCCGGCGGCGCACTTTGGGCAGACCATGAAAATTGGACGGCGTCAGAGGGACCCGAACCCGCTCAACATCATTGTCCATGATCACGTGCAGATCGCGCAGGTCTTTAATTCCAACTGTCAGACGCGGATCGAGTGAGAGGCTTTCTGAAGCCGGCCCGAGCAGGGCCTGACGAGCCTGCTGCACATGCTGGCGGCTGCGCTTGTCTCCAAGCTCCGAAAGATGACGTCCCACCAGACGGTAAAATTCGCGGCGGATCTCCTTAAACCGGCTAGGCGGAATAACAACCGGTGGCAGTTGCTCAGCCGCAAGGTCCCCCAGGGTCAGCGGTTCATTACCCGTGGACTGAAACACATTGCGCAGAATGTCGATGGAAAGGGGATTGTCATGTGCCGGGAAGGTCTTCACCGGATATTCAGCCCGCACCTCTTCCTGTCCGACTCGTGCAATCAAGGACAGAGTTTCGTCTGCCAGAGCGACTTGAAGATCAACACGTCGCGGTAAGGGTTTGGCCTGCTCCAAACGCCTCCGGCAGGCCGCGTCGCTCATGGTAAAGGCTTGCTCCGACGACACCTTGAAGACCGTGTCTCCGCGGCGGAACGTTCCCTTGAAGGTGGAAGGAATAGAAACATAGGCCCCAGCAGCCACCTTTTTCACCGGATTCTTCCCAACCTGCATGGTTTTGATGGTAAATGCCGTGCCGGCCCGGTCGCTCTGCGGCTGAATGCGGATACGGTCGCCGATGTGAAGAGGATCGCGGGTCTTGAATGAGATCATGCCGCTACGTTCATCGGCCACTTCGCCAAGAAAGCGACCGGTCGCCCCTTTGAGGGTCGGACTGGCGATGTTATCTGGATTGGGGCCCGTCAGAAAACCGCTGGTCGGCAAACGGCCAAAAGATTCCTTGAGGAGCTGCTTCGCCTCGCGAACGGCCGTGCTGCGCTCGGCAGGCGCGGCATCCAGAGCCAGACGATAAGCACGCACCACATTCGCTACGTACTCGGCACTTTTCATGCGGCCTTCGATCTTGAAACTGATCACGCCGGCGTCGGCCAAATTAGGGAGCAGATCGATGGCAGACAGATCGTTGGGCGAAAAATAGTAACCGTCCTGCTGCCGATAACGATAACGGCGGCGGCACGGCTGAGCACAACGGCCACGATTGCCGCTCTTCCCTCCCAGGTAGGAGGAAAAGAAGCACTGCCCGGAAAAACAGAAACAGAGTGCGCCGTGAATAAAATGCTCCAACTCCAACTGTGTATTGCGGCGGATGTGAGTGATTTCGTCCAGGGTCAGCTCGCGGGCCAGTACCGCCCGCGTAAAACCCATTCGTTCCAGCATCTTCACTCCAGCGACATTGTGTACCGTCATCTGGGTGGAGGCATGCAGTTCCAAGCCGGGGAAATGCTCACGAGCCAGCCTCCAAACGGCAAGGTCCTGTAGGATCACGGCATCGACCCCCAGGTCCTCCAGGGCTC